>UMAF01042816.1_pt1 | contig 128595 bp, 118 predicted proteins | sample 1963641 | NCBI WGS metagenome assembly UMAF01 (sample SAMEA4835909, study PRJEB28245) | human gut metagenome | biome: gut microbiome; material: fecal sample | place: Denmark | collected 2008
GAGTGAAATCGATTATTCTATAACCTAAAAGCTTGAAATGAAGCAATTATGAGTATAAATTTTGAAGTATGTACTTTTTTGTCATTAGGTTCGTATGATTTACTCACCTCATTTTTTATCAGATACACTATCTTTGCAATACTTAAATGAATGAAAATACCATGACTCGAATGAAACATTTGCTTTGTGTTTTTCTGGTAGCAGCTTTGGGAAGTCTTTCTTTCAAGGCAAACGCATATACCGAACGCAATATGCTGCAGAAAGCGGCAGACGAAACTACGTTGAAAAACGTGTTGGTAATGAAACAGGCTTGGGTGCCTTACCCTGCTTATACAGATCGCGCCGCTTGGGACTCGTTGATGGGACCTAACAAACAGCGCCTCATCGAAGCCGGTGAAAAGCTCCTCGACTACAAATGGCAACTGATACCTGCCACTGCTTATCTGGAATACGAACGTAGCGGTAACCGGAAAGTGATGGAAGTTCCTTATGACGCCAACCGTCAGGCGCTCAACACCTTGATGCTCGCCGAACTGGCTGAAGGAAAAGGACGCTTCATCGACCAACTACTGAACGGAGCATATATGAGCTGTGAAATGAATTCATGGGTTTTATCCGCACACTTACCTCGCCAGAGCAGCAAACGTTCACTGCCCGATTTCCGCGAACAGATTATTGACCTCGGTTCAGGCGGATATGGAGCTTTAATGGCTTGGGTGCATTATTTCTTCCGCAAACCATTCGACAAAATCAATCCCGTGGTATCTTTACAAATGCGTAAGGCAATCAAAGAACGTATTCTCGATCCATATATGAACGACGATGAAATGTGGTGGATGGCTTTTAACTGGAAACCGGGGGAAATCATCAACAACTGGAATCCCTGGTGTAACTCGAATGCCCTGCAATGTTTCTTCCTGATAGAGAACAATAAAGACAAGTTGGCAAAAGCCGTTTACCGCTCCATGCAATCAGTCGACAAATTTATCAATTTCGTGAAGTCCGACGGTGCCTGTGAAGAAGGTACATCCTACTGGGGGCATGCTGCCGGCAAACTCTATGACTATTTGCAGATACTCTCCGACGGTACAGGTGGAAAACTGTCTCTGTTCAATGAGCCGATGATTCGCCGGATGGGAGAATATATGTCCCGCTCATACGTGGGCAATGGTTGGGTAGTGAACTTTGCCGATGCATCGGCACAAGGAGGGGGTGATCCTTTGTTAATTTATCGTTTCGGTAAAGCTGTAAACAGCGATGAAATGATGCATTTTGCCGCTTACCTGCTGAATGGGAGAAAGCCATATGCCACCATGGGCAACGATGCTTTCCGTTCGCTCCAGTCTCTGCTTTGCTGTAATGAACTCGCAAAAGCAACTCCGAAACATGATATGCCGGATGTTACCTGGTATCCCGAAACGGAATTCTGCTATATGAAGAACAAGAATGGTATGTTCGTTGCCGCTAAAGGCGGATTTAATAACGAAAGTCATAATCACAATGATGTAGGGACCTTCTCTCTATACGTGAATACGATCCCCGTGATTATTGATGCCGGTGTAGGTACCTATACCAAACAGACGTTCGGTAAAGACCGCTATACTATCTGGACCATGCAGAGCAATTATCACAACTTGCCGATGATTAACGGAGTACCGCAAAAATTCGGTCAGCAGTATAAAGCGACAAATACAGTTTGCAATGAGAAGAAACGGACATTCTCTACTGATATAGCTACTGCTTATCCGGCAGAGGCGAAAGTGAAAAGTTGGATTCGCTCTTACGCACTTGATAATAATAAATTAACTATTGGCGATACTTATACATTAGATGAGGTTATTGCTCCTAATCAACTGAATTTCTTAACTTGGGGCAATGTTACTTTCCCGTCTGAAGGGAAAATCCGAATCGAAGTGAAGGGGCAAAAGGTGGAAATGCATTATCCGTCACAATTTAAAGCAGAATTGGAAACAATCAAATTAGATGATCCGCGCCTGTCTAACGTATGGGGCAAGGAGATTTACCGCATCACACTAAAGACAGAAGAAAAGAAAGCGACTGGTAAATATGAATTTGTGATCCAACAAGTGAAGTAAGATGAAGTAGATTCTTTTAAATAAGAAAAAATAAAGTATAAACATTTAAATCACAGTAAGATGAAAAAAGTTTTATTTGCCGGCCTTTTGGTCATTGCAGGAGTAAGTGTAAGTGCACAGAACCTGATAAAGAATGAAAAATTCGCTACCGAAGTAAAGACTAAAGTGACTAACGCTAACAAAGCTGCCGCAGGAGAGTGGTTTATTTTGAATAATGAAGCTGACGGAGTAACTACTATTGCTTGGGAACAAACGGGAGATGCCAAATATCCGAATGCGATGAAATTTGATAATTCCGGTGCCGAAAAAAATATCTCTTGGTACAAGGCTTTTCTGGGACAACGTATTACCGATGGTTTGGAAAAAGGCATCTATGTTCTTACTTTCTATGCAAAAGCTAAAGAAGCTGGTACTCCGGTAGGTGTATACATCAAACAGACCAATGAAGAAAAGAACGATAATGGTAAGTACAATACCACTTTCTTCATGCGTAGAGATTATGATGCGGATGCTCAACCGAATGCTTCGGGTGCACAGTATAACTTTAAGATTAAAGATGCTGATAAATGGACTAAAGTAGTGGTTTATTATGATATGGGACAAGTGGTTAATGCTATTAGCAGCAAGAAGGCAAATGCTGACTTGGAAGTATCTGACACGGATGATGACGCTGCTATTCTGAAAGATTGCTATCTGGCTATTCTTTCACAAAACAAAGGTGGCGTTGTAGAAATCAGCGACGTGACATTGAGAAAAAAATAAAAACTAAGGGGGGAAGTGCCTGTCACTCATAAATTGCTATCTTTTTTTAGGCACGGATTACACGGATTTCACGGTTACTTTGTAGCAATGACAATACTTAAAGACCGTGTTAATCCGTGTAATCCGTGCCTAAATTATTAAGAACACATACTTAATATATAGACTCCATAGAATAATCAACCCTCTATTTAGGGTGATACCAAGCGGCTTATTGGATTCCGAGTTTCTTCTTCAAACCCTTTGGCAGAGAATCTTTATGAACCATGACACAAATAGTTTTGGCACGTACATAACTTTCAGACATATTCAGATAACCTCCGGATTTGTTGCTTTCTGCTCCCCAGGAATTCTTGGTAATATAATATTTAGTACCATTCTGGTCTTTTACAATGCCGGTGATATGCATCAGGTGGTCATCGGTCGTTACAAACTTCTCGTAACCGTCCTGACGGATTTCTGGTGTAACATTGATTTCCGGATAAGGATGCTCGAACTTGAACACTTCATCCATACGCTGATATTTAGGCATAGCTTCAAAACGGGCACGATCGGTAGTTGAGTAATCTTTCACGTCCTCTACTTGCGGATTGATGGCGATTCCGTTCTTGAAAGAGAAACCCTGTTCGCTGACATCACCATCCCAACATACGGTATATCCCTTGTTCAATGCATAGTCAATAGCCCCGATCAGTTCGTCCAGCGGAAGATTATACATCGGTTGATTCTCCCAGTTGTCAGGCACTTCAGGTGAGAAGGTTTCATAATAAGGTTTATGAGTGAAACTGGTCAGCTCGATATAATCATCCATATTCAATCCCAAACTTTCAGTGAAAGATTGAGGCGTATATTCCTTGCCTTTATAAGTAAACTTTTCAGGAAGCTTGCCCAAATAAATGTCGAACAGATTGTTGATGAGCGCATCATATTCCGGAGTACGCTTTTTAGAAGCAATATTTGCATCCACCAATGCTTTGAGGTAACGTGACAATGCTCCGTGGTTATGATCTTTGCTGTCGTTTAGCAGTCCGGTGTATACTTCTTCCGGAACGATTCCCGCTTTCTTATAAGCATTCTTGAAAGTGTGTGCCAAACTTCCTTCCCCAATGCTTCCTTTACCACGACGCAGATAATTATCTTCGATCTGATTCATGTACTTCTGGCGGACGATAAACATTTCCGAGAGATCATATTCTCCTTTTCCCATACGGAGCAGTTCCGATTCCATAAAAGAAGCGGTGGCAAAGCACCAGCAGGTTCCTGTGGAGCCCTGATCTTTGACAGGTGTTGCTTTGTGAGATACAACGGTTGTGAATTCATAACCGGGTGTTTGTGCAAAAGAGGTTACGGCTAGTAAAAGCAGCGCAACCGACATAAATAGCTTTTTCATAATGTGTTTTATTATCTTTCTTCTGCAAATGTATAAAAAAAGCGAGGATACTCGAAAGTTCCTCGCTCTATTTATTATAATTAGTGTGTTTATTTACATGACAACCTGCTGTGACAGCAGTTTTTGAAGTTTACCGTTCAAGGTTTGACACATAGCACCATTTCCCATTGCTTGATAGCGTTTAATACGGTACTGTAACATCATAATTTTTTCATTTGCATTCTTTTTCATAATTTGTTTCCTCTTTTTTTGCCCTCCACGTTTTGAAGAGCGATTTTACATCTTGTTTTCTCTAATAACACTGCAAAGATACGAATTGTTTTTGAATTATATGCTGTAAAACATAAAAATCTTCTTTTTCATTTGAATTTTCTTTTTATAAGGGTTCGAACACGGTCCATGTTACAAACCTGTTACAAAATGCCCGCAATTCTCCGTTGATGACAATATTATTCTTATCTATCACATTTTTATGTACTTATCTAGGCTTTCAGAAAATATTCTTGTATTTTTGTCAGTCAGCAACCTTATTATTAGAATAAACCAAACACTCGTATGAAAACATTCACCCATCTTTTGTGCATCCTGATTTTGTCAATTGTGCTGTTTGCTTGTAACAACGCTCATTTTCTCAAAGAAGAAGCCTACCGGAATCAAGTGGCTCAAGACTTTGAACTGAAAAAACAGGCACTTCCTCATGGAGATTTATTTGCGATCTTTGCCGATTCTGTTTTATCAGTCTACGAGCGCGAAGCATTGATGTTTCTCTATGCTTATATGCCGATAGGGGATGTGACGGACTATTCAGGAGATTATTATCTGGAAAATGTCCGGCTGTCAAAGCAGACGCGTAGCGAAATGCCTTGGGGAAAGGAGATTCCCGATGAAGTGTTCCGTCATTTTGTTTTGCCGATCCGGGTGAATAATGAGAATCTGGACGATTCCCGTCGTGTGTTTTATGGCGAGCTGAAAGATAGAGTGAAGGGACTGCCGATGAAAGAGGCTATATTAGAGGTGAATCACTGGTGTCATGAGAAAGTAGTCTATCGTCCGAGTGATGCGCGTACCAGTTCCCCATTGGCATCCGTCAAGACGGCGTATGGGCGTTGTGGTGAAGAGTCTACATTTACGGTAGCTGCTCTCCGGGCGGTTGGTATTCCGGCGCGTCAGGTGTATACGCCTCGTTGGGCGCATACGGATGATAATCATGCCTGGGTAGAAGCATGGGCGGATGGACATTGGTATTTCTTCGGAGCCTGTGAGCCGGAGCCGGTTTTGAATCTGGGATGGTTCAATGCTCCTGCCAGTCGGGGAATGTTGATGCATACGAAAGTCTTCGGGCGTTATAACGGTCCGGAGGAAATGATGCTTGAAACGCCGAATTATACGGAAATCAATGTGATTGATAATTATGCGCCTACCGCTAAGGCTATCGTGACGGTGACGGATGCCGAAGGACAAGCGGTAGCAGACGCTAAAGTTGAATTTAAGATATACAATTATGCAGAGTTCTATACAGTAGCTACGAAGTATACAGATGCAGAAGGGAAAGCCAGCCTGACTGCCGGTAAAGGAGATATGCTGGTTTGGGCATCCCGTGACGGACGATTTGGCTATGCTAAATTATCTTTTGGAAAAGACAATGCATTGCATCTCTCTTTAGATAAGAAAGAAGGGGAAACTTATTCCTTGCCAATGGATCTTATTCCTCCGGTAGAAGGGGCGAATATCCCCGAAGTCACTCCCGAACAGCGTGCAGAGAATGAGCGGCGAATGGCGCAAGAAGACTCCATCCGTAATGCGTATGTGGCAACAATGATGACGGAAAAACAAGCCGAAGAGTGGGTAGACAAGCTGTATGGAAATGCTTTACAATCGGAAAAGAAAGAAAAACTGGCAGACTTTCTGGTTGCTTCGCGCGGAAACTACCAAACATTGAAAGACTTCCTTTTGCCTGTTAGGAAAGAGAAAGATGCTGTCTCATGGGAAGAAATACGTGCCATGTGGATATTAGAGAGTCTTTCGGCAAAAGACCTCCGTGATGTAACTCTGGATGTATTGAATGATCATTTGCAAACGAATCTTTCGGATTGGGAAAAGATAGATACCGAACGTTTTAAAAGAATGTACCTCAATCCTCCCCGTGTAGCCAATGAAATGCTGACTCCTTATAAGAAGGTACTTCGCGAAGCGATTGAAAAAACTGTTTACCAGTCTGTTCCCGATAGCATGAAGCGTGATCCTAAGGTATTAATAGAATGGTGTAGAAAAGAAATTAAAATCAATAATGAATTGAATTCCCAACAGATTCCGATCTCTCCGATGGGTGTGTGGAAAGCACGGGTGGCTGATGAAAAGTCACGTGATATTTTCTTTGTAGCAGCTTGCCGGAGCATGGGATGGGCGCCTGCCCGGATTGATGAAGTGACCGGAAAGGTACAGGTCTTAAATAAAGAATTAGCTCCGGAAGATGTCGATTTCGAGACAGCAGAATCCGCATTGTCCCAAAAAGGAGTATTGAAAGCTACCTATACGCCTATCCGTTCATTAGATAATCCTAAATATTATTCGCATTTCACTCTTTCCAAGTTTAAAGACGGTACCTTCCAGTTGTTGAATTATGACGAAGGAGAGACAGATATGGGGGATGGGACTACATGGCATAATTTATTAAGATATGGGAGAGAGTTTGATGAAGGCTATTATATGATGGTGACCGGAACCCGTCTGGCAAGTGGCGCGGTGCTTTCCAACATTACGTTTTTTACGATAGAACCGGGTAAGACAACGACAGTTGATCTTGTGATGCGTGAAAGCAAAGATCAGGTACAGGTGATCGGCAATTTTAATTCAGAAGCGATCTATCGGCCGGTCGGTGACACCGGGCTGCAAAGTATTTTGCAAACCTGCGGTCGTGGCTATTTTGTGGTGGCTGTTCTCGGGGCAGGGCAGGAACCTACCAATCATGCGTTAAGAGACATAGCCGCTCTAGGCAATGATTTTGAACAGTGGGGGCGTAAGATGGTCTTTCTTTTCCCTTCGGAAGAACAATACAAGAAATTTAATGCTGACGAATTCAAGGGACTTCCGTCTACCATCACTTACGGTATTGATACTGATGACAGCATTCGGAAAGAAATTGTGGCAGCTATGAACTTGAATAATTCCATCCTGCCGGTCTTTATTATTGCCGACACATTTAATAGGATAGTCTTTGTTTCTCAAGGATATACAATCGGTTTAGGGGAACAATTGATGAAAGTTGTACATGGATTATAGGAAAGAGGCTGTATGAATAATCGTTAATTCTTGCTCTTAATATGCTTTTTTCGGAAAAGAATGATTACGTTTGCAGCAAATTATGACTAAGTATATTTTTTGCATATTAGCATGCGCATTTCTGGTATTGGGATTTAGTAATGTTTCCGATAAAGATTTGCAGGGATTTCAGAAAGAAACTGAAATCCGGGTTAATGATATGCAATATAAAGTAGAGTCATGTTGTTGTGTCTCTTCTGCCGGCTTCGATAAGTCAAGTAAAAAATCGCATTCGCAGTTTGTTGATGAGACATCCAATTGTAAAGTCAGTGACTGCATTTTTGATAATATCTCTTTTCCGAGAAGCATTGTTCCTTTCAAGAACTTGAAGTTCAATACAAATACTGTGATTATACAGATATTGAGCTCTCTGAATGTTCAGCTTCCGGAGAACCGTTTGGGTCATACCGACCTTGATGTCAATTACACTAAATATTCGTGTAAGTATTACGTCTACACATTGGCGCATATTCTCATTTAGACAATATTCTTTTCTTTTGGTTGGGTGAGGTGTGTCTTATTCTGATACCTCTCTGCCACTCTTTCCTTTATTTTTATTATCTATTTTATTCATGTCAACATGGAAAACAAAGAATGTATTTCCTATGACTTGGAACAAAAGACGGGTATTGATGTGTCTTATTGCTACCAGTGTGGCAAATGTACGGCCGGATGTGTGTTATCAGAGGAGATGGATTATGCTCCCAGCTATATTCTCCGGTTGTTGCAGACAAAAAATGCTCAAAATGACCGTCGCGTGTTAAGTTCCAATGCCATTTGGATTTGCTTGAATTGCGAAAACTGTATTGCCCGGTGTCCCAAAGAAATAAACATTCCTGAAGTGATGGACTATCTGCGTGAGAAATCCCGTCAAGAAGGATGCATTAGTAAAGAGTCACGCCCTGTTGTAGCTTTCCATTCCGCTTTTCTCGAATCAGTGAAAAGAACAGGAAGACTCTACGAGGTTGGATTGGTGGCAGGTTTTAAAGCCCGTACCTTACGTTTGACACAGGATTTGAATGTGGCTCCTGTTATGTTCGTCAAAGGGAAGCTCAACCTTCTTCCGGAACGGGTAAAAGATGAGAATATGATCAAAAAGATATTTGCACAAACCATTGAAAAGACTCAAAAGTAACTATGAGAATCGGTTTCTATCCGGGATGTTCGCTAAACGGAACTTCTCGTGAATATAATGAATCAGTCAAAGCACTGGCACAGGCGATGGGACTCGAACTGATCGAGTTGAAAGACTGGAACTGTTGCGGTGCAACGGCTGCTCACTCCATGAGCAAACAATTGTCTCTTGCCTTACCTACCCGTGTGTTGGCTTTGGCAGAACAACAGGGATTTCAAGAAATCGTTGTCCCCTGCGCTTCCTGTTACAATCGGTTGAGTGTGGTTCAATACGAATTAATGCACAATGAAGCATTGAAGGATGAAATACTGACTACAGTTGGAATGCGCTACCTCGGTCATGTGAAAATATTGAATGTCATCCAGATGATAGAGAAATATATGCTGGATGCATTAAAAGAGAAGATAGTACGTCCTTTTGCTCATCAAGTGGCTTGTTACTATGGCTGCTTGCTGGTGCGTCCCCATAAAATATTAAACTTCGACCGTTTGGAAGATCCGCAAAGCATGGACAAAATCATGTTTCTGATTGGTGCTACTCCTATTGACTGGGCTTTCAAAACGGAGTGTTGCGGTGCGGGCTTGTCCGTTTCTCGCACAGACCTTGTAGGACGTCTCTCGGGAAATATTCTGAAAGATGCTGACGACCGGGGAGCGGAAGCCGTGATTGTGGCTTGTCCGATGTGTCATTCTAATTTGGATATGCGTCGCCCTGCTATCAACCACTATCTGGCAAAACCTGTTACTATACCGGTTCTTTATATCACACAGGCTATCGGACTGGCTGTCGGACTGACTCCCAAGGAATTGGGACTGGGACGTCATTTTGTAGCTGTAAATTTGAAGGAGGCGGAAGTATGTCTAAAATAGGAGTTTTTATCTGCCATTGCGGTGAAAATATCAGTGCAACTGTCGACTGCGAAAAAGTGGCTGAGGCGGCAAAAGAAATGGAAGGCGTTGCCTATGCCATCGATTATAAATATATGTGTTCCGATCCGGGACAGACATTGATTAAGAACGCCATTAAAGAATATGGATTGGATGGCGTTGTCGTTGCTGCCTGTTCTCCGCGAATGCATGAACCTACCTTTCGGAGGGCATGTGCGGAAGCCGGATTGAATCCTTATCTGTGCGAGATAGCTAATATTCGTGAGCATTGCTCTTGGGTACATGAGAAAGGGGAGGCAACTACCCGTAAGGCTGTCGATATTGTCAAAAGTCTGGTTGAAAAAGTAAAGCGGAATCATCCTTTGGTCCCCATTCAGGTTCCTATCACCAAAAAAGCACTGGTGATTGGAGGAGGAATTGCCGGAATTCAGGCAAGTCTGGACATCGCCAATTGCGGACATCAGGTCATTCTGGTAGAGAAAGAACCGTCTATCGGCGGACATATGTCACAGCTTTCGGAAACTTTTCCTACATTAGACTGTTCGCAGTGTATTCTTACTCCCCGAATGGTGGAAGTAGCGCAGCATCCGAATATCACTCTTTATACGTATGCCGAACTGGAGCATGTGGAAGGCTTTATCGGTAATTTTAAAGCCAGTATACGCCTGAAAGCGAAGAGCATTGATGAGAAATTATGTACCGGTTGCGGACTTTGTACGACTAAATGTCCCAACAAGAAGATACCGAGCGAATTTAATGCCGGTTTGGGAATGCGTACAGCTATTTATGTTCCTTTTCCGCAAGCAGTGCCCAATAAACCGGTGATTGATAAAGAACATTGTACCCATTATCGCAATGGTAAATGCGGAGTTTGTGAAAAGCTATGTCCTACGGGGGCTATCCGTTTCGGACAGGAGGATCGTATTATCACTGAAGAAGTCGGAGCAATTGTAGTGACTACGGGATTCAATGTATTAAATACCGACTTCTTCCCCGAATATGGATATGGAAAATACAAAGATGTCATTACCGGATTGCAGTTTGAGCGTCTGGCATCGGCTTCCGGTCCTACATTCGGAGAGATTCGCCGTCCGTCTGACGGACAGATTCCTCAAAAGATTGTATTTGTAGCCTGTGCCGGTTCCCGTGATCCGGCCAAAGGAATTCCTTATTGCTCTAAGATATGCTGTATGTACACTGCCAAACATGCGATGCTTTATCAGCACAAGGTACATGGTGGCGAATCGTACGTGTTCTACATGGATATTCGTGCCGGAGGAAAGAATTATGAAGAATTTGTGCGCCGTGCCATTGAAGAGGATGGAGTGAATTACGTCCGTGGTCGCGTCGCCCGCATATATGAGAAGAACGGTAAATTGATTGTTAAAGGAGTAGACACCCTGTTGGGAGCATCACCTGTCGAGATAGAAGCTGACATGGTAGTGCTTGCCACAGCGGGAGTCGCCAACAAGGGAGCGGAAGAACTGGCGCAGAAGATGCATATTTCCTATGACCCTTATCAGTTCTTTGCCGAATCTCACCCCAAACTGAAACCGGTGGAAACGAATACAGCCGGAATCTATCTGGCAGGAGCCTGTCAGGCACCGAAAGATATTCCCGAAACAGTGGGAATGGCTTCGGGAGCCGCTGTGAAAGTAGCAGGATTGTTTTCACAGGCAAATCTGGTTCGTGAGCCGTTGATAGCCGTTGTCAATCGTACTGCCCCTCCGTTATTCAGTACTTGCGTAGGATGCTTCATGTGTCAGACAGCTTGTCCTTATCAGGCCATCGAACGTGAAGAAATAAAAGACAGGAATGGAAATGTAATAAAGACAGTTGCTAAAGTAAATCCCGGACTTTGTCAGGGTTGTGGTACCTGTGTTGCTTTCTGCCGTTCCAAATCTATTGATATACAAGGATATTCCAATGAACAGGTCTATGCCGAAGTGATGGCATTGCTGAACCATTAAAAAGAGAGTAAGCTATGAACGAAAATAAGATCGAGAATAATCAGGAATTTGAACCGCGCATTGTAGCTTTTGTCTGTAATTGGTGCACGTATGCCGGGGCAGACCTGACAGGTACGAGCAGGTTGAAGTATGCGGCTAATGTAGAAATTGTCCGCTTCCCCTGTACAGGAAGAATTGACTTTATGTTACTGTTGAAAGCCTTTGCCGGAGGTGCTGATGGAATTATCGTTTCGGGTTGTCATCCGAATGACTGTCATTATACATCCGGAAACTTCCATGCACGTCGTCGTTGGATTGTATTCCGCGGACTGCTCGACTTCTTGGGTATTGATGTACGTCGTATCCGTTATTCATGGGTGTCGGCGGCAGAGGGAGCCAAGTGGGCTGATCTGGTGAATGAAACAGTTGCCGGAATCCGTGAACTGGGACCTTATCTGGAGTATCAGAAAGCTTCGGACTATTTGGAAAAGGAGGCTATCTATGAGTAAACTGACAGAAAAAGCAGTTGCTTTGTTACAAGAAGGAGAAGTGAATCTTGTGATAGGCTATGAAGAAGGAAATCACGGAACACGTCCTCTCTTTTGCCGGCAGGCAGAAAATGCCGACAGACTGATACTGGACGACCGTTGCACGAATAATATCGCAGTCTATCTGACAAAACGGGAATTAACAGGAACAGGCAAAGTGGCTATAACAGCTACGGTTCCGGCATTACGGACGATTGTTCAATTGGCATTCGAAAACCAGTTGAAAGAAGATAATCTTCTGGTACTGACCGTTGACGGACATGGAGAACTTATCCAGTTTAAAGGATTTGATGAAATAAAAACATATCTGGCAGATTTTCCCTTGGTTATTAGTGAGGAGAATCTTCAACTGATTGACCGTCTGAAAAAGATGAGTCGTGAAGAGCGGTGGAAATACTGGATGGGGGAAATGTCGAAATGCATCAAATGTTATGCTTGCCGGGCTGCCTGTCCGTTGTGTTATTGCAGCCGGTGTATTGTGGAGGTCAATTGTCCGCAGTGGGTACAACCCTGGTCTGCTCCGCTGACAAATATGGAGTGGCAGATTAACCGCGTGATGCACATGGCAGGACGTTGTATCGGTTGTGGCGCTTGTAAGCAAGCTTGTCCGGTGGGGATTCCTCTTCATTTGATGACACAAAGTATGATGGAAGACATTCAGGGTGAGTTCGGGGTTGCTCCCGGTGCTATCAATCCTGCGGGAAATGTACTTTCTACCTTCAAGGCAGAAGATAAAGAGAACTTTATACATTAAAAGAAAGTAATGGAAAATCTACATATCAGTAAAAGCAGTCTGCAAGAATGGTTTCACCAGATGGTGAAAAAGGAAATGCATATTTTTGCTCCTGTGCGTTCAGGAGATAAAGTAGACTTCAAAAGAGTGACTTCTTACGATGAGGTAGCGACGCACTATGTGCAGACTACCCAGTCGGCTAAACGCTTTGCGTTCCCGAAAACAGAAGTGCTGTTCTCTTATCAGAAAGACAGGAAAGAAGCTACTTTGCAGGAAGCGGATATTAATGCAATTCCCGAAATGATTCTCTGGAAAATCCGTCCTTGTGATGCGGCAGGGGTTGCACCCCTTTCCGGTATTTTTAATTGGGATTATAAAGATAAACTATATAATGCCCGGCGGGAGAAAATAACATTAATCAGCTTCAGTTGTGCACAATGCGATGAATCATGTTTCTGTACTTCCGTTCACGGGGGGCCCGGTAATACTGCCGGCAGTGATATTCAGATTACGGAGTTGCCGGATCAGAGTGCATTGGTGGAAGTCTTGACAGCAAAAGGCAAAGCATTGGTTAAATTCTTTGTGAAAGAATATACACCTGCCGAAGAAATAGATAAGGAACAATATCTGGCATCCGTTCCCATTCGTTTCAATGTTGATAATGTACGGGAGAAGTTGGCGGGAGCATTCGACAGTCCTGTTTGGAAACAACAGTCCGAACGCTGTTTGGGATGTGGCGCATGCGCTTATGTTTGTCCAACCTGTGCCTGTTTTGATATTCAGGAAGATGCCAAAGGTTCGTCCGGCCATCGTGTCCGTTGTTGGGATTCTTGCGGCTTTTCGCTGTTTACCCTCCATACGTCCGGACATAATCCGCGTCCGACACAAAGCGCCCGTTGGCGTCAGCGCATTTTGCATAAGTTCTCCTATATGCCTGAACGGATACAGGAAACCGGTTGTACCGGATGTGGACGTTGTTCGCGTGCCTGCCCGGTAGATATGAATATACTTGAACACTTAATATCAATATCAAGCCATGAATGAGCAGTCGAATATATATCTTCCGCACCCGATGGTGATTGAGAAGATAACCCATGAAGCTCCGGGAGTGAAGACTTTCCGGTTAAGATTTAAAGACGAGAAGGAAGGAGAAGCCTTTCACTTCAAAGCCGGACAGTTCGGTGAATACTCTGCGTTTGGTGAAGGAGAGTCAACTTTCTGTATTGCTTCGTCGCCTACTCGTAAAGGATATATCGAGTGTACATTCCGCCAGGCAGGACGGGTGACTACCGGACTTGCCAAACTGGAAGAAGGAGCTACCGTCGGTTTTCGCGGACCTTTCGGAAACACATTTCCGTTGGACGAGTGGAAAGGAAAGAATCTGTTGTTCGTTGCAGGTGGTATAGCACTTCCGCCGATGCGTTGCGTCATCTGGAATGCATTGGACAGGCGGGAAGATTTTAAAGATATAACGATTGTTTACGGAGCCAAGTCTGTTAACGACCTGGTATATAAAGAAGAGCTGAAAGAATGGGAAAACCGTCCGGATGTCAATCTGATAACTACGGTTGATCCTGGGGGGGAGACTCCCGACTGGACAGAAAAAGTCGGTTTTGTACCTTCGGTGCTTGAGGCTGCTGCACCTGCCAGTGCAGATACTGTGGCAATAGTTTGCGGACCTCCGGTGATGATAAAGTTCACTTTTCCTGTATTGGAGAAGTTAGGCTTTGCCGATGAGAATATTTATACCACCCTGGAGAACCGGATGAAATGTGGTGTTGGAAAATGTGGACGGTGTAATGTCGGGAAGTTGTATGTCTGTAAAGACGGTCCCGTATTTACCAAAGCCCAGTTGAATGATATACCTCCTGAATACTAATGATAAGGTGTTTAAGGATTAAAATATTGTGTTTTCCGTTGTGAAACGGGAGTTACGTCGTATAAAAACTAGGATATATACCGAAGTGATTTCAGGCAAATAATATCCGCCGATTGTTTTTATATGGTGATGAGGAATGCCCAGTGGGATTAACTTTCATGTGTGTCTAAATTTTATAATGGTTTCACCATTGGGCGCCTCTTCTTTATTTTGAATATGATTGTACAACCTAATTTTTATATTACTATGATTCATTTATTACTATCTACTCTTGCGATGATGGGGCTTACTTTCCTCATCGGTTTTTTTGTCGCTGCGGTCATCAAGTTGATTGCCTATGCGGCTGATTCATTTGATTTTTATAGTTCCCACCGTTTGGAGCTACTCCGGCTACGACGCTGGCGGCAGCATCGGCAGAAGGTGGAAAGATTAGTCCGGCAAATACCTATTGTAGATGAAGATGCTTTAGGAGATTCTCGTGAAGACTATAGTAGGGGGATTGACAGGAACTTTACTGGTTATCCCGGCTATTATCATGGAGTGAGTCCGGGAGCTTCGGAAAATAATCTGGTTAATTATTATTATTCGCAGGATACCCGTGAATTTTTTCTTCGGGAAGAAGAGCAGGTACATGCCAATAAGAAGAACTCAAAGAAACTGACTAACAACAAACAATGAAAGAAAACTAATTTATGGAAAATATAGATTTTGCTACCTTATTTCAAGGTATTGGTACAATGATGGCAAGCGGATGGGTGCTTGCTTCTGCAAGAGTTTTTCTGGTACTTCTCGGTCTGTTATTGATCTATTTGGGCTGGAAAGGTATCCTCGAACCTATGGTGATGATTCCGATGGGACTCGGAATGGTGGCTATCAACTGTGGAACACTGATGATGCCCGACGGCACACTGGGTAACCTCTTTCTCGATCCGATGCTTTCAGATACGGATCAATTAATGAATACCATGCAGATAGATTTCCTGCAACCTGTTTACACCCTGACGTTTAGTAATGGGCTCATAGCCTGCTTTGTCTTTATGGGTATCGGGGCGCTTCTGGATGTCGGATTCTTGCTTCAGAAACCATTTGCTAGTATATTCCTTGCTCTGTGTGCAGAACTGGGTACTTTCCTGACGGTTCCTATTGCTTCCGCTTTCGGCCTGACTCTCAAAGAAAGTGCATCAGTGGCGATGGTAGGTGGAGCAGACGGACCGATGGTCTTGTTTACTTCACTGGCATTGGCAAAGCATTTGTTTGTGCCTATTACGGTGGTTGCCTATCTTTATTTAGGATTGACATATGGAGGCTATCCTTACCTTGTGAAGCTGTTGGTTCCCAAACGTTTCCGTGCTATTAAGATGGTGACAAAGAAAGCTCCGAAGAATTACGATGCTAAAGTAAAACTGGCTTTCTCTGCTGTTCTTTGTGCTATTCTCTGTTTCTTATTCCCGGTAGCTTCTCCTTTGTTTTTCTCTTTGTTCCTGGGGGTTGCTGTTCGTGAGTCGGGTATGAAACACATCTATGATTTTGTGAGCGGTCCGTTGCTTTATGGATCGACTTTTATGTTGGGCGTGTTGCTGGGTGTACTTTGTGATGCACATCTGCTGCTCGATCCGAAGATATTGAAACTATTAGTATTAGGCATTGTAGCATTATTACTTTCCGGTATCGGAGGAATAATCGGAGGATATATCATGTATATTATTAAACGGGGTAATTACAATCCGGTCATCGGTATTGCGGCTGTTAGCTGTGTGCCGACTACCGCAAAGGTTGCACAAAAGATTGTAAGCAAAGATAATCCGGACTCATTCGTCTTGGGAGATGCCTTGGGAGCTAATATCTCGGGAGTAATTACTTCGGCTATTATTACAGGTATTTATATTACGGTGATTCCTTATTTATAAATAAAGGTATAGCAGTTTTTCTTGATACCGCTGGTGGTAATGTAAAACAGAAATGGTGAACAAAAGGCTTAAAGCTGTATGTTCACCATTTCTTAGTATATAGTAGAGAGGCGATAATTTACATTCCTTTATATAAAGCCTCCACTGTCTCTTTGACTCTTCGCACGGAAGTCACATTTCGTTCGTACTCGTTGATATGTACTGTTCCTCCCATTGATACAACTTCATTTCTGAATTTCATTTCACTTTGAATACTTTCGCGTGCCGAGAAATGAAACTCATTGATTCCGGTTCCTGCCGCAATCCGTGCAATATTATTTTCATTTACTCCACAGCCGGCAAGTAACGTAATTCTTCCCGCAGCCAGTCCTTGCAATTCTTTTAAAAGACCGATACCTTGTTCAGCCGTAGGTTGCTGACCGGAAGTCAGAATACGGTTGCATCCCAGCTCGATGATCTCCTCCAATGCTTTTTGAGGATTACGACATACGTCGAATGCCCGGTGGAAGGTGACTGACAGCCCTTTAGAGGCTTCCATTAGAATTTGCATTGATGTTAAGTCTACTTCGCCGTCTGCTGTCAGGCAACCGAATACAACTCCGTCCGCTCCCAATTTTCGTGCGATTTCGATGTCTTTCAGCATTGTTCTGATTTCCATCTCCGAATAAAGAAAATCTCCTCCACGTGGCCGGATAATAACATGCAGGCGGGTATGAGCCAATACTTCTCTTGCAATGGCTATTTCACCATAGGAAGGGGTTGTCCCGCCTTCCGGTATTCCGGCACATAATTCCACGCGGTTGGCACCACCTTCCTGTGCAGCCAGACAGCTTTCCACTGAATTGGTACAAATCTCAATTTGATACTTTTCCATAGTCGTGTACTAAAAAAGGGCGAATTTCTTCGCCCTTATATGAATCTTCTTTTGAATAGTTGCTTTATTTAGCGAAACTAACCGCACGTGTTTCACGAATGACGGTAATTTTCACTTGTCCCGGATAAGTCATTTCATCCTGGATCTTCTTAGCGATTTCGCCTGACAGGCTTTCTGTCTGCTTGTCGTCAATCTTATCCGCACCAACGATCACGCGGAGTTCGCGTCCTGCCTGGATAGCATAAGTCTTTGTTACACCCGGATAAGCCATTGCCAATTGTTCGAGATCGTTCAGACGCTTGATGTAAGCCTCTACGATTTCGCGACGTGCACCCGGACGTGCACCGGAGATGGCGTCACATACCTGTACGATAGGAGCCAGTAAGCTGGTCATTTCCGTCTCGTCGTGGTGAGCACCGATAGCGTTGCAGATATCCGGTTTTTCTTTGTATTTCTCGGCAAGTTTCATACCCAGCAATGCGTGCGGCAATTCCGGTTCTTCATCAGGCACTTTACCGATATCATGCAGCAAACCTGCACGTTTCGCTTTCTTCGGGTTCAATCCCAGTTCAGATGCCATCACAGCACAAAGATTGGCTGTTTCACGTGCATGCTGCAACAAGTTCTGACCATAAGAAGAACGATATTTCATCTTACCGATGATACGGATCAATTCAGGATGCAGACCGTGGATACCCAAGTCGATGGTTGTGCGTTTACCGGTTTCGATAATTTCTTCTTCCACCTGTTTGCGAACTTTAGCTACCACTTCCTCGATACGGGCCGGATGGATACGTCCGTCGGTCACAAGCTGATGCAGTGCCAAGCGGGCAATTTCACGGCGAACCGGGTCGAAAGCAGAAAGAACGATTGCTTCCGGAGTGTCGTCAACAACGATTTCAACGCCGGTAGCAGCTTCCAAAGCACGGATATTACGTCCTTCACGTCCGATAATACGTCCTTTGATTTCATCTGATTCAATATGGAATACCGTAACAGAGTTTTCGATGGCAGTTTCCGTAGCTACCCGTTGGATAGACTGGATAACGATCCGTTTCGCTTCTTTGCTGGCAGTTAACTTGGCATCATCCATAATGTCGTTGATGAATGATTGTGCTTGCGTTTTAGCTTCTTCTTTCAGTGATTCTACCAAACGTTCTTTAGCTTCCTCGGCAGACAATCCGGAGATTGCTTCCAGTTTCTCGATTTCCTGTTGTTGCAGTCTGTCGAGTTCATCTTTTTTCTTATCGACAATGACAAGTTGCGCTTCCAGATTCTCTTTTACAGCTTCGGCTTCCATCTTTTTACGTTGGATTTCTTCCTGACGCTGGCTAAGAACCATTTCGCGTTGTTTCAGTTTGTTTTCCGCTTGCTGAATCTTCTGATTCCGCAATGCTACCTCCTTTTCAAGATCTGCTTTTTTATTCAGGAATTTCTCCTTTACTTCAAGCAGCTTGTTTTTCTTAATTACTTCCGCTTCCGTCTCCGCTTCTTTCAGGACATTATCGTATTTGGATTTCAGTACATACCGGAATAGTATATATGAAAGGATTCCTCCTACGATGAAGCAGGCAATTGCTGTTGCTATTATTGCTATCATTCTACATTTAATTTAAGTATATAAATAAAAACGCACCGCCAAATATCAAAGCATATACTTTTGCTTGGATATTGTGCAGTGCGTGGTTGTTTTATCTCTTATCAGTGAATAGCCGGTCAGGATTCATTCCTCCTTAAAATAATCCTCCAGCAATTCTGTCAGTTCTTTTACCTTCTCCACATAGGGGCTGGTATCATTACGTTGCATCAATTGCAGTCTCTCTAACGAGAACTGATAGGCTACCATGGCAATAATTTTCTCCGGTTCCAGGTTCTTATAAACCTCCCGATACTTATTAAGCCTGATATTTACCTGCTTGGCGGCTTCCCGTACCATTTCTTCTTCCTCACGGTTGATGGTTAGCGGATAGTTTGAATCTGCTATCTGCAGGTTTATCTTTATTTTATCGTTCATACATCTTCTTCTTATTCATTCAACAAAGCGATGCATTTATCGACTTCACGCACTAATTTTGACAATCGCAGCTTCGTCTCTTTTACGTCGCTGCCGTTAAGGCTGATTGCCGTAGCTGTTTTTAGGTTTGTATAGCTGACTTCCAATTCATCGTATTGAGCTTGTACCTTCTCGTTTTTCAGCTTTTCATTATCGAGAAGCTTCTTCAACTCGGCATTTTCACGCTTTAGTTCATCGTGTAAATAAATCAAATGCCGGAGTTGCGTTTCAAAGGAATTCAATAACTTTTTTTCTTCTTCTGTCATCACTACACCAAAATTGTACACAAAAATACGATTAACTCTGATATTACAAAAACTTTTTATGAGAAAATGTTCTTTTTAGCCTAAATTAGCCATGAACGGAGGGGAAAGTAGAGTATTGCATAGGAAGTAAGTGCCGACTGCTTCTATAATATAAGGTATATATAAGTATGTGTTCATAATTAGTCTATATAATAATTTAGGCACGGATTACACGGATTAACGCGGTTGCTTCGCGGCAATGACAACACTAAAGACCGTGTAATCCGTGTTATCCGTGCCTGAAAAAATAGAGATTGATTGGTAATCTCTCTATTTACAGCTCAAACCGGCTCTTTTCCCAGCATTTTGAACAATTTTTGTCCTTTATTGATTTGTCATTTTCCTTCTTTGCTGATAAATACCAGTATGTTTGCGTACCGAACTGACGGGCTCAAATTATAAACATAAACATTTGTATTATCTAACCATGAAAAAGTATTATTTACTATCTCTTGTGGCAGCTTCTTTGATAGGAGCAACTTGTATTCAATGTACTTCTCCGAAACAAAAGAGTGGTGAGAATGCTCTTCCGCAGAAGAGTGAATTGTTTGCAAAATTACCGGATTGTTGTCCGACTCCGGATGGAATGGCTATCGCTCCTAATGGAGATTTGATTCTGGCCTGTCCGAATTTTGCAGATATCACGCAGCCTGCTTGTCTGATGCGCATCACTAAAAATGGCGAGATTGCGAAATGGATGGATGTTCCGGTGTTGGAAGAAACCGGCTGGGCTTCTCCGATGGGGATTGCCTTTAATGAAGAGGGTGATCTGTTTATTTGCGACAATCAGGGTTGGAGCGGAGCAGAGAAAGCACAGAATAAAGGACGTGTTCTTCGTCTGAAGTTTGAAAACGACCAATTAAAGGAAACAATCACTGTGGCATCCGGTATGGAGCATCCTAACGGACTGCGTATCCGTAACGGGAAATTGTACGTCACCCAGAGTTCATTATCACAGATAAAAGATCCTTCGGGATTGTTGGTCAGCGGGGTATATTGCTTTGATATGAATGACCGTGATGTGGCAGTGACTAATACATTAGAAGATAAAAACCTTATTACCACCGTTATCACAAAGAACCCGGAAGTGCAATATGGACTGGATGGAATTGTTTTCAACGAAGCGGGCGACCTCTTTGTAGGGAACTTCGGTGATGGAGCTGTTCATCGCATAAAGATGGATGTGGAAGGGAATGTACTTAGTAATGATGTATGGGCGCAAGATACCACCCAGTTACGTACCACGGACGGAATGTGTATAGACGATAAAGGTAAAATCTGGGTAGCGGATTTCTCGGCAAATGCAGTTGCATGTATTGATAAAGACGGAAAAATTCAGCGTATTGCTCAAAGTCCTGACTGTGACGGAAGCGACGGAGGTCTGGATCAGCCGGGCGAACCTATCGTATGGAACGGACAGGTGATTGTATCTTGCTTCGACTTGGTGACCGGACCGGATAAGGTAAACACGAAACACGACAAGCCTTTCACACTGGCTAAGTTGTCTTTGGAATAAATAAACAACCCCGAACTACTATTATAAACCTAAAAAACACATTATCAATTATATGAAACAATATCTATCGACCTTTGCCGGCTCTGCTATCTGTGGCGGATTTGCATTTGGCATTTGGCCGGAACTTTGGAAGACATACGGTCTGATGGGAGGCTGGTTGGCAGCCACACTGATTATCGGCATTATGTGGTATATGAACCATTATCATGGAGCTATTCTGAATCCTCCGGGAAAAATATGGCTGGATCAGGGCTGGTGTATCGGTTCTGCCGGGATTGCCTGGGGAATTGTCCGCTTTCAAGGCGACATCACCAATTTCTTTTATGCAGTGCCTACCTTAATCTGTTGTCTGATAGGAGGTGCCTTGGCAGGAATATTAGTATGGAAAATCCGTTCGTGCGATTGTGCCCGGAAGATAAACTAAGGAGGAAAGAACAATGAGCGAATGGTTACAGACTTATAATGAATTCTTCGGCATGTATCATGCCGGAATCATCACATCTATTTTCGGAGCTTTTGCCGTCACCTTTACCGTGTTGATGAGTTGGCCTAAATTAGTAAAGGACTTTGGTCCGATAGGTGGATTTATGGCGGCCGCCCTTATTATCGGTACTTTTTGGATAGTCAATCACAAACTGCCCGGATTTGGTTTTTCCACCGGACTCTTAAATGATGCTGAAGGTCTGCCGATGCAATTCAGTTTGATTCATCAGGGAAATCGCGGCAGTGCTCCCTGGGTAGATATGGGATGGGCGATTGCGATGGGCTTCATTCTGGCCGATGTACTTTGCGCACCGAAAGGCACGCGTGGGGGACTAATGAAAGAAGCATTTCCCCGTTGGCTGGTGATTATCCTGGGCGGTATCGTCGGTGGTATTTTCGTCGGACTTACCGGATACACGAATGCGGCACTCTGAATCAATTAACTGAAAAGAAGAAAGAACATATATGTATATATTAGCACATGACTTGGGTACCAGCGGTAATAAAGCAACCTTATTCGACGAATCGGGATTGTTGATTGCTTCACGTACAGCCGCATACCCTACAGATTACGCTTCCGGCAACCGGGCGGAACAGAATCCGCTCCATTGGTGGAAAGCGATTGTAGATACCACGCAGGCACTTCTCCAACTGGTATCTCCCAATGATATTGCCGGTGTGGCACTTAGCGGACAAATGATGGGTTGTCTTTGTGTGGATAAAAACGGTCACCCGCTTCGTCCTCACATGCTTTATTGCGACCAGCGTTCGCAGGAAGAAGAGACTATTCTTTCCGAAAAGATAGACCCGCTTCATTTCTATGAAATCACGGGACACCGGATCAGCGCTTCCTATTCTATTGAGAAACTGATGTGGGTAAAGAAGCACGAACCGGAAATCTTTGCACAGACAGCCAAGATATTGAATGCCAAGGATTATATCAACTTCCGCCTCTGCGGCACTCTAGCCACAGATCCCTCGGATGCTTCGGGTACCAATGCATACGACCTGAACCGTTGGCAATGGAGTGAAGAAATCATAGAAGCTGCCGGACTCGATCTTTCCTTATTCCCGGAAGTCCGTTCGTCTATTGACGTGATCGGTGAAGTGACCAACGAAGCTGCCCGTGAAACAGGACTGCTTGCCGGAACACCCGTAATCTGTGGTGGAGGCGATGGTAGTTGTGCCGGAGTAGGCGTCGGCTGTGTGGCTCCGGGTAGCGCATACAACTATCTGGGGTCTTCCTCTTGGGTAGCTCTGACAGTAGAAAATCCGATTGTAGACGAACAACGCCGCACCATGAATTGGGCGCACGTAGTGCCGGGCATGCTGCATCCGTCGGGAACGATGCAGGCGGCAGGCTCTTCCTACAACTGGATGATTAACCAACTCTGCCAGCACGAGCAGGCATTGGCTGCTCAACTCGGACGTAGCGTGTTCGAACTGATTGACGAACAGATCCTTTCCTCTCCGATAGGAGCCAATAAACTCCTATTCTTACCTTATATGCTTGGTGAACGTACTCCCCGTTGGAATGTAGATGCCAAAGGAGCATTTATCGGTCTGACGCTGGGGCATACACATGGTGATATGCTACGTGCTGTGATGGAGGGAATTACTCTCAATCTGGGATTTATCGTCAATATCTTCCGCAAACACGTTCCCATCGACCAGGTGACGGTGATTGGAGGATGTGCGCAAAACCCTGTATGGCGTCAGATGATGGCAGACATTTATCAGGCGGAAATCCGTGTACCTAATTATCTGGAAGAGGCTACTTCGATGGGAGCAGCTATTCTGGCAGGTATCGGTGCGGGAGTCTTTAAAGACTTCTCTGTGATAGACCGCTTTGTCCGTATTGAACAGACCGTGCAGCCGATTCAGGAAAACGTGAAGAAGTATGAGACTTGGATGCCTGTTTTTGATAAAGCTTATCACGCCTTGTGCGATATGTATACTGAAATTGCAAAAACTGAATTATAATCTGTATAAAACCTAATAATCGAATGAAAACAGTAATAGTGCCGGCTCCTGGCAAAATAGAAATACGACAGGTGGAAACTCCTGTTATCAATGCTTATCAGGCATTGGTGAAAACGGAAATGGTCGCTTTGTGTAATGCGACTGACAGTAAACTGATAGCCGGAAAATTCCCCGGAGTGGATACTTATCCATTGGCTTTGGGGCATGAAAATGCCGGAATTGTAGTGGCTGTCGGTGAAAAAGTACGTAACTTTAAGGTAGGCGACCGTGCTATTGGCGGTCTTATTTCCGATTTTGGCGCGCAAGGTATCAATAGCGGCTGGGGTGGTTTCAGCGAATATGTGGTAGTGAACGACTTTGAGGTACTGAAAGAAGAGGGACTGGCTACCCCCGAACAGGGATGCTGGGACAGTTTTGAGATTCAGAACACAGTTCCTTCTCATGTGCAACCGGAAGAAGCGGTCATTTCTTGTACCTGGCGCGAAGTGTTAGGAGCTTTCAAGGATTTCAATCTGACTCCGGGGAAAAAGGTGATTGTAGTAGGCTCCGGTCCTGTAGGATTGAGCTTTGTGAAGTTGGGTAAATTGTTCGGTCTGGGACAGATTGACATTGTCGATATGCTTCCCGCTAAACTGGAAGTAGCCCGCCGGATGGGAGCAGACAACGGATATACACCCGCCGAAATCAGTACTCCGGAATTTATTGCTGCGGCTAATCGCTCTTATGATGCTGTCATTGATGCGGTAGGACTGGATGTAGTCGTAAATTCCGTATTACCATTGGTGAAGATGGGTGGAGATGTGTGTGTCTATGGCGTTATGACTAAGAATCCAACTTTCGACTTATCGAAAGCTCCTTATAACTTCGACCTGCACATGCATCAATGGCCTACCCGTTCCGAAGAAAAGGCGGCAATGACCACATTGGCACAATGGATTGAAGAGGGCAGACTTTCTGCATCCGACTTTATCACGCATCGCTTTGCGATAGAAGAAATAGAAGAAGCCTTTGCTGCCGTGAAGCGGGGTGAAGTATTGAAATGCGTATTGACTTTTTAAGAAACTGTATATTTATAATAACTTATTAAACGACTCAAAATAATGGAAAAGAAGAATATAAACGAAGTGATTGCAGAATTATCAGTAGAGCAGTTGGCAGGTATGATCGACCATACATTCCTGAAACCTTTCGGTGATGCATCACCTATTGAGAAACTTTGTGCGGAAGCCCGTCAGTATCAGTTTGCAATGGTAGCCATCAATCCTGCGGAAGTAGAAATTTGTGTGAAGTTGCTTGAAGGATCGGGAGTGCGTGTAGGAGCCGCTATCGGTTTTCCATTGGGACAGAATACAGTGGAGTGCAAAGCATTTGAAACCCGTGATGCCATTGCCAAAGGTGCTACTGAAATAGATACAGTCATCAATGTTCGTGCTTTACAGAAAGGACAGATTGAAATTGTAAAGAAAGAGATTGAAGACATGGTTTCTATCTGCAAACCTGCCGGTGTGATCTGTAAAGTCATTCTTGAAACTTGTTATCTGACGGATGAAGAGAAAGAAACCGTATGTCGTATAGCTAAAGAAGCCGGAGTGGATTTTGTGAAAACCTCTACCGGATTTGGTACGGCAGGAGCAACGGTGCAGGATGTAGCATTGATGCGTCGTGTGGTAGGACCTACTATCGGAGTGAAAGCAGCAGGTGGTATTCGCGATCTGGATTCTGCGTTGGCATTGATTCAGGCGGGCGCTACCCGTATCGGTACATCAAGCGGTATTCAGATTATAGAATCCTATAAGGAACTGAAGAAAGGTTTGTAATCGTTCTCTTTTCAGGAAGGTAAATTTAAGGTAAATAAGAAGATAAAATGATAAGATCGAAATTAATGAAGCTGTTGAAGTGTGGGATGGCATGCTGTGTGTTCCTCTCCATCGTAGCATGGCAGACGAAAGACACTTCCCTTCAGCCTACCGATGCGAAAGGTTTTATCGTCGAGATTCAGAAGAAATACGCGGAAATTCAGGCGATAAAACAGAAAGGTAATCAGGAAGAAACAGAAAACAAGATAAAAGCCGTGCACCGGAGATTGATGCGTGCCTATCCGGTCTATTACGATTGGTGGCTACAGGATGGAACAACGGGTGATGTAGACTGGTTTAACAAGAGTTTTAATCAGGAACTTTCCGTGCGTTTACAGAAGCTGAACATCAAAGCTGCCGTGATTAATACACCGGAAAGCATCGAATCGGCTTTCCTGTCTTATCTGAAAGCGTGTGAACAAAGACGTATCAAGCGTTTGGAAGCCTTCACTGCAGATAAACCGGAGATTGTTTTTACAAAGTACAGAACGTTGCGTCCCTCTTTCTTTGCTTATACCGAAGGAGTGTCGGATGCCCGTGCTGAATGCAACTATATTGCGGGCGGTGCGTTGGCGAAATTGAAGATGAATGGAATTTGGGCGGAAGTAGAAACCATGCTGACAGATGAAGAAGGAGTAGTGCGTGATCCGAATCTTCATTTTGATGGTCAGCATCTGCTTTTCTCCTGGAAGAAATCCCGCAAGGAAGATGACTTCCATCTGTATGAAATGGATTTAAAGACACGGGAAATCAAGCAGTTGACTTTCGGAAAAGGACATGCCGACATTGAAGGCATTTACTTGCCGGATGACAATATCCTGTTCAACTCTACCCGTTGCGGAAGTACGGTAGACTGCTGGTTTACCGAAGTCAGCAATATGTATCTCTGCGACAGGGAGGGGCGTTATATGCGTCAGGTCGGTTTCGACCAGGTGCATACGGTAACACCGACTTTGTTGGATGATGGTCGGGTGGTCTATACTCGCTGGGATTACAATGACCGCGGCCAGATATGGGCGCAGCCTTTGTTCCAAATGAATCCCGATGGAACAGGACAGGCTGAATATTACGGAATGAATAGCTGGTTTCCGACAACGGTGGCACAGATTCGTCAGATTCCCGGTACTCGTAAGTTGATGGGAGTTTTTATGGGTCACCATACTCCTCAACATGGCAAACTGGGTATCATAGATCCTGAAGCCGGACGTGATGAGAATGAAGGTGTTATGTTCGTAGCTCCGGTTCACAAACCGGAACCGGAACGTATTGACGGTTATGGAAAGTTTACCGACCAGTTCCAGCATCCTTTTCCATTGAGCGAGACGGAATTTTTAATATCGTATACTCCGTTGGGTTATTACGTCGGACATCCGATGGAATTTGGCGTTTATTGGATGAATGCGGACGGAGAACGTGAATTACTCGTATCCGATGCGCGCATATCCTGCAACCAGCCTGTGTTGGTCGCTCCCCGTAAACGTCCGTTCCGCCGTTCATCTTCGGTAGATTATACAAAGAATGAAGGCGTATATTATATGCAGAATATCTACGAGGGTAATGGATTGAAAGGTGTGAAACCAGGAACTATCAAACAGTTGCGTGTGGTGGAAATCCAGTTCCGTGCAGCAGGTGTAGGTGAAGTGAACGGTAATGATAAAGGTGGAGGAGCTATCATGAGTTCTCCGGTAGGAGTGGGCAATGCCGCCTGGGATGTGAAGAGAGTGTTGGGAGTGACGGAAGTATATCCTGACGGTTCCGCATTCTTTAAAGTTCCTGCACGCCGGCCGCTTTATTTCCAGGCATTGGACGAAAACGGGCGTGTAGTGCAAACAATGCGTAGTTGGTCTACTTTGCAGCCGAACGAAGTGCAGAGTTGTGTAGGATGCCACGAACATAAGAACACGGTTCCCGTAGCAGGGCATCCGGTATCTATGGCAATGGACAAAGGTGTCAAAGTATTGGCTCCGGAAGATGAGATGGGCGAACGCAATTTCAGTTACCTGAAAGAAATTCAACCTATCTGGGACAGACATTGTATCTCTTGTCACGATGGAGTGAAGCAACCGATGAGCCTGAAAGGTGAATTGAAGGTAATGGATAAACAAAGTAAAAGAAAATATACCGATTCTTATTTGAGCCTGACGCATGCCACTAAGAAAAAAGACGAAGGAGCATGGCGAGGCAACGCACACCATCCGGAAGTAAACTGGATCAGCGCTTTGTCCGAACCTACGCTGTTGCCTCCTTATTTTGCAGGTTCCAACAAGAGCAATCTGATTAAACGTCTGGAAAGCGGACATGGAGGAACCAAACTGACTCCTCAGGAAATACGAAAAGTAGCTCTCTGGATTGACTTGCTTGTGCCCTTTATCGGAGACTACCGTGAAGCGAACAACTGGTCGCAAAAGGATCTTGACTTCTATAACTATTATGATAAGAAGCGGGAAGCAGCCCGTGCGGAAGATCAGGAGAATATTCGTCAATACATTCAATCCCTTCAAACTAAACAAGAGAAAAAATGAAAAAGAAGATATTGATACCTGTTGGTATGGCTGCCATATTTCTTTGTGCGTCTTGGCAAGAAGCGGAAACGACGGTTTCACCGGACCGTTTGTTTCTGGCAGACAATGGGAAATCCTTGTTTGTAACAAACAGGGCAGGTTGTGAACTCATCAAGATGTCGTCCGACGGACAGAAAATGGAAAAGAAAGTCTCTTTCTCGTCTCCTGTCAATGCCATGACGCAGGATGCGAATGGTAAACTCTGGGTAGTATGTGACGGAAACTACGGCACCATGTACGAACTGGATGGAAAGAAACTCTCCGTACAATCCAAAACAAAAAGCGGAGCTACTCCTTCGGACATTCTATATAATCCGTTGTCTAAATCTCTTTGGGTGACGCAGCGGTTCAACAACGAACTTTGGGAGATTGACCCGGCCACCCGTAAGGTGAAAACTAAAATAGCTGTCGGCCGCGAACCGGTGTCGATGGCTGCTTTTGCAGGTGATTCCTGTCTGCTGATAGCCAATAATCTGCCGGAAATGCCTTCTACGGCTTATCCGATTGCAGTACAGCTCGATATGGTAGATGTGCTTTCGAAAAAGGTTTCGGGACGTGTTATGTTGCCGAATGGTTCTACGGATGTGAAGTCGGTAGCGGTGGATAAGAATCATACTTTTGCGTATGTCACTCATTTAATCTCCCGCTATCAGTTGCCTACCAATCAGCTGGATAGAGGATGGATGGCTACAAATACATTATCCATCATTGATTTGAAGGCAAGAAAGTGGCTCACTTCCGTCATCTTGGACACTCCACAGAAAGGAGCAGCCAATCCGTGGTCGGTAATTGTTACCCCGGATGATAAGCAGATCATAGTAGCTGCTGCCGGTAGTCAGGAATTGGTGCGTATCGATCGCATTGCTTTGCATGAACGTCTTGGCAAAGCGAAACAAGGGGAAATGGTTACTCCTTCCATGAAAGCGTGGGGCAATATACCTAATGATGCGGGATTCTTGTATGGCATCCGTGACTTCATTCCTACACAGGGAAAAGGGCCGCGTTCGGTCGTAGCTACGGGAGGTAAAATTTATACTGCCAACTATTATACGTCGGAATTGGTGTCTATGGATTTGAACGGTAAGAATGTGCAGAAGCAGATTCTGGGTACTCCATTGGCATTCACTAAAGTTGGTAAGGGAGATATGTACTTCCATGATGCAACCATTTGTTTCCAAAACTGGCAAAGTTGTGCAACCTGTCATCCGAATGATGCACGCATGGACGGGCTTAACTGGGACTTGCTGAATGATGGCATGGGTAATCCGAAGAATACGAAAACACTCTTGCTTTCCCATCAGACTCCGCCTTGTATGGCGACCGGTATTCGTAAAAATGCCGAAGTAGCCGTTCGTTCGGGAGTGAAATATATCTTGTTTATGGAGGGAGATGATGAGATCTACGAATCTATCGACGAATATTTGAAATCTCTGAAGCCTCTGCCAAGCCCTTATCTTGAGAATGGTAAACTTTCTGCGAAAGCGAAAAGAGGGAAGAAGATATTTGAAGAAAACTGTGCGAGTTGCCACTCCGGAGAATACTATACGGATCTGAAGCAGTATAAAGTGGATTGGACTACCGGATCTGATAAAGGACTGGCTATGGACGTTCCTGCTCTGAATGAATGTTGGCGTACGGCTCCTTATCTGTATGACGGTCGTAGCTATTCGATGAAAGATATGTTAAAGGTACACGGACCTCATAAGCCTGTTTCTGATAAAGAACTGGAAGAGTTGGAGGAATACGTATTGTCTTTGTAGTGAACTTCATTGATGATTTTAGGCACGGATTACACGGATTTCACGGTTTAAAAGCTGTACTATCATTGGATTCAGAAAATAAAATCCGCGTAATCCGTGTAATCCGTGCCTGAAAAATCTTTTATATAAAACTATTTTTGAATTTATATTTATGACAAGAATATATGTTGTGATTCTGACATTTCTGTTCTCTGCATCCCTGTTGGCACAGACCCGGACGTTTGCAGGAACAGATTATTCACAGGGAATCGTCTTTGTGATGGAAAACAATCAGATTGTATGGCAGCACAAAGCTCCCGATTCTAATGATTTATGGGTATTGCCTAATGGCAATATCCTTTTCACCACTGGGCACGGGGTACTCGAAATGACCCGTCAGAATGATACAATCTTCCATTACGAGTCTAAAAGTCCGGTTTTTGCCTGTCAGCGGTTGAAGAACGGCAATACGTTTGTGGGCGAATGTACCACGGGACGTATGCTGGAAATCTCTCCTAAAGGTAAGATTGTGAAAGAAGTCTGCATCCTGCCGGAGGGAGTGAAAGAGAAAGGTTTTGCGTTTATGCGTAATGCACGTCGCTTGGATAACGGGCATTTTCTGGTAGCACATTACGGACCGCAATGTGTGACGGAATATGACACGAACGGCAAAGAGGTGTGGAAACTGGATGTTCCCGGCGGACCGCATTCTCTGACTCGTCTGCCCAACGGACATACGCTGATTGCCGTAGCAGATAAAGACCAGAATCCGAGAATTATCGAAGTAACGGCAGACGGAAAGACTGTTTGGGAATTATCTAATGCGGATATTCCCGGAAAACCGTTGAAGTTTCTGGGAGGTTTTCAGTATTTTTCTGACGGACGCATCCTGATAACGAACTGGACGGGACATGTGAGTCCGAAAGAGAAAGTACACATGTTGTTGGTAGACCGTCAAAAGAAAGTGCTTTATTCTTTGGAGAATACTCCGGGGCTGAAGACGATGTCATCTGTCTATAGCATGGACGTTCCGGCAGGTGTTACCTCCTATCATTAATAAGTATAGTTCATCAGAAAAAACATTGAAATTTGCAGTATGAAGTATCATCGAATCACATGTAATTTGTATAAAACGACAGGAAACAGTTGGGAACAGATGGCGGAGGAATTACTTTCATCCGCTGTCCGCGAAGAGAGGGTGCTCCGTCTTGTACTCTTTACACGCTGTACGGATAATCAGGAATACAAGTTTCAGCGTTCCTTTCTGGAACAATGGGTGGAGCGGCATTTCGTTTCTCCCCGTCCGGTGGTTTCGCTGGTGGCTCAAAAGCCTTTGGTAGCAGACTTGGTATTGGAGGTACATTCGTTGGTGGAGATTACGGATGAGGCAGTCACCATAGAGGAACAAATTAGTTCTTTCTCTGTCCGCTACCTGCGGATCATGACTCCTCACTATCGGGAAATAATAGTGGGGGGACTTTACGCGGATGATTTGAATCTGCCTGTTCGCGAACAATCGGAACAAGCTTTCAGGAAGGCAGAAGAGATCTTAAAGGCGGAACAGATGAATTTTGGCAACATTGTCCGTCAGTGGAATTATCTGGAAAATATCACGGATATTGCACATGGCAATCAGTGTTATCAGGATTTCAATGATGTGCGTACTCTGTTCTATGCTTCTTCGGAATGGGAATCGGGATATCCGGCAGCAACGGGGATTGGCACACAGCATGGCGGTGTTCTGATTGATTTCAATGCTGTCAGTGGAGAAGTGAATATTGCTCCTTTAGATAACGACTGGCAACGGGCTGCTCATGTCTATTCGGATGAGGTGTTGATTAGCCATCGGGCGGATGGGAAGAAGGGAACTCCTAAATTTGAAAGAGGAAAGTCGCTGTCCGACCGTCGGCAGGAGGTGATTTATATTTCCGGCACGGCTGCTATCCGTGGCGAGGAAAGTGTAACGACCGGAGATGTTCTCTCTCAAACGGAAATCACTCTTGAAAATATCCAGCATTTGATCGGCTTGGAAGAGGGTAGGGAGAAACTACCGGAACATTCCGGTAAGCTGGGACTTCTTCGTGTATATCTCAAGAATGAAGAGGATGCGCCAGCTGTGAAAGCAGACTTGGATAAACTCTGCCCGGATATTCCTATCGTATATCTTTATGCGGATGTATGCAGAGAGGAATTGCTGGTAGAAATTGAAGGAATTGCTTATTTATAACTGCCTCATTTATAAAAGCATTGTTTATTATAAAAGAAAAACAGATGAAATTGATTCGACTGATCGCTTCACCGGTATTGATGTATATATTAGCGGGACTTTATGCCCTGATATTGGCGGTAGCCACTTTGGTGGAAAACTCTTATGGTCCTGCCGTTGCCCGTGAATCTTTTTATTATGCTCCCTGGTTTATACTGTTGCAGTTGTTGCAGGCAGTCAATTTATTGGCTATGTTTCTTCAGGGAAACTATTTTAAGAGAATTAGTAAAGGCAGTCTGATTTTTCATGGAGCTTTTCTTTTTATCTGGTTGGGGGCTGCTGTCACTCACTATGTAGGGGTGACGGGTATCATGCATATCCGTGAAGGGGAAACGGCAAATAGCATGATGAAAGAGGAAGGAACAGGGATGGAAAATGCTTCCTTGCCTTTTTCTGTAACTCTGAATGATTTCCGGTTGCAGCGCTATCCGGGTTCCCATAGTCCGATGTCTTATGAGAGTGACCTGGTGATTAAGAGAGAAAATGAATCTCCTTTACAGGCAACCATACGAATGAATAGGGTGATTGATGTGGATGGTTACCGTCTGTTTCAGTCTTCATTCGATTCTGACGAACAAGGTACCGTGTTATCAGTGAGCTATGACCGTCCCGGTATGCAGCTTACATATGCGGGATATTTCCTTTTACTGGTAGGTTTTGTCTTGACATTGTTCAGTAAGAAATCCCGTTTCGGGCGGTTGCGCAGAGAATTGGGAGAAATGAAAAAGAATACCCCTTTCTGCTTATTGCTCTTTCTGACTGTATCCGGTATCTCCAATATGCAGGCATTGTGTGCACAACAACCGGCTGTCTCTTCACAACAATCTCTCGTCGCTTCACAATTACCTTGTGTTTCTTCCTTACATGCCGAAAAGTTTGGCAATCTGGTAGTGCTTAACCCTAACGGACGTCTCGAACCCGTCAACAGTTACACATCTGCCATTTTACGCAAATTGTATGGAGCCGATAAACTGAATGGCATTAATTCAGATCAATTCTTTTTGAATTTACTTTCTTTTCCCGATGAATGGGGAGCTTTTCCTTTTATCAAAGTGGATAATAAAGAACTTCTTCAACGCTTCGGCAGAGATGGCAAATACATCGCCTGGCAAGATGTATTTGATGCAGACGGTAACTATATCCTGACGAATGAACTGAACACAATTTACGCTAAACCGGCTGCGGAGCGCAAACGATTGGACTCGGATTTATTAAAACTGGATGAATCAGTAAACATCATATATCGCATCATGCAACACCAATTGCTACCGCTTTTCCCGGATGGAAACGATTTGCAGGGAAAATGGTATTCACCGGGTGATGACTTGAGCGCTTTTCATGGGAAAGATTCTCTATTTGTAACTAAAATCATGGACTGGTATATCTATGAGCTAGGAAATGGAGTTCGTTCCAACAACTGGAAGGAAGCAGATAAAGTAGTTGAAATGATGAATGTCTACCAACAAGCAAAGGCTAAAGTTCCCGCTATTGACAACCGGAAAGTGAAAGCCGAACTTCTCTATAATCAACTGGATTTATTTTTCTGGTGTCGTCTGGCTTACTTGATTTTGGGTGGCATCCTACTTTTCATTGTCTGTGGAGAGATTATTGCAGACTTTAAATGGGGAAGAAAAATTAGCAGTGTTCTGATTGCTCTTCTGGCAATCGCTTTTCTCACACATACGGCAGGTGTCTTGTTACGTTGGTATATTTGCGGACATGCCCCTTGGGCAAATGCTTACGAGTCGATGATATGTACTTCCTGGATGCTGGTAGGTAGCGGACTCCTGTTTGCCCGCCGATTCCGTATTCTTCCCGCATTGGCAGGACTATTGGGCGGAATCATGCTTTTTGTAGCAGGACTTAATCACCTGAATCCGGAAATTACTCCTTTAGTCCCGGTACTTCAATCTTATTGGCTGATGTCTCATGTCGCTATCATTATGATCGGTTACGTCTTTTTTGCTCTTTGTGCGCTGACAGGGTTGTTTAATCTTGTATTGATGAGTTTGCTTTCCGCCACCAACCGGGTGAAACTCTTGTTCCGTATCCGTGAACTGACGCTACTGAATGAAATGGCAATGATTCTTGGTCTGTTCTTTATGACTGCCGGAACATTTCTTGGAGCTATCTGGGCCAATGTCTCTTGGGGTAGATATTGGGGATGGGACCCTAAAGAAACTTGGGCATTGATTTCAATCGTTGTCTATGCATTGGTGCTTCATATCCGCTTTATTCCTCTCCTGAAAGGAAAGACCACCTGGTGTTTTAATCTGCTTTCCGTTGTTGCCGTCCTTTCGGTTATAATGACTTGGTTTGGGGTGAACTACTATTTGAGCGGTCTGCATTCTTATGGAAAAACCGAAGGAGGAGATTTCTTGTTGTGGATATGGGGATTGGGTGTATGCCTCGTACTTGTTTTGGCGTTGTTTGCCCGCAGACGTTTAAAGAAACTCTCTGCCACATTTTCGTCTTTCTTTTAAGTATTATACGGGGAGAAACAAAAATGTGGCAGATCATATAATCAATGACTTATCTCTGAAAATAGCCGAAAATAAGAGAAGTTTACAGGAAACATATACGGAGTTTCTGCTTTTTCCGGAAGGAAAACTGCATTTTATTTCCAATTATTTGAACTTCAGTATTTTGATTGTTCTATTGTCGTGTTTCCATCCTTTTTCTATCTCTGCATACTGTTCCAGCTCTTTGGTTGTGATCCCCCGTCCCGTATTCAGTCCCATCTTTTTATATACTTGTTTCAGCATACTTTTCACTTCCTGAACGGAAAGCTCCGAACCTATGGGAAAAGTACGTTGGATAGAGCTACGCATCTGTCCTGATTGTTTGATCGTATGCTCACTGCTTACATTCAATGCAGTCCGTAATTTATTCTCGTTGTAATCTGATTCACGAATGAAATCTCCTCCAAATCGGCAAAAACAATCGTATATATACCTGTCATTGGTCGTAGTAAGCAGATTTCCCAGCATACGTTGGTAGCGTTTTTGTACTTTCTTGTCAGTAGTGCGGCTCATCTTCTCCATTTCTTCCAGCTTACGGACGATCAACTCTGCCCGCTTCTTTTTTGCCAGGCGATGCTGGATTGCCATACGTTCATTATCCGAAACCGGCATGAGACGTTCCTCATGAGAGAATATAAAATAATCGGTTTGTTGGTAGGCACTACAAAGCAGATCGGTGGATGTGTATAGTCGCTTCACTTGCTCTTTCTCATATAAATTTGCTATTAGAAACGGATCAGGTTTTCCATTCGCATCCAGATAGGGGAGATATGAATTTTCTCCGATAGCTTCCTGCAACAGAGTACGTTCACCAATATTGGAGGTTTGTGCCAGTTGAGTTTTCCATCCGTTGAAGATATGGGAAGCGCCTTGTATCCAACTATCAATTTCATTGGTTGACATACATTCCAGATCCGGGCGGATGGAAGCGATATGTGTCACGGTATTTACTCCTCCTCGGAATCGTCCGATGATTTGAATGGCTTCGGTAGTAGGATCGATAACCGATTGGGTTGCGCCATGCAAATCACTGATGAGAATCACATGAGGCGGGTTTTTACATATGATATCCACAGCGGAGTAGAAACGTGAAGTGAAGAAGTTGTAACGTTCCAGTTCAGTAATCATCATTGATTTTTTGCGTCGGTTGCCTTTCCATAGTTTGTATTGTCCGTCTTCACTACAGAAAGTGCAGGCATTGTTCAATTCGGGAATCAATCGGTAGAAACTATCTATCGAATCAATACTGTTGCAGAAGATGCAGACCGTGCCGCGCTTCGCTTCAATCACCTCCTGCAACGTTTCCAGAACATTGTTGGTAGTGATTAGTTTCAGCTTTTGACGATATTCGTAATCCGGCTGAATCAGTACCCGCATGAAACTGTCGAAGCGATTGTCTTTTTCGGGTACGATGGGAGTGGCCGAAATCAATGCCTTATGCTGAAAATGGAAAAAATCATTCATCGGTTCGCGGATAGAATCACGGTAATGCACGTCCTGCACTAGCTTTTCACATTCATCAAACAAGATGAAACACTCTGTATACATATCTATATTTACAGCCAGCATGGCTTCTTTGATTTTGGTGAAGCCTTCGGGAGTAGTCAACAGTTTGTAATGTTTGTCTTGGTTCTTCTCCAGAAAGTCTGTGATTTGCCGGACGCTGACTCCTTTATAGATAGCCAATGAGTTTTTGTGTACCTTTGCTTTAGACTCAATAACAGGTACGTTGGGCTCAATAATGATAGACTTTCGGGGTGCCGTCAATTCGCAGTGTGTAGCTCCCAATCCGGGAAGGAGTTTATTAATGATACAATTAGTCGGGATGAAGTCTTTGCCGGCACGTTTCAATGCATCCGCAAAGTATTCACCTTTTCGGATGGAGTAGATTCTATCGTATTCCATGTCGTTTTAGTATTTTCGTTTGTTGTGTCTTTCCGGATTATATTTCTCGAATCCAGCTGCTGTTATCGCTTTTTTCAAACGTTTTTCAGCTTTGAATACAACATTCTTCACCTCTATGGATTCTGCACGGTGGTTTTCACCTGGTTCTTTGTCTTCACAGAAACTGCCGTTCAGAGAAAAACTGCCGAAATCATCCAGATTGACAATATTTCCATCTTTCAGAATGGCCTCTATTCCCTCCAGTACCATACTTAGATTTTTGTATGCGTCGCCTTTGGTGATATTGTTTTTGTCAGCTAAGTATTCAACAAAAGCTTTGGTATCCAAAGTGTCCCATGATAATAGTTGTACCCGTACATTCGTTTCTTTGTCGCCGGTAAAAGTATCCGCAAAACGAGTGGTTTTATAAAGTATGCTCATAATTATAATTTCTTTTAGATGACTATTATGTATTGCAGTTGAGTAACTTCAGAAATGGACTTGTGTAACTGGGTGGTTGCACAAGTATAGCTGAATGGTTGCTCAAGTGCAACAGATTAATTCATGCGGATGAATTTGCTAAAAGATAAGGGGGAATTATTAATATATCGAGTAGAACTAATTACATCTTCCTTATGAATTGGTAAAAACATCTTGTCGATTAAGATGTCGCAAAGATAGAGAAAATTCTTCATCGTGCTAAGTTTTTTGAGGATAATATATCGGAAGAGGATATCGCTACAATTCTGACCATTATTCTTTTAAATGATGAGATTGAAGAGTTTATTCAGTATTTTGGGATAGATGCAGATCGGGAAATGACGAGTCAAATCAATCGGATTAAAGGAGAGGGTAGTAGTATTACTTTCGGAGGAAAAAGTATCTATGGACTATTAATTGACTTTGTTTGTCAGCGTTATGGCTGGACAATGGATTATGTGCTTTGGGAAATTAGTTATGTGAATCTGAATATGCTGTTTGCAGGCAGATGCTATCACTACCGTGTATCTAAGTGATGAAGAACGAAAAAAACTGGGACGCGGCGAGGGCAGAGTTGTTAATGCAGATGAACCTAAGAATCGCGATTTAGTCAGGAGAATGATTAGTGAGTAATATGACTGGCTATTAAAAAAAATTTTTTAATAGCTGTGGTCTTCGAATTTTTGATTATTAATAGTCTACATCTCAAGTATTAAGACTTATCGTGTGAATTGTTAATACTTGAGATCTAAACTATTAGTGTTTTTAGTTTTTCAGTGCGAATTACCAATTATCAGATTCGTTACCAACAAGACCGTTTTTTACAGCTTCTTCAATTTTATCAATGATGACATTTGAATATGCATGAGCCATAACCAGTGCTTTTGATGAAGTTTTTTTTGCTTTGTGTGCATCTTTTTCCACAAAAGGATAGCAGCTTTCAAGCGGCCATTGTTCATTAGATAATACAGGCTTTGTAGAACCATTGGAAAAAGCAGACATTACGCCTCCACCAACAGATTTCTCGACATCGTAACACTGTACGGTATAAGTTACACGAATTTTTTTGTCTTTGATATCAACTTTGATAATTGGATGCATACTAACATTGTATGCGTTCATTCCACCTACATGGCCTGCAATATTAGCAACATATCCTTTGCCAATAATAACCCCAGCGTCTTTATCATTAAGCTGAATGACAGAGTTTGCATCATTAAAAGACTCAACAAACCAATGATTAAGAGTAATATATAATTTCTCTTTCGTTTGTTCTCCACACTCAATGACCTGTGTGTATGTCAAAGATTTGTTTTTATCCAATGATAATTGAGAGCCTATATTGGCTGCTGCATTTTCCCACTTATCGCCAAACTTTTCTTTGGCATACTTTTCAAGTTCTTCACTCCGCATAAGTTGTGCGCTTACACTAATTGCCGTAAATCCAATTAGAATACTAAAAATAATTCTTTTCATACAAAAAAGTTTTTTCTTTCCCCTTTCTAGAAAAAGGAAAGATATTAATAATAATGTGTTAGACTGAGATTATAGAATTGTAGTTCAAATCAGGGAGACTTGTTATTGTTGCTGTATATTATTACAGTATTGTTTTTAGAATAGTTTGTATTTGATATAGAGTCATTAATTGGCAAGAGTGGATTTGCTTTCATATCATTATGTTTATTTTGTCTAAGTGTTTATTTTAAAATTGGAAATATAAGCTTGTTTGTTCTACTGTATAACTATTTCTTGTGACAAAGGTAATGATATATTTTGTAAATTAGTCATTGTTGAAGAAAAATTATACTTAATCTTTCATGTTTGCATAAGTAATAGCTGTTTGTTGTGTATATATGTGCTACACGCAGGATATATATGCGCTACATATTGGCTATATATATCCTGCGCATTGGCTATATATATCCAATACGCTGGAGATATATACACAACATGTTCATAATTAATAATGTATTTGAGCCTTTTGATATTTGTTTTTGAATATCTTCAGAAAAGTAGAGTAAAAATTTGATTGTATTCAAACTTATTTGTTCCTTTACAAACTATAAACATACAAAAACAAATATGAAGAGTTTACTGTTCTTAATGATTACTGCACTAATGTTTGCTGGATGTAGCAAAGATGAAGAAAGAGATGAGTTTTATGAAAAACAAATTACTGCGAATGAATTAGAGTCTGGTACGGGAACATATGTAATGAACAAAGGTTCATATACATATTACTTAGTTTTTGAAAATGGGAAATTAGGGTACTATACATATAAAGGGGGGAAATTTACAAGCATTCACTCTGTTGATTATTCCATAAATAAGAATGATCTCAACCTTGTTAAACATCCATACATGGAAGAAATTTTGGGAGGTGAAAGAGAATACTATACTCTTTATATCAGTTTTGTTCATTGGGGACATGACAAAACGACAGATTATGGAACTGGAGGTGAGCAGTTATTGATTAGAGGTGATAACTATCCCTATGAATTTGCGACAGGATATTATGATAAGAGTTCTATTTCTTTAAAATAATGAATCTAAAAACTTAAAGCTATAAGAAATTGTAGAGCATGAAAAAGATAATTCTTACTATAATTCTATTTTGATTATTCAATGGGGACTCTTGTTGTTAGATCGGTAGCACCTCCAACAGTAGAAGGTAGTGATTTGGGATATAACTTTAGTAAAATATGTAAGATCTATGTGCCTGATACTTCAGTAAATACTTATAAAGAAAATAGCTGGTGGTCTCAATATGCAAGTAGAATATATCCTTTGTCAATGTTGCCAAAAGAATAGAAATGTAGATACAAGAAAATCGCCCTGCTTTTATTGAGTAGGGCGGTTATTTATTGGGCGTCGATGCACGCATTTTGATTTCCGCATCCAACACGATTGAATGATTGGGAGATGCCGGATCTTTGATTTTCTCTAAAATCAGTTCGGCTGCGCTTTTTCCCATTTGGTACAAAGGTGGTTCTACTGTAGTTAATTTGGGATAAACTATGTTGGAAAGTTCTGTTCCTGAAAAACTGGCAATGGCGATTTCTTCGGGTATTTTTTTTCCAAGTTCCCTCAATCTGTTCATAGCTCCAATGGCCAATGTTTCTGTAAAAGCGAAAATTGCATTGAAAGGAATATTTCTTTCCACTAATATATCCGCAGCTTTTTTCCCTTCCTCAAAAGTCATGCCGGTTTTTATCAGCATATTATTCTTATCAAAAGGAATTCCGAATTTAGCTAAAGCGTCTTTGTATCCTCTGACACGTTCAATGGAGTTGTAAATATCGTCCGGTCCCTGTATATGAACAATCTGTTTGCGTCCGCTTCGGATCAGACTTTCTACGAGAAAGAATGATTTCATATAATCGTCCACTATTACCTGCGGGACTTCAAGCCCATAGGGAATGCGATCGTAGAACACCATAGGCATTCCTGCTTGCTGTAAACGAGCATATTCCTCCTTGTTTCTTTTATAACTGCAAAGGCAGATGATGATGCCATCCACCATGAAGCCTTCCATCAGTTGTAGGTTCTCTTTTTCTTTTTCCGGGTCTCCTCCGGACTCTGCAATAATCACCTTTATATTTTTGGTGTGAAGTACTTCTTGTATTCCATTTATTACTCGTGAAGCAAACGGCGTAACCATTTCAGGAACTATCACTCCCACGGTATTAGTATGTCCATATTTAAGGTTGATTGCTACAGGGTTTGGCCTATATCCCAATCTTTTAGCCGCTTCTATTACCTTTTCTTTCGTTTCTTTACGGATATTCTTGTCATCTCCCAGCGCACGAGATACAGTGGAAACGGATATTGACAAATGCCGAGCGATGTCTTTAATGGTTATATACTTCATGTTGAATGATTGTTTAAATCAAAGCAAAGATATCGATTTCAATCAATAAATCCTAATATTGGAGTAAAATACAAATCCCATTTGTTTTTGTGCAATGTTTTTGTAACGTTTGCAGATTTTGGGAACGTTCCCGCAATCGTTTGCAGGCAAAAGAGTTAGGAAAAAACTTTTTTTCAAGCTCTCATTCTTTATCTTTGTTACACCAACATGATGTCGAACTAAAGAAAAAGAAACTATGAAAACACATCTCTTTTCTTGTAAGTGCGGTCGAAAGCACATCAAAGTTTACCACTTATTTGAACCGGTAATAATTAATATATATGATTGATTTTAAGACGATTCATTATAAATTTGGTACCAACGTTTAAATTAAAGGATAAAAAACGAGCATGGACAAGAAAGTACAAAGTATAGAAATTGCGAAACAGGTTCCAATTGTGGGCAACTATGATGTAGTTGTCTGTGGTGGCGGACCTGCTGGTTTTATAGCGGCAATTGCAGCTGCTCGCAGTGGTGCGAAAACAGCTATTGTGGAACAATATGGTTTTTTAGGTGGAATGGCTACAATGGGGCTTGTTACTCCTTTAAGTGTATTCACTTATAATAATGAAAAGGTGATAGGTGGTATTCCATGGGAATTTATCGAACGGCTGGAGAAGATGGGAGGCTGTATCATTGAGAAACCTCTTGGCAATGTAGCTTTTGATCCGGAGCTTTATAAGCTTTTATGTCAGCAAATGATGCAGGAAGCCGGTGTGAATATGTATATGCACTCCTACTTAAGTGGTTGTCAGGCAAAAGACGGCAAAATATCCTGTATCCTCTTTGAGAATAAGAATGGGACAGAGGCCATCAGTGCCGATATGTATATCGATTGTACAGGGGATGGCGACCTTGCCGCTATGGCGGGCGTTCCGATGCAAACAGATGAATGTAAACCTCTGCAACCTCTTTCCACCTATTTTATATTAGGAGGCGTGGATACAGATTCGCCCATGATAATCGATGCCATGCACCATAATAAACAAGGGCAGAATTGTCATTGCATTGCAGTTCGTGAGAAACTTTTGGCAATGAAAGAGGCACTTGGCATCCCCGAGTTCGGAGGTCCTTGGTTTTGCACCACTCTTCGCCCGGGTGAAGTAACAGTTAATATAACCCGTACTGCAGGAAATGCCATCGATAATAGAAATTTTACCGCAGCGGAATGTCGCTTGCGAGAAGACGTATTTAAAATAGCACGAATCTTTAAAGAGAACTTTGAGGAGTTTAAAAACAGTTATGTGACGACAGTCGCTGTACATGCCGGTATTCGTGAGACACGCCGTATCAAAGGTGTACATACTATTACAGCAGAAGAATATGTGAATGCTTATAAATATTCTGATAGCGTATCACGCGGTGCACATCCTATAGATATTCATGTTGCAGCAGGTGCGGAACAGAGCGTAACTTTCCTTAAAAAAGCAGCGTATGTACCTTTTCGTGCTCTTATAGCTGAAGATTTTCCGAATCTGCTCGTAGCAGGACGCTGTATTAGTGCCGATAAGATCTCCTTTGCGTCACTTCGCGTTCAGGCAAGTTGTATGGGGGTAGGACAAGCCGCAGGAGTGGCAGCTGCACAATGTATAAAGGCAGGTGTGACAGTACAAAAGGCTGATATTCACAATCTCATAAAGGAATTGAAGAAAATTGGAGCAATTATATAAAGAATATGGAACAGTTAGATTATATTATTATTTTACTCTACTTTCTCGGATTGATTGCCGTGAGTGTTGTGATGTCCCGGAAAATCAAAAACTCCGAGGATATGTTTATTGCCGGGCGAAATTCTTCGTGGTGGTTGTCGGGAGTCTCTTCTTATATGACCATCTTCTCGGCAAGTACCTTTGTTGTCTGGGGAGGTGTCGCTTATAAGTCGGGACTTGTTGCGGTAGTCGTTGCACTTTGCCTTGGCGTAGCATCGTTTATTGTCGGTAAATGGATCTCGGGTAAATGGCGGGAGCTACGTATCAAATCGCCGGGGGAGTTCCTCACCATCCGGTTTGGACACCGTACAGTAAGTTTTTATACGATTTCAGGGATTGTAGCCCGTGCGGTGCATACGGCAGTGTCTCTGTATGCGGTAGCGGTTGTGATGTGTGCATTAATTAAAGTCGATGGTGGCAGTATTTTTGCAAGTACGGGTATGATGGGCGATTCACCGACGGGTTACTTTAGTATTTGGTGGGCGCTTCTCATTCTTGGTGCTATCGCTCTTGGATATACCATTGCTGGAGGATTTCTTGCGGTACTAATGACTGATGTAATTCAGTTTGGAGTGCTCCTGGCCGTGGTTGTATTTATGATACCTCTTTCATTTAATGCAGTTGGAGGTGTAAGTGCATTTATTGATAAGGCAAATGAGATACCGGGATTCTTCTCGGGTACATCTCCGACCTATACATGGGGGTGGCTTTTACTGTGGGTATTTCTCAATGTGTCCATGATTGGCGGCGACTGGCCGTTTGTACAGCGATACATAAGCGTACCTACTACAAGAGATGCGAAAAAGAGTACTTATTTAATAGGAATTCTTTATCTCGTCACTCCTCTCATTTGGTATCTTCCTACCATGATTTACCGTGTGATGGAACCCGGACTTGCGCTTGATTTGGATACAACTACAATGACTTTCAACGGTGAACACGCTTATGTGAATATGAGCAAACTTGTACTCATGAAAGGAATGGTCGGCATGATGTTGGCGGCGATGTTATCGGCCACATTGAGCAATGTTTCGGGCATTTTGAATGTGTATGCCAATGTATATACCTATGATATTTGGGGACATAAAGAGAAAAACCGTCAAGCGGATGAGAAAAAGCGTATAAAAGTAGGACGTCTATTTACATTTATCTTTGGAATTGTGATAATCGCTTTGTCGATGTTAATACCATTTGCCGGAGGTGCCGAAAAGGTAGTAGTAACCCTTCTTACAATGGTGATGTGTCCTTTATATATTCCGTCGATATGGGGACTGTTCTCGAAGCGGCTAACAGGCAATCAACTTATAACCGCAATGATTCTTACTTGGTTCGTTGGTATTATGGCTCGCGTCATAATTCCCGCCTCCGTTATTAGTCCAAGCCTTATAGAGTCTGTTTCCGGTTGTGTACTTCCCGTACTTATCCTTGCGATAATGGAAGTTTGGTCGGCATATAAAAAGTATGAAGACAATGGTTATCAAGCTATTTGTGAATATACTGATTCTGAAGCCGATCGCAAACCGACATTAAAGGAGAAGAAAGCGGTATTAATCTATTCACATTTGGCTGTTAATTGCTTCTGTATCACCATTGGTGTAGTTGCGCTCTTGCTGATTGGTCTGCTTATTGTTGGCGATCCGAAGACGCTTGCGGTCAAAGGGATCGTAATAGGAAGCATCGTACTGATGGTTGCCATGATATTTGCTTATGTGATATACAGAATTATATATGCAAGACGTCTGAAAATGTATAGCTAGTCAATTATTAATAACCCTAAATACTAATCAAATGAATTTAAAGATGTTATTGTTTGCAAGTGTGTCGCTTGTGCTTTTTGCATCTTGTCATAACTCGGATGATCCGTATATGACACTCGCGGCAAAGACACTTGATGTAGAAGCAGAAGGTGGGCTTTTCACCGTTGACCTTTCATCAAATGTCTATTACAGAGTCAATAACGACTGCCAGACCGAAGGAAGTGATAGCCATTGGGCAGTTGTTGATTCGTATGAGACGCAAGGTGAGATAACTAAATTTACAATCAAAGTCTCTGAAAATTTATCGACTAGTTCCCGTGTCGGTGCCATTCGTTTCATTGGTGATGATGTAACTCCTCTAAAGCTGGTTATTACCCAAAAGATGATTGTTCCGAAAGGCATCAGTCCTACCACCGAATCGATCTACGCAACTACAACAGAATCTTCGTTCAAAGTCTTTGGCGATAAAGAGTGGAATGCTGTTTGTACAGATGCAGATGTAACTGTTTCTCCTGCAAATGGGGTAGGTGAATGTGACATTAAACTTACTTTCCCGGAGAACAAGACATTTGTTAAGCGGACAATAAAAGTAACGGTAACTATTCTGGATGATACAGACTATATCTATACTCTTGTACAAGATGCTTTCTCGGGTATTTTGGCTGACTGGGACTTGAAAAGTTTGACCGGCAACACAAGTGGAACATTTGCTGATGATGACGCCCAGTCTGTATTTCCGGGAACCAATGGCAAGTATATTGCTCCAAGTTCTGGAAGTGGTAAAATTGAGTATTGGGCATGCGACCGGACTGGTTATGTAGCGCAGAATGCCGTATGTAACCGTGCCGTGGGTGGTAATGGTGATCCGTATGTATCAGGAGCTATTCCCGGTGATTATTGGTATGTCTATGGTGATATGAAAGGTACGATTATTCCTGCCGGCACAAAGATTCACTTCTATTTTGTGACCAAATTAGGAACGATGTGTTCCAATTACTGGATGATCGAGTTCAAGGATGGTGAGGAATGGAAACCGGCTCTTCCGACTTCGACTCTTCAGGAAAGTGCGACAGAGACATTGTCGGGTGCACCAATTAATTATTCGGCGACTATTACTTACAACTTTGCTGGAATGTTGCTTGATACCAGTAACAATGGCGCATATATCCCTGCCGAAGGAGTATTTACTACAACTAAAAATATGGATGAGATTGTGTTAAGATTTGGACAAGCGGGTCGTTTATGTCTTAGTGGTTCTAAATATTCCGGAAAATATATTGATTGGACACATGCAAGTGGCCAGACACGTTTTTCAGCGCAACATCCGAGTAACCCTGAAACAGGTGCGGCAATCAAAGAGTATAACGAACATGTATTGCTTGAAATCGTAGAATAAATAGTATGAAAAAATATATATTAAGCCTGTTATTGGCATGTTTCCTGCAAATCAATCTGGCTTTTGCACAGAATGTAATGAAGGGTGTCGTTAGCGATACCAATGGTCCTCTTGTCGGAGTGGTGATTCACGATAAAGACAATGGAAAGGGTACTACTTCCGATATGTCGGGAAAGTATGCGCTCAATGGCGCTGAATTAGGACATACAATAGAATTTCGTTATCTTGGTTATGTGACCGAGACTGTGGTATGGGATGGTAAGAGTGCAGTAAATATGAAACTTAAAGAGGATGCTGTACAACTTGAGGAGACTGTTGTTATCGGCTATGGATCTGTAAAGAAGAAAGATCTTACAGGTGCGGTCGGTGTAATCAATAGTTCTCTTATCGAGAAACAGAGTACGTCTCAACTTTCACAATCTTTGCAAGGACTGATTCCGGGACTTACGGTTACCCGTTCGAGTAGTATGCCAGGAGCGAGTGCTACGGTTCAGGTGCGTGGTGTGACAACAATGTCTGATTCGAGTCCGCTTATCCTTGTCGATGGTATGATGGTCAGTAGCCTCGATAATATAGCAAGCGAGGATGTACAGCAGATTACTGTACTTAAAGATGCGGCTTCTGCATCCATCTATGGTGCCCGTGCTGCTGCCGGTGTTATCTTGATAACGACCAAGGAGGCAACCGAGGGACAACTTTCGATCGGTTATAACGGAGAGATTTCCTTATCTTCTCCTACCGAATTCCCGAAATTCCTGACCGACCCTTATCACTACATGACAATGTATAATGAATGGTCGTGGAACGATGCCGGTAATCCTGCAGGAGGTGAGTTTGCCAACTATTCACAGGACTACATCGACAACTATGCTACCAACAACAGGTATGATCCCATTCAATATCCTATCTATGATTGGAAAGATGCTATTCTTTCGAGCACCGCTATGCGCCATAAGCACAACTTGACCATGACGTATGGAAACAAGGTAATCAGGAGCCACACTTCCGCTACCTACGAAAATGCCGATGCTATTTATAAAGGTTCAAACCACGAAAGAATCTCTATCCGTTCACGTAATAATCTGAAGATTAGTGATAAACTTTCCGGTTCTATCGATTTCTCGGTACGTTATGCTACGAAAAATGACCCGACTTCCGGTAGTCCAATTCGTGCAGCTTATATGTATCCTTCCATTTATTTAGGACTTTATCCGGATGGTCGTGTTGGTCCCGGTAAAGACGGCAGTCTTAGCAATACGCTTGCCGCCTTATTGGAAGGCGGAGAGAAGAAGACTGTATCCAACACAATGACCGGTAAATTCTCGTTGAGCTATAAGCCCATAAAAGATTTGACTATTACTGCCAATCTGACTCCTACCGTTGGAACTGTTTCGATCAAGGAGATGAAAAAAGCCATACCTGTTTACGATGCATACGAAACCGATGTTATGCTGGGATATGTTTCGGGATATACTTCTAATTCGCTAAGTGAAGAACGCCGTAACATCAAATCATTGGAGAAACAATTCATCGCTACGTACGACAAGACCTTCAGCAAGGTACATAACTTCAATGCCATGGTTGGTTATGAAGATTATAGCTATACGTATGAAACGATGTCGGGATCGACAAACGATATGTCTTTGTCTTCTTTCCCTTATCTTGATTTGGCGAACAAGAATGCTCTTGCCGTAGCCGGTAATTCTTATCAGAATGCATACCGTTCATTTTTTGGCCGTGTCATGTATAATTACGACAGCCGTTACTACCTCCAGATCAATGCTCGTGAAGACGGATCTTCACGTTTTCACAAGGATCACCGTTGGGGATTCTTCCCATCCGCATCGGTTGGTTGGGTAATCTCTAATGAGAAATTCATGCAAAACATAACCCCGATAAGTTATCTGAAGTTCCGTGCCTCTATCGGTACTCTCGGTAATGAGCGGATTGGAAATTATCCTTATCAGACATACATTTCATTTAATAATGCCATTATGTATGACAGTGCGGGCTCTACGCCCCAATCCTCAATGTCCGCCGCACAACAGGATTATGCGTATGAGAATATCCATTGGGAGAAAACACAGAGCTGGGATATAGGTGTGGATGCCGCTTTCTTTAATAATCGTCTTGACTTTAGTGCAGATTATTACTATAAGAAAACAACAGATATGCTCTTGTCGGTGGCAATCCCGTCGTTTACTGGTTACTCGGCACCTGACAGGAATGTAGGTAAAATGCACACCCGCGGTTGGGAAGTGAAACTCGGCTGGTCTGACCGTATCGGAGATGTAAATTATGCGGTAAGTTTTAATATCTCTGATTACAAGTCTATTATAGATAATCTTAACGGCAAGCAACAGTTTAACAGTGATGGTACCATTATTACTGAAGGTGCAGAATATAACTCATGGTATGGATATAAGACTGCAGGTTTGTTCCAGACCGCAGAGGAAGTCAGTGAAAGTGCTTTGCTTTCGGCTTCTACCAAACCGGGTGATGTGAAATATGTAGATGTCAGCGGTCCGGATGGTACTCCTGATGGAATTATCAATGAAACATACGACCGAGTAGTGCTTGGCAGTTCGTTGCCACACTATCTATATGGAGGTTCTATTAGTTTGGGCTGGAAAGGTATCTCATTTTCTCTACTTTTCAATGGTGTCGGAAAACAACTTTCACGCCTCACCGAAAGTATGATTCGCCCCATGCAGGGACAATGGCTTCCGGCTCCGTCAGTTCTTCTGAACGACAATGGCAGCCGTAATTATTGGAGTGTATATAACACTGCAGAGCAGAACGCAGCAGCCAGCTATCCCCGCTTGAGCCATCAGGGTGGTGAATACAACAACTACAAAATGTCGGATTACTGGCTCAAGAGTAGTGCCTATATGCGTATAAAGAATATCAACCTTGGCTATACAGTTCCTAAAAAAATCGTCTCTAAAGTCGGAATCAAGGGACTTCGGGTGTACGTCAATATCGATGATCCATACTGCTTTGATAGTTATCTTTCGGGATGGGACCCTGAAGCAGGCGCTTCTACCTATATCACACGCACTTATACGTTTGGAGTTGATATCAAATTCTAATGGAGTATGAAAAATTTACATAATATGAAAAAAATACATGTATCGATTTGCATGATAGCTCTTCTATCTGTAACTTCTTGTGTGAACCTCGATCTGAATCCTCCTTCAGCTGCATCCAGTGAAAACTGGTTTTCGTCACCGGAGGAAGTTCGAATCTCGTTGAACGATTTTTATCGCAGTACTTTCTTTGTTATAGAAGAAGGCTGGACGCTGGACCGTAATACGGATGACTGGGCGCAACGAACCAACATTTATACCATTGCAGCAGGTTCACTGAATGCGTCTTCTACAAGTAATCCTAATATCAAGACTGTTTGGAGTTACACGTATAAGAACATTAGTCGTGCCAACCGGATTTTGGAGGCACTCGACAAACTTGAAGGCGAATATTCCACCACTGAACTGAATACGCTTCGTGCCGAAGCTCGTTTTTTCAGAGCGTTTGCTTATTCACGTTTGATTACTCTTTGGGGAGATGTTCCTTTCTATCTGACTTCGATTACTCCGGAGGAAGCATTTGAGATGGGGCGTACCGACAAAGCTGTCGTTCTGAAACAAATTTATGAAGATTATGACTATGCTGCAGATAATTTGCCGGTCGCAAATAATAATAGCGGCGCCACCCGTGTGGACAAAGGAACGGCTTATGCTTACAAGGCTCGTACCGCTCTTTATCAGCACGACTATGGGACCACCGCAAAGGCTGCGCAAGACTGTATGGATCTGGGAGTATATGACTTAGCCCCTGATTATGGAGAGCTTTTCCGCGACAAGACAAGAGGAAGCAAAGAAGTTATCTTCTCTGTTGTCCACTCAAATGACCTTGAGTTGGATGAAAACGGTCAGCCTACTACACAGGCTATCGGTTCCTTTATTGCCCGTACGGCAGGCGGTACACATAATGCACAACCTTCGTGGGAACTTCTTGCTGTCTACGAAATGACGAATGGCAAGACGATTGATGAACCGGGCAGTGGCTTTGATCCTCACGATCCATTTGCCAACCGTGATCCCCGTTGCCTGGAAACATTTGCTGCTCCCGGTAGCCGTATCTATGGTATTGAGTGGAATCCTGCGCCAAACGCACTCGAAGTTATGGACTATACGCAAAATCGTATGATTACAAACAAAGATTCCAAAGGCGGTTCGGATGCTTCCAACTGTGCTTACAATGGTTGTTGCCTGCGCAAAGGCGCGCAAGAGTCATGGCGTACTACTTTGTATAACGACAACCCCGTTATTCTCATGCGTTATGCCGATGTCTTGTTGATGTATGTCGAAGCTAAGATTGAACTGGGGGAGATTGACGCTACTGTCCTTGCTTGCATCAACGATGTCCGTGCCCGTGCTTACGGCACCACCCGTACACAAACCAACGACTATCCGTCCATCACGACAACCGATCAGACAGCATTGCGCAAAGTGCTCCGTCGTGAGCGCCGTGTGGAGTTTGCATGGGAAAATCTTCGCTATTTCGACTTGCTTCGTTGGCATCAGTTTGAGAATGCTTTCGGACACAATATGTACGGATTTACCCGTACAGCCAACAGGGCAAAGGAATACTTTGCGGCAGGCAACTGGTTTTGGCCGGAGACTCCGACATTTGACAAAGACGGATTTCCTTCTTTTGAAGCGATGGCCGACGGGACCTATATCGTCCAGCATGGTGAACGTAAGTATGATGAGAAGATTTATTTGTGGCCATTGCCAAGTGATGATGTATTGATAATGAATGGAAAACTTGTTCAAAATCCAGGGTACTAACTTTATTAAATAAATGATATTATGAGCATTGGAGAAATTTTATTGCACAGTCGTTATCAACCATTGAAAAGGGTGTTGAGCTATGATGTATTCAACACCGGCTTTAATGGCTGGATGACATTGATGCCTAACTTTACGGAATATCCCGATTTTGATGTTCCCAAGACATTGGTCAATAAAGACCAGTGGCCACCGGTCATGCTTAGTTCCGCTACTTTCAGGTATCCGGGCACTCACGGGGCAATGTCCGGCACTTACTCTCTTAAACTTTCAACAAGACCTGTTGCCGCTCCTTATACGGAGATTCCGGCGGAAGGTTGTCTGGGACATGCCATTAAGCGGCTTTCGTTCTCTCGTCCGGGCTGCAAATATTTGCAGATAGAATGTTGGTTTACATACACGGCGGAGCAGGATGTTGTGGATGGCGGTGACCGTCCGCAACCGGGTTTACACGAGAGTTCCATCCGCGACTTTGGTATGGGATTCGATGTACAGGAGGGTGGAAAGCGTTACCATGTAGGAATTCGCTATCTCAATGCAGTAGATGGCAAATTAATGCAGAAGTGGCAGTATGAACATTCCAATGAAGACATAACCGACCGTGATTGGGCTTATGGGCTTGACGGAGACTGGTGTAAGAGGGGAGTCGATCCTTGGTGGTTCGGCCGCCGTTATCTTAATGGCGATCACGATGGGTTTAAGGATTTGAAAGATGGTCATCAGAAACTCATTTATAATGAGACCGACTGTAAACTCAATTGGCAATACATGCGTCTGAAACTTGACACACAGCTTCGTGAATATGTCGAGTTTCAATGTCAGGATAGAATTTGGGATATGCGTGGCATTGCAGCCGATACTGTTGACGGATATGGGCGCATCGACAATCTTATCAATCCTCTTTTCTGGGTGGGTACTGATACCAATCGTCGTGTATTCTTTTATATAGATTCTGTTGTTGTTTCACAAGAATAAAAGGAGGAATGTAATATATGAAAATGTTTAATGATTCCCACCTTGAGGTAAAGAAGTTTTTTAAAGGCACTTTCTTCACTCATCCTTACGAGGCTGGTTGGGCAGATGAGGCTATATTCTTTGTTATGGTTGAGAAAATAGAAGGAGATCCCGTATTTGAAGGTCGTGTACAACTATCGCAAGACGGTATACATTGGGCTGACGACGGTAGTGATTCTGCAATCTTCAAAGGACTTGGCCAACATATTATAAAGGTAAATTCAAATTTTGGTAATTATATTCGTCTTGCCGTCAGCATTGAAGGCGGAGAGATGTTTTTAAATCTTCATATAGCATGCAAAGGTTAATATTTATACTTAGTCTGTTCATCCTTGCGATTGTAGGATGCAGCTCCAATGAGTCTCACTCATTTTTGATTCGTCCGGATGGAGGTGGGGAAGATGCTGCCACTGAAATAGAGGTAGGTAAAACGATTCCTGCCTGGCAAGAGGGTATGATGGATATTCATTTCATCAATACGACTACCGGTGAAAGCATGTTTGTAATATTCCCGGATGGTACGCAAATGCTTATTGATGCCGCAAGTTCGAGTGTTACGACCAACTCTAATAGTAATACGACCAACACAGGTATCCGTAGTCGTTGGGATCCGACTCTGACTTCTACCCGTGGTTCACAGATTATAACTGATTACATTCGTAAGTGTATGGTATGGACAGGTAACAGTACGATTGATTATGCTGTACTTACCCACTTCCATAATGACCACTTCGGCGGTTATACTTCCTCCTTGCCGAAATCTTCCAACTCCAGCACTTATTCGTTGATAGGTTTTGCTGAGATTTTCGATAATTTCAAGATTGGTACGCTTCTCGATCGTGGCTATCCCGATTATAATTATCCGTTCGACATGGCGACAATGGCAGACAATGCTCCAAGTTGTAATAACTATATCAATGCAGTGAAATGGCATGTCGCTAATCAAAAGTTCGATGCTGCGATATTCAAAGCAGGGGCGAATAATCAGATCGTTCAGAAGTATAATCCTGCAAAGTATCCTACTGCAAAGGTGCAAAACGTGGCAGTGAATGGAGAGATCTGGACAGGTTCGGGCACTACCACAAAAAAGACATTCCCTGAACTCTCGGAGATTTCATACGAAAACAGTAAGAACATTACCTCCAGTGACAATTGTCCGCCGGAGAATATAACCAGTTGTGTGATGAAAGTTTCGTATGGCAACTTTGATTTCTTTGCCGGTGGTGACCTTCAGTATAACGGACGTTCGAGTCATGCGTGGAAAGATGCCGAACTGCCCTGTGCAAAAGCAGTAGGTCAAGTGGAACTATTGAAAGCTAACCATCACGGTGTAACCAACACCAATCAGGCGGATGCTCTGAAAGCACTCAATCCACAAACGATTGTTGTCAATTCGTGGGTAGATTGTCATCCCCGTACCGATATACTGAATTCGATGGAGACAACACTCCCTGCGTGTGACATGTTTATCACTAACTTTTGGCAGGGCGATCGCCCCAGCGGAGTAGACGACCGGGTTACGGCGGAAGAGGCTGCGAGAGTAAAGGGATATGATGGACATATTGTAGTTCGTGTGACCGACGGGGGAAACAAATATAGAGTTGTGACAATCACAGATTCTGATGGGGCAATGACTGTTAAGACTATTTCCGGTCCATATACAAGCAGATAATGAATACAAAATATTATGATGTAATAGTAGCAGGTGCAGGTCCTGCCGGGATATGTGCGGCTGTAGCCGCCGCCCGGCAAGGAGCACGTGTTGCTCTTATCGAAAGATACGGAGTCATCGGAGGTAACCTGACCGCCGGGTATGTCGGCCCTATTCTCGGTAGTGTAAGTAAGAACACGATGCGCGATGAGGTTTGTGCTATTCTTGGCGTCGAAGACAATGACTGGATTGGCGAGCATGGAAATGCTCACGATTTCGAAGAGGCAAAACTTACATTGGCAGAATTTGTCGCCAGGGAAAAGAACGTCGATGTCTTTTTGCAATGTTGTGTGTCGGATGTTATTCGTGACGAAAAGGTGGTAAAAGGCATTAAGTGTGCAAGTAACGAGGGGACGCTCTGTTTTGAGGCCGCGGTTACGATTGACTGTACCGGTGATGCTATAGTATCTTTTCTTGCCGGTGCAAAAATAGAAAAAGGACGTGCTGACGGACTCATGCAGCCTGTAACCCTTGAATACACCATTGACGGCATAGATGAATCGAAAGGAATTATCTGTATTGGAGATGTAGACAATGTTCAACTGAATGGCGAGTGTTTTCTTGATTGGTGTAAAAAGAAAGCCGATGAGGGCAAACTTCCCCGGATGCTTGCTGCCGTGCGTTTGCATCCGTCAGTCAGAACGGGTTGCCGTCAGGTAAATACGACACAAGTCAATAGGGTGGATATAACTTCGGTAAGCTCTATTTTCGCTGCCGATCTTGAACTTAGGCAACAGATACGTCTCCTGACTCAATTCTTGAAAGAAAATTTGCCGGGTTACGAAAACTGTAGAGTGATCGGGAGTGGTACAACAACCGGAGTGCGCGAAAGCCGCAGGGTGATGGGCGACTATGTGATCGATGCCGATGAGATGGCGGAAGGTTGTCGTTTTGCCGATGTGGTAGTACATAAAGCATTGTTCATTGTCGATATACATAATCCTGATGGAGCCGGACAGGCGGAACCGACCATACAATATTGCAAACCATACGATTTGCCGTATCGTTGTTTTCTTCCGTTGGGCTTGGAAGGGCTTCTTGTGGCGGGACGGTGCATATCGGGTACTCACAGAGCTCACGCTTCATACCGTGTCATGAGTATTTGCATGGCGATGGGAGAGGCTGTTGGCATTGCCGCTGCCATGAGTGCCTCGCAGCATTGTACTCCGCGGGCTCTCGATGTAGGAGAGTTGCAAAGACGGCTTGAGTCGTTAGGCGTAGAGCTGTTTGATTAACGTAGAACATAATCATACTTTAAATTTATAGAGCATACTTATGAAGAAAATATATTTGTCTGTCGTGTGCTTATTGATCTCTATTCCCCTTATCGCTCAGTTGTATGTAGAGTCGGAGAAGGAGGTGGAATGCTCAGTCTTCCTAGCAAAGGAAGGACGGGGTCGAGCACAGCAAGGACTTGAAATATGGGATGATTACATATTCTCGTGCGAGGATGGAGGACACGTGAATATCTATGATTTCAAAAGTGCCGATCCGAAACCTGTGGCAGGCTTTGAGTTGGCGTCCTCCCATCCGGACAACCATGTAAATAATGTATGCTTTGGCGTCGAGACAAAACGCGGAGCATCGTTTCCTCTCTTGTATATCACAAACGGGAAGGTAGGAAGCGAGTTGGAATGGTTGTGCTTTGTGGAGAGCATCACCCGTCGTGGAAAACGTTTTAGCAGCGAAATCGTACAGACAATTGAACTCGATGGCTCGAAGTGGGCGGAGAAAGGGTATGTCTCCATCTTTGGTGCACCAAGCTGGTTGGTCGATCGGGAGCGGGGCTTTATATGGATATTCTCGGCGCGTAAACGTACTGTGGCGAAGGTGACAAAGCATGCATGGGAAAATCAGTATGTCGCCACCAAATTCCGTATACCGTCGTTGAGTGAGGGCGCAAAGGTGCGGCTCGACGAAAATGACATTCTCGATCAGGTGGTGTTCCCTTATGATGTATGGTTCACACAAGCGGGCTGCATGCATGATGGTAAAATCTATTATTGCTTCGGAGTCGGGAAACAGGATGACAACCGTCCTTCCTGTATTCGGGTGTACGATACTGATAGGCGGACAATTACTGCACGATACAATGTGCAGGAGCAGGTTATTTACGAACCGGAAGATATTGTGGTCAAAGACGGAGTTATGTATGTCAATACCAATACGAATGTGAAAAAGACGTCTGATCTTCCTTGCATATTCAAACTCTCTCTTCCGAAAGAAAAGTCGGTGACCGAAAATCCTCTCGACGAGATACGCAGGGATCCGGAACGTGCGGGCGGCGTGTATTATGTGACCGATCTTTCACATCCGGTTACGCCGGCGCCCAAAGGATATACGCCTTTCTATATAAACGGCTATTTCCGTCACGGAGCGCGTCAGATAGACGATGCGGTGACTTATCCTGCCATATACGGTGTATTGGAGAAAGCTTATGCCGCAAATAACCTTACCGATTTTGGGAAAGCCTTGTATGAACGTCTTGAACCGTTCAAGAAGAATGTGTTTTACAAAGAAGGCGATTTGACACAAATCGGTTATCGTCAGACAAGGGAGATAGGCCGGAGGATGGTACAAAACTATCCGGAAGTATTTGAAGGTCATCCCTATTTGAAAACTAACGCAACGAATGTGCTTCGGGTGGCGGCTACCATGCAATCTGTAAATGCGGGGATTTTGTCGCTGCGCCCCGGGCTTGAATGGGCGGAGATTGACAACTCCCGTTCGTTTCTTACCACACTGAATCCTTATGGCAGCGTATGTCCCGACAGAAGTCCACTTGATAAGTATATACTTGGTAAAGAAAATAGTTGGTATAAAAAATATCGTTCGTACATAGATGAAAAAATGGATGTGGATGCTTTTTTTGCAAGACTGTTTATAGACATAGCACAAATAAAAAGCGAGTATGACAAGTATGACCTAATCCACCGTTTTTGGTTAATGGCGTCGCTTATGCAATGCCTCGACCGTCAAGTGCCTATATGGGACATTTTTACAGAAGAAGAAATATTGGCTTGGGCGGAAATTGAAAACTATAAATATTTTGCGCAGAAAGGTCCTGAACCGGTTTCTCACGGGCGTAGTTGGGGACTTGCATCCCGCACGTTACGCCATTTGTTAGACGAATCTGCCGAAGATCTGGTTCGCAAGCGTCATGGTATCAATCTCAACTTCGGACATGATGGCGTTCTTATGGGTATCTTGACAAATCTGCAAACCGGGACGTGGGCGCGTGAGGCAAATAATTCCAAAGAAGCATTGCAGAGTTGGAAGTACTGGGATATTCCAATGGGTGCAAACCTCCAGATAATATTTTATCAATCGGAAGACAATCCGGATGTTTTAGTTAAGTTTATGCTGAATGAAAAAGACCTCCGGTTGCCGTTTGAAGCGGTTGAAGCATCTTATTACAAATGGAATGAGGTTTATAAATTCTATATAGAACATTGCGACAAGGTTGAAAGATCACTTGCCGAAACATTGAAATTATCGTATGAAGACTTTTAATTATAATCGTGCTGAAATTAAGGCTGGAATAGTACATTTCGGCGTTGGAAACTTCCATCGTGCACATCTTGAAGCTTATACAAATCTTTTACTTGAAGATCCGACACAAAGGGGATGGGGTGTGTTCGGAGCCATGATCATGCCTACGGACGGGACATTGTTCAATGCCCTTAAAAAAGACGATGGCATATATCAGTTAACGACATGCAGTCCTTCCGGCGAACGGGATAGTATGTTGATTGGTTCGCTTGTAGAACTTGCATGGGGGGAAATAGATAGTGAGCCTATCATAGCTAAAATAGCATCGGAGGAGATAAAAATAATCTCTCTCACCATAACCGAAGGGGGATATAAAGTCGATTTTGAAAAGCCGCGTAGTGTGTTTTGGTATGTAGCCGAAGGACTTAAACGTCGGATGGCGAAAGATCTGCCGATAACTATTCTTTCGTGTGACAATATGCAGATGAACGGCAACACTGCCAAAGGCGCGTTTATGTCATACTTCGAAGCGAAATATCCCGAAGTGGCAGCGTGGGCGAAAAAGAAGGTGACGTTTCCGAATTCGATGGTGGATAGAATCACTCCTGTAACAAAACCAGGTAAAGTCACCGATGTGTATTGTGAAGATTTTATACAATGGGTGATTGAAGATAATTTCATAGCAGGTCGTCCTGCATGGGAGAAAGTGGGGGTTACATTCACCAATGATGTGACTCCGTATGAAATAATGAAATTAAGTCTTCTCAATGCGTCACATACTCTTCTTTCTTATCCTGCCTATATGGAAGGATTCAGAAAGGTCGATACCGTGTTGGCAGACGAGCGGTATCGTGCAATGATAAAGTTGTTTATGGACAGGGACGTTACTCCTTATGTTCCGGCTCCCGAGAATGTTGACCTTGAAGCGTATAAAGACCAGCTTATCAAACGATTTTCAAACAAGGCGATAAGCGATCAGGTGTCACGGCTTTGCGGCGATGGTATCGCTAAGTTTGCAGTTTATGTGGTACCCATACTCAAACAGATGTTGCAGGATGGAAAGGATATTTCGATAGAGGCTTTCCTGATAGCTGTTTATTGCAAATATCTGATAGGGGCGCGCACCGAGTCCGGTGAAAATATAGCTATCTCAGAACCTCACATCACCCCGGCGGACAAGAAGTTGATTTCCAGAGGATCGCCGGCCGAGTTCTTGAAGATATCACCTTTTGTATCATTGAGACTGGACAAATATCCTGTGTTTATGGAAAAGTATGAGCAGTTTTATGCCATGCAGGTAGCGGAAGGACTGAAGGTCTTATTACAGTAAAACAACTAAAAAAACAAGGCTATGAGGAGGTTTTTCATAACAGTTGTTCTGTCATTTTCGTGCGTATTGTCGGTTTCGGCACAGAAACAGATGGAGGCATCAACGCTTAACCTGATAGGTAAGCCGTTTGAATCGACTCTCAATCCGTATCATAGAGTCGATACATTGGTTTATAAAGGTTTTAACAGGACGGAGAACCGACAACTCCGTTGTTCTGCCGGTATGGCTGTGTTGTTTAAAACGAACACACGTAATATACAGATTACAACAAAGTGGGGATATGTATATTCGAGCCATTCAACCATGCCGATCTCTTATAAAGGATATGATCTTTATATCAAAAATGCAAACGGTAAATGGCAGTATGCGGCAAGCGGTTCATTGAAAGCGTACAAAGGTGAGAAAACCGAGACATTCACGCTCATTGAGAATATGGATGGTACGATGCATGAATGTATGATGTATATGCCGATGTATTCGGAGGTCATTTCTTGTAAAATAGGGATAGATGACGATGCTGTTATCGAACCGTTGAAGTCCGATTTTCGTCACAGGATAGCGGTATATGGCTCTTCATTTACGCAAGGAGTGAGCACGGATCGATCCGGTATGAGTTATCCCATGCAATTTATGCGTAATACAGGTCTTCAAGTCGTGTCGCTTGCAACAAGCGGACGTTGCCTGATGCAGCCTTATATGCTCGATGTTCTTGCCGAAGTCAAGGCTGATGCCTTTATATTCGATACATTTTCAAATCCTGATGCAGAACTGATAAGAGAACGTTTGATACCATTTATTGATCGGCTTATAGCGGCACATCCGGCTACTCCGTTGATATTTCAGCGTACTATCTATCGCGAACGACGTTCATTCGATACAGTTCTTGATGCGAAAGAACGGGCTAAGGCGGCAACTGTAGAGGAGTTATTTACAAAAATCCTCACGACCCCGAAATATAAAGACGTTTATCTGATTACACCTAATGCTTCCGATGCGCATGAAACATCGGTCGATGGAACTCATCCAAGTAGTTATGGATATGCACTTTGGGCGAAGTCAATAGAGACTCTGGTAATAGAAATTTTAAGTAAATATGGTATAAAATGAGACAAGCGGTATTAGTAGAACCAAAACATATTGAATTTCGTGAGGTTGAGGCGCCTAAGGCATCGGACCTGAAAGAACATCAGGTGCTTCTGAATATTAAAAGAATAGGTATTTGTGGCAGTGAGATACATTCTTATCACGGATGTCATCCGGCAACTTTCTATCCGGTAGTTCAGGGGCATGAATATTCGGCAGTGGTAGTCGCTACGGGGACAGCGGTTACGATCTGCAAGGTGGGTGACGTTGTCACCGCACGTCCGCAACTCGCATGTGGGAAGTGCAAGCCTTGTCAGCGGGGAGAGTATAATATTTGTGAAGAGCTAAGAGTGCAAGCCTTTCAGGCAAATGGAGCTGCGCAAGACTTTTTTGTGGTTGATGATGACAGGATTGCAGTGTTGCCTAAAGGTATGTCACTTGATTATGGGGCTATGATAGAACCAGTGGCAGTGGCTGCGCATGCAACCATGCGTGGCGGGGACTTGAAAGGTAAGAATGTGGTTGTATCGGGTGCCGGAACGATCGGTAACCTCGTGGCGCAGTTCGCTAAGGCAAGAGGAGCCAAACGGGTTTTGATTACCGATGTAAGTGATTTCAGACTTGAAATAGCTCATAAATGTGGCATAATAGATACGCTCAATGTAGCTAAGACATCACTCAAAGAAGGAGCTAAGAATCTTTTTGGGGATGAAGATTTTCAAGCTGCGTTTGAGGTTGCCGGAGTTGAGTCGAGTATTCGTTCGCTTATGGAGTGTATCGAAAAAGGGAGTACCATTGTTGTAGTGGCGGTATTTGGCAAGGATCCGTCGCTTAACATGTTCTATTTGGGAGAGCACGAATTGAAAGTGAACGGAACGATGATGTATCGCCATGAAGATTATCTTACGGCTATCGATCAGGTAAGTTCAGGAGCTATCCGTCTCGAACCGCTTATTTCGAATCATTTTCCGTTTGAACAGTATGACGAGGCATACAAATTTATAGACGAGAATAGTGCAACATCCATGAAAATAATTATTAAACTATAAAACCATGAAAATAATAGGTATAGGAGAAGTTGTTTGGGATTGCTTCCCGGAAGGTAAGAGACTTGGCGGAGCACCTATCAATTTCTGTTTTTTTGCAAAGGAATTGGGAGCAAAATCATATCCCGTTACGGCAATAGGTGACGACGAACTTGGCGATGAAACGTTTGCAGTGCTTAAAGAGACCGGACTTGATTTAGGATATATTTCTTGTAATATTTTGCCGACGGGTAAAGTGCTTGTCTCGTTGAATGAGGCCGGTGTACCGCAATATGATATTGTTGAGAATGTTGCTTGGGATGCAATTGAGTGTAGTCCTGCGACAATGAAACTTGTTAGCGATGCAGATGTTGTTTGTTGGGGATCTTTAGCGCAGCGAAGTGAAAAGTCACGTGCTGCAATCTTGAGGCTTATAGATGCTGTGCCGGACACATCGTTGAAGGTATTTGATATTAATATCAGGCAACATTTTTACTCGACAGACTTGATTGTGGAGTCCTTGCAAAAGGCAAATGTCCTCAAATTGAATGAAGACGAATTGCCGTTATTGATTTCTCTTCTTTCCCTTTCAACTGATTTTGTGGAAGCTATCGCAGAACTCATTATTCGTTTTTCGCTCAAATATGTCATATTCACACAGGGGGCAGTACGTAGTGGTATATACGATGCTAGTGGGGAAGTGTCATCCATCAATACACCTAAAGTCGAGGTAGCCGATACTGTAGGGGCAGGCGACTCGTTTACTGCTACCTTTGTTGTGAACATACTTAGAGGGGCGTCCGTTGCTGAATCACACCGCAAAGCGGTAGATGTCTCGGCATATACTTGTACACAAAGAGGAGCTATTAATCCGCTGCCGGATAGTAAAAAGTAATCTTTAAACGAAGCCTGGTGGGGAAACATTATGCCCGGAAAGGTTAGATGAATCACGGAAAGCTGTCGCTCAAAAAGCTGCTTATGCTACCGTGAAGCATCTGTTCCGGGTAGCTGATTATTCTTCGATAAAATTCTTAAAGTCACTCCAAAAGGGTGATAATCTATATGCTGTAATAGATCCTTTGGGAACATATATTTTACAAATGGACTTATCTTTTATTTCTAGGGTACTTTGATTCTGTATCCTCGGGGGAGTGATTCTTTTTACATGTATTTCTACTATGGGACAAGCATTAAAAGCTGACGATTTGATTTCACTAACACTGTTGGGAATTTCCACATATTCTAAGGATTCGCAATTTCCGAAAGCATTTGCTTCAATTTCAGTAGGTCCTTCCGGTATTATTATTTTTTTTACTTTTCTACTATAATTCAAAAATTGTACACTGATAGTAGACAAGTTTGGAGATAGCTCAACTTCATCAAAACTAGTATATTGGAATACACCTTGTTCGGTAAAAGTTACTGTAGTAGGTATAGTTAGTTTCCCTTTCATGAATGTAGAACCGAATGCGAAAAAATCGATTCTGGTTAGCCCTTCTGGGAGTTTTATAGTATTAAGATTTATAGCTCCATTAAAAGCAAGCCTCTTTATAATTTTTACTGTAGAAGGCAGGGACACTTCTTTCAAGTTACGACATGATAAAAAGGTATATGCCGGTATGACTGTTAGTTCCTTAGGTAGTTTTACTTCCTCTAATTTTGAATTCTCAAAGTTGCGTTCAAGTAATTCATCAGGGTTGAAGGTTAAATTATTGGTTTTAAACTCATGTATCTTGGTGTCATTCATATCTAAGATAATAAGTTGCCCCATTTCTTTTAAAGTCATTAAATCCCTAGCATCAAGATTTCCGGTGAGTGTTAAATCTGTGATGGATGTTTTATTTGTTTCTAAGATACTTTCTAGACTTCCGGGTACTTCTATGTGATAACTGGCTTTAATGATTTTGCGAGTAATAGTAAGTTCACAACTAGCTTTTGCTTTTGATTCCTTTAGTTGTGCTGTGATGGTTGCATTCCCTTCTTTAATTGCAGTAATGTTTCCATTATATACTGTTGCAATTTTGTCATCTGACGATGTCCATATTATATCTTTGTATGTTGCGTTGTCCGGTTCGATAACAGCAGATAACTGATGGGTTTCTCCAGCAATTAATTTAACTGTGTTTTCTGATAATTTGATAGATGTAGCTTCAATCGGAATAACATTTATCTGACAGGTGGAGAGAGGACCGAAATCTTTGGCTTTAGCAGTAATAATAGTAACACCGATAGACAGTGCTTTAATTTCTCCATGGGCATTAATTGTGGCAACGTCTTTATTGGAGGATGTCCAAATATATTCAGGAACGGGCAAGTTTTCTGGAGAATGTTTTATGGTGAGCGTGTGACTATCACCAATATTTAAAGTTACTTCTTCTTCGGTAATTTTTATTGCATCAATTGTTTGTTGTATAATTTTATCTTCTATATCATTCTTGTCACTACAACCATTTATGAACAATGTTAAAACTAGTACGGAGAGTAAATTTAATGATTTCATATTAAAATTATGTTTGTTTTGTTGCTCTGTTGGTAAAGCATTAAAATTATTTTGTTGCAAAGATAGATATAATGTGTAAGCCTCGAAAGCTTTTAATGTAATTTTTATTAGGTCTACGATATAGTTTTATGAATCTATGTATAGTGTTTTTTATAAGATGCGGTTTAATTCCGTTTATTAACCGCATAATTTGCGGCTTAGCATACCTCTTTTAATCGCATTTTTATGAATAACTCCAATTTAATAGTTATTTTTGCAAAAATAGTCAATGCTATGTTCATCACAGAAAATTGGAGTGAGCTGGAGTTGCTTGCATATCTCATTGAATAATAATTTTATGATATAAAGAAATCCATGTTGAAAATATTAGTAACCTACGCTGTCCAAGGCGAATTTGTAGAGATTAAATGGCCGGATGTAGAACCTTATTACATTCGTACAGGTATTGGAAAAGTAAAATCAGCTTTTCATCTGGCAGAAGCAATCCGCCAGGTACAACCGGACTTAGTACTCAATATCGGAAGTGCGGGGACTGTCAACCATCAGGTAGGAGATATCTTTGTCTGCCGTAAGTTCGTAGACCGTGATATGCAGAAAATGAAAGAGTTCGGATTGGAGTGTGAGATTGATTCATCGGCCTTGCTCGAAGAAAAAGGTTATTGCAAGCACTGGACGGAAGAAGGAATCTGTAATACGGGAGATGGCTTCCTCACCGAGTTGACCCATGTTAGCGGAGATGTCGTAGACATGGAAGCCTATGCACAGGCATTCGTTTGCCGTTCGAAAGAAATTCCGTTTATTTCCGTGAAATATGTGACTGACATTATTGGTCAGAACTCCGTGAAACATTGGGAAGATAAACTTGCCGATGCCCGACAGGGACTATCACATTACTTCAATGTCTTGAAAGAAAGAATATGATAAGTGACTCCTGCGGCAATCAGTCCCAGGAGAATCTTTACCCATATCAAAGGAATCAAGAAGAAAATGCAGTAAAGCATAGTTCCCCACATCAGCACGAGCGAGATTACTTTGGCTCGGAGAGGGATCGCCTTATTTTCGCGGTAATTGCGGATATAAGGACCGAAGTGCCGATGATTGAGCAGCCAGTTATATAGTCGGGGAGACCCTTTGAAATAAAGGGCAGCGGTGAGTAACAGAAAAGGGGTAGTAGGCAGTAACGGCAGAAAGATGCCGAGAATGCCGAGTGCAAGGGAGATACTACCTAAAACAATATACAGAGTTTTCATGCGGCAAAGATAGTGCAAAAAAAGGGAAAAAATAACACTCTTTGCTGAATGAAAACTCTATTTTATATTACCTTTGTCGTTGCATCGAGGTGACATTAGATGCGTGTAACTATTAAAATACATACACCCATGTTTACAGTAATCAAACGCATGGAGATCTCGGCTTCTCATAAGCTGGTACTCCCGTATCGCAGTAAATGCGCCAGTTTACACGGTCACAACTGGATTATCACCGTCTATTGCCGTTCTATGCGGCTCAACTCCGAAGGAATGGTGGTAGATTTCACCCGTATCAAAGAAGTGGTCATGGAAAAACTCGACCATCAAAATCTGAATGAAGTACTTCCGTTCAATCCCACAGCAGAGAATATCGCCCGGTGGGTGTGCAAACAGATTCCCCAATGCTATAAGGTAGAGGTGCAGGAATCGGAAGGAAACATAGTCATCTATGAGAAAGATTCCGCCAGCGCAGAAGGACAAGAGTAGCAAATTAAACAAGTATGACGATGAGAAAGATTAATGAAATCTTTTACAGTTTGCAGGGCGAAGGTTACCACACCGGAACTCCGGCCATCTTCGTGCGTTTCTCCGGCTGCAACCTGAAATGTGACTTTTGCGACACACAACACGAAGAAGGGACAATGATGACCGATGAAGAAATTATCACCGAAGTGAAAAAATATCCAGCCGTTACCGTTGTCCTCACAGGTGGCGAACCTTCCTTATGGATAGACGACCAATTGATCGACCTTTTGCATCAGGCCGGTAAATATGTGACCATCGAAACCAACGGTACACACCCCTTACCGGCATCTATCGACTGGGTGACCTGCTCACCCAAACAAGGGGCAAAACTGGCAATCGACCGGATGGACGAAGTGAAAGTTGTCTATGAAGGACAAGATATAAGTATTTTTGAACTACTTCCTGCCGAACATTTTTTCCTCCAGCCTTGTTCTTGTAATAACACTGCTTTGACAGTGGACTGTGTAATGCGACATCCCAAATGGAGACTCAGCCTGCAAACACACAAATTAATCGACATCCGTTGAACAAAATAAACGGGTGATACGGAGGAAGCTTAAATTATTACATAATATAGTTATGAAAGTAGGTTTGTTTATTCCTTGTTATATCAATGCTATTTATCCCAATGTGGGAGTGGCATCGTATAAGTTATTGAAAAGTTTGGGAGTAGACGTCGATTATCCGTTGGATCAGACCTGTTGCGGACAACCGATGGCAAATGCCGGTTTTGAAGACGAATCGATGAAATTGGCACTCCGTTTTGACGATTTGTTCCGGAAGTATGATTACATAGTCGGTCCTTCCGCCAGTTGTGTGGCCTTTGTGAAAGAGAATCATCCGGGCATCTTAGAGAAAGAAGGACACGCTTGTCAGAGCGCGGGAAAGATTTATGACATTTGTGATTTTATTCATGATGTACTGAAGCCTTCCAAGATTCCTGCACGCTTTCCCCATAAGGTTAGTATTCACAATAGCTGTCATGGGGTGCGCGAACTGTTTATTTCCGCTCCCTCCGAGATGAATATTCCTTATTACAATAAATTGCGTGATTTGCTCGATCTGGTTGAAGGAATCGAAGTTTTCGAACCTAGCCATATTGACGAGTGTTGCGGCTTTGGCGGAATGTTTGCCGTGGAAGAGCAGGCAGTCTCCGTCTGCATGGGGCGTGATAAGGTGAAAGACCACATGGCCACCGGAGCCGAATATATTGTCGGAGCGGACAGTTCCTGCCTGATGCACATGCAAGGTGTTATCAAACGGGAGCATCTGCCTATTCAGATTATCCATATTGTAGAAATTCTAGCGTCGCAATCATGAGTACAAAACATTCAAAGGCTGCCGAGAAGTTCTTGCAGGACAGCAAGATGGCAGCATGGCATAATGAAACCCTTTGGATGGTCCGTGCCAAAAGGGATAAGATGAGCAAGGAAGTTCCCGAATGGGAAGAGTTGCGCAACAAGGCTTGCGAACTGAAACTATATTCCAACAGCCACCTCGAAGAACTTCTGCTGGAGTTCGAGAAGAACGCTACCGCCAACGGTGCCATTGTGCATTGGGCAAAAGATGCCGATGAATACTGCGCCATTGTCTATGAGATATTGAATGAACATAATGTGCATCATTTCATCAAGAGTAAATCCATGCTTGCCGAAGAGTGCGGACTGAATCCTTTCCTGATGGAGCGGGGCATTGATGTCGTAGAGTCCGATTTGGGCGAACGCATCCTGCAACTGATGCATCTCGAACCGAGTCACATCGTACTGCCTGCCATCCACATCAAGCGGGAGCAGGTAGGCGAACTTTTCGAAAAGGAGATGGGAACCGAGGAAGGAAACTTCGACCCTACCTACCTGACTCATGCGGCACGTAAGAACCTGCGACCTCTCTTCCTGAATGCCGAAGCTGCTATGACAGGGGCCAACTTTGCCGTAGCTTCAACCGGCGACATCGTAGTCTGCACGAATGAGGGAAACGCCGATATGGGTGCTTCCTACCCGAAGCTGAACATCGCCGCTTTCGGTATGGAAAAGATTGTTCCGGATTTGGATGCACTGGGCGTATTCACCCGATTGCTTGCCCGTTCGGCTACCGGACAACCGGTGACCACCTATACTTCCCATTACCGCCGTCCCCGCGAAGGCGGTGAATATCATATCATCATTGTAGATAACGGCCGGAGTACATTGCTTTCCAAGCCCGATCATATCAAGACACTGAATTGCATCCGTTGTGGTGCGTGTATGAATACCTGCCCGGTATATCGCCGAAGTGGGGGATACTCTTATACCTATTTCATTCCCGGACCTATCGGTATCAATCTGGGCATGGCTCATGATCCGGAGAAATATTATGATAATCTTTCTGCCTGCTCTCTGTGTATGTCCTGCTCTGATGTTTGTCCGGTGAAAGTTGATTTGGCCGAACAGATTTACAAGTGGCGTCAGGATTTGGACGGACTGGGAAAAGCCAATACAGGAAAGAAGATCATGTCCGGTGGTATGAAGTTCCTGATGGAACGTCCGGCATTGTTCAATGCTGCTTTGTGGGCGGCTCCGGTAGTAAACGGTCTGCCCCGTTTTATGAAATACAACGATCTCGACGATTGGGGAAAAGGGCGTGAACTGCCGAAATTTGCCAAAGAGTCGTTCAATGAAATGTGGAAGAAAAACAAAGTACAGGGAAAGGAGGAATCCAAATGAGCAGCAGAGAAGAGATATTAGCCAGTATTCGCAAGAATACGCAAACTCGTTATGATAAACCGGATATTGCGGATATGAAGCGATTGTCGTATCTTGACAAGATAGAACAATTTTGTGCAATCAGTCGTGCGGTGGGTGGCACAGCAGTAGTATTGGGCGAAGGAGAAGATGTGAATGCGGTCATACGTCGGACTTATCCGGATGCTATGCGCATTGCTTCCGTCTTACCGGATATTTCCTGCGCGACATTCAATCCTGACAATCTGGATGATCCGAAAGAGTTGGATGGCACCGATGTAGCCGTAGTGAAAGGAGAAATAGGAGTTGCCGAGAACGGAGCTATTTGGATACCGCAGACGGTGAAATATAAAGCTATTTATTTTATCTCGGAGAAGCTGGTTATCCTGCTCGACCGGAATAAAATAGTGGATACCATGTATGATGCCTACCGCGAACTGGATGGACAGGAATATCAATTCGGAACATTCATCTCCGGTCCTTCAAAGACTGCCGACATTGAGCAGGCATTGGTGATGGGAGCACATGGGGCACGGGACGTATTAGTGATATTAATCTAGTGTTTCAAAACAGAGGCTCTATTGGTAGGAAGTAGAGCCTCTGTTCGGTATAAACAGAACTTCTGTTTATTGTAAATAGAGCCTCTGTTCCGGTCCGTTCATAGAAGAGTAGTCAAATGTTTAAATTTAAATGATATGTATGCCAATAAAGTAAAGAAAATAGCCGCCGTTCATGACCTTTCGGGAATGGGACGCGTGTCTCTCACTGTCGTTATTCCTATTCTTTCATCCATGGGCTTTCAGGTTTGTCCGCTTCCTACGGCTGTATTATCCAACCATACGCAATATCCCGGTTTTTCCTTCCTCGACCTGACGGACGAAATGCCGAAGATTATTGCCCAGTGGAAGAAACTGGAGGTGAAGTTTGATGCTATCTACACCGGATATCTGGGTTCTCCGAAGCAGATTCAGATTGTTTCTGATTTTATCAAGGACTTTCGCCAGCCGGATAGCCTGATAGTTGCCGATCCGGTGTTGGGAGATAACGGCCGGTTGTACACTAACTTTGATAGGAAGATGGTGAAAGAAATGCGCCACCTGATAACCAAAGCAGATGTGATTACTCCCAATCTGACGGAATTATTTTATTTATTGGATGAACCCTATAAAGCAGACAACACGGATGAAGAGTTGAAAGAATATCTTCGCCTTTTGTCCGATAAAGGTCCGCAAGTGGTTATCATAACCAGTGTCCCCGTGCATGATGAACCCCATAAAACGTCTGTCTACGCTTATAACCGTCAGGGAAACCGCTACTGGAAAGTGACCTGTCCTTATCTGCCTGCACATTATCCCGGCACGGGAGATACTTTTACAAGTGTCATAACCGGCTCTTTGATGCAGGGAGACAGCTTGCCGATGGCATTAGACCGTGCCACTCAATTTATCCTGCAAGGAATCCGTGCCACTTTCGGGTATGAATATGACAATCGGGAGGGGATTTTGTTGGAGAAAGTACTTCACAATCTGGATATGCCGATACAGATGGCCAGTTATGAATTGATTTAATCTTTTACATCCACAATTTTTTGAGTTCCAGATATTTCCTTTACTTTTACCGCCGCTAAAGTAATCTGAAATAATTATATCTAATGACTCAAACACTGAAAACATCCGAACGTCTTGGAGTAGTGGATGCTCTGCGCGGATTTGCCCTTTTGGCAATTGTATTATTACATAATCTGGAGCATTATAATCTGTTTTTTATACCGGAGAATATGCCTGCATGGTTGCAAACGATTGATAAATATGCGTGGGATACCATGTTTTTCTTATTCGCCGGAAAGGCTTACGCTACTTTCTCATTGTTGTTTGGCTTTAGTTTTTACATTCAGTTTCACAATGCGGAGAAGCGTGGTATAGACTTCCGCGGACGATTTGCCTGGCGGTTGTGTTTGCTTTTCCTGTTTGCGCAGTTGCACGCTTTATTCTATAACGGGGATATTCTTTTACTCTATGCCGTAGTAGGCTTTGCATTGATACCGGTTTGCAAGCTAAAAGATAAAACAGTTTTCTGGATTGCCCTGATTCTGCTTCTTCAGCCTTATGAGTGGGGACGTGCCGTTTATGCAATGATAAATCCTGATTATGTGGCAGTGACCGGTCATTGCGTGCCTTATGCCATACGTGCGCAGGAGGCGACGCTCAACGGCAACTTCCTTGAAGTATTGCAGTCTAACATTATCGACGGACAATTATACAGTAACATCTGGCAAGTAGAAAATGGTCGTTTGTTTCAGACGGCTGCTTTATTCATGTTCGGAATGTTGCTCGGACGCCGGAAATATTTAATAAAGAGCGAAGAATCCGTGCGTTTCTGGAAGAAGATGCTGATAGGCGCCATCCTTGCGTTCATTCCTCTCTATTGCCTGAAAACCTTCATACCGGATTTACTCACTAATCCTTCCATACAAGTTCCTTATAACATAGCAGTTCCGTCTTATGCCAATTTTGCCTTTATGATTATCCTGGTTTCTATCTTCACCCTGCTTTGGTTTAAGAAAGAGAAAGGATATAGCTGGCAAAGTTTGCTGATTCCTTACGGTCGTATGAGTCTGACGAACTACATATCCCAGTCAATTATGGGAGTTACCATCTATTATGGATTCGGATTAGCGATGTACAAATATGCCGGAGCAACGGCAAGTCTGCTTATTGCATTGCTCATCTTTACCGTTCAGTTGATATTCAGTCGTTGGTGGCTTGCCCGCCATAAACAGGGACCACTCGAATTCTTATGGCGTAAAGGAACTTGGATTTAGAGACTTTGTCCTATTCGAATTTGACGGTTATTTCCACTGATTTATTGCCATAAATCCAGTCCGGACCTTCCTGAATCAGGCGGATGGCTTCCTTGTCGGAAGATTCGCAGAGGCTCTCTTTTACTTTGATGTAGAAGGGACGCCCTTCCTTGTTAACCAGGAAAGTTAATACCACTTTCCCTTTCACTTGTGCGCACTTCTCATCCGTCGGACGAACCAGATTCTCCTTCAGGTACTTCTGATATTTGCGTTTACCAATCACGGGTTGCGGAGTAATATCTTTGTCTGCCTGCTCCTTAGCTGTCACGACAGTTGTCGACTTCTTGTTTTTATTTGTTCCGTATCCCACTACCACCACTTCGTTAAGCGTTTGTTTGTTTTCGTTCATGGCAATGAGCATTGTCTGGCTGGTATCTACCGGAATTTCTACCGGATCGTATCCGATGAACTGCGCTGTCAACTGTTTTTTACCTTCCTTTTTAACCAGCGAAAACTCTCCGTTCATATTCGTAATGGTTCCGATATTTGTCCCTTTATATGCCACACTGGCCCCGATGATCGGTTCTCCTTTTTCATCGGTCACTTTTCCCTGAATAATGTTACTGTTGGGGATAGTCACCACTTTAGCCATTCTCATTTTCTTGTCGGAAGCGGACTCGGAAGTATCCATTGTTGCTGCTACCTCTTGCAATTCAGCAGTCTGCTCCAAGGCTTCCTCCATCATCGGTTCTATTACTGCGGATGCGCTCATCTCTTTCTTGTCCGCTTGTTTCACAGCAATTTCGGAAATAGGGGTAGAATCCGTTTTTACTTTTGTGGCAGCCAGTGCGATTTCCTTTCGCGGGGTTACAGGAGCTGCCGGAGTCGCCGGATTTGTAGGAGTTGCCGGCGTTGTAGTTTCAGGCAACTTTGCAGGAACAGACTCTTCAGCGATAAACACTTCATCTGTCATGCTCTTTTTCAGGAACAGGAAATAACTGCTGATACCGAATCCGATCACCAGACACGCAGCGATGCTCCAGGTGATAGCATAAGTGTTCTTTTTCTTTGCCGAATGAGCAGAAACCTGCATCCGCAGTTTTTCGATCCGTTGTTCGTGATTTCCCTCCACCTGGTTGTATCCATCCATAGCATCAGCCAGGAAAGGGTCCTGCATCGACTTTTTTTCCAGCCGGTGTGCCTCTTTTCCTTTGCGGAGTCCTCGTATGTAGTCCAATAGTTTCATAGGGCTTGTTTCTTAATACAAATTTTCAAGTTTCGCTTTCCGTTTTGGATATAGCTTTTCACATTGTTCAGAGTAAATCCGGTCTGTTCCACAATGTCGGCATACGACATTTCCTCTAAAAAGAAACGCGTAATGCTGGTCCGTTGTTCTTCGGGCAACTTTTCGAGACAGTGATGTAATGCCTTTAGTTGTTCCTCTGAACTTTCCTCCTCACTTAATAGATGCAGAAATTCGTCGGATTCCATAACATTAACGGTATAATCTAACGTAATTTCTTTATTTTCCTTTCGTAAAAGTTGCAGGCAATGATTCTTTGCCACCCGGTAGAGCCATGGCTTGAACACTTTTATCTCATAATTTCCCAGTTTAGGCAATAAATCTTCAAACAACTGCATGACCGCCTCCTGTGCCCGGTCTTCATCATGCAGATATTTCAGGCAAAGTCCGTATAATAACGGGATATATCGGTTATATAATTCGCCGAAATATTCCGTATCGCCGGACTTCGTATAATGTATTAGTAATTCCTCGTCCGATAGTTTTGATATTTTTCTTTTGAAAAACAACATCTATTCCTCTTCTTCGTCAATAATGACTTGATATTTTTCTTTCATTGCTTCAAAATCACCTGTAATCTGGTCTAATATTTCATGTGTATCCGTACTCTTTGCCAATGCAGGCATACCGTAATAGATAGATGCTTTATATGGCAACAGTATCATTTTTCCTTTGGGCAGAGAACGTCCCATACCGGTCATGAATACGGGAATATATTTCACTTCAGGTCGCAGAGACAGGATGCGGGCTATGCCGGATTTAATTTTTCCCATCTGTTCCGGCTTTCCTCTGGTTCCTTCCGGAAAAAGAATCAGCGAATATCCGGCATCGATGGCTTCAAGCATCTTACGGATCGGATCATGCTCCGAATCTTTTTCTCCTTTTCTTCTGATTAGCAGTGTGTTGATGAAAAAGTTGCTGATGGAAGCCTGAAAGCGGGTTTTCCCGAAATAATCTTCTGCTGCTACGGGTTTGACTTTCCATAAAAGTTCTCCCGGCAGGGAAGATAACAAGCTTAGGGTGTCCAGATGGCTGTTATGGTTGGCAAGGATGATGAATTGCTTTTCCTTTTTGAGGAACTGGCAATCGGTGAACTGAACTCCTACAACCAATTTCAGGAACCGAATACACCTTTATATATAATCTGCATGGCAGCAGCTTGCATGAATCTTTTTTCCATTCTCTCCGTTTAATATGCAATGTAATAAACTAAATGAAAAAATACAGGAGCCGTGTAGGCCAGAGAATCTATCCGGTCGAATACTCCTCCATGACCGGGAATACTGTTCCCCATATCCTTAATTCCTTTATCTCTCTTGATGGCGGAGATGACTACGTCTCCCGAGAATCCGGCAATCGCAACGAGAGCACTTACCAGGATAACGTTGGAAGCGGAGAGGGGAGTCAGGAAACCGAGGAAGTAACCAATGACGGTGGTACTGATTACGCCGCCCAGAAATCCTTCCCACGTTTTGTTTGGACTTACTTTCGGAAGTATCTTATGCCGTCCGAGAAGTTTGCCCCAGATAAATTGCATGACATCGTTGATTTCCGTAAGGAATACAAGGAATAATAGCAGACCTCGTCCTCCCGCATTGAATCCCGGCAGTTCGGGAAGTGACAGGAGATAAGCGAGGTGGCTGATACCGAATACCGAAAGCATCAGAATCCATTGCAACAGAGCCATCGACTTGGTAATTCCGTGGGTGTCTCCCTTTAAAACAAGTCGTAAGGGCAATACGAGAAACATAACTACCGGAATGAAGATGATGAATGCTCCATACCAGGCAAGGTAAGCAAGGTAATATTGAATGGGAATGGCCAATATCCCCCAAAACAGTGCTCCGCGATCTGCCTCTCTGAATCCCAACACCGAATACAGTTCTCTGAAAGCGATGAAAGAGAGAAAGGCAAGGAAGAAGTAAGAAATGTTAAAGCTGATAAATACAGCGCCGATAAACATGCCCGCCATGATCCACCATGAACGTGTGCGGGCGGAGAGTTCGCTGATATTTGTTTTTGGAGAGATCTTCTTTACGAGAAAAAGAATAAGGCTTGCCGTAACAAGCAGTCCGATGATGAGCGAAATGACGATAATCAGTTCATCGCTTAGCGTAGGAAATATGATATCCAGTAGTTCTTTCATTTTATTTCATTGTTTGTTGTGTGTGACATGAGGTACAGACGGCGTATCAGTGTTGCGACAAGGCCGACATTCATAATTATCAGGGCTATGAGACATACCATCCGGTCGTATCCTGCGTGAATGGTGCAGGTGGCTACTACAAAGGCAAGCGTGAGCAATGCCATGCGGTGTTGCTTGGCCATCGGACCATTAAAGAAATGCTGGTGCGTTTTGTAGGCTCCTATCCAGCGGAAATAAGCTGTCATAACGGCAAGAAGGGCCGCTAGCCATCCCAGTTCAATACCGAATCCGCCTGCTATATATCCGACGGGAATGATGAACAAAGCATCAGCAAAGCGGTCGGGCATATCATTGTAGAGATCTCCGTTGGCACTTTTCTTCCCTCCTTCAATAGCTACCATCCCATCGAACAGGTTGCAGAGTAACCGCAACTGCATGCAAACGATGAACAGAATGTAGGCTACATACTTGTTAAAACCGGGATCAATGACTGTGCCGATCAACAGAAGGCACCCCACCATAGCGAAGAATACGCTCATCATGGAAATTTGATTGGGAGTGACACCCCAACGAGTTAGTTTGCGGGCAATAATAGTAGCCCAGGCCGTGTTTCGTGAGGCTATTTCCCGCCTTCCGTCGACTTCGTTTTTCATATTTATAATATGTTTATGATTGGCAAATATACACATCATCTTAAGAGTTGCAAAGGAATGAGTGAGAATTTTGAAATGACTCTTTTTTCTGCCGGATAAAAAAAAGTTCAGGCAATTTATGGAATCTGTGTGAAATGTGCATCTCTATAATAAAAGCGAACTAATAGTAACATTTTAAAATAAGAAGTTATGAAAACAAATCAATTCAGAGCGATGATGCTCGTGCTGCTAATGGCGGTTATTTCTTTAGGTAGGATGAATGCGCAAGTTATTACTGTGTTGGGTACGGTGACGGATGCAAAGGATGGAAATCCGCTTGTAGGTTGTTCGGTAAAGATCAAGGGTGCTTCGAAGGGGGCAATAACGAATATGAATGGCCAGTACACAATTCAGGCCAAGAAGGGGGAGACGTTGTTGTTTCAGTATATCGGGTATAAGCAAGAGAGAAGGGTGGTGAAATCGGCTACGCTGGATGTGAAGATGAAAGCTGATGATGTGGCATTGGAAGAATGTGTAGTGGTAGGATACGGGCATGAGTTAAAGGCTACTAAATCGGTGTCTGCTGCTTATATGGCGGTTTGTCCGACACCGGGAATCATGTATGATGCTGTAAATGCGGAAGAATACGGGCAGATTCAGGAGAATGGATTTAAGAGTGTGTCGGATGCTCCGCTTTCTACTTTCTCTATTGATGTAGATGCTGCTTCTTATAGTAATATGCGTCGTTTTATCAATAAAGGTGAATTGCCTCCTGTAGATGCTATCCGTACGGAAGAATTAGTGAACTACTTTTCCTATGATTATCCGAAACCGACAGGAAGTGATCCTGTGAAAATCACGATGGAAGCCGGAGCATGTCCCTGGAATGCGGATCACCGTCTTGTGCGTATCGGCTTGAAAGCTAAAGAAATTCCGACGGATAATTTGCCTGCATCTAACCTGGTGTTTCTGATTGACGTCTCCGGCTCTATGTGGGGAGCCAACCGGTTGGATTTGGTGAAATCATCTCTCAAATTGTTGGTAAACAACTTACGGGATAAAGATAAAGTAGCTATCGTGACTTATGCAGGCAGTGCCGGTGTGAAACTGGAGGCCACTCCGGGTAGTGACAAACAAAAGATTCGTGAAGCGATAGATGAATTAACGGCAGGTGGTTCTACGGCAGGTGGTGCAGGTATTCTGTTGGCGTATAAAATAGCCAAGAAGAATTTTATCTCTAATGGCAACAACCGTATCATACTTTGTTCCGACGGTGATTTTAATGTGGGCGTTTCTTCCGCCGAAGGATTGGAACAATTGATTGAAAAAGAACGTAAGAGTGGAGTGTTCCTTACCGTATTAGGTTATGGCATGGGTAATTATAAAGATAAAAAGATTCAGGTGTTGGCAGAAAAGGGGAACGGTAATCATGCTTATATAGATAACTTGCAGGAAGCTAACCGTGTTTTAGTAGGCGAATTCGGTGCTACATTGCATACGGTGGCGAAAGACGTCAAACTGCAAGTGGAATTTAATCCTTCCCAAGTGCAGGCGTATCGTTTGATTGGTTACGAAAGCCGTCTGTTGAAAGACGAAGACTTTAATAATGATGCTAAAGATGCCGGAGATATGGGTGCGGGACATACGGTAACTGCTTTTTACGAAGTGATTCCTACCGGTGCAAAGAATGAATATGTGGGTAAAATAGATGATCTGAAATATCAGAAGAAAGAGAAAGTGGCAGTGAAACCGACAGGCTCTAATGATCTCCTGACTGTGAAACTGCGTTATAAAGCTCCGGATAAAGATGTCAGCAAGAAAATGGAACTTCCTTTCGTTGATAATAAAGGCAATAATGTTTCTTCCGATTTCCGCTTTGCTTCTGCAGTGGCTATGTTCGGACAGTTGCTTCGGGACTCTGACTTCAAAGGAAATGCCAGTTACGATAAAGTGATTAATCTGGCCAAACAGGGACTGAATAATGATGATAAAGGATATAGAAGAGAATTCATCCGCTTGGTTGAGGCTGCCAAAGGATTGGAAAGAACGAATAAGAACTAGGAAATCGGGCGGGAGTCATTGTGAGTGTACGCTATATGACTATGCGTAAGATTCGCAGATATGAATGAACGTAGAATTCCAGATGGATAATCGTAGAAAATGATAGTGACGGTATATGTTCGGGATAGTGACGCTATCGCTGTTGTATACCGTCACTATCTTTGTCGGATAGCGTCACTATCATTTCTTTCGTCCGAATTTCGTCCGACTTGAAACGAAAAATAGCCGTAAACTTATCGTTTACAGCTATTTAACTCTGCACGGGAGGAGAGGCTCGAACTCCCGACACCCGGTTTTGGAGACCGGTGCTCTACCAACTGAGCTACTCCCGTGTTTGCGGCTGCAAAGGTAGTAGAAACTTCTGAATCTCCAAACATTCGGGTAAATAAGTTTTGAATTATTTTAATTTTTCCCACTCATCGGGCTTAAAACCGACCAGAACGAAGCTGTCTGTCACTACCAATGGGCGTTTCACCAATTTACCGTTAGTTGCCAATAGTGCTATCTGTTCTTCCTCACTCATTGTAGGTAGCTTCTCGCTTAGTTTCAGCTCTTTATATACTAATCCGCTCGTGTTGAAGAATTTCTTCACTGGCAGACTGCTGCGCGGAATCCATGCCTTTAATTCTTCCACCGTAGGATTTTCTTCTACGATTAAGCGGTTGGTAAACTCAATGTTATTTTCTGTTAACCATTTCTTGGCTTTTTGGCATGTGCTGCATGCCGGGTACTGCAAAAATAATGTTGCCATATTCATTTATAATTTAATATTTGATATTTTATACTTAATACTTGAACTTCACTTCAATATCTGTAAATCCTGAAACATAATCCGGTAAGCGGCCGCTTTCTTGTCCAATGCTAATGGATACGCCCTTGATGATGAGGGCATCCGGTAAAGCCGCATGGCACGTCCTTCGAAAACAAATTCGGAGTAATCACCTACTTTGGGCTCTTCTATGTCGAATTGCTGTCGAAGAGTGTCCGTTGCTTTTTGGCCTGTGGTGACGATTGCTTTGCATTCGGGAAGTTGCCGCAGTAATGCTGCAACATCGGTAGCTTCCACTACTTCAAGAAACTTGTCCGATGCATTATCCTGCAACCGGCGAATGGATGAAGCGGTATCAAATAGGGCAATCCCCTTTTCGTTCAAAAAGTCTATGATTTGCTCGCGACAGAACGATTTTAGTGTCGAATTTAGAAAGTGATTCTTATCATTAAAGAATAAAATCCCATATATACGCCACATGTCGTTGTTTAGGTTCGGGTAGTAAAACTCCATAGACCAACGTTTTTTCTGTGGCGGAAAACTTCCTAGCATCAGAAGTTTTGATTTCGCTGGGAGAAACGGTTCTAGCGGATGTGTTTCGATTTCCATAATTCCTTTCATTTTAATTTCGTACAAAAATAGTGATAATGTTTATTTCCCTCAAAATCAATGAGAAAAAATGCTAGATTTAAAATAATTAGTTATTTTTGCGGCGTGATGAACAAACAATATTTTATTATATCATTGAAAAAAGAAGTTTTTGTGAGTTGCTTCTTAATAGGCCTATTTTTCCTGGCGGGAGGAAATTGTTATGCTTCGGAGCAACAAGCGTTAAGAGGGACGATAGAAGTTCCTTCTGATCATAATACCGTGAGAGGGCGTGTAATTGATATCTATGGTGAACCACTGATCGGTGCTACAATACGCGAAAGGGGGGGAACCAATGGTACTGTGACCGATATTGATGGAAAGTTCTTTTTATCTGTGCCGGATAGTGCTGTCTTACAGGTTTCTTTTGTGGGTTACAAGACTGTAGATGTCAATGTGACAGGTCGGAATGTGCTTGAAATACGTCTTCAGGAAGATGCGGTGATGCTTGATCATGTCATTGTAACGGCCTTGGGACTTGAAAAGGATGAAGCTTCATTAGCTTATTCTGTGCAGAAAATCAAGGGAGAGGAACTGAATCGGGTGAAAGAAATAAATATGATTACTGCCTTAGCGGGAAAAGCTGCCGGTGTACAAATCAATAAGAATTCTTCCGGTATGGGTGGTTCCGCAAAAGTCAGTCTCCGGGGAATCCGTTCGGTATCCGGTGATAATCAACCGCTTTATGTAATAGATGGAGTACCGATGTCGAACACCTCTTCCGAACAGGCTTATTCGGCTATTGGGGGGACGGCAAATGCAGGAAATCGTGATGGGGGAGACGGAATCTCTAACCTGAATCCGGAAGATGTGGAAAGCATCAGTATTCTGAAAGGTGCTCCTGCTGCGGCTTTATATGGTAGCATGGCTGCTAACGGAGTGATTCTTATTACGACTAAAAAAGGAAACTCTGTCGGACAAAGGAATATTAATTTTTCTACGGGACTCACTTTCGAGAAAGCATTCAGTATGCCTAAAATGCAGAATCGTTATGGTGTCAGTGATGTGGTAGACAGTTGGGGCGAGAAAGAGAATCTGATGGCTTATGATAATCTGAATGACTTTTTCCGTACCGGATTGACTTCGATGACTTCCGTATCTATCAGTTATGGAAATGAAAACCTGCAAACTTATTTCTCCTATGCCAATACTACCGGAAAGGGGATTATCGACAAGAATAAACTGAAAAAGCATAATATAAACTTGCGTGAGACGGCTACCATGTTCGACAAACGTCTGAAACTGGATGGTAGTGTAAATGTCATGAAACAGACCGTCGAGAATAAGCCGGTATCGGGAGGTTTCTATATGAATCCATTGGTAGGGCTTTATCGTTTCCCTCGTGGGGAGGATCTGTCTTATTATAAAGATCATTTTGAAACCTATGACGAAGAACGGAAACTGGGTGTGCAGAATTGGCATACGTTTACCGAAGACTTCGAACAGAATCCATACTGGATAACGAACCGTATACAAAGTAAAGAAACACGTACGCGCGTTATCCTTTCTCTTTCAGCAAACTTTAAAGTTAATGAATGGCTGACGATTCAAGCCCGTGGCAACATGGATTACTGGGCGGATAAGTTGCGCCAAAAATTCTATGCGTCTACCGCCACCGCTCTGTGTGGAGCGAACGGACGATATGTTGAGATGGATTATCAGGAAACGCAGATGTATGGTGATGTCATGGCGATGGTGAAGAAAACCTGGGGGGATTTTACACTGGATGCGGCGATTGGTGGTAGTATAAATGACCGAATCAGAAATTCTACCCGTTATGATTCGAAGAATGCTTCTTTGAAATTTGCTAATGTGTTTAATATTGCCAATATCGTTATGAACAGTTCTGCCAGTATTGACCAGAAAATAGATGAGCATCGTCAGTTGCAATCTATATTCGGTACGGCACAGATCGGTTATAAGGAGAAATTGTTCCTTGATTTGACGGCCCGTAATGACTGGGCGTCAACCTTGTCTTATACCAGCCATGAAAAAACCGGATTTGCTTATCCTTCTGTAGGGCTCTCCATACTACTTGATAAATGGGTGAAGTTACCCGAATGGGTTTCTTTCGCTAAATTGCGTGGCGCTTACAGTAAAGTAGGAAATGATATTCCTCCGCATATCACTAATCCCTCTTCGCAGATTAATGCCGGTGGCGAGATACAGGCGAATGATGCCGCACCTTTCAAGGAAATGGAGCCGGAAATGACTCATGCAATGGAATTTGGAACAGAATGGAGATTCTTCCAACACCGTTTGGGTATTAATCTGACTTATTATCGTACCAATACTTACAATCAGTTTTTCAAACTGCCTGCACTTGCAGGGGATAAGTATGCTTATCGATATGTAAATGCAGGAAATATTCAGAATCGGGGATGGGAAGTGACGTTGAATGGGACTCCCATATTAACTCCTAGTTTTACTTGGAAAACTTCCGTTAACTTCTCTACCAACAAGAATAAGATAGTGAAATTGCACGATGAGCTGAAAGAATTAGTCTACGGACCTACGAGCTTTTCTTCCAGTTATGCTATGAAACTTATTAAAGGCGGTTCTATCGGTGATATTTATGGTAAGGCCTTTGTGCGTGATGATGCAGGCAATATTGTCTACGAAACAGAGGGTGATAATAAAGGACTTCCATTAGTGGAGGGCGATGGGAATACGGTGAAAGTGGGAAATGCCAACCCTGTCTTTATGATGGGATGGGATCATACGTTCTCTTACAAAGGCTTCACCCTTTATTTTCTGCTTGATTGGCGTTACGGAGGCAAAGTCCTTTCGCAGACGCAGGCGGAAATGGATCTTTATGGAGTATCTGAAATAACGGCTGATGCGCGTGACAGGGGATATGTAATGCTCGACGGTCAGCGTATAGACGATGTGAAAGGATTCTATAAAATAGTAGGCGGGCGTGCCGGGGTGACGGAGTATTATATGTATGATGCTACCAACTTGCGGTTGCGTGAAGTATCTTTGAGCTATAATTTCTCCAAGAAGTGGATACAGAAAACGAAGGTGCTGAAAGATGTTCAGCTTTCGTTTGTAGCCCGCAATCTATGTTTCTTGTATAAGGAAGCTCCTTTTGATCCGGATTTGGTACTTTCTACCGGAAATGATAATCAAGGAATTGAAGTGTTCGGAATGCCTACGACCCGTAGTCTGGGCTTTACTCTGAAATGTGAATTTTAAAGGTAAGAGAGAGAAATGAAGAGAAAATCTGTATATCTATATTTGTTGGGGTTATTGCTGTTTTCCGTAGCTTGTACCGGTAACTTCCGTGATTACAATACCGATTTGTCCGGTATCACGGATGATGACTTGATTATTGATGACAATGGCTATGGAATCCGTTTGGGAATTATTCAGCAAGGTATTTATTTTAATTACGACTACGGAAAAGGAAAGAACTGGCCTTTCCAGCTGATACAGAATCTGAACGCGGATATGTTCAGTGGGTATATGCATGACGGCAAACCGCTGAACGGGGGCTCGCATAACTCTGATTATAATATGCAGGACGGCTGGAATAGCGCCATGTGGACACATATATATTCTTATATTTTCCCACAGATATATCAGTCGGAGAATGCTACCCGAAATACACATCCTGCTCTGTTCGGGATAACAAAAATATTAAAGGTGGAAGCGATGCACCGTGTGACGGATTATTATGGTCCTATCATTTATAAGAATTTCGCTAATGCCGAAAAACATTACCGTCCGGATAAACAAGAGGATGTCTATTATGAGTTTTTCAATGAACTCGATTCTGCTGTAGTTGCTCTCACCAACTATATAGATGAGAAACCGGAATCCAATGGATTTGCACGTTTTGATATTTTGTTGGACGGGAAATATCCTTCCTGGGTAAAGTTTGCCAATTCCCTGCGTCTGCGTCTGGCAATGCGCCTTGCTTCTGTTGCTCCAGATAAAGCGCATGCTGAAATACAGAAAATAAAGGAAAATGGTTACGGCTTCTTTGAAGCGGAAACAGGAGGAGTGTTTGTTTCTACCAAATCCGGGTATACCAATCCATTGGGAGAACTTAACCGTGTCTGGAATGAAACTTACATGAGTGCTAACATGGAATCAATTTTGACCGGATATAACGATCCCCGTTTGGAAATTTATTTTGAACCCTGTACGGATGAGGCTCTTAAAGGACAGTATCGTGGAATTCGCCAGGGAACCTGCTTTGCTCATAGTCATTATTCGGGATTGTCAAAGCTGTTTGTCAAGCAGGATACCGATACACCTCTGATGACTGCTTCGGAAGTCTGGTTTCTGCGTGCCGAAGCTGCTTTGCGCGGATGGACGGATGAAGATGAAGAAGCTTGTTACCGGAACGGTGTAACTACCTCTTTTCATCAATGGGGAATTTATGGGGTGGAGGATTACCTGAAAAGTGAGCTGACAGCTTCCGACTTTATAGACACTTATGATGAAGAAAATAATATAGAGGCCCGTTGTAAAGTCACTCCCAAATGGAATCCGCAGGATGATAAGGAGACCAAACTGGAGAAGATTATCACGCAGAAATGGATTGCCATGTTCCCGGAAGGTTGCGAAGCCTGGACCGAACAAAGACGGACGGGATATCCCCGTTTATTTCCCGTTCGATTCAATCATAGTAGGAGCGGATGCATCGACACGGAGATCATGGTGCGCCGTCTTAATTTCCCAGGTACATTGCAGACAGAAGACTCGGAGCAATATTCTGCTCTTGTCGAGGCTTTAGGCGGAGATGACCATGGAGGTACAAGACTCTGGTGGGATACGGGAAATAATAACCTGGAATAAAAAAAGACAGAAGTAATGTGTTTATATGTGTAGCTTTAACTATTTTTGCATCTTCATTTAAACACATTTACTTATGAAACAAATTATCTCTGCTCTTTTCCTCTGTATGTTGCTCTCTGCCGTACCGGGATTGCAGGCGCAAAACATTCAGCTACATTATGATTTCGGACGTTCTTTGTATGATAAAGATTTGCAAGGTCGCCCGCTGCTCACCTCCACAGTGGAGAAGTTTCAGCCTGATACTTGGGGAAGCACTTATTTCTTTGTCGATATGGATTACACTTCCGAAGGTGTCGCTTCCGCTTATTGGGAAATAGCGCGTGAACTGAAATTCTGGAAAGGTCCTTTTTCTGCACATCTTGAATATAACGGTGGATTATCAAAAGGCATGTCTTATAAAAATGCTTATCTGGCAGGAGCTACCTACACTTTTAATAATGCTTCCTTTTCCAAAGGCTTCACGCTGACTGCTATGTATAAGTATATTCAGAAACACCAATCGCCCAACAACTTCCAGCTGACAGGTACGTGGTACGTAAATTTCTGCCGCAATCTGCTCACTTTCTCCGGCTTTGCCGATTGGTGGCGTGAAGAAACCAACTACGGAAAGACTATCTTCCTCTCCGAACCACAATTCTGGGTGAACCTGAACAAAATCAAAGGAGTAAATAAAAATTTCAATCTTAGTGTTGGCTCTGAAGTCGAATTGAGTAATAACTTCGGCGGTCGTGATGGCTTTTATGTTATCCCGACGCTCGCCCTCAAATGGACACTGAACTAAGAAAACCCAAATTCCGGAAGAATCTCTGTCTATCCCTCTGCGGAAGTTAAAAATATATAGAACAACCTGTTAAATGAAAACTGATTTAATCTACGGCGTAGAAGACCGTCCCCCCTTTAAAGACGCCCTGTTTGCGGCTTTACAACATCTCTTGGCTATTTTCGTAGCAATTATTACACCCCCGCTAATCATCGCGAGTGCCCTGAAACTGGATGTGGAAAAGACAAGCTTTCTGGTTTCCATGTCCCTTTTTGCTTCGGGAGTATCTACTTTCATACAATGCCGTCGTTTGGGTGCGATAGGAGCAAAGTTACTCTGCATTCAGGGAACCAGTTTTTCTTTTATCGGCCCTATCATCGCCACCGGATTGGTGGGTGGTTTGCCCTTGATATTCGGTTCTTGTATGGCTGCCGCACCTATCGAGATGATTGTCAGCCGCACATTCAAGTATCTGCGCAATATCATTACTCCGTTGGTATCCGGTATTGTTGTACTATTGATCGGATTAAGCCTGATAAAGGTCGGTATTGTATCTTGCGGAGGCGGATATGCGGCTATGGATAACGGTACATTTGCTACTTGGGAAAATCTGTCCATTGCAGCACTGGTGCTGCTTAGCGTCTTGTTTTTTAACCGTTGCCGGAATAAATACCTACGTATGAGTTCCATTGTGCTCGGACTTTGTCTTGGTTATGCCTTGGCATTTGTCTTAGGAAAAGTGGATATGAGTTCGTTAAATATGGAAATGCTGATGAGCTTTAATATTCCCCAACCTTTCAAATACGGTGTTGATTTCAATGTATCTTCTTTCATAGCCATTGGCTTGGTTTATCTAATCACAGCCATCGAAGCAACAGGTGATGTAACTGCCAACTCTATGATTTCCGGACTTCCCATTGAAGGAGATTCCTATTTGAAACGAGTTTCCGGTGGAGTAATGGCGGATGGATTCAACTCCTTTCTCGCCGGTGTATTCAACTCTTTTCCAAACTCCATCTTTGCACAAAACAACGGTATTATTCAACTGACCGGAGTAGCCAGCCGCTATGTCGGCTATTATATTGCAGCAATGCTCGTTCTTTTAGGTTTATTCCCCATCGTAGGCGCCGTATTCTCTTTAATGCCCGATCCTGTATTAGGCGGTGCCACTTTATTGATGTTCGGTACAGTAGCCGCTGCAGGAATCCGTATTGTCTCCTCACAAGAAATAGGACGTAAAGAGACTTTAGTATTAGCAGTCAGCCTTTCTTTAGGCTTGGGTGTAGAATTAATGCCGGATGTATTACAACAAGCTCCGGAAGCAATTCGAAGTATCTTCTCTTCAGGAATCACCACCGGAGGCTTAACTGCAATTATTGCAAATATAGTAATACGGGTAAAAGAATGAAAAATAAGTATTAAGTATTAGGTATTAAGTATTACCACCGAAGCAGCTGGTTTACGCTTGATATTTGTCGATTAATACTTAATACTTAATACTTATTTCTTATTCCTTAATACTTAAATTACTCATTCTATCTGTTGTACGGAAGGGGAAATCAGGATACTCGTAAAGGCTGAAACGAGGTTCGGTTTCTCCTTTCGTATAATTCCAGATAGAAGCATAGTCTTCCGGATCTTCTCCCATCTTGGCTAACTGGCGCAGGTAAGCAGCTAACGATTTATTCTCTACGATATAAATCTGCCCCATCTGATCGATAATCGGGCTATGATGACGAGTGCCGTCATGTTCGAAGCGTAGAATTCGTTTTCCTTCTTCTGTTAGTCCCACCAACTGGAAAGTCATGCTCTTACCGATAGCCGGTAAATTCAGTACACTGCGATCTGTAGCAAGGAAAGGCAAATGATGTTTTCTCATGAAGCGTCTTAATTGCTTGGCAACATCTTCTTTGGGCTCCTTTTCCGCTCCGACTTTCGTTTCTAATATCTTATATAATTCCTCTTCCTGTTCCTGTGTCATCCAGCCATAAATCTTTTCCTCCTGTTGTTCCTGCATCGAACGACTGTTGGGTGCAAATACCGCATAATTCTCATTGAATCCCTTTACCGAGAAAGTGTAATAACACACCACCCCCAATGAATTGAGCACCTGGCGAAGCCGGGTCGTATGCCCTCGACGTGAAGCAGCTACTGTATATACTAGTTGGTTTGTAATAATCCATCCTGCAGAAAGAATCTTCCGAATCGCTTCTTTAGCTTCAGGAGTAACCTCCAGCGGTGTCTGGAAATGAGTCTGAATAATAAACTGTTTCACACCGATGGCCGATGCCTTCTCCTTGAATTCTCGCAGAATATCAATCAGTCCGTCGTTGATACGCATCGGCAAGTAAGCCAACAGGCGTGACCCCAACCGTACCCGTTGCAATTCCGCATATTTCTCTCCATCCTTACGTTCAAGATTCGCCCTTTGTTTGCGTGCCGCCATCCGGTACACCGCATCCAGAATGTTCTGAAGTGTTTTATTCTGACTCATCAGCGCATCGCCCCCTGTAATCAGAATATCCCGCAACTGCGTATCCTCTTCAAAATAAGTCATCAACCGGCGCAACTTACGATCCCATGACTCTTTCGGACGTAAAGACTCAAACTCGAAATTCAACCGCTCGCTTTGGAAATCATACATACGTTGACAAGAAGCGCAAAGTCCTCCGCAAGCCCGTCCCATAGTATCAGGAATGAGGATAGCTACCTCCGGATACCGACGATGAATATTATGTCCGTCCGGCAAAAGCCATCCCGCAGCATTAGGCTTCCCGGCCTCTACAATATCCTCCTTTTCCCACGCACGAATATTTCCATACGTCTCCACCAAACGTGGAGAATACAGAATATAACTCCGGATAGCCTCGTCATTATACCCATATCCCGTTACATTAAGTAATGATAAATAATAAGGAGTCGCAAAAAACGGCATTCCTTTCTTCCGGGCACGATAAAGCAAATACATAGTCTCTGAAGAAAGTGAATTTCCCAAGAACCGGTTCAACTCACTCGGACTTTTCACAGCCATCGCCAAATGAAAGCGGAAATCATTCCACCACTCACTTACCAACCTGTACTTTTCTTCATAACTCATTCCCTCCTCAAAATGAAAACGCACCGAAGGCTTCGATTTCCTGTTCTCAATCTTCTGAATCAGCAAGTGCAACATCCTTTCCTTATTCTCATCACGCATCTCACATACCTCTTCATCCAATCCCGTTTCCCACCGGTCATTCCGACTTTTGATACGTTGCGGCGATGGCAAAGGCACAACCTCTCCCTTTAACCGTTTAAACATCTGGAAAATTTCAATAAACAAATCCGTCGGCATCTCCATATTTTCCAACGTCCCCGTCAGAAACTCATAAAGTAGCCTGATAGTCTGTACTGGCATATCCTGTCCTGTAGACAGTTCATGGACATTCTGCCCATCATAATGGAGTAAGAGTCGAATTTGCTCCCTCGCCTCCTCCGCAGCCTCATTTTCTATCCCGCAAACTTCCAAAAACCGCAGCATCCCAGCCTTGAACTCTTCCACAGAAGAGCTCTTATCAGCCATCTCCACCACCTCCGGAATTTCTTGATTATAGATTTGTTTCAACTGTGAAAAAGTAAGTGTAAGCATTTTCTTTTGTTTCATAAGCAATCTCTCTATTTAAAAATTATTATCATACATTATTCACGCCGCACGGTCCCTTCGGCCTCGTCTGCATGGCGTCAAGTAGCCGGGCAGGCGCGGCCTTGATTTTTTCTTTTTGGTACTTTTTCTTTTGTATCAAGACAAAAGAAAAAAGTACATAAAGATAACAAAAAAAGCGGAGGTATAAAACCCCCGCTTTTTCTATCCTATTAATCTTTACGCTTTTCTAACATTTAAAGCGACTTGTTATTTCGTTTCCGTGTCATCATTCTTCCTTTTTGGTTCCTTCTTGGCAAGGAGAACAATATTATACACATAATCCGTCATCCACTGTTCCGAATATCCCAAACGCTCTTTGTATTGGCGGACAGCCGCAGCTGTTTTGTGCACATCATCAGCTTTCCACACGGTCTTGGTACAAACATCATGTACCGTTTTCTGTGTCATACCATACAAAGCCTTCTTGAAGATCGACGGCATACGGAACTTCCACTGCATCAGATTTCCCATCAACATCATCAGATCATTGGAAAATCCCTGATACATGAACAAATAAGATTGAATATCATTTTGAGTGCGGCAGTTCCGTTTCACGGAAGAGTCGATTTCCTTAAAGAAGTTCTCGTTCAACCCATAATCCTGCATCAGCATTTTGCGTGCAGCAGACTTTTCGGCCAATCCCAGTTTACCGTTTTGAGTAGGAACTTTAAACAAACGTTTGAAGTTAGCTACGTCCGGCAAGAAGCGGATATTAGTGATACCGAGGTTTGTGGCGATAACTGACTGGAAATATACCCGGGTCAGTGATATGAAATCTTCTACATTGCCGACTTTCGTTTCATCGGATTTTTTCTTGAATAAACCAAATAAGCCCATTGTTATCTCTACAATTTTATTATTTACAATTTACTATTTGAGCGTGTGGGAGGTATATAACATAACTACCATTTGTCAATTTGCGTGCAAAGGTACAAAAACAGTTGGTTTTCACCAACATTCCAAGTCCTTTTCGATGTCCGGCATTGTCTCTTTCTTAAAAACAGGGCTTTGGATGCCAACTTTCTTTTGCGCCCGGTAATCATTTAACAGACGGATAGCATATTTTCCGAGGAAAAGGATAGCGATCAGATTGCAGATAGCCATTAACGCCATCGTGACATCTGCCAGGCTCCATACCATATCCAATGTGGCAAGTGAACCGAAGAGCACCATACCACCCACCAATATCCTGTAACCATGAAGTACCCACTTCCGGTGAGTGATAAAGCGGATATTAGCCTCACCGTAATAATAATTCCCCAGAATACTGCTGAAAGCAAAAAAGAAAAGAGCAACGGCAACGAAGATACTGCCGGAAGAACCGATTTCGTTTGTCAACGCCTGTTGAGTCAGCTGCACTCCATTAGCCGAACCATCCAAAGGAGCACCACTAAAGAGGATGATAAAAGCCGTACAAGTACATATCAATAATGTATCTGTAAATACCGCCAAAGTCTGTATCAACCCTTGTTTTATGGGATGGCTGACATGAGCCGTAGCAGCCGCATTCGGAGCCGAACCCATACCGGCCTCATTACTGAAAAGTCCTCTCTTGATACCTTGCATTAATGCCATACCAACTCCTCCTGCCAATGCCTGCTCCCAACCGAAAGCATGGCTGACAATCAGTGCGATAATACCCGGTAAATGAGTGATATTGAGTACGACAATAACCAGTGCCAGCCCTACATATCCCAATGCCATAACAGGCACGATAATACTACTGACGCGGGCAATGCGTTGAATACCTCCAAAGATGATAAGCAATGTCAGCAAAGTCAGCACACCTCCCAATATAATATGATTGAACCCAAAGGCATGCTCTGCGGCGGCACAGATCGTATTACTCTGTACAGAATTGAAAGCAAACCCGAAAGTAATGCTTATTAATATGGCAAAAAGCATTCCCATCCACGGTTGTTTCAACCCTTTTTTCATATAATAAGCAGGTCCTCCAATGAATGAATCCTTTCCGCGTATTTTGTATAATTGTCCCAAAGTAGACTCAATGAAAGCACTCGAAGCCCCTAACAGTGCGATGACCCACATCCAGAAAATAGCTCCGGGACCTCCGATGGCAATGGCAGTAGCTACTCCCGCAAGATTCCCCGTACCCACGCGACTGGCGATGGAAATAGCGAATGCCTGAAAAGAAGATACATGTTTCTCTCCCTGTTTTCCTTTGCCGGCGGATTCGCTTAACAGCACGATCATTTCCCGGATCATACGAAATTGCACAAAACGTGTCCGTATGCTGAACCAGACTGCACATCCTAATAACATAATAATTAGAATATACGTCCAAAGTATGTCGTTAATCTCGTTGATAAAAGTCATAGTTAAGTATTAAGTATAAAGTATTAAGTATTGGGGTTGTTTGTGGTTATTCGTCTTTTATTCGGAAGTAGAATTTATGATTTTCGAATACAGGTTCCACAATGTCATAACGAACAAATTTGGCGAGCAGATGTTCAGCGGCACGTCGTGAAAGTCCGGTTTGGCGACAGTAACGGTTGAGTGAGAGTAAAGTTCCGTGTTCCAGTTGGTTGAGCAGGAGCTGTTCACGTTCGGTGTAGCGGATGAGTTCTCCACGGGGACTATCGCTCTGTTGCCATATGCGGAGATGTATGGGAGTTGCCAGAATATTTTCGTCCTTGATGCGGAGATAGGCTAGGGGCTTTCCGGCTTCGTCCTTGGCATAAACCGGTTTATGTGGAGTCTCTTCGATGGTTGCCACTAACACTTGCCGTCCTTCCACAATGTATGTTTGCAGAGAATATTCCACTTCCGGCACGCAATAAAGTTGTGCTGCGGCTTCAATCATATATTTTTCTTCTTCGGAGCGTACTCCTGCAATTTTACCATTGTCTTTAACGCCAATAAGTAATCGTCCTCCGTCCGTGTTGGCAAAAGCCGAAAGTGTTTTGGCAATTTTGCGTGCGTCGGAAATTTCGAATTTAAAATCCTGTTGCTGGTGCTCTCCTTCAGCAATCAGTGCATGTATATAATCGGTATCAGTAAGCGGTTTCATGGCTACAAAGGTAGGTAAAATTGATAAAAAGTCCTTTTTTTAGATATTTTTCGAAGATTATTTCAAAAAAAATATTGATTTTATGCTTTTATTTCGGGAAACAGTGTATTTTTGCGGCACATTATTAACGAAAAAAATAAAAGGATTATGAAAGAATTGGTAGAAAAGGTAGCAGCTCTTTATGCTGACTTCTCAAAAGATGCTAACGCACAGATCGAAAACGGTAACAAAGCAGCAGGAACTCGTGCTCGTAAGGCTTCTTTGGAAATCGAAAAAGCAATGAAAGAATTCCGTAAAGCATCTTTGGAAGCTTCTAAGAAATAATAGTTAGAAGACTACTAAGATATCAGAAAAAAGAGAGGGCATATCGTGAAGCGATATGCCCTCTTTTTGGTTTAATGTGGAATGAGTTTTAATTGTTTTAGTACAGATAGTGACAATTGTTTAAGTAGAAAGGGGTATCTTTGTATGTAGCAATTCATTGCATGACTCGTGAAGAAACGACTGATAAGGTTTTAATATAGTATTGATTCATATTGAATATCTATCTCAAATTAAATCGTATATTTGCGAAAAGAATCAAGATTGGGAATGATGAACGAAAACGTCTTAGCTAAACTGAAGATACTTGCAGAATCTGCCAAATACGATGTTTCCTGTTCTTCCAGTGGTACGGTGCGTTCCAATAAGCCGGGAACGCTGGGAAACACTGTGGGAGGATGGGGGATATGCCATAGTTTTGCCGAGGACGGGCGGTGTATCTCGCTATTGAAAATCATGCTTACCAATTATTGCATTTACGATTGTGCCTATTGCGTCAACCGCCGTAGCAACGATCTTCCCCGCGCTACTTTTTCCGTTTCGGAGTTGGTGGAGCTGACGATGGAATTCTACCGTCGTAATTATATCGAAGGGTTGTTTCTTAGTTCCGGAGTGGTCCGTAATCCGGACTATACCATGGAGAGACTTGTGCGTGTAGCCAAAGATTTGCGGCAAGTGTACCGTTTTAACGGTTATATCCATCTCAAGAGTATTCCCGGAGCCAGTCGCGAATTGGTGAATGAAGCCGGGTTGTATGCCGATCGCCTTAGTGTCAACGTCGAAATTCCCAAAGAAGAAAACCTGAAACTTCTGGCGCCGGAGAAGGATCACAAAAGCGTATTTGCTCCGATGAAATACATTCAACAAGGCGTGTTGGAGAGCAAAGAAGAACGGCAGAAGTTTCGCCACGCACCCCGTTTCGCACCTGCAGGACAAAGTACCCAAGTGATTGTGGGAGCTACCTCCGAATCAGATAAAGATATTCTTTTTCTTTCGTCGGCACTTTACGGGCGCCCTACCATGAAACGTGTCTATTACTCGGGCTACGTCTCTGTGAATACGTATGATAAGCGCCTTCCGGCATTGAAACAGCCGCCTTTAGTACGTGAAAACCGCCTCTATCAGGCTGACTGGTTATTGCGTTTTTATCAATTCAAGGTAGATGAGATTGTGGATGATTCCTATCCGGATCTCGATCTCGAGATAGACCCGAAACTCTCGTGGGCTTTGCGCCATCCCGAACAGTTCCCTGTCGACATCAATAAGGCGGACTACGAAATGTTGCTCCGTGTGCCGGGAGTAGGGGTGAAGTCTGCGAAACTGATTGTTGCTTCCCGTCGTTTTTCGCGGCTGGGATTTTATGAACTGAAGAAGATAGGAGTAGTAATGAAGAAAGCGCAATATTTCATCACTTGCAAAGAACTGCCTCTCCAGATGCAGACGGTGAACGAACTTTCTCCGCAACGGGTACGCAGTCTGTTGTTGCCGAAACCGAAAAAGAAAGTGGATGAGCGGCAGTTGTTGCTTGATTTTGGCGAGTAAGAATAATTTACTATTAGACGATTTACTATTTACTATTTAAGTTAGCATTGTAAAATATCATGTATGCATCGGACGTTAATGATTTCAAAAGTGATACCAAGCGTAGATCGTCTAATAGTAACTTAAATAGTAAATTGTGAATTGTCTAATAGTAAATATGTTTAGTGTTTATATTTATGATAAAACCTTTGATGGGCTGCTGACGGCCGTGTTCGACGCCTATTTCCGCAAGACCTTTCCCGATGCTTTGCTGTCGGAAGGAGATGCTTTGCCTTTATTTTGTGATGAGCTGCATACGGTAGTGACCGATGAAGAAAAGGCCGGGCGTGTGTGGCGGGGATTGCAGAAGAAAGTTTCCTCTTCTGCTTTGGGTTGCCTCACGCAAAGTTGGCTGTCGGAACTTCCGGAAATAGGAATACTTATTTTTCGATATATCCGTAAAGCAATTGATGCACCCCGCTCTATTGAAACCAACTTTGGTGATCCGGATGTTTTGCAATTAGCGCAAATATGGAAAAAAGTGGATGGCGAACGTGTGCACTTGATGCAGTTTGTCCGTTTTCAGAAAGCTGCCGACGGTACATTCTTTGCCGCTTTCGAACCGCAGTATAATGCGCTCCCGCTGACCGTTCACCATTTCAAAGATCGTTTTGCCGATCAGAAGTGGATTATTTACGACATGAAACGCCGTTACGGATTTTATTATGATTTGCAGGAGGTGACGACTATCTCGTTTGATGATGACAGCCGTGAATCCCATTTGATTACGGGGATGCTGGACGAAAGCCTGATGGACAAGGATGAGAAGCTTTTCCAACAACTTTGGAAGACATATTTCAAGGCCATTTGTATCAAAGAACGCATGAATCCGAGAAAGCACAGGCAGGATATGCCTGTACGTTATTGGAAGTATCTGACGGAAAAGCAGAAGTAGATTTCCATTTTGGGAGAGGAGCGAAAGTCTGACTATTCAATTCGCTGCACCGTTACATCCGGAAATTCCTGTATCAGCGAAAGCAGATGCCCTTCATCATTATTTCGTTTCGACTTGATAACCATGGTAACCTGATAAGATTCTGCTTCGCCCGTGTGTAGCGTTTCCATCTCGTAAGAGACTATCAGGTAGTCTTTAGAGTTGAATCTGTCCGCTATCTGTTTCAGTATGTCTTTGTTGGGAGTTGAGAAAGAAACCATTGAGCTTTTCATTCCGATGCTTTTAAATAGATAGCTAAGTAGTTCCAGTCCGACGAGGGTCAATATCGTGGCGGCAATGCTGATGGTGTACATTCCTGCACCTACCGCCAGGCCGATACCTGCTGTTGCCCAGATCCCTGCGGCGGTAGTCAGTCCGCGTACAATCTGTTTTTGAAAGATGATGGTTCCTGCACCGATAAACCCGATACCGCTGACAACCTGTGCCGCCACCCGACTGGGATCAAGTGTGACACTACTTTCTTTTATAATTTCCTGAAATCCGTATTGGGAAACGATCATAATCAAAGCACTACCTAGCGACACGAGAAAATGAGTGCGATATCCGGCTTCTTTGGCACGGTATTCACGATCCAGTCCGATGATGGCTCCCAGTATTCCGGCAACCAATAAACGGATTACAAAATCCATATTCAACATCATGTGTTCAATCTCCTTTCTGTTTTTTATTGTTTGTGGAAAAATGCTTAGGACTATAAATATACAATTATTTCCCCTTTTTGTATCAATCATTTAGCAATATTTGAACGTATCCAATTCATTTTATCGTATATTCGCAGATTCAAATAAATGTTTAATCCCGCGACCGAGCAAATAATGAAGAAAAGATTTTTTTATATAATCAGCTTTCTGGTGATCTTCTGTATTGAGGTGTTGATAGCTTTGTATGTGCGCGACCGTTTCATACGTCCCTATGTCGGAGATATGCTGGTTGTAGTGCTGGTATATAGCTTTGTACGTATCTTTCTACCGACGGGGATTCCGCGGATGCCGTTTTATGTCTTTCTTTTTGCCTGTTTCGTAGAAGTGTTGCAATACTTCCAACTGGTGGAAACATTGGGCGTTACGAACCGTGTAGCCCGAATTGTGCTGGGTTCTACGTTCGATTGGGGAGATATTGCCTGCTATGCTGTGGGATGCGTTTTCATTGTCTTATTCGAGCATTTCGTCCGGCGTAGATCATAGAGGACTTATTTCTCTTCCGCTTTGGTTTCGGATGGGTCCAGGCTGTGGCCGCAATATTTGCAAAACTCTGCATTATCTTCGTGTCCGGAGCGATGGCAGTTGGGACATTCTTTGTCTCTCCTGCGTTTATACTCTTTCATCATGGAGGCAGATACGATACCTGTGGGTACGGCGATAATCGTGTAACCGATCAGCATGACACAGGCGGAAAGGAATTTTCCGAGGCCGGTGGCGGGAGTAATATCTCCATAACCTACGGTAGTCATGGTGACGATAGCCCAATAGATGCTGTTCGGGATATTGTTGAACTGGGAGTTGGGTTGCGTTCCTTCAATCATATACATTAGCGTTCCGATGGAAGTCACTAGAATGACGACAAACAAGAAGAACACTGCAATCTTCTTACTACTTTCACGCAAGGCAGTGAGCAGCCGTTCCCCCTCATTCAGAAAGTTGAAAAGCTTGAAGACGCGGAACACACGTATCAGGCGGAAGGCGCGGATGATGAGTAGATAGCGGGCGCCCGGAAAAAGCAGACCGATGTAAAGAGGCAGCGTGGCCAATAGGTCTACGATACCGAAAAAGCTGAATACGTATTTTCGGGGACGGGGTGAACAGTAAATCCTCGTCAGATATTCGAAAGTAAAAAAGCCGGTGAAAAGGAACTCCATAATGACGAACGGAGTCGTCAGATAGGTAGGAAGTCCTTTCAGGCTTTCGATGATGACGAGCAATACGCTGACCAGAATACAGCCGATAAGAATCACGTCGAACAATTTCCCGGCAGGGGTGTCCGATTCGAAGATGATGACGTACAACTTTCGTTTCAGTTTCTCGTCATGCAAAAAAAGATGGATTCTTTCTTTCAGTTTCATATCAATAGTGTTTGGCCGGAATTAAAGAAAAAGCCTTTTTAGTCGATGACCCACTGTTTATTATAGGCAACGGTTTTTTGCGGGTTGTAATACATTCCCTCTTGTGTAGGAATATAGAGAATGTATGTCTTTCCGGTCTTGTTTTTCAATGAAGTGTCGCGCAGCCAGGGATTGGCATCACGGAGTTGGGCATAGGTGATTCCCTGTGACTTTGCGTAGTCGTTCAGATCGTCGATAGAAGTGTTGACGGTTACCTCTTTATAAGGAATAGGCGGATACAGATGTTCCCGTTTCAAGAGGAATCCGTAACGTTGCGGGTTATTGAATATCTCTTTGGCTGCCAGCAGGCGGAACATATAGCGGGAAGTTTCCTCTACCAGCCATAAGTCCATGGCATGATTTGCCAACTGCTTTTCGAGTTGGGAGGAGATACGTCCCTGTCCGGCATTATAGGCAGCGGAGACAGCCATCCAGTCGCCATATTTGGCATACGCTTGTTTGAAGTATTTGCAGGCGGCAACGGTTGCTTTTTCAATATGGTAACGCTCGTCTACGTTATCGTTCACTTCCAGCCCGAATTCCCGTCCGGTGGCAGGCATAAATTGCCACAGACCCGCTGCTCCTGCCGGAGAGCGTGCAATGTTGTTCAGGTTGCTTTCGATGACCATCAGGTATTTGAAGTCATCGGGAATGCCGTTTGCTTTCAGTATCGGTTCCACGATGGGGAAGTAACGGTTGGCACGCTTTATCAATAGCATGGTGGTGGAATGCATATAGGTGAAGGCCATCATCTCGCGGTCCATCCGTTCGCGGCGGTCGTAGCGCCGGAGATCAATCGTTTCCCCGTCGAAGGTGACTTGTGTGGGAACGGTAGGCGGAGTAACACAATACGGCACTTCCGATTTAGCGGAATGTTGTTCGTTCACTTGGCTGCTGCCTGTCAATACAGGGATGGAAGCACCGATGCAAAATACTAATATAAGTGTAAGAATATAGTTGATTTTCATTCGTCTTTTCATTTTATAACCTTTTTGGATGCTTCAATGTTTAAGTCTACCTTGCAAAGATAACCTCATTTTGCCTTTTTCAAAGAACTTTTCTTGCATTTTATACGTTTTTCTAATAGAGTTAAATAAACAATGAATCAAGATGAATATAGCAATGACCGGAGCTACCGGATATATCGGTAAACATCTTTCTAATTATCTCACAGAAAAGGGCGGACACCGGATCATTCCTCTGGGAAGGTCGATGTTTCGCGAAGGTATGTCCGGTTATTTGATTCAGACATTGACCCATTGCGATGTTGTCATCAATCTGGCAGGTGCACCTATCAATAAGCGTTGGACACCGGAATATAAACAGGAGCTTTTCAATAGTCGTATTGTCGTAACCAATCGTATTATCCGCGCTTTGAACGCAGTCAAGACGAAACCGAAACTGATGATTTCGGCTTCCGCCGTAGGCTATTATCCTTCGGAAGCGGAGGTGGACGAATATACCCGTACCCGTGGAGAAGGCTTTCTGTCCGATCTTTGCTATGCGTGGGAAAAGGAAGCGAAACACTGTCCCGAACCTACCAGGCTCATTATTACACGCTTCGGCGTAGTGCTTTCTCCGGATGGGGGAGCGATGCAGCAGATGCTTCGTCCTTTACAGGCCACAAAGATAGCCACCGCCATTGGTCCCGGTACGCAAGCTTTTCCATGGATATCGATACACGACCTTTGTCGTGCAATGGAATTCTTTATCACTCACGAAGAAACACGTGGTGTATACAACTTGGTTGCCCCGCAGCAGATCTCGCAAAATGCTTTCACCCATGCGATGGGAAAGGCTTATCAGGCATGGACAACGATTGTGGTTCCTCAAAAAGTTTTCCGAATCTTATATGGTGAAGCTGCCTCTTTTCTGACTGCCGGTCAGAGAGTCCGCCCTACGCGTCTGACGGAAGCGGGATTTCATTTCTCCATTCCCAATGTCGAACGTCTTTTCAGAGGTACGGACCATAGTACGGTTACCTCTCTCGACCTGCATCGGTATATGGGACTTTGGTATGAAATAGCCCGCTACGAGAATCGCTTTGAATACGGACTTGTAGACGTCACGGCTACTTACTCGCTCCGTCCCGACGGCATGATTCGTGTGGAGAACCGGGGATGCAAACGTAATTCTCCTTACGACATCTGCAAGACTGCCAACGGACACGCCAAAATACCCGATTCCACACAGCCGGGCAAACTGAAAGTGTCTTTCTTCCTTAGTTTCTATTCTGATTATTATGTTTTGGAACTGGATGAAGAGAATTACAACTATGCCCTGGTAGGCAGCAGTACCGATAAATATCTCTGGATACTAAGCCGTACACCCCAACTGCCGGAAGAAATCAAGAAGAAACTCGTCACTGCTGCCGAACGTCGTGGATACGATACGAGCCAGTTGAAGTGGATCGAGCAATTCTGATCGCAATCTGTGCCTGATAACCTAAGATTATTTTGCCGGAGTGCCTGACGAACAATGAGACAATTTTAAAACAACAGAAATTATGGATTACGAAATTATTCATCAACCCGAACAAAAATTGTTCAAGACAGAAGTAGACGGTCGCACCGCCTTTGTACAATATCGCCTGATAGGTGATTCTCTTGATATTATCCACACAATTGTGCCACAACCCATTGAAGGGCGGGGGATTGCCGCTGCTTTGGTGAAAGCTGCTTACGCCTATGCATTAGCTAACGGGATGAAGCCGAAAGCAACATGCTCTTATGCAGTGAAGTGGTTGGAAAGACACCCGGAAATAAATGGTTAAATACTCGCTTTTGATTCGTCGGAAAAGGAAATAATATTATCTTTGTAATTGGAAATCAATGAAGAAAAATAGTGTTATGATAAAAGAAGGTGAAAAGGTAAAAGTGGATCCTAGGTTAACGGGACTCGATGAATGGATAGAGGGTACAGTAATTGATATTGAACATAATCCGTTCAAAGGCTTAGTTATAGCGATTCGTGATAAATTTAACCGTATTTTCTTTGGTGAGCAGAAATATTTTATTCCTGTAAATGAGGATAATGTATGTATGCAATAGCCTTTGATATGGTCATTACAGACCTACGTGCCAATTATGGAGAGCCTTATAACAATGCCTATTTTGAAATAAATAAAGTGTTGCGTCAGTATGAGTTTTATAATACGCAGGGTAGTGTATATCTAACAGAGAAAACTGATATGGCAAATCTTTTTCGTGCAATTGATGCATTGAAACGTATTCCTTGGTTTCAGGCGTCAGTTCGTGATCTCCGTGCGTTTCGTGTAGAAGACTGGTCGAACTTTACGGATTTTATAAAAGAAAATAAGTAGATAAGCTTTCAGGTCTGAATATGTATTCATGCCTGAAAGCTCTTTTTATTTCTCAATTACTGTTTCCACCTCTTCAACTGTGGAAAGTACTCTTTCATCGCTTTCCGTGCTTCCTCCACCGTGTATTTTACTTTCGAATCTTTATTGAACTCGTTAAGAAAATTTAGATTATGTTCGATCATCTCGTCCATGGTGCACTCTTTCGTGAAATGTCCGTCCGCATAGCAATAGTGGCAATAATCTTCGTTCTTGCTACCATTTGCTTCTTTTCCAAAAGTTGAGTCGTCTATCGGCATACCGCAACTTTGACAAAATTTTTGTTCCATTTTTTAGTTAGATTATAAGTTTATGTTACAGGCAATCGTTTCCACATCCAGCGGGGAATCATTTTCCAGAAAAAGACCAGTATCCGGTAGCGCCAGTCGATCACCACTATCCGTTGTTTCCGCTCCAGTGACCAGGCAATGTGGCGTCCCACTTTGGCTGCGTCCATCAACATCGGATAATGTTTTCCGTCATTCAGCAAATCGGTGGCAACAAATCCGGGACGGATATCGGTAAAACGGATATTTAGTTTTTGTAAATATGAAAGTTGTTCGAGAGCATCTATGTAAGTGTTCTGGAAACGTTTGGTGGCAGAGTAGGCAGGAGCCACCCCAAGCCCTTTCGTTCCCGCGATGGAGCTGATGACTGCCAGGTGCCCGCCTCCGTTTTTCCTGAAATAGATGAAAGCGGTATCCACCATGCGGATAAATCCCTCAACATTGGTGTATGCCGTGTTCAGTTCCACCTCCATATTTAGCTCCGTATTCTGGAAACCGATGCCCGAACTAAGAAGAAACAAATCCATGCCGCCCACCTTGTCGATGAGCATATTCAATTTCTCGCCTGCATCTTCCTGTGTTACGTCCAACGCTTGAATCTGAATCTGATCCGGTGCTGCCCGTTGCAGGTTTTCGAGAGCGGATTGCCGTCTGCCGGCTACTCCGATTTGCCATCCATCCAGTAACAGACATTTTGCAACTTCTTGTCCGATGCCGGAGGTAGCGCCAATGATAATGGCTTTTTTCATTACTGATTTTTTTTAGTAAGTTATAGGTTCAATAAATGTCGTATGGCCTGCCAGGGTGCATAAAGCAACATCCTCGGTCCGGAGAAACGCATCACTTGCCGCATTCGTTCGCGCATGGCAGGCTTGTAGCAATGTACGGTGCATTCCTTGCATGCCCTCTTTTTCTCTCCAAACGGACAATGGTCGAGACGGGCATGGGCATAGCGAAGCAACTCTTCACAGTCGGCACAAAGAACTGTATTTTTTTCTTTTTTCCGGCAATAGAGGCGGATCATCAATTCTACTGTTTTCTTTTCACGTTCAATGTGTGATGCTGTCATCTCTTTCTTTTTACACTTTGAAGTGACAAAGATAGCGAAGATTATGCAGAAATACAGGCGTATTCTGTTAAAATACACCTTCTTCTTTTTTCTAATTTGAAAATCACCCTTTCATTTTGGTAGGGTATTTAGAGATTACTTTTTCATAATGAAAAAAATATTGCATTGATTATAAGCGAATTATCTGCATCCTTTTCATTTTGGCATACTCTTGTCTATGAGGGGAGCATACAAGATAATTCATGAGTTATGGAAGAGTACATTTCAGATAACAGTCTGTATATTCGGAGTAAGAATAATAGCATGATCAACCGGAAGATGATAGGGCGTGTGCTGGGTATGTTGCTATTCATCGAATTGGGGATGTTTTTACTTTGTGCCGGAGTGTCGGCCGGTTACGGGGAAAGTGATTATAAATACTTTCTTTATACCTGTGTTATCAATGCTGTGGTAGGCGGATTGTTACTGCTCTACGGACGGGGAGCGGAGAATAAGATGAGCCGGAGAGACGGATATTGTGTAGTCACTCTTTCATGGGTGTTTTTTACCTCTTTCGGCATGCTTCCTTTTTATTTCAGCGGAAGCATTGATACGATAACCAATGCCTTTTTCGAAACCATGTCCGGGTTTACCACCACAGGAGCCACCATTCTCGATGATATTGAATCCCTTTCCCACGGTATGCTTTTCTGGCGAAGCCTGACGCAATGGATCGGTGGTTTGGGGATTGTGTTTTTCACGATTGCCATTCTTCCTATCTTTACCACCGGAGGAGTGCAACTCTTCTCTGCTGAATCTACGGGAGTGACACACGATCGTACCCATCCGAAAATCAATGTTATGGCCAAGTGGTTATGGACCATTTATCTGGTACTGACTATTTCGGAAACTGTTTTATTGATGTTTGGGGGCATGAGCTTGTTTGATGCCATTTGCCAGTCGTTTGCCACTACTGCTACGGGAGGATATTCTACGAAGCAGAACAGTATTTCTTACTGGAATTCTCCGTATATAGAATATGTGGTGGCTATCTTTATGATTGTTTCCAGTATCAACTTCTCTTTGTTTCTGATGTGTTTGAAAGGAAAAGTCAGTCGTTTGTTCAAAGATGAAGAGTTGCACTGGTTCCTGGCGTCGGTGGGTATTTTGACTTTCCTTATCACATTGGCACTTGTCTTTCAAAATCATTACGACTGGGAGCTGGCTTTCCGGAAAGCATTGTTCCAAGTGTCTACGGTGCATACTTCCTGCGGTTTTGCTACGGACGATTATAATATGTGGCCTCCTTTCACGTGGTTGTTATTGTTTATTGCGATGCTTTCGGGAGGATGTACGGGGTCTACCAGTGGAGGTATCAAGAATATGCGGTTGCTGATTGTGGCACGTGCCATCCGGAATGAGTTCAAGCATCTGCTCCATCCGAATGCCGTGCTTCCCGTTCGTATCAATAAGCAGACGGTGTCTTCTTCTATCGTAACTACCGTACTGATTTTCTTTGCTTTTTATTTGGTCCTGATCCTGATTGGGTGGACGGTTCTCTTGTTTTTGGGAGTTGGCTTTACCGAGTCCGTCAGTACGGTTATTTCGAGTATAGGCAATGTCGGTCCGGGATTGGGAACTTGCGGACCTGCATTTTCATGGAATTCTTTACCTGATCCGGCAAAGTGGATACTCTCTTTTCTGATGCTGGTGGGACGTCTGGAGCTGTTTAGCGTACTCCTGTTGTTTTATCCGGGATTCTGGAAGAATAGATAAACAGTAAATCATGGGCGGGCTTCTTAAACTTCTTAGAAAGAGCTTGTTGTTGACGGAAACAATCTGTATCTTTGCGGCATGAAAAAGTTATTGTGTCCGCAATGCAAGATTGCAGCTATGTATGTGAAGAATGGACAAGGTGAAAGGCTGCTGGTTTATGTGCTCGAAGATGGTGAAGTGGTTCCCAAATATCCGGAAGATTCGGTGGAGGGATTCGATTTGACAGAAGTCTTCTGCTTGGGATGCTCGTGGCATGGTTCACCTAAACGGTTGGTGAAACGATAGACCGGGGTATTCATACTCTCATACTCATTTATTGATTTATGTCAACTAAAAGAGGAACGCAAATCGAGAACTAATTCCTTGAATTTTCCGTATCTTTGCGCCCAATTTTGGAACATAGACGTATGGCAACTTCTAAAGAAATGACGGCAGGGCCGGCATTACCTCTCATTTTAAAGTTCACATTGCCGCTTTTACTCGGCAATCTCTTACAACAAACGTATTCGCTTGTTGATGCTGCAATTGTAGGAAAGTTTTTGGGAATTAACGCGTTAGCTTCTGTGGGAGCCAGTACATCGGTTGTTTTCCTGATTCTCGGATTCTGTAATGGATGTTGCGGAGGTTTCGGGATTCCCGTTGCGCAGAAGTTTGGTGCACGAGATTACAGTACGATGCGCAGTTACGTTTCCGTCAGTTTGAAGCTGGCAGCAGGGATGTCTGTGGTCATTGCTCTTGTTACCAGTCTCTTTTGTGCGGACATACTCCGAATCATGCGCACACCGGAGAATATTTTCGAAGGAGCTTATGCTTATTTGCTTGTAACGTTTATCGGTGTTCCTTTCACTTTCTTCTATAATCTTCTTTCAAGCATCATCCGTGCGTTGGGAGACAGTAAGACGCCTTTCTGGTTTTTGCTGTTTGCTGCTGTTCTGAATATCATTCTTGACTTGTTCTGTATTCTGGTACTCGGCTGGGGAGTGGCGGGAGCTGCCATTGCTACTGTCTTTTCGCAGGGGCTGTCGGCTGTCCTTTGTTATATTTATATGTACCGGAAGTTTGAAATATTGCAGGGTAGTCCGAAAGAACGCCGGTTTCAGGCGAAACTGGCAAAGACATTGCTTTACATCGGTGTGCCTATGGGATTACAGTTCTCTATCACGGCTATCGGCAGTATCATGCTTCAGAGTGCGAATAATGCATTGGGAACGGCGTGTGTGGCTGCTTTTACATCTGCCATGCGAATCAAAATGTTCTTTATCTGTACGTTCGAAAGTCTGGGAATTGCGATGGCTACATATAGCGGACAGAATTATGGGGCGGGGAAACCGGAACGTATCTGGTTGGGAATCAAGGCGAGTGCTTTGATGATGATCGTTTATGCGGCATTTACGTTCGTTCTTCTGATGGTGGGAGCCAGATATTTCGCGTTGATCTTTGTAGATCCGTCAGAAACGGAAATTCTGTTGGATACCGAGCTATTCCTGCATATCTCCTGTATGTTCTTCCCGATGCTTGGATTGTTGTGCATCCTGCGCTACACGATTCAGGGAGTGGGATATACCAATCTTGCCATGTTTTCGGGAGTGGCGGAGATGATTGCGCGTATTCTTGTCAGCATTTACGCTGTGCCTGCATTCGGCTTTGTTGCTGTCTGCTACGGTGACCCGATGGCTTGGATAGCGGCAGACTTGTTCCTCGTGCCGGCATTTATCTACGTTTATCGCAGGTTGAAAAAGCAGGTGTTCACAAGCACGGTTGCAGCTTAGAAGTCAGCCTCTTTCTGTATGCATAGAATCTTTCCGCTGATGGGATGACGGAATTCTATATATTCGGCGTGGAGGTATAACCTGTCCGCTTTCTTTCCATAAAGTTCATCCCCAAGAATGGGGCAACCCAATCCCTCCGGATGGGCGGCGTGTACCCGTAATTGGTGTGTTCGTCCGGTCAACGGATAGAAAGTAATCCGGGTATATTTTTCGGATTCACTGATGATCCGGTATTCTGTAATCGCTTCTTTCCCATGTTCTCTACTGACGATTTGCCGGGGGCGGTCGAGGGGATTCAAACAGAGAGGAAGGTTGATTCTTCCTGCTCTTCCAAATGGTAGTGTTGTCTTTTCCGTTGATACTGTCTTCTCTGTTCTTGCTGTTACCCCATTCAATACAGCGGTATAGCGTTTCTTGATACTTCTGTCAGCAAATTGTGCTTGTAAATGTTGATGTACCTCTTTCGTTTTCGCTACGAGCAATAATCCGGAAGTTGCCATATCGAGGCGATGTACAATCATAGGTCCGGTGGCATCGGGATACTTCTTTTTCAGGCGATGATAGACTGAATCTCTGTCCTCCGCCTTTCCCGGAACGGATAACATTCCTGCCGGTTTATTGACTGCTACTAGCCATTCATCTTCATATACGATTTCCAGTTCTTCATCCTCATGGATGGAGTTTAGCAGCGGATTCTTGTCTACTTCCAGTCCTTGCAACATGTGCAGCAAAATAGGTTCACACTTTCCTTTGCAGGAAGGATAATAATATCCGTGATGCCGGATTTCGTTTTTAGGAGAGTCTCCCCACCAAAATTCGGCCATAGCCAATGGCTTTAATTGATGAAGATACGCATATTGCAACAATTTAGGCAAAGCACATTCACCCGCACCGGCAGGAGGAACTTTCTGAACTGTCTGTTCGAAGATAGTGTATAGGTCTTTCACTTCTCCTCTGGCATTCAGCATCCGGAACTGCTCGAACAACTTTCTTTGCAAGGCTGCCGAACGTTCCTTCCGTTCGGTTTTCAGTTGTTCTATTTCAGTCTCGAAGTGTCTTGTTTCCGTTTCGAGTTCTTCCAATCGTTTCTTCCATTCTTTTTCCAGTCGTTTGTATTCCGCTTTCTGGTATTGGCTTTCCCGGATCAGGGAGGCTTGTTCCTCTTCAGAAAGGGCGGAGGATGATTGGCGGCGAATCTCTCTCGCCTCCTTTGCTGCTTTGAGTGCTGCTTTGGCCTGATTCAAAATAGCTTTAGCCTGTTCTGTTCCCGTCTTCCACTTTTCTTTTGAATCGAGATAAGAACGACTGTTTTCTAATTCACGAATACGGATATTGATGGAAGATATTTGTTCTTCTTCCATTTTGAAGAATCCTTCCGGTTGCAATAAGTCGTAGACAGGAGGGACAAAATAAGGATGCAGATTCTTCCCTGCCAGATTGCCGGAGAAAGCAGCGAGATAACCAATTTCATTGACCGCTTCTTTTTTTGTAGTCTCTTGTTTATTCTCTTTTTGTACAATCAACACCCCGAACATTTTTCCGAAAGCTAACTCTTCTTGCCATTCCTTCCGGCTCGCGATATATTCTTTCACTTCTTCCGCTGCCAACACGCACAATGGATGAGGCGTATAGTGGAAAGGATAAGTGAATTTATCCGGTAACTCAAGGTGAGAAATAGGTTGCTTGAAAAAATGTATCATCGGTTTATATATATGAATGAATGTGATTACCTTTGCAAAAGTAAAGTAAATCCGTGAATTATTGAATGAAGTAACATGAATAGAATGGGAGAGAAACCTAAATTTGCCTTTCTTGGCAACAGTCACATGGCATTTTGGGCATTGGATGTCTACTTTCCTTCATGGGAATGTCTGAACTATGGTGCTCCCGGTGAAGGACTGGTTTATGTGGAGTCTTTTACCGTAGACACTTCCGATTGCCAAGTCGTCATTCAATTCGGAACCAATGATATTTATCAGTTGAATGATGAAAATATGGACGATTATGTGGAACGTTATGTAAAAGCGGTTCTTGCCATCCCTTCACTGAAAACATATCTTTTCTGTATTTTCCCACGTAATGATTACGATGATTACAGTACGGCTGTGAATCAATTCATTCGTGTCCTTAACCGGAAGATATACGAGAGATTGCAGGGGACGGACATTGTCTATCTCGATGTTTTCGACCGTTTGTTGCTGGATGGCAGGCTGAATCCGGAGTTGACTCTCGACGATTTACATTTGAATGGCAAGGGTTACAGTATTTTGTCAGAAGCACTGAAACGGGCTTCCGGTTTGTAAAACATACCTAAATACTTCATTCCTTGCTTTTATTTATAAATTTGGTGGCATATCAGTTTATTTTTCCTATTTTTGTCCCCAATTTAATAGTAAATAACCCCCATAAAAACGATAAGACTTATGGAAAAAGTAATTATCAATTCGTATGAAGAATTTGAAAAACTAGTAGGCCAACAGATAGGTGTTTCCGATTATGTGGAACTCTCGCAGGAACGTATTAATCTTTTTGCTGATGCAACGCTGGATCATCAATGGATTCATGTAGATACGGAACGTGCGAAAGTAGACAGTCCTTATCATAGCACGATTGCTCATGGCTACCTGACATTGTCTATGCTTCCTTATCTGTGGAATCAGATTATCCAGGTAAATAACCTGAAGATGATGATTAACTACGGTATGGATAAGATGAAATTCGGTCAGGCTGTATTGTCAGGACAGAGCGTGCGTCTGGTGACTACTTTGCACTCACTGACTAATCTGCGTGGTGTGGCAAAAGCAGAAATTAAGTTTGCTATCGAGATAAAAGACCAACCGAAGAAGGCGCTGGAAGGAATTGCTGTATTCCTTTATTATTTCAATTAATGGCAAGCTGCTAAAGAAACAGATTTTATCCCCGGAAATGATCGAAATACGTCTCAAGAGTTAGATACAAAAACTTTTTGGGTGTGCTTCAGACGGATCGTTTCCGGGGATAATTTTATCCTTTTACTCCCATAAATCTGAACGGCTGTGCCGGTTGAAACTCTTTCGTTGCATTTCCATGATAAGTTTCACCGTTGGCGATAGACAATTTGAGTACCGGAGCTCCTTCCGACAAGTCTGTTTCCCGCAGATTTACCCAGAATGTATTAGGTGTCAGACTTGATTCGAAGAAGTAGAGCAGATTCTTACTATCCGATACCGTTCTCCATTGTGTGGTGGAAATTTCCGGAAATTCGGGAGTGGATATGCCATAAGGAACAGAAGTATTACGGATAACGCTGAATACACTTGCCACGGCTATCCTCACATCATCTGTTGGGGGCAGGGCATTGATATAAAAACTGGCTCTTGCAAAACGGTCGGACGGTCGGTTGGTTCCGGGCAGGAAGCTCAATCCTCCTATTGATTTCCAGTATTCGTTTAGTGCCAGTTGTTTGTTGTAGGTAGGGGAGTTGGTCATCACTTTGTACTCCTTGCTGTGGTAGACAGTCAGCTTTCCACCCGTATATTCGAATATCGCACAATCGCCCGTTGCATCGGAAATGGATAAATGCAAGGTTGCCAGGCGGGAACCATCCGGCATCAGGTCCGATACCACTTGGAAAGTATTCTCATCAATGAAAGCGACAGCCTCGTCTACGGTGGCGAAGTTATCCAGCATATATTGCACCCATGCAGTAATGGCAAGCCCCGGTTTAGTTTGATCTCTGACCGGATACTCCGTTTCGGGCAGCCACAGCAGATTGGCAACCAACCCTTTTTCATTCATCCCATCTGTACTGGCAATCTCGAAAGCTGAAGTCACCACACTGCCATACTTGGAAGTCCATTTCAGGGAGTTGGCTCCCGTTTCTCCATTTCTTTCCATACCTTTGGGAAATACCCAAAGATTACTGTGCATTTCTGTTTTCCAATCCATAGACCGGCCGGTTGCCACCATTCCATTTTTTCCCGAATAAACGACTCTTGTACACATAATTTTAATTTCTAGTTAAAGGTTTATTATAAGCTGCTTTCACGAGGAATTCAACCGATGCGGATTCCTTTCACAAAAGCATATTCTCAAAACAATAACGTTCCATTTATGTTTTAGATACATATCAGATATTAATAAAGTATCAAAAAACAGGTATTATGTCATTAAGCAATCTTCTAATCATATTTTCGTCATCGTTTATGGCACTGTTTCCGGTGATAAATCCTTTGGGGAATGGTTTTGTCGTTAATGGATTCTTTACAGACCTCGATCCTCAACAACGGAAAGCAGCTATTCAGAAACTGACACTCAATTTTATAATGATCGGTGTAGGGACATTGGTGATAGGGCATTTGTTTCTGTTGATTTTCGGTCTGGCTATTCCTGTTATTCAGTTGGGAGGTGGAATACTGATTTGCAAGACGGCAATGGAGCTGTTGGGGGATTCGGGTTCGTCTGATAAAGAAGAAGCCAGCAAGAATGTAGACGGTTTCAGATGGAAAAACATCGAGCAGAAGATATTTTATCCCATCACGTTTCCTATCAGTATCGGGCCGGGCAGTATATCGGTTATCTTTACTTTGATGGCGTCTGCAAGTGTTAAAGGTAAGTTGTTGCAAACCGGAATTAATTATTTGGTCATTGCACTTGTTATTATTTGTATGGCAGCCATCTTTTACGTTTTCCTTTCACAGGGACAGAGGTTTATTCAGAGGTTGGGACCGGTGGGAAATCAAATCATTAATAAGCTTGTTGCTTTTTTCACTTTCTGCATCGGTATTCAGATCTCGGTGACGGGTATATCCCAGATCTTCCATCTGGATATACTCTGATCAAACGATGAAAAAAAAGGCGATGAAAACAATCAGCTTTTCTTTGCTTGTATGGCTTTCAGCGTGTTTCTTCGCACAGCACGGATAGCGGGAACCAATAAGTCGGGTTCCATGATTTCCAACATGGTGCGTAGTTCCTGTTGCAGTTCCGGGATGGAGCGTGTCAGTTGATAAGCCAGTTTCATGCAGAGCGATTGCACGCCCGGTGGTTCCTCACGGGAGATCATACGTTCCATGCAGAAATCGAGGAAATCCACTCGTGGCGGATCGGCGGCAGGTTGCTGGCATATCAGGTTCAGAATCATTCTCCGTTTTCCAGAGTGTGGGCAGGTCATGGCAGCGTCAATCAATACGTCTTGTTTCCCGCTTAACCATTCTACATCTGCCTTTGAGAAATGAGTACATACCCACAATGCCTGATAGGAGACGATAGCATCTTCGTCGAATATCAGTTGGTAGATTTCTTCTCTAAGCCGTTCATCATCCTGTATAAAGTGGAGTACCTCTCTGATGTCTTCAATGTGTACTCGTTCGGATAATCTTGCACGTAGGTTCATGTAACTTTCGTGTTTTGGGGAATTAATCTCTATTATCGGAATCAGCTTCCGGCAGTTGTAAATGAAGAATGGGGAAAGGTTTGCCCATGCTGTCCGTTTCATCTCTGCCGATGACTTGGAATCCTAAATGGAGATAGAACTGGAGTGCCTTTTCATTCTGCTCGTTTACATCTACTTTATCCATATATTTTTTATCTTTTGCGTATTCTATTAATCGTTTGCCATATCCTTTTCCTTGTTCGTCGGGGTGTACGAACAACATTTCGATCAGTTCATCGCTCAATCCCATAAAGGCGGCAATTTTTCCGTTGGCATTCCGGATGACAAAAAGTTCAACAGCGGGTAGATAATGCTTCCGTACCAGTGGTTTATAAAACTGGATATGTTCTTCCGTCAGGAAATCATGTGTGTGGCGAACGGACATTTCCCATACATCGAGGATTTCATCATAATCTTCCGGGGTAGGTTGGGAGATGCCGGGCAGATAGTAACACTGGTGGTCGTAGATGTTTCCGTTGTAAGTCAGTTCTGCCTGATGAAGTGTACCTTCGTAGATGAAACCGTTCTTTTTCAGTACTTTCTGCGAACGTTTATTGTGCGGGTAACAAGTAGCTGTGATGAGGCTAAGCCGCAATTCTTCAAAGCCATAGTTGAGGACGGCTTGCACTGCTTCGGTCATATATCCTTTGCCCCAATAAGTCTCGCCGAGCCAGTAACCCAACATTCTCACTTGTGGATTTTCCCGTTTGGGGTCGGGAATAATACCAACGGAACCGATCAGTTGTTTCGTGTCTTTTAGCATCACCGCCCATATACCCTCCTGATTGATAAATGTGGAATGAAGGATCTGGCGGGATTCATCCAATGTACGGTGAGGCGGCCATCCGGCGTTGTTCCCCAGATTCGGGTTCTGGCAACAAGCGAAAAACGCTTCTGCATCTCTCTCTTCGAAGGGGCGGAGAAATAAACGTTCTGTATGGAGCGTTATGGGGGGAATACTTTCAATTTCAGTTTTCGGCTCAATTTCAGTCTCCTCTCCAACTTTAGTTTCCGGTTCGATTGCTGTTTTCCGGTATACACATTCGATCCGGTTTCCATCAGGATCGAGGACTACACTTTCAAAGTATCCGTCTCCCGAAGTACGCGGTTCGCCGGCGATGGTATATCCTTCCGAACGCATTTGTTCGGTGAAGCGTAATACTTCTTCCCGGCTGGGGAAGGTGAAAGCGAAATGTGTCAGTCCAACCCTGTTTTCTTCAATGGGAGTGTTCTGTACATCTGTACGACTCATCAGTTCCAAGTCTGTTCCCTCTCCAAAGGAGATAAAATAGGACTCGAATCCTTTCTTGGGATTGATATATTTTTCGTTGCTTTTTCCTCCGAAGAAGCGGACATAGAACTCTTTTAATTCTTCCAGACGAAAAGTCCAGATAGCGATATGATGTAGTTTCATATAAATGAATTTTCTAATTTCTATTACTTTGTTTCAATCTTCATTCGTACCGAACGTACTTTGTCTCCATTTTAATGCTGCATTACATATTCGTAAACGATACGGGAAATATCTGCGATAATCTTACTGTTCGCCTGATTGTTTTCTTCAGAATCCTTCACGAAGACAGCTATGCTGTAACTACGTCCACCGGGCAAAAGAACGAAACCGATGTCATTACAGCCGATTTGTTGTCCTTTCGCATTAAGATCTCCCGTTCCGGTTTTATGGCCTACGGTTACTTTTTTATCGAGCAACGGAGCGACCAGACGGTCTTGTCCGGTTTGACATTCCACCATTGTTTGAAATATGAAGTCTTTGTACACTTTGGGAAACAATGGCTTCTTACGGAATATCTCCACTAATTCGGCTGCGGCTAACGGAGTAGTCCAGTTTTCATAACATAGGTTCAAGTCTTCGTGCATGGCAGTTTCCGTTCCGATAATGACACATTCCCGGATTCCTAGTGAATGGATATACTTGTTTACGGCATCCGGACCTCCTTGATAATCAAAAAGAATATCGCAGGCATTGTTGTCGCTCTGTTGAAGTGTATATTTTAGCAGGTCGGCAATACTCATTTCAATTCCTCCCTGCGGATATTTATCCCGTAGCGGACTGTAAGTATCCGGCTTTAAATCCGATTTTTTAATGGGTAACCGGGTTTCCAGCGATTGCTTCTGTTTTCCCATATAATCTGCCAATGCTAATGCCTGATGAAACTTGAATACGCTCATCAGTGGATAGTGAATATCATTATTGACAGTTATCGTATCTTTCCCATCAATAATGACGGCTATTCCTATTTCGGCCTTCTTTCCCTTGATGGCTTCTTTCAACTGTGTCTCCAGTTGAGTTTGTCGGGCAAACAGGAGGGTGGGGACTAAACAAAGAAATAGGATGAATGAACGCATAATCAATTTCTCTTTTAACGGGTTACTAATTCTCTATTGAAATCATATTCTCTATTGAAGTCACAAAGGTATAAATAGTAATTGCCTTTGCAAATTCTCATTCAAAAATAGTGATGTCGGATAAGAAATTCCTACTTTTGTGAATTAATCAATAAGTGAATAGATGTTATGTTAAAATGTCAGTCGGAATTGTTTCAGCCGTCGTTGAAATTGGTGGATGGCTTAAAGATGAGCACAAAAGAGGAATTAAAGCGGATGGCGAAGATCTTGCTTTTGCCTGTTCCTACCAAGTTGCGTAAAGATGAGTATGTAACTTATTTTGCAGAAGCTGTTTTAACCTGTCCTGAAATGTGGCTTTCCCGGTTGACGCATTATGAACTGGTGTTACTTGATAAGTTGGTGAAAGCGGGATCCGGTAGTTATGTAGAATGTAAGAATTCATTTTTAGAGACTACTCTGGAAACTCTTTCTTTCATAGCAACGGACTGTAATCACATGGATGAGAGTAAAGTCCGTTATATGATCTGTGATGAGTTGCGTGAGGCAGTAGCTCCTTATCTTAGTAAATTGTTGACTTCCAAAAAGCAATCTGTTCGTTTTATGATAGAACAGTATGCCTGTGGAATCGTAAATTTATATGGTTTTCTCTCTTATTCGGACTTATTGTATATACTGGTGGGCTATTTGCAGCATTCAGCGACAAGAGAAGAAATAGCTGACAGTTTGGCTAATTCGGCATTGATACAGCGACTAACTTTTGAAGTGGAAGATGGTTATAATACAGACCTTTACATAGAGTCTCCTTTTTTGGATGATTTTGAGTCTTTGGAGGAACAATTGTATCTGCGCCGTGATATACCGGACAGGAAGAAGTTCTCTAAAGAGGAAGCCTTTTCAGCGGGAACGATGCCATTGAGCATCATTCCCAATCCGTGTTTGGATGAATTGAAGGAATATATGATGAAGAAACTGCGGTATACGGAAGAAAAGGCGGATAGCAGTTTGTCATATCTGTGGTATATTGCCCAAACTGTAGAGAATCCAATGTCTATTATCAATTCTATGATTAACCGTCAGCTTTCTTCCATGCAAGAACTGCAAGAGGCCATTGAAATATTTATGGATTATTTGAATCATTCTCCCCGTTGGTTATTGAAAGGTTATTCTTCAGAGGAGGCATTCGTTTTATTTGAAAAAGAAAAATTGAAAAATAATCCTCCCCGTATTGTCGCAGGTCCGAATATGAAGGCTGCCGGTATGGAAGTTACTCCTGAAATGCAGGCGATGGTGGACAATATGTTTCGTACTGTACCTACTGGTCACACAGTCGGAAGAAATGATCCTTGTCCCTGTGGAAGTGGGAAGAAGTATAAAAAGTGTTGTGGAAGAAATAATTAAGAGGAAGAAAATTAGGACAAATATGTAACATAAATACAGAAGAGGGTATGAACAAAAAGATTATATAAAAGAGTAAAGTATTCATTATGATTGCATTAGATAATTTTGAGAGCTGTGTGCCATATAGAATATTAGTGCGCGGAGAAGAGTATTATGAAACAGGGGCTGTTTCTGAATTGGAAGAAGATTCGCCCGGTGAATGGACTGCGACAGTAGAGGGTACGGAGAATTATAGCGTAGAGATATCTATGGACGGAAAGGAAATAGAGTCTTGGTACTGTGACTGTCCGTATGATGGGGAGATTTGTAAACATGTCGTAGCCACCTTACTGGCAATTCGTGATAATGAGAAAAAGGTGAATCGCAGTGCCTTTTCCAAGATGAAAGTAGAGGTAGAGGAAGCCGTCGTTATAGATGAAACTGTGGACATACAACAATTGCTGTCATTCGTTAACCCACAAGAACTTTCACAATTTATATATGAATATGCCTCTATGCATCCGGAGTTTAAAACAGCCCTTTTGACTCGTTTTATGGCTAAAGAGTTGTCCGCAACATCAAAAGAAAAGGATTACAGAGCAGAGATTCAGAAAGTGTTTAATGACTCTTATTATAACAAAAAGTCTCGTTATCATAATCGTTATGATGATTTTGACTGTGATTGGGAAACAGTTTTCAATCGGATGGACACTTTTTTGGAGAAAGCAGACTTCTTTTTGAATGTGGGAAACATAGATACTGCTATTGATATAGCTCTTCAAACTCTTCGTTCAATCGGTGAGAATTATGAGGATGAGCTTTTGTATAATGATGATCTCTATCCTTCTGATTATTGTGAGCAGGCAGGAGATTTGCTGATAAAAGTAATTGAGCACCCTAAGACCACCCAAAAGCAAAAGACAGCGATTCTTCAGGAATTAGGTCAGCTGGCTAAACTATCTACTTATCGTGATTATGACCTTTATGATATAGACGAATTGCTGATGCAAATAAATCTTTCCATTCAACCGGCAGAAAAAGCGTTGGAATTGATTGACAAACTCTTGGAAGAAAGAAAAGATACTTACGACTTATATCAAATCGTTCTTCGGAAAGTCAATCTGTTAACCGAACTGCATGAAGAGCAAAAAGCAGCTGATACGATTCGTCAATACCTTTATTTAACTGAAATTCGAGAAATGGAGGTGGATAAATTGATTGCCCGTTGTCAATATGATGAAGCTATCCGTTTGCTGAATGAAGGAATAGAGATTGCAGAAAAAGAAGAACATATCGGAACCATAGAGGAATGGTTGAAAACTAAATTGAGGATTTACGAGATGACTCATCAAACTGCTGAAGTCATTAATACATGTCGTTTATTGTTTGTGTCGGGTAGAGATCAGTTAGAATATTATAGTAAACTTAAAACTCTTGTTCCGAAAGAAGTATGGAAGAGTTTTCTGGATACGATGATGAAAGAAACTCAATTTAGTGAATATTTTTCTTTTGGTGGAAATGATGAGGCTGAAATTTATGTGAAAGAAAGAGATTATGAGCGTTTGTTCAAACTGTTGTCATCAATCAGGTATAATCAGTTGGAAGCACTGATGAAATATTCTTATCATCTGAAAGATACTCATTCGGAGCAATTGATTGCTATATATACCTCTTTGTTGAATGATTACGCGGAACAGAATGTGGGACGGACTCATTATGAATTGATAGCACAGGCGTTGTTGTGTGCAAAGAAACTTAATGGGGGACAGGAAGCTGTGAAAAGGTTAGTTGCAGAGTTCCGGATAAAATATAAACGTCGTCCGGCAATGATGGAAGTATTAAGGAGATTCTAAAAATACTTTATTATAAATTTTTCTGTATCTCTGTTGTTTGGAGATAGCAAAGTTCGTACCTTTGTAAGGTTATCAAATAAGCTTGATTATGAAAAAGTCTATAAAACGTTTACCCAAACGTACGCAGGAAGAATTGACAGTCTTGCTGGATTTAGTGTGTAAAAGCATCGGGAATTGTCAGATGGTTATCCTGTTCGGAAGTTATGCAAGGGGAAACTATGTTTTATGGGACACTAATATAGAATTTGGTGTTCATACTTCCTATCAAAGCGATTATGATATTCTTCTTGTTGTGACCGGGCAGACTAAATATGTGGAAAGAAAATTGAACCGTATTACGAATAAATATCATGACTTGTTTGCAGACCGTCGTCATGCTTTTCCACAATTTGTTGTAGAACATATTAATACAGTAAACCGTAATCTGGAAATCAGCCAATATTTCTTTACAGATATAGTAAAGGAAGGAATTATGCTTTACAATAGTGGTAAATGTGAATTGGCAAAACCGCGAAAGTTGAGTTTTAGAGAGATTCGGGATATTGCGCAGAGTGAATTTGATAGGTTGTATCCTTATGCGTGTGACTTTTTGGGTGTTGTGAAGGAATATTTCATGCCTAAAGAACAATATAACTTATCAGCTTTCATGCTTCATCAGACTTGTGAAAAATTATACTATACTATCCTGATGGTTTTTACGAATTATCTTCCAAAAACTCATAAAATTAAAGAGCTTAGTGGGATGGTAAAACGTTTCTCACAGGAATTGACCACAGTCTTTCCTCAAAATACGGATGAAGAGAAAGAATGTTTTGATTTATTATGCCGTTCGTATATCGAGGCTCGTTATAACAAAGATTTCAGTATCTCACAAGAACAACTGGAATACCTTATTGCCCGCATAGATATTCTGAAAGATATTACTGAACGCTTATGTAAAGAGAAGATTGTGGAATATGATACGATGACGGAATAATTGTCCCCTGTGAAATTACACAGCCCCCCCTATGAAATGAAAAACAAAATATATCTGTCATCTGTCACAGATTATAATCTAACTTGCAGAGTATAAGTACTTAATGCTGTGACAGCACATGGTGACAGCAGTGTGATAGTAATAATGCTGTCACTCCCCAAAAACAAAGAAAAAATCAAAGATACTGTTTGGAAATTGATAGTATCAGTCATAGAAAGATAAGTCGTTCAATTTATTATTTCCGTACTTATGAGTTGTGCCCTGCCTTTAAACTAACAGTTTCAAGGCGTGAAACTGTTGGTTCTGCGGTTTGAAACTTTAGTTTCATAGGCTTGAAACTCTAGTTCCAATTACTTGAAACCATTGGTTTCTTACCGATGAAACTAGAGTTTCTCCTAGCTGAAACTTTAGTTTCAAGCAGAGAAAACTAACTTGAACCGTAATTGGGTGATAACGATCCCATTTCTTTTGGCTAAATAGACACTTGATATATCAATAATTTTCTATATTAAAATCTTGTTTTTTTTGTCGGTCCCGAATAATATGAGTAATTTAGCAGTCTCAACGATCACAAAGGCGCTGACAAAACAATTTATTATCAAATTAATGAAAATTACTCAATTTCGTAAGAACGAAGATACGATAGCGCTTAGCGTAATGGATCTTGATATACTGGTAAATAAGATAAAGACAGAAATAAAATCCCGTCCTGTTTCTACATTCAGAGAACATTTGCGATATACCCTTCCCGATGAACGGTGTATGTTTGCCAATAAACTTTCCCAAATAATTCCTGCTGCCGAATTCCGAAAAGTAAACGGTCAGAAACAGATGAAAAACTACAACGGTATTGTAGAACTGACCATCGGTCCCTTGTCCAATAAGTCGGAAATCGCTTTAGTGAAACAAAAAGCCTGTGAGCAACCACAAACCCGTTGTGTTTTTATGGGTTCAAGTGGCAAAACGGTGAAAATATGGACTACCTTTACCCGACCGGACAACTCGCTTCCCAATACACGGGAAGAAGCGGAATTATTCCACGCCCATGCTTATCGATTGGCTGTGAAATGTTATCAGCCCCAGATTCCATTCGATATACTTCCCAAAGAACCGACTTTGGAACAATATTCGCGATTATCCCACGATCCGGACATCATATATCGTCCGGATTCAGTCCAGTTTTATCTCTCTCAACCATCATCAATGCCCGAAGAAACCACTTTCCGTGAAGCGGTTCAGGCGGAGAAATCTCCATTGACCCGTGCCGTACCGGGATATGATGCGGAAAATGCATTTCTGATGCTTTTCGAAGCCGCTTTTCGGAAAGCTTATGCCGATCTTAGGGAAGCGGGGCTCGAATTGTGCGAGGACACATGGCATCCTTTAGTTGTCCAACTGGCTAAAAACTGTTTTGCTTCGGGACTTCCGCAAGAAGAAGTTGTGAAACGTACCATTTTCCATTTTTATATGTATAAACAGGAAGAGCTTATCCGGCAAATGATTGGTAATATATATACAGAGTGCAAAGGCTTTGGTAAGAATATCAGCCTGACTAAAGAGCAGCAACTCGCCTTGCAGACAGAAGAATTCATGAAACGCCGCTATGAATTCCGTCATAACACTCAAATTGGCGAGGTAGAATATCGTGAAAGGCTTTCTTTCCGTTTCCGCTTCAATCCTCTCGACAAACGTGCGCTGAACAGCATTGCTCTGGATGCGCAAATGGAAGGCATCCCGTTGTGGGACAGGGATATTAGTCGTTATATTTACTCCAACCGTGTGTCTGTATTCAACCCGTTGGAAGATTTTCTCTACCGGCTTCCTGCGTGGGACGGCAAAGACCGTATCCGTGCATTGGCAGCCACCGTCCCTTGTAAGAACCCGTATTGGATGGATTTGTTCCACCGTTGGTTCCTCAATATGGTTTCTCATTGGAAAGGAAGCAATAAAAAGTATGCAAACAGTGTTTCTCCCTTACTTGTCGGACCGCAAGGGACACGTAAATCCACCTTTTGCCGGAGCATAATGCCCCCTACCGAGCGTTCCTACTATACCGACAGTATTGATTTCTCCCGAAAGAAAGATGCCGAACTTTACCTCAATCGTTTTGCGCTTATCAATATCGATGAATTTGACCAGGTGAGTTCGACACAACAAGGCTTTCTGAAACATATTCTGCAAAAGCCTGTACTGAATGTGAAGAAACCTCATGGCAGTGCCGTGCTTGAAATGCGTCGTTACGCCTCATTCATAGCTACGAGTAACCAAAAAGACTTGTTGACCGACCCTTCCGGCAGTCGTCGTTTTATTTGTATCGAAGTGACCGGAGTGATTGACACCAACCGTCCGATAGACTATGAACAGCTTTACGCACAAGCTATGTATGAACTGGAACATGGCGAACGTTACTGGTTCGATCAAGAGGAAGAAAAGATCATGGTGGAAAACAACCGTGAATTTGAACAGGTTCCGCCAGAAGAGCAACTTTTCTTCCGTTATTTTCGTGCCGCTCAGCCTGAAGAAGGGGAGTGGCTGTCTCCAGCAGAGATTATGGAAGATATTCAAAAAGGTAGTTCAATCCCGATGTCTGTCAAGAGGGTTAATTCTTTCGGAAGAATACTGAAAAAGCAAGAAATCCCTTCCAAACATACGCGTAGCGGTACTCTTTATCATGTCGTAAGACTAATAACCAGGTGACGGCAAAAATGCCGTCACCCTGCCGTCACCTCTTGCTGTCACGGACTTATCGGTTCATTGCTAAACCATTAACCCCTAATCTGTGACAGATGACAGCAACTTACCAAATATATTCTTCTGTGTAGCGTTGGTAAGTTGGTTCTTCTTTTATTCCTTTATTACGGAACAGTTGTCTGATGTAGGCTTGGTCTTTAGGCATAAGCCCCCGTTCTCCACGATAGAACCGATAATATCCCGTTTTCCCGTAGTGTCCCACTAATTGTATTCTGATACTGACCGCATCCTCATAAGGAATTCTGTTAAGCAACTGTTTAAGTCCCCATGCCACATGGACTTTTACAGTAGTTTTAAAACATTCGCACTGATTCCCATCTGCAGGATAACGTACCGGATTAACGATGGAGATATAAAGGTTATCTGCTGTATCAAGTTGTGTAGCTATATGACGCAGGCACTTTGAGGCTTGTGGACATTGATCGTTGAAGCAACGGGCAAAATTGTAAGGGACAGACAGACTGTCGGGTTCTTCTTTCATCTTGTAGGGTTTATTTTATTTGTGAAATACTGTTGTAAATAGAGCAAACAGAATTCTCCACAAAAGTAGGACTTTATTTTGGGAATGGGAAGCGTTGGGTAGTGTTTTATTTGTATGTAATGGGGATTTCTTATCAACATTTGATAATTAGGGATACTCAATACATATCCCTAATTATTTGCAACAAGGTTTCTCTTTCTTGTCTAAGGTTTTTTATCTCTATTTTTAGCCAATCAATTTCTTTGTTCTTTGAGGAAATCAATTCATCTACAACTTCCTTAGGGAAATAATTGTTATAAACGAAGTTGAGTGTTTTATAAAGGTCGTCTATTTCTCTTTTTTTAGGCTCTCAAATTGTTCTTTTTGTTTCTCTAACAGTTTCTCAAAGAGTTCAATCGTTTGTTCTATGGGAAAATTATTGAATGTTTGGTTATTACCAATTGCATTTTTTACACCGCAATTCTCGTAAAAATTATTTGTGTTATATAAAACAGTTTCTTCGTTATACTCTTTCAATCCGTCGGTGGTAACTCCTAATGCAGAGGCTATTTTTTCTAATCGTTCATCGTCAATTTTCTCGGTTTGTTCCATTTTTGAAACAGCTTGCTTGGTTATTCCTAACAATTCGCCTAGCTCCGTTTGAGTCATACCGCGAAGTCTGCGTACACGTTCTATCTTTTTTCCAAGGTGAAGGTGATTTGTTTTTATATTTTCTATTGTTTCCATTCTTCTATATATTAGATTGCTGAATCTAGCAGTGATTATTTCATATATTTTTTCAGGATCTCAATTTTATCTTGCTCACTTTTCAACAAACGCTCATATAACTCAACTATTTTTTCAAGTGGATTTATTTGTTGAACGATAGCGTATGTAGTAGCACCTTCAGAGATATTTGCATCCTTATAATTATGATGATTAATATTGAAAATCGTCTTTTCAACATCAAAGTCCTTGATGACTTCTTCGGATATCCCCAACACTTCAGCAATTCTTTTTAGAAAGCCTTCTTCTATTTCCTCTTGTTTCTCAATCTTTGAAATGACCTGCTGATTAACACCAAGTATGGGCATGAAAACGAAGCGTACAACAATATGAAGAACGTTTGAATGTGTAAACCTTTGATAATTCGGTAAGTATGTGGATGTAGTAGGGTAGAGGGCTGGAAAACGAAACGCACAAAAGGTTTAAGTTGGTTTAGTTTTGCTTTAAGAACGAGGGCAAAGTGTTTAAGCAGGTGTTTAATGCTGCTTTGCATCAGGTTTAATTTGCTTTAATCGCATGGGTGGTCAAGATGGCTTTTGAGGGCTTTCTGGCCGCTTTCTTTTGTCTGGTGGGCAGAACACAACAAACGGGCATGAACGGCGCAGAATGGGGCTTTTGACCGTGTTGCCTGTTGTTTTTTAGGCGTCGGGCAGGGTAGGGGAGTGGCGAGGCAGCAAATGCGAAAAAGCACCCTTTTAACGGGCGTTTAATCACTTATTGAAAGGGCTTTCGGAAATAGCAGGATTGAGGTAGTAAATGGTTGGGTAGGGTAGGAGGTAAAACGGTACGTTTCGTTTGAAAAAACGAGGTTGGGTATAGTGTTGGGTATAGTCTTGGGTGTAGTTATCGGTAGGGGAATACTCCCCCAAAAGGGCAAAAACGGCTATATAAAAGCGGCTTTTTCGTGAAAATCTACCCCTTTAATTCCTTTTTGAGTATATGAAAAATGACGGCTATAATCTGTTTAAGTTGTTGATTATGACCGTTTAATATGTGTTTTGCTTTCAAAAAATAAAGAAAACAGCTAATCACCATCCTTTTTATGCCATTTTAGGGGTGTCGGCAGTATCAGTGTGAACGGTGTGTTGGTGTACCGAATTATCCGACACTGGCAATAGTGTCTGTGTTCGCATTGGCTGCATCTTTTTCAAAACGCTGTTGCATTTGGGCAATGCGTTCACGTAGTTGCCCAATCTCTTCGGCTTGCTCCATTATAGTCCTATCTTTTTCTTTAATAAGTTGCATAAATGGAGCTATCAAAGAATTGTTATCGGCTTGTATATTATTGGTTTGTTCCGATTCTGATTTATCTTCTTTTGCTTTTTGGATAAATGGAGGAATGCATCCGTCTCCATCATAAAGAATGACAGGCGGAAGTTCTTCAGATTCTCTGAATACATTATTCCCGCGACTCATTAGAAGCCAATCTGGCGATATACAGTAATAGTCACATAAAATAGCAAGCATATCGACGCCTGCTTTCATTCGTCCATTCAGTATTTCTGAAAACTTGGCGGGCTTGATGCCAAATGCGTCTGCAAGGGTGGACTTACTGCTTACTATTCTGTTTCTTAAAAGCTCTTGGACTGCGGTCAAAAAGCGATTGTTTATCTCTTCTTTGGATAAAATCTGCCTATCTATATTCATTTTTTCTGAATTTATTTTTGTGGAATACAGAAATTCTGTATCTTTGTGACGTGAAACTAATAACACGGCGGCCAAAGATACGAAAAAAAGCCGAGGCCGCAGAATGTTAAACCCTAAAAGTGAAAGTATAATGAAGACTTACAGAACATCAAAACACGTGGCACGATTGGCAAGCTATCTCGTGGCTACCTGTAAACCGTTTGCTTTTGACGGGCAGACAATCGAATTTACGGCAAGCGAAAGGTTTATAATCCAGCTGCAATACGATGATGCCTTGTTTGCCACGGTAAACTTTGAAATACTTTAAGTTATGAAACGGTATTATTACGAATTACTTAACGCTCAATACGATGATTTGGGAGCCTGTATTCCTGACGGTTGGCATAAATCGACCGCCATTAATCAGGCGAAAGCATGGATGCGGGAAAACGGTGTGCAACATGCCAACTTATCGGTAAACAGTATGAGAACAAGCAACATTCTGGATATAATCGAAATAACACTTTGAACATGGAAAAGTACATAGCAGTAACGAAAGAAAACCGCGAGTTCCTGATTAAGACGTTCAGGACTACGAAAATGGCTGTATGGCGGGCACTGACTTTTGCCGAACGCGGCGGCGACAGCCCGCGTGCACGTAAGATCCGCCATCTGGCACAACAGCGCGGAGGTATTCTAATGATTGCCTCGCCTGCGATGGAAACAATGCACGACGCTGACAACTTCATGCGTCAGTATTTCCCCAACGGTGTAATGATGGAATGCGACAAGAACACGGGGCGCGTGGACATCATCAAAGACGGCAAGTCTGTAAAGAACTATCAACACGTAATGTTAGACCAGTTCCCAGCCATACAGGCGGAAGCGCAATCAATGTAAAACATGGAATATTACGGTAACACGCTTTGTATAAGCCATGCAGAATTAACGGCAGGCATCATGTCGAAATCTAACCTGAATTACTATGTAAGAGAGGGAAAGATTAAGCAGGTGCAACGTGCCTGCTATGGGACACCCGCGCTGTTTGCCGTTGAAAGCCTGCCACTGAAATATCGCACGGAGGTTTACCGCCGTTACCCCGACTTACAGGAAAAAGCCAACAGCAAGCCTTTTATGGACACAATCACACCCGACGGACAGGCCATGCAATTTTACGCGGACTATGTGCTGGCCGACGGTCGCCACCTCACTACCGAAAAGCAGGCGGAATATTCAAACAACTGCGCCATCATGAACGCTTTTCGGCAGTGTATCGAAACCAGCAATAGCCACCGCCTACGTCAGAGCAAACCGCGCCTGAACAAGACGGAGTTCTGGCGCAAGGCCGCGGCAGCCCTGCCACGTCTGGCCGACCGTTTCCCGCACTCCCTGCCTGAAAGCGACCGCCGCCTGCAACGTAAGTTCAACGAATACCTGCATGATGGGTATGTGTGTTTCATCAGCAAGAAGTTCCAGAACTCCAACGCCGCAAAGGTGGACGACGATGTGAAAGAAAGCGTGCTTGTGCAGCTTATCGGCCACCACAACAACCTCGACAATGTGGCGATAGCCAATTTGTACAATGCCGTGGCAAAGCAGCAAGATTGGAAAGCGATAACCCCCAGCACAGTGGCCGTGTGGCGTGAAAAATTGGACTTGGTAACATCGGCAGGCCGTTTGGGCGGTACGAATTTCCGCAACACGAAATCCATGCAGGTGAAACGCACCAGACCGACCGCTCCGTTCCTCATGTGGACGCTTGACGGTTGGGACGTGGAACTGCTTTACCAGACAACGAAAACAGACAGCAAAGGCCGCAGCGTTACGACATACCATAACCGCCTGACGCTGGAAGTGGTACTTGACCCCTGTATAAATTACCCGATAGGCTATGCCGTTGGTACACACGAAACGCCCGAACTTATAGCCGAAGCCCTGCGCGACGCGGCCAAACACAGCGAGGAACTTTTCGGGGTCATGCTTCGGGCAAACCAGATACAGTGCGACCACTACGGCATCAAGGCCATGACCCCGCTTTACAACGTGATGGGTGACAAACTGACGCCTGCCCGCGTAAAGAATGCAAAGGCCAAAGTGGTAGAGCCTTATTTCGGCTACCTGAATAAGACATACTGCAAGCTGTTCAACAACTGGTCGGGCTTTGGTATAACCACCGACCCCAGCAAACAACCTAACAGTGAAGCCCTGAACATGTTGCGGCACAGTTTCCCCGACGAAACGGGCGTGCGCAAACAGATAGACCGCATCATGCAGATGGAACGCCAGCGCAAGGTAGAACAGTTCCGCAAACTTATGGAGAACCTGCCCGCGGAACGTCGCCTGCCGTTAAGCCGCGAACAGTACCTGCTGAATTTTGGCGCGGAAACAGGCCACAAAAACGCCATCGAGGGCAGCGGCCTGCGGCCTACTCTTTTGGGAATGAAACGCGATTATGACTGTTTCGACGTTCGTTTCCGTCAGTATGCAGGCACACGTTGGACGGTGAAATACGACCCCGATAATCTGCATGAGGTGTTGGCGGTAAGTGAAGACGGCACGCTGCGCTTCATGCTGACAGAAAAATACGTGCAGCCGATGGCACTTGCCGACCGCAAGGAGGGCGACGCGGCCGCACTTCAACAGGTGCAGGACTTCAACAGGAATCTGGAGCAACATGTAACGGAACGTCTCGCGCTGGCTTATGAAAAGGCGCAGCCTGTTATTGCACAGGACAATATCCTCAACCGCCTGCTGATATGTGACAGTCGCGGGCAGCACAAACTGCCGAAAGCGCAGAAACGCCTGAATGTTATTGACGTGGAGGCGGTAGAGGTCAAGACGGTGGAAGTGCCCCTGATACCGCAGGGCGCGGCCGCCTCGGATAAAGACGATTATTCAATTTTCTAAAACGAAATAAGATGCAAAAGGACGAAAAACAACAGATTGCCGCACGTCTTAAAGACTACTGCGCGCAGAAAGGCAGCCAGAACAAGGCGGCCAACAGTATGAATGGCGTAAGTGCGGCCACTGTCAGCAAGGTGCTGGCAGGTGATTGGGACACCATCAGCGAGGAAATGTGGCGCACGATAGCTGCCCAGACAGGGCACGAGGCAAAAGCGTGGCGCATCGCTGAAACACGCGCGTACAGCCGCATGGGCTTTCTGCTTGACAATGCCCGCGAGGACAGCCTTGTGCTGGCCGTTACGGGTGACGCTGGCTGCGGTAAGACGGAAGCCATAAAGAACTACGCCGCCACGCACCGCCATGTTTACCACCTCTGCTGCTCCGAATATTGGAACCGCCGCACGTTCATGGGCAAGTTGCTGCAATGTATGGGCGTGGACTTCACGGGCAGCACGGTGTCGGATATGATGGACGACATCATCGACACGCTCAAACGCAAGGAAAACCCGCTTGTGGTGCTTGACGAGGCCGACAAACTTTCGGATCAGGTGCTTTATTTCTTTATCAGTCTTTACAACCAGCTGGAGGGACATTGCGGCATCATCCTTTGCGCTACCAATTTTCTGGATAAGCGTATCAAAAAGGGTCTGCGCACCAAACGCAAGGGGTACGAGGAAATTTACAGCCGTATAGGGCGCAAGTTTGTGGAGTTGCAGGTGGTGAACAGCGAAGATATAGCCGCCATTTGCGTGGCAAACGGCATTACAGCCACGAACGCCATCAACCGCATAGTGGAGGACTGCGAATGTGATTTACGCCGTGTAAAACGTGCTATTTGGGCTTTACAAAAGGAGGAAAACAAATGATTGAATTGATTTTTCGACAAACTGCCTGTACAGGAGGTGATGAAACTGCACCATACGATGTTTTCTTGACGCAGGAATGCACAGTAGAAGAATTTGTTACCTCGGTTTTGGATAGAAATGAATGGGGCAACATCAACATAAAAGGTTGTGGTCGTATAGAGTATAGGCGGGATAAGATTATATCTACCACTCTGACTAATGGTGAAATGTCCTATTTGATTAAATCAGTTCACGCTGCTGGCGGTTGGTCAAGGATGGATTATTATCTGGAAATAAAAGCGTAATACCTATGGGACGGGCGATAAGCAATAAAAACGTGCTGACGGCAAAATTTGAGGTGGCCGACTTCGACGGGGCGTTTCTTGCCAGCTTCGGGCGGCCAGAACTGCGGGGCGCGTGGATAATCTACGGCGGCAGCGGTTGCGGTAAAACCACCTTTGTGATGCAGGTCTGCAAGTATCTTACCCGCTTTCGCCGCGTGGCATATAACAGTCTGGAACAGGGTTTAAGCCTGTCATTGCAAAAGGCATGGGAGCGCGTGGGCATGGAGGAAGTCGGCAACCGCATTATATTGCTGAATAAAGAGAGCCTGAAAGACTTGCGCGTCCGTCTTACAAAGAAGCAAAGCCCTGATGTGATAGTGGTCGATAGCGTGCAGTATTGGCACGGTCTGAAATGGAGTGACTTTACCAACCTGAAAGACGACTACCCCGACAAGCTGTTTATATTCGTCAGCCATGAAAGGGGCGGTCTGCCAGATGGAAAGCTGGCGCAGAAAATCCGCTATGACAGTGAGATAAAAATACGTGTGGAGGGTTACAAGGCATTTGTTACTACCCGTTACGAGGTTGCCGACCTCGGCGAGGGCGGCGCGGACTTCGTGATATGGGAGGCAGGCGCACAGGAGTATTGGATTGATAAAATGTAAAAGGATATGGCAGAAAACAAGACGATGGATAAAATCCACAGGGATATTTTGAAGAAGTTCCACACCCTTTGCAGCGTGTTGGGACTGACCGACGCCGAGAAACGCGCTATCGTGGAAAGTTACGGGGTGGAGAGCAGCCGCGACATGGACACCCACGATTTGATAAACGTGTGCGGCAAACTTTCGGCACAGGCGAACGAGAAGACGGGCGCGGGTGAAATGGACAAACTGCGCAAGCGTGTAATGGCCGCCATTGGTGGCTACCTCAAGGCTACGGGCAAAGAGAGCAACGCCACGGTGATTAAAGGTATTGCCTGCCGTGCCACGGGTCACACGGATTTTAATAAGATACCGCGTGAAAGGTTGCGCAATCTGGTGGCCGCGTTCAACAACAAAGTGAAAGACGCGCAGGCGGTGAATGATATAGCCGACGCCCTGCTTATGCAAACACTGTTAGGTCATGGGAACGGAAGACAAGCAAATGCGTAAGGAACGCAACCTGCGTTACCTGATGCGGAAGAAAGGCTACCTGTTCAACTGTGAGCAGCGTGTGGCCGTGCTTCCAGAGGACAGCAAGAACCGCAGCGTGGTGCAGGAAAAGCGGCTGCGGGCATTGGGATATGATTTTCAGTACAATATGTTTCAAATGACTTAAAAAAGAGAAGATATGAGCGGAGATTTATTTGCAGTTTGCGACTTGACACCTGAGCAACAACGGGCATTTAATAGGCTTAAAAAGGCCTATAAGGATTGTGCGAAAGCAGGAATTTACTTTGTAAATAATTACGGTGATTTAATGGCTTTTAATAAGGAACTTGTAGCAGGATATGGAGATATGCGCTTTCGTCCTGATGGAGAATATGAGGTAGTTCTTCATGGTGGTTGTCCTGCTGAATCTATGAGAATTGTTAATGAATGGGCGGACGATACCCATGTGCTTGGATTGACTGAAAAAGGTATGAGATTATACTTGTCGGATGAAAAGAATAATTAAATCAAATAAGTATGAGTGTAAAAAACGCCATTATTAAAATAACGCCCTCTGAATTTGTCGGGGTCGGTAATATGAAAGAAACCATTACCAGCAACGGCCATTTGTGTGGGTATTGCCACGGTAACGGCTTCTTTTGGGGTGAACAGCAACGGGAACGTGTGAAGACAAACTGCCCCGTGTGTAACGGTAGCGGTAAACTCGATGCCGTGATAACAATCGAGTGGAAACCATCAAAGCTGTAGTTTATGAGGCAATGGGAAATTGACGCAAAAGCCGCCCGCGAGTGTGCGGTGTCCCTTTCAGAGTTCGCGCAGGCGTGTCGTGTTTTTGTCATGACAGCAAAGCAATTCAATGATATAGTAATAAAAATTAAACATGAGCAGTACAGTAATGAAAGACGTTCAGCGCGCCATCAGGGAGCGCACCGTCGAAATGGAAAGCGAGGAATACGCGGCATTCATGCAGGAACTTGCCGAATGGGCGCAAACGCAGGCCGACATGGCCGAATATGCCGATGATATTTACCAGCATTTTGACAACGATTAAACAGCATTTAATCCCTTTTTAATAACTTCAAAATCCGTTTAATATGGAAAATGTAACAATGACCGCGGAAGAACGCCAAGAGTTCGAGGCGTACCGCGCAGAAAAGCAAAAGAAAGAAGCTGCGGCACAGCGCAAGCAGCAGCGTGAGAACTACGCCTCAATGGTGGACGATGAACTGCGTACCACGCTGCCCGTCCTCCAAGAGTTGAGCGAACAAATCAAGACGGTTAAAAATACCGTTTTCGGCAACTTTGACGCCATTCTGAAAATGAAGTCGGAGGTGCTGGGGCTTACGAAAGACGACCAGCGCAGCCACACGTTTACCACCAGCGACAGCAAACTGCGTCTTACCCTCGGCGTGAACACCATCGACGGCTACCGTGACACGGTGGAGGACGGCATCGCAATGGTCAAGGCATACATTGAAAGCCTTGCCAAAGACGAAACGAGTAAAGCCCTTGTAAATGCCGTGCTGCGTCTGCTTTCCCGTGACCAGAGCGGGAACATCAAGGCCAGCCGTGTGCTCCAGCTTCGTAAGATGGCCGAGGAAACGGGCAACGAGCGTTTTATCGAGGGTGTGCAAATCATCGAGGAAAGTTACCAGCCCACCGAGACAAAGAAATACATTCGTGCTGAATACAAAAACGAAAAGGGTGCTTGGGTGAATATTCCGCTCGGCATGACCGACGTGGAATAAAAAGCCGCGCCAGCTCCATCTGCTATACTTAACCAACAGCGAGCCAGCGCAAAGCCTTTGCAAAAGGACGTTTGCAAAGGTAGTAAAAAGTAAGCAGATGGAGAAACGAAAACACCACGAAAGTACCATAGAGCGTGTAAGGATGGTTCGCGCCATTACCGAGCAGCACTATGAAAGCGGCAATCAGGCGCGGTGTTACAAGGCCGTATGGCGGCAGCATATTTTTCCAAAGTTCAAAATCTGCTATCGCACCTACCTGAATTATTTAGGCATACCGACGCCTCCGCCCGTGCAGCAGCCGCAGCAACTCACCTTATGGGATGCACTCAATGAAAGCCCCGCGACCTGAACGCGGGGCTTTTTCTTACCCTTTCCGCAGCGTCGGGGCAATTCCCGTCACTTGCGCGGCTTTCGGTACTGCCGTGATGTCCTGCGCGCTGGTGGTGTACCGCTCGACGCTCTCCATCAGTTCCGCGTGGTCGTGGTTGGTCGCCGAGGTGGTCAGCTGGAAGCCTGAAAAGTTATCCCCCCGCAAGCCCTGCATGGCGGCATTTATCTGGTCTATCAAATCAAGAAACCCCAGTGCGTCGCACATTTTCGGATCGGCCGTCCCGTGTGTGCTGACGGCTCGCGTCACCAGATGCAGGCGCACGGCCACGTCGCCGCGCCGTGCGCCGTTGTTCTGCTGCCGCCACTCTATCGGCTCGAACTCCACGAACACGGCAGGCAAAGGCCATACAGCACCGCCGTTAAGCGTCTGGACGTTGTTGTTCCACAGGTCTATAAACTGAATATCTGGCACGCGCTCGGTAAGAC
>UMAF01000992.1_pt1 | contig 43492 bp, 31 predicted proteins | sample 1963641 | NCBI WGS metagenome assembly UMAF01 (sample SAMEA4835909, study PRJEB28245) | human gut metagenome | biome: gut microbiome; material: fecal sample | place: Denmark | collected 2008
CCGTTACCTGCAAAGTAACGGAGAAAAACCTGTTGAAAATGTCATGCTAAAAATGGGAAACATGAAGCGAATTCTAATCTTCTTAATGCTGCTTGTCAGCATTTCTTTGTCCGCGCAAGATGTGGCAGTCAAGACCAATCTTCTTTATGACGCGACGACCACCATCAATCTGGGTGCAGAAATAGGTGTGGCTCATAAATGGACGGTTGATTTGTCAGCCAATTACAACGGTTGGACCTTTAATGACAACAAGAAGTGGAAACACTGGATGGCACAGCCGGAAGTCCGGTACTGGTTCTGTGAACGTTTCAACGGTCACTTCCTTGGTGCTCACTTGCTGGGCGGTCAGTATAACTGGGGCGGTCTGGATCTTCCCCTGGGAATCTTTGATGACCTGAAGGAGCACCGCTATGAAGGCTGGTATGTCGGGGGTGGTGTCGTTTATGGTTATCAGTGGCTGCTGGGCAAGCGCTGGAGCATCGAAGCTGCTCTGGGTGTGGGCTATGTACGTGCTGATTACGACCGCTATAAATGTCCTCATTGCGGCGAATGGCAGGAATCCGGCAAAAAGAATTACTTTGGCGTGACTAAGGCGGCCATCTCATTGATTTACATAATAAAATGATGGAGGAACGTTTGATGAAGAAACATATTATTTCTCTTGCTATACTGCTGGCATCCGGAGTTTCCGTGTTTGGCCAGAATACCACTTATCTGAGTGAGATCCGGATAACAGACCGTCAGGTTGTGAAGACTTCCGACCGTCAGGTCAATGTGAAGATGGAAGTCAGCCTTGATGAACTGGACATCAAGCGTCAGCATTCGCTCCGCGTGGTTCCGGTTATCCTTTCCGCCGACGGGACACAGGAACGGGAGCTTCCTCCTTTTGTCATCAACGGAAAAGTCCGTGACAAGGTGCAGCAGCGTATGGAAACCCTTGACGGTGTTTCTGCCAATCCCGATGCCGTTGTGACAGTCCGCAGAAAAAACGGTTCCTCCCAGGTGCTTTCCTATGATGCTTCGGTTCCCTTCCAGCGCTGGATGATCGGAGGCAATATCCAGCTGCGGGGTTATGTCACCGGCTGCGCCCTTTGTGATGACGGGGATGAAACCGCAACGACAGGCGATATTCTGCCCGAAATGACACCGGAGTATTACAGCCCTGTGATGAAGCCGAAGGAAGAGATCGTTAAGCGCCGTTCCGAAACGCGGAGTGCCCGTGTGCAGTTCCGTCAGAACAGTTCGAATATCCGTCCGGATTACAAGAACAACCGCGCCGAACTGGATTCTGTCCGCCAGTCCATTCTGCTGGTCAAGGACAACAATGACCTGACCATTACCGGTATCTATGTGACAGGTTACGCTTCTCCCGAAGGTTCATTCGACTATAACATGACGTTGTCCGAACGCCGTGCGAAGTCCTTTACCGAATATATCAAGGAAGATCTGAAAGGCATTGACCCTTCCGTATACCATGTGGACTGGAAGGGTGAAGACTGGGCAGGTCTGCGTGAAGAGGTTCAGAAGCATCCCAAACTGCTGAAGATTGATGAGGTGCTGAACATCATCGACAACTGCGGTGACGACAAGGATGCCTGTGAAGAACAGATCAAGGGACTGGTGCCGCCTGAAATCTACCAGCGTCTGCTGAATGAAATGTACGGTCCGATCCGTCGCAACGAATACCGGGTGGAATATAATGTGCGTCACTTCAGTCTGGAAGAAGGCAGACAGATGATCAAGACCCGTCCGGACCTGATGAGCGTAAGCGAAATACAGCAGGTAGCCGACAGTTATGGCAAAGGCAGTCCGGAATATGTGGATTGTCTGATGCGCGGAGCCAAGGCTTATCCGAATGATGTGACCGCAGTCAATAATGCGGCACTAGCCCTGATGGAAGCCGACCGTACGGACGAAGCCATCCGTCTGCTGGACAATGCACCGCAAGCAGGCGAACTGCTGAACCTGAAGGGGGTTGCCTATTCCAAGTTGGGGGATTATGAACAGGCAGAGAAAGCATTCTCAGCAGCACAGGCCAAAGGATATACGCCTGCCGGTGAGAACCTTACCTTGCTGAAGAAGTATGCAGAATATATGGCTGAATAAATAGAGACTAAAATAGAAGTGTTTAATTAAAAATGTATTGTTATGAAAATTTCAAAGAGTTTATTTCTGGCATTTGCGGGCTTGGGCTTGTTCGCATGCTCTAATGAAGATGTGACTGAAAATGGTGGTATTGAAGGAGTAAAGAATGTCGTAGTAAAAATTGATGTTGAAGGGATAAATGGCTTTTCAAGAAATGCTGGAACTCCTTCATCCGGTTCAACAGTAGCTGTTGCAGGTAGTTTAGAAGTTATTTTGGATGCAACGGCTGTAAATGGTTCCAATACCCAAACAGTTTCAATTACTGATGGAGAAGTTGAAAATGTCGTTTTCCAAGGTGTAGAAAATCCTCAGTCAGTAACAGTAAAAGTCAATGGGTATGATGGAACTCCTCTCACAACATTAACTGCAGCTAATGCTACTGCCTATCAAGATTTAAAGGCTCCTATGTATGGACAGGCTTCAGGCGTTGTGTTATCCACTGCTACAGCAGAAGAGAAAAATGGGAAGATTGTGAAAGAAGAAGATGGCAATTATTCTGTTACATTTGATTTGGAGCCAGTAGTTGGTCGACTGGAATTCTCGGGTATAGTTCATGAAACGCATAATGATCCAGACAAATGCTTGTTCACCAGTGATTTAAAGCTTAAACAGATTGATCTGGTTAATGGTAGTGATATTTATAAAGAACCTTCTTTTACACAACCTAAATTATTTACTCCAGGAACTTCTTTCCCTGCAGAAGGTTGTTATGCTTATAATGTAGTAAATGGAACTCTTCCTATATTGAGATTGACTTTTAGTGATGTTAAATATTCAAATGATGGAGCTCATGCAGGTGATGTATGGGTTGGTAATCCAGAAGGTCAAGGTTATGCTGTAATTGAAAAATACAAATTAGCGGATGATACATCTGAAGAAATAAAAACAGCTTTTGGAGCTGGAACGGATAATGTAATTAGTAAGTTTCCTGCTGGATATATTTATAAGATTAGTAGTTTGGCTGTAGCCGATGAAAATATTCATGGTGAGCCAACAGGTGAAGGGGTTACTTTAACTGCTACAATAACAGTTGATGCTTGGACTCTGGCTACAGGTTCTGCAGTATGGAAGTAATTTAGATACATATTTAAGTCTCGGCTAGATAAAATTCTGGTCGAGACTTACCAAAAAGTATAAAACATACAGAATATAAAAGTTAAATATATGATCAAACACTTACAGATAATCATGCTGCTTCTGGTTGCTCTCGTCCTTCCAACCAGCTGCATAAAGGAAGATATGGCTGATTGCGATAACGTGACCATTTACTTCCAGTATTTCGCTGACGGCGATAAGGACGTATTGTACCAGTATATGAGTAAGGTGGACCTGTATGTTTTTGATTCAAATGGACATATACTGGGAGTCGGCTCATATAATCAGGACGAGTTAATCAATTTTGAGGCTGTACCGTCGTTTAAACTTCGTCCGGGACAGCGTTATAAAGTGGTGGCTGTAGGTAATGCTTATGACCATACAGAGGTGGTGAATTATGCAACCGAAACAGACTTTGCAAATATTTATCTTCAGGATCCGGCATGGAGTGATCCTAATGTGCCGGTAACGAATCACGACTACAATTATCTGGGTGAAAAGGAATTTGTAATGCCTGATCAGGAAGGTGTGATGTATCGTGATACAGTAACTCTTTACAGTTCACATGTGAAGGTGGACGTGGAAATTCATGGACTTCCGGCTCCGGATGCTTCACGTCAGGATGCAGGAGTTCCTTACCAGCTGAGTTTCGAGAATTCGAATGCTCAGGTTTCTTTTGAAAATGAAATCAATTTAGACGAAAAAGGTACTATTTATCCCGATTTGGTTTATGATAGTGAAAACCAATGTTATCGTACACAGGACTTAGCTTTATTCCGTATGGACGCTGATGGAGAACTGAGTTCTGATTGTTGCGAACATATATTGGTCTTGACTGATAAGAATACGGGGCAGGAACTTATTCGTGGAAATTTATATAATTATCTGGTGCGTAATGCAGATGTCATTGATGTTACCAAGCAGGAGGCTGAACTTCCCATTGCAATAAAATTTAGTGGTATAAATGCTGAAATTAAACTTCCGGATTGGGTTATCGTTGACGGTCAGCCGGACTGGAAGTAAACCGTAGGGAGGAATGCGTATGAAGAATTTTAGAAAATATTTATGTTTGATTTTATTTCTGTTCTTGGCAGGAATAATGAGTTCGTGTGTTAAGAATTTAGATACTGCTGGGTTATCAGAGACTGTAACCTTAAATTTTCAGTTGGCTGGATTGAGTAGAGTCACAACAGATGCAGAAAATGATTTTGAAAATGCACTAAATACCTTGCGTATTCTTATAACAGATGAAGCAGGTGTAGTCTTAGCAAATAGCTTGCTTGAAAATGTTACTTCGGATTCTCCTATTCGCATAGTGGGCATTCCTCGTAGTAAAATACGTGTGTATGCTTTTGCAAACGAAGAAAGCATGGGACGTAATTTTGATACGGAGTCTTTATTGAAAGATATTGATGAGAATACTTCATATAATATTGGTAATGGGAATGGAAAACTTGAACCTGATGAAATCTTGGCGCGTGCCTGGGATCGTGATGATCAGACTACATTTTTCCCATTAACTTTAGAGGAAGCGATTAAAAAGGATGAAGGCTTGCCTATGACTGGGTGTTATGGTGTAAAAAAAAGTGATGAATATCACGATGATGGAAATCCTCTGGATTTGACAAATGAGGAAATAATAGAGAAAAATATTACGATTCATCTGGTAAGATGTGTCGCAAAGATTGTGGTAAATCTTACTAATAATACATCTTCTTCTATTGATTTGAATAGTGTGATGTTTGGTCGTTTCTTCCCCAATAAAGTATATTATTATCGACATACAGAAAATGATGTTCAAACCCCTAATAATACTGAGCTTATTTATCATAATTTTGATAAAGTTTCAAGATTGCTCGTAGGTACGAATGTGAATGTTCTAACTTATTATTTATATCCTTCCAGTACAGATAATAATAATGATGATTATCGATTCAGTATAGCTTTAAATACTACGAACCTTCCGGCTATTAATAGACAATATAAAGAATTTTTCAAGACAGAAGATAGCAATAGGACAATATTGGGACGGAATACTATTCTGACAGTGAATGGTACTATAAATCCAGGTTCTTTTACTGTCTCTAGTAACCTTCAAGTAAAAATTGAAGACTGGAATTCTAAGGGTGATATGGATATAGAGTTCAATTAAAAATGATGTATTATGAAGAAAGTTATATATATATATTGGGCATTGTTACTCGTTTGTTTTTGTGCATGTCAGGAGGATGATTATTTTTCATCTGCTTCAGGGGAAAAAGTTCTGTTATCTTCTTTAAGTTTTCGATTGAGTGATGTTATGTCGAAAAAAATGGTACTTTCACGGGCCGATGCTGATAAGCCGATATTAACAAATTTGACTCTATTTATTTTTTCAGAAGGAAATAAAGTGTCAGTTGTTGATATCCCTCAGGAACAAATAAAAGCTTCTACTCAAGGGAATGAGTATGATTATGAGGTTACAGGGGCATTTGAGGCAAATACAGGTGAAAATACTGTATATGCTTTAGGAAATACTTCAAGTGCATATTATAATAGTCAGACTCTTTTAGATGAATTAAAAAAGATTGAGTCAAAAGATGATTTTAAAAAGAAATTATTTGCAATTAATTCAATCTATGCAACAAATCAGTCTTTACCTGTTTCTATTTCTTCTATATTTCTAACAGGAGAGGGGACGATTCAGGTTTCTGGAACGGGAGCTGATGCACAGGCAACAGGTACGATTCTTTTGAAACGTCCTATTGCAAGTATTGAGTTTACTGTCAATACTACAGCAACAATTAGTAACAATTCTATTGAATTTATACCTCAAACATATAAGATATATAACGTATGTCAGAATGCATTGGTTATTTCCGATAATAGTATTGTACCTGTGGTGGATGATCGTCAGTACTATGAAACCCAAGAATTTACGACATGGGCTAATCAATATGATGCTGATAATAACGTTATTGCTAAGACTTGTCAGTTCTACTTACCCGAAAATATTCAGTCGAAAATTGATGGTATAGGCGAAAAAGAATATTCAAAGCGTGATGAACGTGATCCAGATACAGATCCTCGTGAGTGGAAGTTTGCACCTGAGAAGAGTACATATGTTGTTATATCTGGAACTTATTCAGAAAAAGATCAGAATGGTACGTTGGTAAATCAAGGAACTACTTCTTATACAATTCATTTGGGAGATTTTAGTAACACGGGAAGCATGGGTAACTTCTCCGTGGAACGAAATGCCCGTTATCAATATAATATAACTGTACAAGGAGTTACGAGTATTATCACGGAAGCTAAAAAAGAAACAGGAGATGGTGATCAACCTGGGGCAGAGGGTATTATTATAGGAAATGAAACTGCTTCTGAGATTTTTGATTTGGATTGTACGTATGAACAAATGATTGTTTCGTATGATTTAGCCGCAATAAAGGAAGCAATATTAGAGGATAATTCAGAACTGACTCAAGATGAAAAAATAGCTAATGCTTTTATCCTGAAGACTTCTACTCCGTTTGATTTAAGTGGATCTGAATATATTCGTCCTTATGCGATAGCGCATGAAGTATCAAGTGAACGTCTTGATCAAGAGAAAAAAATTGCTGGTTTAATGGATTATAAGTGGGTTTATTTTTGCTCACAAGCTAGTTCTTCCCAACTCTCTCCATATCCTGGAGATGGAAATGTTAGTCTTATAGATCCATATGACTTGTGTGTTAAGTTAGGTAATTTAGTGGCAAAACTGCTCAATGGTGAAGATATATCTACTAATGATGAGGGAATTATTGTATCATCTGATAATAAAGTCTATTTTACAGCCTTTGTGAATGAATATTATTATGATACAGATCCTCTGAGTGGGAAGAGTGTGAATTGGGCCACTTTTACTAGACAAAATGATCGTACTATGACTATAGCCAGTGATATGAATATTAGTCCTGATGGGTATAGTATTTATGCGAAGGCTCGTACTTCTATTTCTCAACGTTCTATTCAGACATTTTATAATGCATCAGTAGCAGGCACTGTTAATGCAATAGGATTGGAAACGTATTGTGAGAATAGTTCGTTCTTAGATTATGATCAGTATTCTTGGAATCGATGGTCGGGAAAAGGGACCTCAGATGTTAATGGAAGGAAAAACATGATCGATTTGGTTGGAATAAACAGTAATTCTAAATGGAACAACTATGTTAATATCAAAACTAATGGATATTTGACATCTTCTCAAAGTTTGAAGCATAAAATAGAAAATAATAAATCATTGAATAATCCTCATCCTTTTTATGCATGCTTAAGTCGTAATAGAGATTTGAATGGCGATGGTAATATAGATGATAATGAAGTCAGATGGTACTTAGCATCTGGTGATCAGTATGCAAGATTACAAATAGGTAGTGCGGCGATGTCAGATGCTGCTAAACTTTTTCAAGGAGATAAAACGAAGCTAAGAACAAATTATCCGAATGCCTTTTTTGAGGATGGAGCTTTGTATTATACAAGTACTTATTCATCTTCTTCAAAGGGAGATACCAGACAAATGTTATGGGCTGCTGAAGTTGGAGCTTTTGGGGCAAGAAAGGAAAACCAAAATTATATTTATAAAGGATTGGTACGTTGTGTAAGAAACTTACCTAGTGAAACGATAAAGGAACAACAGTCCAGTCAGACAGTAGTTGGTGATGATGCATTAGGAGATGTTTCTTACGATCAATCAAAAGGAGATTATGTTTTTGATTTTGGTGATCGTTTGGATCCTCGTATCTATCGCTCTGCTCTTCAATATGGACCGTACGCTCCGCATTACGAGGAACCAGTATTGGATAATATGGCCGATTTGAATCGTTTGCCTCAGGGATTTGTTGTAGCGAAAAATGATGTGAATTCTGGTGCAACGTACTTAGCATCAGATATTTGGAAGGGTTATCTTGATCCTTGTGCAAATTATAGCCAAACAGGAGATGATCAAAGTTATCGGGGATATTGGAGAGTACCAAATCTACGTGAAATGATGGTTTTAGCGACTAAAGCTTCAGTTTTAGGAATAACGAGTGGCTATTATGCTATTTCTACAGGATTCTCGGTAAAAACAAATGATCGTCCAGGCTTTTTATATAATGCAGCCAGTGGCTTTGTAACAACGCAAGGAAAATCTTATGTTAAAGTTCGTTGCGTGCGTGATATGATTAATGGTAAATAAATTGGGAGGCCGAAAAGGTCTTATGTATATGAATAAATGTATATATATAATTATATTTTTACCATTACTTTTTGCTTGTCAGGGGAAAAATAAGGGAGAGACTAAGTTTTCAAGGGATAGAATAAGTGTTGAGGAAAGCTCACATGGCTCCTTCCCTTTCCCCGAAATCCCCGCCATGCTCACGCAGCCGGAGGAGCGGAAATCTTACTTGCTGGAGCATTACTGGGATCGGTTCAACTTTGCAGACACGGCGCTGGTTAACAACCGGGAGGTGACGGAACAGGGCTTTGTCAACCAGATTTCCCTGCTGGCCGACGGGGCAACGCCTGAGAAGGTGATTCGGGAAAGCCTGAAGAACTGGTGTTCGCGGTTCATGCCGGAAGTGCAGGCACGACGGGTAATGATGCAGCTGGCCGATGATTATCTGTACAATCCCAATTCACCGTTCTACAACGAGGGGTTGTATGGAGTGTATCTGGAGACGATGCTGGAGGTGTTGCCTGAAGAAGATGCCCGGAGATCATCGTTCGACTTCAAGCTGAGGCTGCTGCGGCGTAACAAGGTGGGGGATAAGGCGACAGACTTTTCCTATTACTTACCGGACGGACAGAAGAAATCGCTGGCAGCAACCTCCGCCAGGGGGAACCGCCTGCTGCTGGTGTTCTATGATCCGGAATGCGAGTCGTGTCACGAGGTACTTCGCGAGATGACGGCTGATGCATCACTGGCCAAAGCTGTGAAGGCGGGACGCATAACGGTGCTGGCCGTATATACTGAAGGCAATCAGGAAGCCTGGAAGAAGGGACTGGCTGATATGCCGGAAGGATGGATCATCGGAACCGACCGTCAGAAGGTGAAGGAAGAGGCTCTGTATGATCTGAAAGCGATGCCGTCGCTTTATCTGCTGGACGGACAGAAGCGGGTGTTGCTGAAGGATGCACCGCTGGGCCAGATCCGTGAAGTGCTGGGCCTTGCCGTGAAGTGAGAGAGTTCAAGTTTTATGAAGAAATATTCGCTGTGAAGCGAATTCTTGCCCTTCGCTTAGCGTAGCGGAGGGGTGCTTATTTTTTTACAATAAACATTTTTTGGTTGAGAACCACACTGCTTCCTGCAGTGTGGTTTTTTTCTTGCTAAAAATGTTTCGGGCTTTTCATCAAAACGTTTCGGCGTCTGACTGCAAAGCCCGAAGTCTTTTTTGAAAAGCCGGGCACGTTTTTTCAACGGGCAGAAGCCTTTGGGCGGAGATGAAAGAGGGGACTTTGATTTCTCAGAATAAGGTTATAAATTTGTAGGGATTTAAGAACATAAGATAGGATTGGAAAAGAGTCTGAACGAGGATGAATGCGGAACAGCGAGAGTATATCGGAATAATCAATCAGTCGGCTGAGGAGGTGATTCTCATCAAGAAGACCGGCTGGGAGGAAGTGAACTTGCCGGGACATGTACACGGAAAATGTCAGATTATTTATACGCTGGCAGGAACGTTGCATGTGGAGATCGGTTCGGAGAGTTATTTTGTTCCGGAAAAGCATATTGCGTGGATTCCTCAGGGGGCGGAGCATAAGCTGTCGAGCAATAGCCGTCAGGTTTCGATGGTAATTTTTTATGTCAGTCTGAGACCGGAAGGAAAGGATGACCCGAAGGGGGAGTTTGCCATCTATACGGCCAACCGGCTGATCGGGGAGAACCTGAAGTTTATTGCTTCGAAGGGGAAGATGATCGGGAAGCAGGAACAGCCGGACTTATATCATTTTGCACTGGGCTTTTTCAATCTGCTTCCGCAGATGTCTCCGGGAAAGGAGTTGCTGCTCAAGTCGCTGGTGATTCCGGATGATTCCAGGCTTTATCCTATCCTGAGATATCTTACGGATCATGTGCAGGAGGAACTGCGGATGGACGAGGTTGCATTGCGGTATAACCTGTCGACGCGTAATCTTAGCCGTCTGTTTCAGGAGTCGAACATCCATTTCAGCAGCTATGTGAACCGCCTGCGGATTATGCGGGCCATTGAACTGATGACGGATGGTGGTAGGACGATGCAGGAGATTGCCTATGCCGTGGGCTTTAATAATCCGAATCATTTCAACCGTGTGTTCCGGCAGGTGACGGGACAGTCGCCCAAGAATTACCTGCGGAGCTGTCAGGAAGACGAAACCGTGTGATGGGTCACTTCTTGAGCAACAGGCGCAGGGCAAACCACGCATGGCGCGCAAGGGTGGACAGATAGCCGTAGTGACGGCACATGATGCGGAACCGTTCGTGAAGGGAAGCGCGGTGGTTGCGGGTGGTCATGCCTTCGTTCAGATAGTCGATCAGGGTGAGATGGGTATTGTGAAGCGTATGGCTTTTTTTCATGATGCGGATGCACCAGTCGAAATCGGCAGAGAACCGGTAGCGCAGATCGTAGGGTTCGGCCAGTTCCCGGCGGGGGAAAAAGGCCTGGTGGCACACGAGCATTCCGTCCTTGAAGCTTTTCCAGTTCAGGTCTTCGGGAGCGGATAGGCGCCGCATGCGGAGGAAATGTCCTTCTTCGTCTACAATGGCCGTTTCGCCGTAGAGTACATCGGGAAGCTCGGTTCCGGTGATGGAGTGTACCATCAGTTGCAGGGTATCGTCTTCGTGAAGTTCATCACCGGCATTGAGAAAACAGAGATAGTCGCCCGTAGCCAGGCGGATTCCCTTGTTCATGGCATCATACAGGCCTTTGTCCGGTTCGCTGACCAGGGTATGGATGTGCTCGCGGTAACGGTTGATGATGTCCAGAGTGTGGTCTTTGGAACCTCCGTCTACAATGATGTATTCCACATTCCGGTAGGTCTGGGTAATGACACTCTGGATGGTGTCTTCCAGCACGGCACCGGCGTTGTACGTCACGGTGATGATGGAGAACTTGGGATGAACGTGGTTATGCATTGCTTCCGGTTATCTGATTATAAATCTTGATGTATTGTTGGGCTACGGTTGTTTCGGAATAGGTGTTCAGGGCCTTCCGGTTGGCTTCGGCACTGAGGGTTTCGTAGTCTCCTTCTGTGAGGGCCCAGCGGATGCCGTTGGCCAGATCTTCAGCCGATTTGTATCGGGCGACATAGCCGTTGTGCAGGTGGTCGATCATCTGCGGAATACCGCCCACATTGAATCCTACGCAGGGAATACCGCAGGCCATGGCTTCCACGATGGTGTTCGGCAGGTTGTCCTGCAGGGAAGGAGTCACGTAAAGGTCGACTGCGTTGTAAATGTCCACCAGTTCCTTTTCGTTGCTCACATAATTCATGTTGTAGATAGGGAAGGGGAACAGGGATGCACACTGTTCGGAACGGCTTCCCAGCACGACGACTCCCAGCTGGCGGCTGAATTCGGGTTCTTTCTGTGCCAGCAGCTGACAGGCTTCGATGAGGTAGGCGATTCCTTTCCGTTCGTCGGTGATCTTCATGGAGCCGAACAGCAGCAGTTTCTTGTCGGCAGGCAGATGAAGGCGTTCACGGGCAGTTGTTTTGGGGCGCGGACGGAACAGATTGGTGTTGATGGCATTGGGAATATTGGTAATGGTGTGTCCCGTGAGCAGGGAACTTTCGCGTGCCATCGCTTCCAGCCACCGGCTGCAGGCCACAAACGTAATATGTGAGTGTGCGAAGAGTTTCTGTTTCTTATGGAATACGCGTGCGGACAGGTCTTTCCGGTGCGGGTGAAGCAATTGCTCGCATTGCTGGCACTGGGTTTTGTATTTGTCGCAGTTGCCTGCATAGTGACAGATGCCGGTAAAGGGCCACATGTCATGCAGCGTCCATACGACAGGTTTGCCTGATTCCAGAATCTTGCGTATATCTGTCAGTGAGAGCATACCCTGGTTGATCCAGTGCAGATGAATCACGTCAGCCTGCCGGAATTCGGGAAGGGAAGTGATATCCGTCCCGGTATTGGCAATGTCAACGGCAAAGAGATTGTGTTTGCTGAAGCGGTTGGCTGTCAGGATCACGAGGCGTTCCCAGAGGAACTGCCAGATTCTCCACCATGATTTCTTGAGCGAAACGACAGTGACGCGTTCGGTTTGCTTGTTGCGGACCAGCATTTTAGCCTTGATACCGTTGTTTCTCAATGCGTCCATCAGCCGGCTGGCCGCAATGGCCGCCCCGCCGATTCGTTCTGCTGTATTGATGATAAGTACTCTCATGTTCGGAATCTCTGTTTGATGTCTGCAAAGTTAGGTCTTTTTTTCAACATTCTGCAATTCGCCGGTGGATTTCCTCAATCTTGTTACGGTAGAGTTCGTAGAGTTTCCGGCCGTTCTTCTGGCTCTGCTCTGTTGTGAAACTGTTATTCCATAAGCGCATGCCTCCTACGCTCAGTGAACGGAAGCCGGCATCGTACCATCCCACCTGCAGACCGTTGAGCCAGGCACGGGCACAGAGTTCGTAGTCGTCAAACTGGAAGGGGGCAAAACTGAAATCGATGTGGTGAAGGTGCTGGCGAAACAGTTCCTTGTGAATCCACATCGGAGCCCGGTTGACAGAGGTTACGAAACTGAAGTCCCCTTGCTGCATCGAAGGGCCTCCGTGTGCATAGCGGTCTGCATCTTCGAATGCAATGTCAAGTCCGTTTTTGCCTCCCAGAATGACCATTCGGGGGTGTTGGCGGAAAAGATCGACTGCGCGTTCAATCCAGGCTGTTCCGTCGAAATCGTCATCATCCTGCAGCAGGGCAATGTAGCGTCCGTTGGCGAAACGGATGGATTTGTCGTACGTGATGTTCTCGTAAAGATCGTTGCTGCGGATCAGAAACTCATTGGCTCCTGTCAGGGCAGCGGCGAGTCTTTGGGTGTGTTCCAGGTCGGAACCGTCGTCAATGACAATGATTTCCAGACCGGGATATTGCCGTAGTTTGGGAAGTATGTGGCAAATCTGTAAACTCTTGTTATGTGATTGGATGATGACACTCACTTCGGTTTCTGCGTGATAGCCTTTGGCGGCCCATTGAGCATAGCTTTTCTTGTTCTGGGTTACGCCTGAACGTTTCTGGAAGCTGAGTTTTATTTTTTCGAGTAGCAGTTTCATAAGCAGGGATTAATGACATTTGTTTCTCCCGAGCCATTTGTTGACCCGGTTTACGATGGCTTGTCCGATGATACGGAAGTTGCCGTAGCGCAGGTTGAGGAAGAGTTCTTCAAACGAGCGGCCGATCTTGATCCACGGGTGTCTCCATCCCATGATGCGGTACACGCTTTCCTTATAGGCCGTATGTTCGATGACATAACGCGGATGCTTGAGCGGGAATTCCAGCTCATAGCGTTTCATGGTGAAGATGCGCCGGTAGCCGCGGGGCAGGGTGCGGAGCGAGCCTCCGAAATGTACGGAGTCTGCGGTTGCTCCCAGGTTATTGATCAGGTTGTGTGTCGGAACGATGCTCAGTCCGGAGTTGAACAGGATGGAAGCATGGAAAATGGTTTCGTAGTAGGCTTTCCCGTGTTCCCGGTGACGCTGGCACATGTAGATGAAATCGTTCCGGTATTTCCGTTCCCGGATGAGGTTCTTCAGTTGCTGCATGTTGAACGTGTCGTCGAGGAAGGTGTAATGTTCGTCCCACTGGTCGACAACCCGTTTCCAGCTGGCCCATCCCCAGATGGAGAAGGTTGTGGCGAAGAAGTAGTCATAGGGAACATCGGGGGTAATTTCTTCGTTGTTGAATCCGGCAATCATGCTGATGCGGGTATCGTTCTCGTAACGGTCCAGCATTTCTTTGCAGAAGCGGAAGAAACTGACTGACGGGACATCGTCGTCTTCCAGCACAATGCATTTGTCTGCGTGCGAGAAAGCCCATTTCTGGGAAATATATTCCGAAGGATCGCAGCCGTAGTTCTTTTCCTGGTAGAGCTGGTGAACTTCGCATTCCCAGTCAATGTCGGCTACTACCTGCCGGCAGGCTTCAATGCCTGGCAGGTCTTTCTCTCCGCGCGGGCCGTCCTGATAGAGGAAAAGACGCGACGGGCGTGCCTTTTTGACTTGTTCGAACACCTGCGCCAGCTGTCTGGGGCGGTTGAAGAACAGGATAAGAACGGCTACATCTACAAGTGCTGGTTTCATAACGGCTGTATGTTTAGGGTTGTTGTTCCCGGATCAGTTCCGGATGGAGGTAAATGGCATGAATCTTCCGTTTGTCTTCCGGCGGGATATCCATGTAGTTTCTGTACAGATCCTTCAGATAGGCATCCGGATTGCAGGGAGCACTGAAGCGCTTGCCTTCAAATTCGATTTCTCCGAGCGGGAACACGGAGTCTTTGCGGTGCATGATGCCGTATCCGTTGTTGATCAGGACATTCGACAGGTAGGTGTCTTTGGGATAAATGGCCGAAAGTATGCTCCATATTGCGCGGAACAGATGATATTTCGCACCGAACCAGAAGAACTCGACGAAAGAGCGCAGGGAATAATAATGCGCTTTATGCAGAATGGAGTAGCTGGTAGAGATACCTTTGCTCAGTTTCTTTACCCATTTTTTCGGCAGACTGGGATAATCGATGAACGGAAAGATATCGATATACAGCCCTTTCTGATAGTTTGCCTGAAGGTTGTCTCCGCTTTCCAGATACAGTGAATTCAGATCGCGGATCTTATAGATGGGATCTGTATGTTCGGGATCGCTTTCCGGAGTCTGCATGAAGAGTCCCGGCCGCAGTTCCGAAGGGGCTACGGCGATGAAGCGTTCCAGATCTTCCTTGCGCATGGCAATGTCAATGTCATCGTCCCAGGGGATGAATCCTCCGTGGCGCATGGCTCCCAGCAGGCTGCCTCCGTCAAGCCAGTAAGGAATGTTGTGCTTGCGGCAGATGCGGTCTGTCTCTTCCAGAATGGAGAGTTGCTTCAGCTGGCAGGTTCTCAGGTTCTGCTTCAGGTAGCGGTCGAAATAGGAATTTCTCATAACGTATGGTCTCGTTTGACGTCAATGACTTGTCCGGTATAGTCGGATGCCAGGGTCAGCAGGGTTGCTTCGGCCACTTGCCGGGCTGAAAGCAGGGTATTTTCCGGTTCAATTCCGAAATTATGTACGCGCATCGGTGTTTTGGTACGTTCAGGGTTGATACAGTTGATGCGGATGCCGAAACTGTCCCATTCCTGTGCGATGGCCTGTACGAAGTTGACAATGGCAGCTTTGGTAGAAGAATAAATGCTGTAGAAAGCTCTTCCCCGTGTGTAGGAACTGGAGGTGAAGAAGATCAGCTTGCCCTTGCTTTCTTTCAGGTAAGGGAAGGCTTCCAAAGCCACATTCACGGTTCCCATATAATTGGTCTGTACGGCCCGGGTAATGGTTTCGTAGTCAGTCGTGATCAGCGGTTCTTTGTTGAGAATGCCTGCTGTATTGACCACGAAGTCAATCCGTTTTTCCTGTTCAAAGACGCTGCGCAGGGCTTCGGCCACTTCCTGACGGTTTCCTACATCCACCCGGTTGAGGCTGCGTGAGAAGCGGTAAACCTTGGCTCCTTTCTGTTCCAGCAGATCGGCGGTTTCTGCTCCGATTCCGTAGCTCCCTCCGAAAAGGACAGCTACTTTTCCCTGGAAGTTTTCTCTGCTGCCGTCTTCGTGATTCAGTTCACTTTTGCGCAGCTGGAAGAATTTGTCGAGCAGATAAGTGTCTTCCTTGTAGGTCAGTTTCATATTGCTTTCTTCACCCAGTACCACATAAATGGGAACTTCAGGCAAGTATTTCCGGACAACACCGCAGTCGTCCGTCACCTTGAAGTTCGGGTCTTTCAATGCGATTTCGTAAGCTTTCCGGATTGTTTCCAGATCGAATGCCTGCGGGGTCTGGCCGCGTCTCAGCCGGGAACGGTCCGGGATCTGGCAGATGAAGTCACCTTCCACTTCAATAATGGTATCGGCCGATGGAAGAGCTACGTCGATGGCCTGATAGGTATCCAGTACCGTCACCACATCGTTGATGATACGCTGGCTGACCAGAGGGCGTACGGCGTCGTGGAAGATCAGATTGCATTCCGTTCCGGCATACGATTCGATGGCTGACAGACTGGAATGATAGCGTTCCTTTCCTCCCTGCAGAATCTTCTTGACTTTTTTCCAGCCGTTGCGGATGGTCATGTTCTCAAATTCAGCAATGTAGAAAGGGTTGGAAACGATGGCGATTTCGTCAATGTGGCTGTTGCGCTCAAAGGCTTCCACGGTATGTTCGACCACCATCTTGCCGGCTACTTTGAAGAATTGTTTCGGTGTGGAGAGTCCCAGACGGCTTCCTACTCCTCCGGCTAATATGACTGCTATGTTTTTTTTCATCTTTCCGTACATGTAGTTTTCTAGTTTACAAAGATAATACAAAGAAACGAAAGGACATGCACTTTGGGAGCAGGAATGTGGAAACCGCCGGGCTTCCGCCGGAAAGCCCGGGATTATAGCCGGAAGTAGGTGTTGCCGTAGGCACGGATCATGGGATAGAAGAAGGCACGTACCCAGCTGATCAGGCCTTTCTGCCGGGGATTGTAGTAAATGGTCTGTTTATGCAGCATGCAGGTCAGGCAGAGCCGGAACAGGCTGACCGGATCTTTTCGGGTCAGAAGTCGGCTCAGGCGGTGACTCAGGGCCAGACGGGGCTGTCCGGCTGTTTTCCGGCAGATATATCCGTAAAAGAACTGCCAGGTTTCCAGCCGTTGTTGCCGGCGGTAATCTTTGAAGCCATAGATGTAGGGTTCCCAGGTAGGATTCTGCCGGATGTGTGCTCCGTATTTCCGGTTGAGCTGATGAATGGCCGATCCTTCGTGCGGACGGTGCCAGTTGAGCGGCTGGTCTACGCAGGTCAGTCCGTGGTTCAGATGTGCATTGACGGCAATCCACCAGTCATACAGGATGTGTCCGTCCCATTCCTGAAAGATTCTCCGGATAAAATCTTTGCGGATCAGCATGCTGTGTCCCGGTGTACTGTCATAAAACAGCAGATATTCCAGCTGACAGGAAGGATGTGTAACCTTCATGTTCCGGTCGGAGCGGTAGACTGTACCGGTGTGGTAGGCAGAAACGCACAGGTCGTTGTCGCCGATGGCTTCCATCTGTGTGGCGATTTTTTCTTCATACCAGATATCATCCTGGTCGGCAATGGCGATATAATCTCCTTCCGCCTTGGATAAGGCATCCTGAAAATTGCGGTTGAATCCCAGGTTGGAAATATTGGCATGAAAGCGGATGAAGGGATATTGCCGGGCATATTCGCGGACGATGTCGGCTGTATGGTCAGTGGAGCAGTCGTCCTGAATGATCAGTTCATGGATGGGGTAGGTCTGTGCCAGAATAGAGTCCAGCTGCTCACGGAGAAACTGTTCTCCGTTATAGGTACACATGACGATGGATACGGTTTTCATGAAGCGGATGTTTTTTTGCGTTTGAGGAGATAATTCAGGCTTTCCTTGAAAGTTACGGAACCGCTCACCCACATGATCAGTCCGTAAAGGGAAGCCGCCAGTATGATTTTGACCGGGAACAGCAACCAGAGGCTGGTGATAAAAGAAGTTGCGAGCCCGGTCACTGCCATAACAAAACCTGCTATAAGACCGAATGACAGAACATCCCTGGCTGCGGCCAGGAAGCTGAGACGGATCTCACGCCATACCAGCCAGTGCCATATCAGCAGCCAGGCTGTATTGATGCAGACATATACGAGGATCATCTGCTGGATGCCGTAGGGATAAAGCAGATACATGACGATGAGCTGGGTTGTTCCCTGCACGACTGTATTCCACAGATAAATGTTCGATTTTCCTTTGCTGATGAGCAGGTTGGTATAAAGGTTTGTGACGGGAATAAATGCACCGCCGACAGCCAGCATCTGCAGGATGCGGGCACTGGGTAACCATTTGCTGCCGATAGTCAGGGTAATCATTTCCGGGGCGACCAGCGAGAGGCCCAGCATGGTCGGGAAAGAAATGAATGCTGTGAAACGGAGCATCTTGCGGAATACGTGGCACTGCCGTTCGCTGTCGTCGGAAACTTCACGCAGGACGGGCAGGGCTACGCTGCTGACCATACCCGTGATGAGAGAGTGTCCCATGAGATTCCATTTGTTGGCCTGATTGAACTGTCCTACTTCCCGTTCGGAATAATACCGTCCCAGGATGATGGAAAACAGATTGTTGTTGATATGGTTGAAAATGTTGGTCAGAAGCAGCTTGCTGCTGAAACCCACCATGCTCCGGAGGGGCTTGAAGCTGACGGGGAGAGTCGGTCTCCAGGGGGAAAAATGCAGATAGCAGAGATTGATCACACTGACGTAGACGATACTTTGGGTAGCGATACCCCAGTATGAATAGCCCAGCAAGGCCATGGTAACTCCCACGCAGCCTGAAACAATCAGAGCGATGATGCACGAGAGGGCTTTCTGTTTGACCATCAGGTTGCGGAACAGGTATGCACTGTGGGGAATGCCGAGACTGGCAATGAAGAATCCCAGAAAAGAATAGCGGGCCAGTGGTATCAGTGCTTCGTTGTGATAGAAGTCGGCAATCAGGGGAGCGCAGCCTGCCAGAATCAGATAGAGGCACAGGCTTAGTCCGCTGCAGAACCAGAAGACAGCGTTGTAGTCTTCATGGCGTGCTTCCTGCTTGTTGGCGAGGGCGGCTGTGAAACCGCTTTCCTGCAGAGAGCCCGCAATGAGTGAGAAAATACTCAGCATGCCTACCATTCCGTAGTCGCTGTCGTTCAGGATGCGTGCGGTGATGATGCCGAAAATCAGATTCAGCACCTGCATGGCTCCGTTGTTGATACCTCCCCAGAGCAGTCCTTTGGCCGTTTTTTCTTTGAGTGAGTGTTCGGGCATTCGTTTGGATCTAAAAACAGCTTACAGATGGAGCAAGTCCCGGATACGGAAATACTTGCGTCCATCTGTAAGGAGTAAAGTATGGTTAAATTCCGGAGAAGGAGTTTATTTGACTTCGCTTCCCGGTTTGACTTCTTTCAGAACGGAAGTTACAGCCAGTGATCCGTCGAAGTTTTCGGCGCTCAGGATCATACCTTCGCTGACCAGGCCGTTCTTGAACTGGCGGGGTGCCAGGTTGGCGATGAACAGCACCTGTTTGCCGATCAGTTCTTCCGGACGATAATGCTGGGCAATACCGCTTACAATGGTACGGTTTTCCAGGCCGTCGGCAATCTTGAACTTCAGCAGTTTCTTCATCTTGGGAACGACTTCACATTCCAGTACGGTTCCTACACGGATATCCAGTTTCTCAAAGTCTTCAAAAGGAATGACCGGCTTGATGGGATTAGCCTTGTAATTGGCTTCCTCATTGGCTTTCTTGGTAGCCAGCAGCTTGTCTACCTGAGCCTGGATGGTGTCGTCCTCGATCTTTTCGAACAGCAGTTCTGCCTTGTTCAGCTCATGTCCGGCTTCCAGCAGGCCTGTACGTCCCAGCTGTTCCCATTCGAAAGATTGCATGTTCAGCATTTTGCGGAGTTTTTCGCTGCTGAACGGCAGGAAAGGTTCGAAGGCGATGGCCAGGTTGGCTACCAGCTGAAGTGCGATGTTCAGGATGGTTGCTACGCGTCCCATGTCTGTCTTGGCCAGTTTCCACGGTTCGGTGTCAGCAAGGTATTTGTTTCCGATACGTGCCAGGTTCATGGCTTCTTTCTGTGCATCGCGGAACTTGAATACGTCCAGAAGTTTTTCCACCTCAGCCTTTACATCTGCAAATTCTTTCAGTGTTTCCTTGTCGTAGTCTGTCAGTTCACCGCAGGCAGGCACTTTGCCGTCAAAATATTTGTGGGTCAGTACCAGGGCACGATTCACAAAGTTACCGTAAACGGCTACCAGTTCATTGTTGTTGCGTGCCTGGAAATCTTTCCATGTAAAGTCGTTGTCTTTGGTTTCCGGAGCGTTGGCAGTCAGTACGTAACGCAGTACGTCCTGTTTGCCGGGGAAATCCTGCAGGTATTCATGCAACCATACAGCCCAGTTGCGTGAAGTAGAAATCTTGTCACCTTCCAGATTCAGGAATTCGTTGCTCGGCACATTGTCCGGCAGGATGTAACTTCCTTCTGCTTTCAGCATGGCGGGGAATACAATGCAATGGAATACGATGTTGTCTTTTCCGATGAAGTGGATCAGGCGTGTTTCGGGATCTTTCCACCATTTTTCCCAGGAGTCGGGCAGGAGTTCCTTGGTATTTGAGATATAGCCGATCGGAGCATCGAACCATACATACAGAACTTTTCCGTCAGCACCTTCTACCGGGACAGGAATACCCCAGTCAAGGTCACGGCTCACGGCGCGGGGCTGCAGACCCATATCCAGCCAGCTCTTGCACTGTCCGTATACATTCGGACGCCATTCCTTGTGTTCTTCCAGAATCCACTGGCGGAGCCAGCCTTCGTGCTTGTCAAGCGGCAGATACCAGTGCTTGGTTTCCTTCATAACCGGTTTGCTTCCGCTGATGGCACTTTTGGGATTGATCAGTTCGGTAGGAGACAGAGTGCTTCCGCATTTTTCGCACTGGTCACCGTATGCACCTTCTGCGTGACAGCGGGGGCATTCTCCGGTGATATAACGGTCAGCCAGGAAGGTATGAGCTTCTTCGTCGTAATATTGTTCTGAGGTCTTTTCAATGAATTCGCCTTTGTCGTACAGTTTACGGAAGAAATCGGAAGCTGTGTCATGATGGATTTTTGAGCTGGTTCGTCCATATACGTCAAAAGAGATACCGAATTCCTTGAATGAGTCTCTGATCAGGGTATGGTAACGGTCTACTACGTCTTGTGGAGTAATGCCTTCTTTTTTGGCACGGATGGTGATGGGCACTCCGTGTTCATCAGAACCTCCGATAAAGATCACATCTTCTTTTTTCAGACGCAGGTAGCGTACGTAGATGTCAGCCGGGACATAGACTCCTGCCAGATGGCCGATGTGTACCGGTCCGTTGGCATACGGCAGAGCCGATGTGACGGTTGTTCGTTTGAATTTTTTTTCCATATATGTATCGTTATTGTTTTGAGTCACTATCTTTCACCTCTGCAAAGATAGTGATTTTTTTGTTCATTCAATTCATAAAAACAACAGGGACACGGAAAACGTTCCGTGTCCCTGTTCCGGATAAAAAAGAAGTGTGTGTTTATTCTGCTTTTACAAAATCTTCCGGATAAGTAACAAGGTTGGTTACCTGACCGTCTTTCAGACGGATCCAGGTCTTGAAACTTCTTTCTCCTTCGGTCAGTTCAATGACACGGGCGCCGTTGCCTCCCGGAATGTCGTGATAAACTGTCTTGCCTCCGGTGAACCGTCCGTAGCATAGCAGGATGTTGTTCCAGTTGACTACATAGTCATTGACATGATCGTGTCCGACGAAAGTACCCATCACGTCTCCGGCATTCAGCATGGCAGCATACAGACCGGTATTGATGGCCGGAGCACAGGCTTTTTCCTTGCGGGTTCCGATCAGCAGTGCATTCTCATTTTGGGCTGCCTGATTGTATTCCGGGAAAGGAATGTGGAAGAAGGCCAGTGCCGGCAACGGTTTGCCATTGTTGCGGGCAGTGAATGCCGCACTTTCCTTGCGGTACCATTCTACCTGGTCTGCCTTGATCCAGTCATAGCCTTTGATTTGTTTCAGCGGTGAATAGGCGTTGCTGTCGAATATATACAGAACGGCAGCTTCGTTGTTTCCGGCAGATGCATTGACGGGCAGGATGAAATTGGTGACTCCGGAGATGCCTTCAGTCCGTGTGTTCAGACAGCCGGCTTTTTTCTCTATGTAGTCCGACAATTCCTTGCGGTTCATGTCCTGTTCGTCATCATGGTTACCCCAGGTGACAGCAAACGGGATGTGGCGGGATATCGCAGGTTCAAGTGCTTTGTCCAGTCCTTCTGCTGCGGGTTTGGCAAAGATCAGGTCGCCGGTATAAATGACCAGGTCCGGTTTTTCTGCGTCCAGCACTTCGTTCATGCGTTTGGCAGCTTCTTCCGAAGCCGGATTCCCAGGTACCCAGTGTATATCTGTAAACTGGACGATCTTAAATTTTTTATTGCTGTTGAATTTCAGCGTCTGTGCTTGCATGCCAAATATTCCCATGCAGAGAAGTGCGGCAGCCATGATTATCTTTTTCATCGGTTCTTGTTTTTGTATTAGAATTCCATTTTCTTTCCAGCCTGTGGGTGTTTGGGTGCAAAAGGTATTTGCAGGAAATCGGCAATAGTTGCTGCAACCTGATTGTTGTAATACTGTCTGTCACCGGATATCTCTCCCAGGGCGGGTATGTCTTTTCCTATAGCCATGAACCAGGTTTCACCTGATCCGGTTGTATTCGTTCCATGATCACGCCAGTCATCAGCTTTTACTTTTCCGCATCCGCGTCCGTGGTCACAAGTAATAATGAGAGTGGTCTGGTCTTTGTAAAAGGGATCAGACTGGATATACTCCCATATCTCTTTCAGGAAGTTATCAAAGGTGCGTGCACCTTCCAGATACAGACGGTAATCACCCATGTGAGCCAGTTCGTCAATATCTCCGTAACCGATGTAAATCAATTCCGGTTTCCGGCTTTTCATGGCTTCGATGGCATATTCATGAGTAAACACATCTGCACGTTCATGTTCCCAGAATCTGGGAGCTGCATCCTGCATCTTTTCAACCAGACGTTCTCTTTCTGTCGGATTGGGAGAAAGAGAGTGCCGGTATCCTGTGTTTATTTCCAGGTGGCTTCGTTGTTCATTCAAAATGTGAATGAACCGGTCCCAACTTGCAAATATAAGAACTTTCCCTTTATAACGGTCTGTGTTGTTGGCAATTTCCAGGATGGAAACATTTGGATTCCATACCGGATTGTTGGTATTGATCTGTTCATCGTCTGGATGTCCGCAAAGGAGTTCGTTGTATCCCGGATAAGAAAACTGCATTTTGTTTTTCACCTGCATGCGGCAACCTTTCCAGCGGTTACCGATCATCAGTCCGTTACGGGCGATTTCTGACCAGGTAAAAGGCATCAGCAGGCTTCTGCGTTCTTCGGCTGTTGTTTTCCAATAATTTGCCTTGAGTTGTTCATTATTCCCGATCAGCAGAGAATCTGCACCACTGAATAACTCTTGCCAGCGGTATCCGTCAACAGTGACGAATACCACACGCCGGGCAGAAGTGTACATGGTAGAGAATAACAGTGCCGCTAATAAAATCAGAGTCTTTTTCATTATTTCTTGTTTAAGGATTATAACTGTAACCACCAGGGTTTGTCGGTAGTTTTGTCTCCTCCTCCGAATTGGCTGTCCAAAGCAGCCTGTACGTTTGCAGCATTGTTGTTGTATTCACTTTGCGGATACATCCACCGGTAAGGCAGTTGTACACCGGAAGCTCTGCGGAAATCAGGATATCCGGTCCGGAGTGCTTCATAATAGGGCAACCAGACACCTCCCTGCAGGAAGGTCGGCAGGTATTTCTGCAGGGCGATCCGTTCGATCTTCTGTTCAGTGGAAAGTGTGGAATCATAAACCACTTCACTTCCTTGCAGATAAGTTTCGGCAGCGTCTTCGCTCAGATAAGCAGCTACATCGGTAGCGTATGTGCGGTAGAATTCGAAAGATGCCTTGACTGCCGATTCGTAATATGTCTTGTCATCGCCGTTGATCCATCCTCTGACAACTCCTTCGGCCAGGATCAGCTGTTGTTCGGTATACCCCATCAGGATCATCGGTTCGTTGGTTGCATTTTTATAGTAACGTTCGGTCGGCTTGGAGCAGAGACCGGCTGTGGCTTTGTCGTTGACCAGACTGTAAGGCACGGCGGGATCACCTCCATCGTATGCTGTAAAGTCATCGATTGCCTTGCCTTCCTGTTCTGCTTTGGGAGTCTGGGTTGCAATGGCGAACAGACGGGGGTCTTTGCGTGTAACGAAGGCTGCCACGTAAGTAGAGTCCATGAAACGTCCGGAACCGAAGTCACTGTCGTTGAAATAGGGATAGCGGTTGCTGGCCTGATCCAGGTATACCAGCTGTCCGTTGTCGGCTGCACTTTCCATCAGCGGACAGTTGCTGACGATCTCAGCAAAAGTTGCAGGAATATTGATGCTGCCTACCTGAGTTTTGTTTGACAAGGACATCAGGATGCGCAGGCGATAGGCATTGATCAGTTTTCTCCATTGCAGGAGGTTACCGTTGTAGATAATGTCGCCACTGATGATTTCATTGTTGTCTTTCAGCAGGTTGTCCGCTTCTGCCAGTTCGTTGAGAATCCCTTCCAGTACTTTCTCCTGACTGTCATATTGAGGCTGGTAGACAGCATCGGTTTCTCCTTTCAGTGCATCACTGTAAGGAATAGCCCCGAAGTCCATGGTCAGCTGGTAGAAGTAGTTGGCACGGAAGAAATGTGCCAGAGCCTGATAGGCACTTCCGTTTTCGGACACTTCCATCATTTTGGTGACATCGCGCAGATTATTGTAATAGTCGAAGTCTCCTCGTGTCCACTTGTACACCTGATAGGCGCTTTCTCCGGAAGTCAGGATCAGCTGCTTGGTAGCGTGGCAGGCATCAGAACTGGTCTGATTAAAGGCTGTATAGGCAATACCTGTCAGCAGCAGTGACGGCTGGGTCGTCGTCGGATTGTTGGGATCTACGTTCAGCTCCTCCAGGTCGATGCATGAAGCGCAGAGGCTGGATGCCAGCAATAAGGAGGCAATATAAGTGATAGATTTTCTTTTCATGTTCGTGAATTTAGCAGTTGGTTGTTAGAAAGTAATGTTGGCGCTTACACCGATGTATCGTGCAGACGGGTCCTGAAGATCGCTGTCGGAAGCACCGAAGTCAGGATCCAGATAAGGAGTTTTCTTCAGTACGGCCAGGTTGTTTCCGTAGAGAGTCACTTCCAGTCCTTTGATGGAGTTGGAGTGGATCAGATGGCTGAAATCATAAGATACGGCCACACGTCTCAGTTTCAGGAAAGAGCGGCTGAATGTATTGGCGAACAGCTCGCTTTCGCTGGTACGTACGACAGCACGGTACGGGTAGTTTTGTGCCCAGGTCTGAATGTTGACTGCTGTTTCGTTTTTCTTGTATACACGGGTATCGCTGATGATATTTCCGTTGACATCGTAGGTTACTTCACCGCTTACGATATTGACACCTTCCGGAACATAGATGGGCTTTCCTCCGTTTTCATATTCTTCCTGACGGTACATGGTTGATTTCGGATGTTTTCCGCCCCACCACATTTTCTGGGTTGTAGTTGAGATCAATGTACCTCCGATAGCTCCGTCCATGTCCACGTTTACTGTAAAATGATCGAACTTGAAAGTGTTCTGCAAACCGAAGCGGACATCCGGATCCTGATTGCCGATGTAGCTTTTGAAAGCACTCTGGGTAGGCATACCGTTGCTGTCGAGGATCAGCTGGCCGTCGGGAGTCTTTTCCCATTCGGTAGCGTACATGGCATCTGCCCGGTCACCGAGCTTCAGATCACCGTATTTCTCCTGACCTCCGTAGATTTTAGTCAGCTTGCGGATGTTGGTGCTCCAGTTGGTGGACAGGTTCCAGGTAAATTTCTTGCTCTGGATCGGAGTTGCTGTGATAATTAATTCTGCTCCGTTGGTCGTATAGGTATTTCCGTTGACATAGCGGTTGTTGAAACCTGATGCGACGGAGATCGGAAGCTGAATGATACTGTTCTTGTCGATCATGTGATAGTAAGTAACATCCAGGCCGAGACGGTTACGCAGGAAAGAGGTTGAAAGACCGATTTCGTACGAGGTCGTTTTTTGTGGCAGGATATTGGCATTCAGCAGGTCTGACTGGTAAGTAACCGAAGGAGTACTTCCGTAAAGAATGCCCTTGGAGTAGGTTGCATACAAAGAATACGGATCAAGGTCGCTGGACACTTGTGCCCATGCACCGTTTATTTTCAGATAGTCCATCCAGGATGGAAGACTGATATACTGGTCAAGCATCGCACTCAGTGAAACAGAAGGATAGAAGTAGGAATTGTTTCCTTTGATGATGGTTGACGACCAGTCGTTACGTCCGGTCAGAGTCAGATAGACACCATCGAACAGATCCAGATTGACAGAACCGTATACACTCTCGATCGCTTTTTCGTTCATGGAGTTGGTTGCTGAAACAGGATTCAGACTGTTACCCATGTTGTATACACCCGGTACGATCAGTCCGTCGGTTGCCTGATATTCGCTGCGAATCTGACGGTAGTAGAGTGAAGAACCGGCATTGACGGTCAGCGCGAAGTTTTTGTTGAAGGCACGGGTATAGGTTACCAGTACGTCGGTATTGATATCCAGCTGGTCTGTGTTCCAGGTCTTGTAGTCACCGTTGCGGGAGTCACCGTAGTTCATGTAGGATTTCGGTGATTTCATGTCTTCGAAGGTATCTTCCAGACGTCCTGCTGCACGGCCCTGTATGCTCAGTCCCGGCATGATGTCCCAGTTCAGTTTTACCTGACCGTTGGTAACATTACGGTCGTGTACCTGAGTCAGTTCGTAAGTGGCGAAATATGGGTTGTTATACCAGGCATAGTTGTAGTTGGCCTGTCGTTCGCCTTCTGCGTCCGGACGCCAGTGATGGGCGGCCAGTTCTTTTCCGTTGACATCGTTACCCATCCACAGCAGAATGGTGTACATGTGGTTTTTCGGTCCATATCCGTAGCGCGGATAGTTGGGTGAATAGACTTTATTATAAGAAAGGTTGGCTGACAGAGTGACGGCATCACTCAAGTTGTACATGCTGTTGAAGTTCAGGCCTCCGGTGTATACTGCTGTATTGGGTACCTGACCTTTCTGATGAGAAAAGTCACCGTTGAAGTTGTAGTTGGCCTTTTTGCTCTTGCTGGCAACCGAGAAAGTAGCCTTGGTGATGATTCCGGTCTGAAGGAAGTCTTTCAGGTTGTCATGCGCTTCCCAGGTGATAGGAACACGCTCATATTTGGACTGGTCATCATAAATTGTGCCGCTGACATCTCCCCACCAGGGAATCACCTCTCCGGTTTCCTTGTTGCGGATGGGACTGTTCCATTGTGCGATCTTTTGTCCTTCGAAACGGGGGCCCCAGGTCATGTCACCGTCGGAGATACCGCCGTCGGCACCATCCCAGAATGCGTACTGTCCGTTAGAACCGGAACCGAATTCTGTTTGTGTTTCCGGGAATACGGTAAATCCGGCTGTTACCATGCTGGAAAGTCCTGCCTTTACGGTCAGTCCTTCCTTGTCTGCCAGTTTGGTGGTGATCAGAATGGCTCCGTCCTTACCTCTGGAACCGTACAGGGCGGCAGCAGCCGTACCTTTCAGCACGTTGATGCTCTGGATGTTTTCCGGAGAAACATCAAACAAATCTGATTCTACAGGAACACCGTCGATCACCATCAGCGGAGTCTTTCCGCGCAGGGTAAAGGTCGGTGCCTGGAAAATACCGGTCGGGTTGTTCACGGTCAGACCGGCCACTTGTCCGGACAAAGCGTTACCTACGTTTACTGTACCCGGCTGGTCGAGTGCTTCGGTATTGACTTGCTGGGTGGTATAACCGATTTTCTTTTTCTGTTGTTTGATACCGATGGCTGTGACCACAACTTCGTCGATAGCCTGAATTTCGTCTGTCATCTGTACATTGATGACTTTCTGCCCTTTAACGGGCTTTTCCACCGTATTATATCCGATATACGAATATACCAGGGTTCCGTCTGCCGGGACATTAATTTCATAGCGTCCGTCCAGATCGGTTACGGTTCCTGTTCCTGAATTACCTTTTACGGTTACCGTAGCTCCGATCAGGGTTCCTTCCTTGTCGGTTACGACACCTGTTACCTTAATATTCTGTGCCCATGCGTTCAGAGACGACAGCAGGCACAGAAAAACAATACCTAATGTTGCTTTCATACTTTGGTTATAAATCTGAATATGTGAGTCGGATGTAAGAAGCAGAATCAGTAAAGATTCTTCAGATCCACTCTCTGGAAGATGGCGAGCAATGCCTGGCTGTCCTTGCGGTTTTCGTCCAATGATTTCTCAAAGGTACTTGTATCCGAATCGATGGCAGCCAGTGATACTTTCAGTACATGGCAGAACTGCTTTTCGGATTCTTCCGGAGTGATTTCATGTTTTTTGAGTGCCTTGCCAAGTGCTTTTTCAATATTCTTTACCGCGTTGTAGATTTCCGGTTTCCGGATGACGGTACGTCTGGTAGGATCTCCCGGTACAACCTCTTCTTTGGTTACATAAGTGTCCTTGAACAGACCGTAAAAATAGGCAGCTTTTTTCCCGAACCTGGATGAACCGGATACAGCAGCCAGGTCTTCGGCAGTAGGATCTCCGTAAGCAGAATAGAATTCCCAGGTCATGTCTGTACCTGCGGTTTCACTTACAGAAGTAACGTTCTCTTTCTTTTCATCGTCTGCGGCATAACGGGTTGCTGCAGAGGCATTCATAGCGTTCATGCATAAAAATGCACAAGCCAGGATTAAAATTTTTTTCATGTCTTGAAGTATTTTTTGACGCTGCAAAAATACCCCTGCTGCGTAACATGCAGGTTACGCAGTTGTGAAGAAATTGTTACTGAAAGAATGGCTCTGCATATGCCGGTTCATTCGTGCGGTCGTTGAGGCTGAATCGTGCGGTCGTTGGAGCCGGATCGTGCGGTCAATCGGGCTGAATCGTGCGGTCGTTGTGAGGAAAGCGGATGAGGAAACGTGTCAGACCGTCAGGCCATGTACGCAGAGAGAAAGTACATCCGTGTTTGATCAGTACGTCACGGATAAAGATGAGGCCGATCCCTTGTCCGTTGGGCTTGGTGGAGAAGAACGGGCTGAATAATCGGGCTTCTACTTCGCGGCTGATACCTGCTCCCGTATCGGCTATTTCCAGTGTCACCGGACTGGAGGTTGTCTGTATATAGATATTTCCGTGAACCTCGATGCTTTCGGCTGCATTCTTGAGAATATTTACGATTACCTGTTCAAAGAGAGTCGTGTCCATCTGCACTTGTGGATTTTCTTCACACAGGCTGATATGAAGCTGGATATCCTTGTTCCGGCAAATGTTCTCCATGAAGCGTTTGCAGGCTGTTACCCGTTCGTTCAGATAGACAGTCTGGAGCTGGGCATCAGGGATCTTGACCACATCTGCAAAGTTGGTGATAAACCGGCTCATGCTGTAACACCGTTCCACGCATACTTGCATCACTTCGCGCAAGTCATCAGAGTCTTCCGTATCCTGCAGGGCATCGCTCACGGACTCCAGGGTAGATGTAATGCCTGCTACGGTATTGTTTACTTCGTGTGCAATCATGCGGATTACTTTCTCGTAGGCTTTCTTTTCAGCTTTTACAACTTCGGAGGTCAGGCTTTCGATGAGGATGAACGGGTGGGCAAATCCCCGGTCGACAAAAGAGAGTCGGGAGCAGCGGTAGATCATGGAGTCGCTCAGACGTATGGTTTCTGTCTTGTTACGGGCAATGCGGTTCAGTTCCTCAGCCAGAGGAGAATTCAGTTCTTCAATTTTTTTCCCGGTCAGTTCTTCCGGAGCGGTATAACCCATAAACCGGACAGCGGCCTGATTGAGCATGGAAATGTGATCATCGAAATCCAGGATGATCACTCCCATGGGAGAAGCGCTGATCAGCAGATCCAGGAAATGATTCTGTTCACGCAGGCGGAGACGTTCGTCTTTCAGTTGTTCCATCATGCGGTTGAACACTTGTACGATGCGGTCGGCATCCTTTTGTCCTACGGGCGAAAGCCGGCTGCTGAAGTCCTGTTCGCGCAGCAGTTCCATTCCGTTTCCGATACTTCGGATCGGTTTCACTACCTTCTGATAAAAATAAATAAGGAAGAGGAGTGTGACCAGGATTACTCCTTCTGTCAGATAAAACAACAACCCCCGATCCTTCAGGATAAGAGCAGAAATCAGGCAGCCTGCTGTCAGCAGCAGGAAGGCGAGAATGAGGAACTGAGTTCTTATTTTCATACCGGTGAAGTTTAGGGATCAGGAATTGCCGACAGGCAGGTTGTATTTTTCCAGCCGGCGGTACAGAGCTCCCCGGCTGATACCCAGCAAAGTGGCTACCTGTGATAGGTTGTTGCCACATTCTTTCATGGCCTGCAGAATGGTTTGTTTTTCGATCTCTTCCAGTGTCATGCCTTGAGGCACTTGTAGCTTTGCGGCAGAGTTATGAACAGGCTGTTGATAACATAGCCGGAAGTCTGCTTCTGTCAGTCTGGTCTTTCCGCTGACCAGCAGGGTACGCTCCACCAGATTCTTGAGCTCACGGATATTGCCGGGATAGGGAAGTGACGACAGGAAATCAAGTGCATCACTTGTAAATTCTACGGGTGGTAACTGGTTTTGTTCACACTGACGGTCGGCAAAATGGCGTGCCAGCAACGGAATATCCTCCCGCCGTTCGCGCAGGGCAGGCAGATGAACGGTGATCAGGTTGATGCGGTAGAACAGGTCTTCGCGGAAAGTATGTTCACGGACCATTTGCGGAAGATCTGCATTGGTGGCACATACGACGCGGATATCCACTTTTCTCGGACGGCTGTCCCCCAGCACTTCGAAGGTCTGGTCCTGCAGAACGCGCAACAGTTTTACCTGGCAACTGAGATCCAGCTCTCCGATCTCATCCAGGAAGATCGTTCCCCGGTCGGCCATTTCAAACCGGCCGATGCGGTCTGTAACAGCATCCGTAAAGGCTCCTTTCCGGTGACCGAACATTTCACTTTCAAACAGGCTTTGTGAGATTCCTCCCAGATTGACCTTGACGAAGGGTCCCGAGGCCCTCCGGCTGTTGACGTGCAGGGCTTCGGCAATCAGTTCCTTACCCGTACCGCTTTCTCCTGTGATCAGGACCGGTGCGTTGGTTGGAGCAATCCGGCAGAGTGTATCGAGCACTTCGTTCAGGGCTCTGCTCTTGCCGATGATCCGGTGGCGGTCGAATCCGGCGTGCTTCTGGTCTGCAGATCCGGGCGTTTCCTTTTGCGGGGCAGTCAGTTCCAGAGCTGTTTCAATGCGTTGCATGAGTGCGGCATTGTTCCAGGGTTTGGTAATGAAATCAAAAGCTCCTGCCTGCATGCCTTGTACGGCCAGACGGATACTTCCCCATGCAGTCATCAGGATAACCGGAACATCCGGCCGGAAAATACGGGTCTGCCGGAGCAGGGTCAGTCCTTCTTCTCCACTGGTGGAAAGCGTGAAGTTCATGTCCATCAGGATCAGCTGCGGAGCAGTCCTGCGGATAATTTCGATAGCCTCTTTGGGGCTGGAAGCTGTTTCTACCTCGTATTTGGCCCGTTTCAGCATAAAGCTGAGGGAGGACCGGATGGCACTGTCGTCGTCAATGATAAGAATCATAAAGGTCTGTTTGTATTGTTGAGTTACTGCAAAGATACTTCTTTTTGGCAAATTTTTTTCACACTGGCAAATTGTTTACTTCAGGGAATGATTTCTGAGGGACTGGCTGATGTTGCCAGAGCAACGGTTAGGAATAAAATGTTTGCAATTCTTTCCGGAATCCATTACATTTGCCGCCCGAATTTCTTTATTCTCCTTTTGACGCATGTTTGTATTTGGAGAGTGGATGACAGAAAGTAAATAAGTTCCAGAGAAAATAAGAGTGTGAAAACAGACCATTTTGAACAGCTTTATCGGGGGAATTATGCCCGTCTGTACTATTATGCTTTCCGCTTTGTTGCTGACGAAGAGGCTTGCCGTGACATTGTCAACGATGTTTTCGAACAGGCCTGGAAGGATCGGGAACAATTGCAGGAAGCAACGGCCGTAGCTTGCCTTTACACTCGTACCCGTAACCGTTGCATAGACTATCTGCGCCACAGACAGGTGGAACAGCAGTACGCCACCTTCCTCCGTACCCTCACTTCGGAGGATCTGTCCATCCCTTCCGGGGAGCGCGAGGAGCGGGTGAGGCGCATGGAGCGCTGTCTGGAGCGGATGACCGATCCCACCCGGAGCATTGTGAAGCAGTGTTACTACGACGGGAAGAAATACCGCGAGGTGGGCGAGGAGAGGGGCATCACGCCCGACGGGGTGAAGAAACACATCGTGAAGGCCCTGCGGATGCTGCGGGAGGAACTGGGATGTGGAGAAAAACGGCGGGGGAAGGTACCCGGAAAGACGGATGAAACGTAATTGGAATACAGAAAACGATCGACCGATGGATATGAAAGAGAACGAAGACAGAATGGGGCGTACGCTGGATGCCCTGGAGCATCCCGGGCGCTTCACAAAGGAAGAACTGGAGGAACTGCTGGCCGACAGGGAGTGTGTGGCAGCCTGCCGCGACCTGCTTGACTGCCGCGAGGCGCTGGCACGCCGTCATGCCGCAGCTCCCGATGTGGACGGACAGTGGGAGGCTTTCTGCCGCCGCCATCCGGATGCTGCCGGTGCTGCCCGCGGCAGGAAGCGGATGCGCAGGGCGGCCTGGTGGACGGCGCTGGCAGTGGCGGCTTCGCTGGCCCTGCTGATGATGCTGCCCCTGACGGGCCGCAGGGAGTATACGGTGTTCAGGGCCGGACCTGCCGGTGGGGAGGTGAAGGAGGAAGTGCGTGGCGGTATCCGTACGGTCCGCATTCCCCGGGGCATGAGCCGCCGGCTGGTGCTGCCGGACGGGTCGCGGGTGTGGCTCAATGCGGAAAGCTCGCTCAGCTATCCCGGGAGTTTCGGCGGAAGGGAACGGCGCGAGGTGACGCTGCAGGGGGAGGCTTACTTTGAGGTGGCGCCCGACAGCCTGCATCCCTTTGTGGTGGAGACGGCGGCCCTGCAGACGCAGGTGCTGGGCACTTCGTTCAACGTGAGGGCCTATTCGCCGGAGGGTACGCGGGTGACCCTGCTCCGGGGGAGCGTGAAGGTGAGCGACAGGCACCGGGGGGAACTGCTGCTCAGACCGGGGGAAGGAACGGACTGCAGCCTGGACAGGAAGACCGTGGACGATGCGGAGGACTGCCGTGCGTGGACCGACGGCCGGTTTGCCTTTGATGATGCTCCGCTGGTGGAGATCATGCGCGAGCTGGGGCGGTGGTATAACGTGGATATCGTGTTCACCGACAGGGAGGTGATGCAGGAACGCCTGCATTTCCGGGCGGACCGGAGGGATTCGCTGGAGCAGGTGCTGGAGCTGCTGAACTGCCTGCGCAAGGTCAGGGCCCGGATCGAGGACGGCCGGGTGGTGGTGGGCGTCTGAAATTTTTTCTGAAAAAAATGTGCTTTTCCGGTACCCGGTCGGGCATGCTCTCCGTAACAGAAGCAGAATCAGTCAGAATTTTGAACCATGAAAACGAAAATGATCTTTTTGCTGCTGGCATGGACGGGGGCGGTCCTGACCCTGCCGGCTCAGACGGGACGCCCGGTCAGCGCAGAGCTGAAGGAGGTGCCTCTGTCGGCTGCCCTGAAGAAGCTGGAACAGGCTTCGGGATGCAGCATTCTGTTTACTTACAGCGATGTACAGCCTTACCGGGTGACGGCTTCCATCCGCGATATGGCGGTGGAACAGGCGGTGAAGAAGCTGCTTGAGGGTAAACCGCTCACCTCGGTGCACAGGCTGCCGGTTGCCGTGCGGGGCAGGGTGACCGACGAGGCGGACCGTCCGCTTCCGTACAGCAACGTGCTGCTGCTTACGCCCGATTCGGTGTTTGTGAACGGATGTGTCAGCCGTGAGGACGGCTCGTTCCTGATGACGGCGGAAGAGGGGAAGGCGTATCTGCTGAAGGTGTCGTCGGTGGGGTATGCGACCGTGGTGCAGGCTGCGGCTGCCGGCAACCGGATCCGGCTGGCTCCCGACGCGCAGATGCTGGAGGAGGTGACCGTGACGGGCCGCCGCAGACTGATAGAGCCTTCGGCCGGCGGGGTGAAGGCGAACGTGGCCGGGGTACGTCGCTGGCTCACCTGCCTTTTGTCACCAGCCGCAACGGAAGTCTGTCGGTGCTGGGAAGCGGTACGCCGGAAATCTATATCAACAGCCGGAAGGTGCGCGACCTGGGGGAACTCGACCGGCTCCGGGCTTCGGAGATCCTGTCGGCGGAGGTGATCACGGCGCCCGGACCGGAGTATGCTGCCGACGTGCCTGCGGTCATCCGCATCCGTACGCTCCGCCAGCGGGGGGGAAGGCTGGAGCGGAAGCGTGAACCTGGGCTACAACCAGGGACGGTGGGCGAACGGCGACCAGCAGGTGGCCCTGAATTTCCGCACCGGAGGGCTGGACTTTTTTGTGAAGGGCTATGTCAGCGAAAAGAATTCATACGGAGAGACGGAGGCCGTGATCCGCACGGAAGGAAAGGATGTGTGGGAGACGGTGGCCGGCGATGTGCAGACGTCGCGGTCGCAGAGGTTCTCGGCCGAGGCGGGCTTCAACTGTGAGGTGAACGAGCATCATTCGTTCGGGGTGAAGTATACGCCGGGGGGAACACTGGGCACTGCCCTCCAGCGGTCGTGGGGGGAAACGGTCACTTCCTGCAACGGGACTGAGGCGGAACGGGCGGACTTCGTGATGCGTTCCTGTCCCCGCGACGGGATCAATCATGCGGTCAATGCGTATTATGTGGGTGAGGCCGGCCGGTGGACGCTGGATCTGAATGCGGATTATCTGGACAACCGCATGAAGAGCAGCCAGTATGCGGAGGACGGAAGCGGGGCGGACATCAGCAGTGTGTCCGACTCGGAAAGCCGGCTTTATGCGGCCCGGCTTCAGGCAGGCGTGAAGCTGGGGAAAGGGCAGCTGTCGTTCGGGTCGGAAGGAACGCTGACGGAACGGAAGGATCTTTTCACGCAAAGCGGCTTCTCGGCCGATGCGGACAATTTCATCCGCCAGCGTGCCTTTGCGGTCTTTGCCGGGTATTCGGCTTCCTGGGGAAAATGGCGGGCGAATGCGGGGCTGCGCTATGAGCACCGTGCCACGGATTACTGGGATCAGGGGGTCCGGGTGGAGGAACAGAGTCCGGTGTATGATGAGCTGATCCCCACGGCGTCTGTCAGCTGGTCGGACCGGGATCTCAGTCTGGCACTTGCCTGGAAGACGATGCGGACCAATCCTTCGTATGCCCTGCTGACCAATGCCGTCAGCTACCGGACCCAGTATTCGTATACGACGGGGAATCCGGGACTGGAGCCGTCGCAGGCCAGTATCCTGTCGCTGAACCTGGCTTACAAATGGCTGTTTGCCTATGTGCAGTACAGTTACTCCAGAAATTCTCTTTCGAACATTACCATGCCTTACAATGAGGAAACTCATCCGGGGGTCCTGCTGTTCACTTCGGCCAATCTGGCACCGGGTTCGGGCTGCATCATCAATCTGAGCGCTGCTCCGCGGATCGGTGTCTGGCAGCCGCAGTTCAGCATTACCGGGGTATATGCGGCTCCCGACGGCCGTAACCTGGGGATTGAGGTCTGGCGCCGGCAGCCGCTGTTTAATTTCGGATGGGACAACAGCTTTACGTTGCCGCAGGGCTGGTTTCTGAACGTACAGGGCAGTCTGCAGACCGCCGCACGGATGGGATTCATGGTGAACCGTCTGGAGGGCCGGCTGAATGCCCGTGTCAGCAAGTCGTTCCTGAAGGACGGTGCGCTGACGTTGTCGCTGACTGCGGATGATATACTCCGTACCGGGTATTATCATTTCAATGTCTATGGGATCGATTCCTACAACGGGAACCGTATCTACCGCGACTGGCAGCGTGTGGGGATCCAGCTTTCGTATAAGTTCAATGCCACTAAGAGCAAATATAAGGGTACCGGAGCCGGCCAGAGCGAAAAGGCCCGTCTGTAGGGCTGCACCGGTTCTGCCTATTCTCTGCGGATGATCTCCTCGAAGTCTGCATCGATCCCGGTGTTCCGGTCGAAATCCCAGAGCGTGAGGCTGCGCAGCTGATAGTAGTAGTACCAGTAATAGAACAGTTCGTTGATGTGTTTCTGGCGGGCTTCGTCCTTGCTGACCTGGGCGTCGTTCAGGTCGAGGGTGCTGATCTGTCCCACCATGAAGGTCTCGACATTGGTGTGATAGCGTTTGCGGGCAATCCGGTCGGCCTCTCCGGCAATCTTCAGCTGGCGTTTCTGGTTGTTGAACTGTTCGGTCAGGATGAAGAGGTTCTGGTTGAAGTCCATGGTCTCCTGGCGCAGCTTGCTTTCAGTCACCTGACGGTTGCTTTCGGCCACACGGACCTGTCCGCGCCGTTTTCCCCAGTCGAGCAGGGGAATTCTGATTCCGACTTCCACCACCTGATTGTCTTTCAGGTGCTGGTAGGAGGAACGGAAGCTGTGGTCGGTGCCCGTATATCCCACCTGGGCGAACAGGGTGATTTCCCGGAGATTTCCCCTGGCTTTGGCCACTTCGTAGTCGGCTTCCAGCTGGCGCCGGCGGATGTTGCGGGCAAAGGAGTTGTTGGCCAGGGCTTTTTCCAGCACGTCCTGATAGTTGAGCAGTCCGCCGGGAATGGAGTCAGGCAGGACGGGGTCCAGTTCCTCCTGTCCTTCCAGGGCCAGGAACGAGCGGAGGGTGAACATGGCATTCTTCAGGGAACTTTCGTTGTCGGTCAGGGCCGATTCGGCATTCAGCATGTTCAGCTGCAGCTGGAGCAGGTCGTTTTCGCTGATCTTTCCCATGCGGCGTTTGACCTTGGCCACTTCGTACAGCTTGCGGGCATTTTCCAGGTTCTGGCTGGAGATGTTTACCCGTTCGCGTGCCAGCAGCAGATTGAAGAAATGGTTGATGGTGTTCAGCGTGACGTTTTCCGTGGCACTCAGGAAGGCCGCTTTGGCTTCCTCATAGCGTACCGGCTCGATGCGGCGGTTCCACTTCACGTTGTTGACGCTGAAGATGGGCTGGTTGAGGGTCAGCGCCACCGGGACGGACATGAACTGGCGGGATTTGTTTCCGCTGAGCTGGCTCAGGTAGTCCAGTGAGGTCGTGAGCGACAGCGTACCTCCGGTCAGCCAGATGCTCTGGTCGATGGAGATCGATCCGGACAGATTCATATAGTCATTGCGCACGTAGGTATAGGCTCCGTTGTCCTGCTGGTAGGAGTTGTATTTCTTGTTATAGCTCGGAAGCGTGGCCGTAAAGCTGATTTCCGGCAGCAGGTTGGCCTGGAAGGTGCGGTACTCCCAGTAAGCTGTTTTCAGTTCGTTGAGGGCCACTGCTGCATCTACGCTTTGCACCCGTGCCAGAAGGATGGCTTCATCGAGTGTGATGCTGCGTCTGGCGGTTTGTGCCGTGCCTGCCTGGGGAAGCAGGGGCAGAAGGCTCATCCCCCATGCAAGAAGGATCTGTTTCATTGTTTTTCGGTTCATATGGCTTGTTGTTTTATTTTTATGGTTCTGGTTTTCCGGTTTGTTTGCTTTTTCGGGTTTTCCGGTTTGTTTTCGGACTTTCCGGTCTTTTTTCGGGCTTTCCGGTCTTTTTTCGGGCTTTTCAGCCTTTTTTCTGTTTTGTATCGCGGATTTTTCCGTTTTTTGTTCTGTATTTGCAAGGTGGCTGTTCTGTTTTGTCCGTTCGGAAGGAAATACACAAATCCAGTGCCAGAATCGCAAGTCGTTGATTATCAGATACAGCCCTTCCGGTGAGTGTCCGGAAATGGACACTTTCTGATTCTGTAGCGGAAGACTGTCCGTTTTCGGACACTCGGGGCGATAAAGTATTGCAGATAATCAGGCAGTTAGGATTCTGGCACGCAAATTGTTTCAGGAAGGGTACCGTTGAAAACGGATTTGAATATGTATGAAAACGGACAAGGAAAATTCAAATAATCATGGATAGAGAAATACCGAAGAAAACATTGCAGCGTGAACGCCGGAAGCGGTGGCTGGGTTATGGAATGGCCGGACTGTTGCTGATTGGCGGCATCACCTGGATTCCTTCACTGATGCAGAGCCGCGTGAATGAGAAGGATCTGCTTTTCAGTGTCGTGGACCGCGGGACGCTGGAAGTGAGTGTCAGTGCTTCCGGAAAAATAGTTCCGGCAGTTGAGGAGATCATTACCTCGCCGGTCAGCGCACGTATTGTGGAAGTGTACCGCCGGAGCGGAGACAGCGTGGAGGCAGGGACTCCGTTGCTGAAGCTTGATCTGCAGAGTACGGAAACCGAGTACCACAAGCAGCTGGATGAGGAACGGATGAAACAGCTTCAGCTGGATCAGTTGCGGATGAATAATGAAACTTATCTGGGCGATCTGGCCATGAAGGTGAAGGTACAGGCCATGAAGGTGGGACGCATGGAAGCTGATTTGCGCAACGAACGCTATCTGGACAGCCTCGGATCGGGGACTACGGACAGGGTACGTCAGGCGGAACTTGCTTATAATACCGGATGTCTGGAACTGGAACAGCTGCGTCAGCAATATGCCAACGAGCAGAAAGTAAAGGAGGCTGATCTGAAAGTGAAGCAGCTTGAACTGGATATTTTCCGCAAGAGTCTGTCGGAAACCCGGCGTACGCTGGAAGATGCTCAGCTGCGTTCGCCGCGTAAGGCCATCCTGACTTCCATCAATACGCAGGTAGGATCGCAGGTGGCGCCCGGGAGCCAGGTGGCGGTGGTATCCGATCTGAGTCATTTCCGGGTAGATGGAGAGGCTGCCGAATCATACAGTGACCGGATTGCTGCCGGTGCCAGGGCGATGGTTCTCGTCGGGCATGAAAGGCTGGAAGGGATGGTGAGCAGCGTGACACCGCTGAGCCGTGACGGAATCATGTCCTTTACGGTGCAGCTGGATGACAGCAGCAACCGCCGTCTGCGTTCCGGACTGAAAGTTGATATTTATGTCATCAATGCGGTGAAGGAAGAGGCCCTTCGCATCAGCAACGGGTCGTTTTATGTGGGTGCCGGCGAGTACGAGCTTTTCGTGAAAGAAGGCAGTGGCCGGCTGGTGAAGCGCAAGGTCCGTCTGGGAGCATGCAGCTACGACCAGGTGGAAGTGCTGGACGGCCTGAAGGAAGGTGACTGCGTGGTGGTGAGCGATATGAGTATGTATCAGAGCCGGACACAGATCAAACTGAAAGAAAAGGAATGAGAAAAGAAATCTGAACGAATTCTGAGCAGAATCTGAGAGCAGTTTGAAGCTGAATCAGAAGCCTGAGCAGAGTCTGAGAGAATTCTGGGCAGAATCTGAGGAGAATTTGAGAAAATAAAACAGGAAATCAACAAAAAAGACAAAAGATATGATACGGGTTTATTTCAGACAAGCATGGATCATGCTGAAACAGAACCGGCTGTTCTCGTCGGTTTACATTGTGGGAACGGGACTTTCCATTGCTCTGGTGATGGTTTTGTTTGTCATTTATTATGTGAAGGCCGGACCGGTTTATCCGGAATACAACCGGGACCGCATGCTGGTGATCAAAACGATGAAATCGCAGGATAAGGGTTCGAATGGAACATCCTGCAATACCGGAGTCTCTTATTTCGTAGCGAAGACGCTGCTGAAGGATCTTCCCCATCTGGATCAGATTGCCGTGTTTCAAGGCGGATGGGGCAGGATGCGGGTAGACCTGCCCGGCAACCAGGGAAGCCAGGAAATCCAGCCTGGATACGTGGACTGCGGGTTCTGGAGCATGTTTTCTTTCCGTTTTCTCTCGGGAAAGCCTTTTGTACAGGCTGATGTGGATTCCCGTCTTCCCGTGGCTGTCATCTCCGAGAGTCTGGCCCGGAAACTGTTTGCCACGACCGATGCGACAGGGAAGTATCTGAGCGTGAATGCAGAGAGGATACGGGTATGCGGAGTGGTGAAGGATGTGTCGTACGCAACCCCCACAACGGTCGCCGACCTGTGGATGCCCATGACGCGTTGTCCGGCGTTCGATGACAAAGATCCCGACGGAAGGCTGAATGGCGCTTTCTGGATCTACCTGACGGCATCGACCCGGGCGGAAAAGAAGCAGCTGCGGGCGGAAGTGCAGGATGCTTTCCGGCGTTATAATGCGCAGGATCATCCCTATGTCAGCGATCTGATGGAACAGCCGGACGACTATTGGAAAAGTTCGTTGCGCACGGACTGCATGGGGGCGCCTGATGTGAAGCAGACCGTCCGGCAGCTGGCTTACATTCTGCTGGCCCTGCTTTTCATCCCGGCTCTGAATCTGGGCGGACTGATTTCTTCACGGATGGACCGGCGCCTGGGCGAACTGGGAGTCCGGCGGGCGTATGGAGCCACCAGCCGGATGCTGGTGAACCAGGTGCTGTGGGAGAACCTGTTGCTGACCTTACTCGGAGGAGTTGCCGGAATGCTGGTGTCGTGGGGCATCCTTCTGTCCGCCCGGGGATGGATCCTGAGTCTGGGAACAGCCAAGTGGGGGGGGATCCCATACTCCGATGCGTCTCTCTTCCTGGGACCGGAGGTGCTCTTCAATCCCTATGTTTTCGCAACGGCCTTTCTGGTCTGTCTTTTCCTGAATGTGCTTTCGGCGCTGATACCTGCCCTGTGGGCGTTGCGTCACTCCATTGTCAATTCACTTCATGCACAGCGATAAAAACCAATGACTATGTTTCAGAATATTCTACACCAATTATGGAATCAGCGGAGACAGAACGGATGGATTCTGCTGGAGCTGATCGCAGTGACTTTCTTTTTGTGGACGGTGATTGATCCCGTCTGTGTGCTGACGGGCAACCGGCTGATTGCTCCCGGGTTTGAACCCGAGGGACGGTATGTGCTCGAACTTGAGGCCTATGATTTCAACGATGTGCGCTACCGGAAAGAGGTGACCGACACCGCCCAGCGGGACAATCTCCTGCACATTGCCGGTCTGATCCGCCGGTGTCCGGAAGTGACGGATCTGACCTTCGTGACGCCTTATTCGTTTCCTAACTGTAGATCCTGGAGCGGCTATACCATTGCCACGGACACGCTCGACAACGCACAGACACGGAAGCTGTCGGTTCAGTATTATGAGTTTTATGTCCGCGATGGCGGCAACCTGTTCCGCACCTACGGCATGCGTGATGCCGTTACCGGGCGGGATCTTGAGATTCCGGCCGACTGTCTGGATGGCGACAAGGTGTTTGTTTCGGCCACACTGGCCCGCCGCTTTTACGGAACAACGGATGTCCGGGGAAAGAAATTCTTTATGAGCGGCAAGCCGTTTGAAGTGGCCGGCGTGTTCGGTGAGTTCAAGCACCGCGATTACGAGCAGCCCTTTCCGCTGGTTGTCTTTCTGAATTCCAGATTTGAGCCCGAACCTTATATCCATTGGCGATGGTTTATCGTTTTCCGGCTGAAGGACGGTGTGGATGCCCGGGCTTTCGAGAAGCGGTTCCGCGAGGAAGTGGCTCCGCAGCTTCAGATCGGCAATTTCTGCTATCCGGAACTGGTTTCGTTCAACCGGCAGATCCGGAACGAGCTGGAAAATAGCGGTACACTGAACAAGCTGCGTGTGCAGTATGCTCTGGCCGGATTCGCCCTGCTCTGCATCTTCCTGGGCATGACCGGCACTTTCTGGGTGCGCTGCGATGCCCGCCGTGGGGAGATCGGCCTGATGCGCAGTCTGGGTGCGACGAAACGTGACGTGCGGAAGCGCTTTCTGGTTGAAGCCTGGCTGCTGGTTACGGTGGCCTTCCTGATCGGCCTTGTGGCAGTGGCACAGTATGTCGTGACTTCCGGCAGTCTGGAAGGGGACGACACCTTCTATTGGCAGAACCGTCCGCTGGCCCATTTCCTGGTGGTGAGCGGTGTCGTATACGTCCTGCTGGCAGCGGTTTCCCTCGTCAGCACGCTGATCCCCGTGAGCCGTATCGCCCGCGAGGAACCGGCCGACGCACTGCGTGATGAATAAGTATGGTATGAACAAGTTAAAAAACGAATGCAATATGGCAATAATCAGACTGACCGGGATCAATAAGATCTACCGGGTGAATGAGATTGAAACCCAGGCTCTGGAGAATGTGAACCTGGAAGTGGAGAAGGGAGAATTTCTCAGCGTGATGGGGCCTTCGGGCTGCGGCAAGTCGACGCTGCTGAATATCATCGGCCTGCTGGATGCTCCGACGAGCGGAACGCTGGAGCTGAACGGGAATGTGATCACCCCTGCCATGGGTGACCGCCGGCTGGCAGAGTTCCGCAACCGGACGCTGGGGTTTGTTTTCCAGTCGTTCCATCTGATCGGCTCGCTGAATGTGATCGACAATGTGCAGCTTCCTCTGCTCTACCGCGGAACGGGATCGTCGGAACGCCTCCGTCTGGCGCAGGAAGTGCTCGAACGGGTGGGACTGAGCCACCGCATGCGCCATTTCCCCGGCCAGCTTTCGGGCGGGCAGTGCCAGCGTGTGGCCATCGCCCGTGCCATCATCGGCAATCCGGAGATCCTGCTGGCCGACGAGCCGACGGGTAACCTGGACTCCCGGATGGGGGCGGAAGTGATGGATATCCTCCACCGGCTGAACCGGGAAGACGGACGGACCATCGTCATGGTGACGCACAACGAGGAACAGGCGCGCCAGACTTCGCGCACGATCCGTTTCTTCGACGGACGGCAGGTGGAATGACGGATCATCCTGCCCAGCCGGCACGGTCGAGGCCCCGGTAGCCGATGGCTTCGGCCAGATGGGAGGGCAGGATGGAAGGACTTCCTTCCAGGTCGGCAATGGTGCGCGCCACCTTCAGGATGCGGTCGTAGGCGCGTGCCGAGAGGCTGAGCCGCTCCATGGCAGTCTGCAGCAGGCGCAGGCCGGCTTCGTCCGGACGGGCATAGCGGGCCAGCAGGCGGGAGGTCATCCGGGCGTTGCAATGGATTCCCGGATGGGCGGCAAACCGCTCTTCCTGCAGCTGGCGGGCACAGACCACGCGCTCCCGGATGACGGCGCTCGGTTCGGAAGGACGGGCGTCGGACATCTTTTCGAAGGGGAGAGGGGTGATTTCCACCTGCATGTCAATGCGGTCGAGAAGCGGCCCGGAGATGCGGCTGAGATAGCGCTGCACCTGTCCCGGTGTACACACGCAGGGGCGTGTCGGATGATTGTGATACCCGCACGGGCAGGGATTCATGGAGGCCACCAGCATGAAGCCGGCCGGATAGTCAACGGTGTAGCGGGCGCGCGACACGGTGATGTGGCGGTCTTCGAGCGGCTGGCGGAGCACTTCAAGCACGCTGCGGCTGAATTCGGGCAGCT
>UMAF01009160.1_pt1 | contig 35059 bp, 30 predicted proteins | sample 1963641 | NCBI WGS metagenome assembly UMAF01 (sample SAMEA4835909, study PRJEB28245) | human gut metagenome | biome: gut microbiome; material: fecal sample | place: Denmark | collected 2008
GAATTCTCATAGCGGATCATATCCTCCACCACGAATCTCTTCACTGCAAAATAGCTGGAAATATACAGATCCGCCGGTTTATCCAGCATCATCCGGGTCATCAGCTCATTGACCTTGCTTCCCATATTCCGGAATGCGGAATGCTGTTTATGTTCGTATCTGGCGTAAACGGCATCGAAACCCTCTTCCAGCTTGCCCAGCAGCTTGTCCACTTCATCCGCCGGTGTCTGTCCGTCATCATCCAGACACACCACGTAATCGCCGTCGGAATGACGAAGTCCCGCCATCAGTGCGGCATGCTGTCCGAAATTCCGGGCAAAGCCGATTCCCTTGATATTGTCATATTTATCACACAGATCCCTTATGGTTCCCATGGTATTGTCCGGGGAAGCATCGTTCACCAGAAAAATATCGTATTCATACTGCGTGAGTTCCTGCATTTTTTCCCGGATCTCCTTCACCACATGGGGTAAGGTATGTTCCGAGCGATAACAGGGGATTACAAAACTTACTTTTTTCATAATTGTGTTCTATTCCTCGTTTTCCTGATCATTTCCGGAATTCACTGCTGCCATCCAGACGATGTCCCGGTAGTCGCCTTCAATACACACATCGTCCCGCAACAGGCCCTCTCTGCGAAATCCCGCTTTTTCATAGCTGCGGATCGCCTGCCCGTTCCCCGACAGAGCCCGCAGATACACTCTGTGCAGCTGTTCTTCCTCGAAGCAGTACCGGAGCATCAGCTTTGCCGCTGCCGTACCGACACCTCTGCCTCTGGCATCGGCCTCTCCGATGAAAATACCGTATTCCGCCTTGTTATGATGTCTGTCAATATCCCGGATATAGACGGATCCCAGTGGCTTGTCGTTTGCCAGATCACAGATGATCATCTGCACCACATCGCCGGTCTCCACATGGGTCCGGATCCAGTTCTCATGGGACTCTCTGGTAAAAAGAGCCTGATAGATAAAATTTTTCCGCACGGCATCACTGTTGCGCCATGCCACGATCCGGTCGGTATCCTCACGGGTCATCAGCCGTAAATAGATTCCTGCTCCGGTATCCCGGTAAACTCCGGGAATCCGTTCCGGCGCTATCCGCTTTTTTATTTCTGTCCGCATGGTATCCTGCATAATATTCACTCCTTATGCCTGCCTGTAGGCATTGCACAGATCGATCACTCTGGTGATCTCATCCTCCCGCATCTCCGGGAACAGTGGCAGGGTCACGCAGTGTGCGGCCAGATATTCCGCATTGGGACAGTCTCCCGGCTGATAGCGCAGATTGGCATAAGCCTTCTGTAAATGACAGGGTACCGGATAATGCATGTTACATTCCACATCATTTTCTGCCATATACCGGATAAAGTCTTCATGATCCGGCACCGTAATGACAAACAAATGGAAGACCGGAGTGGTGTTCTCCGGATGTCTCTGCATGGTGATCAACGGATTTGTGATTTCCTTCAGATAACGATGTCCGATCTCCTGCCGTCTCTTCGTCCACTCCGGCAGATATTTCAGGCTGACACTCAACACTGCCCCCTGCAGACCTTCCAGCCGGTAGTTGTAACCGATCTCATCATGATAATACCGCACATCACAGCCTTGATTCTTCAGACGGTCGATATGCTTATAATATTTTTCTTCCTGACAGGTAACACTGCCGCCCTCACCAAAGGCGTAGAGGTTCTTGCCCGGGTAGAAGCTGAAGCAGGCCAGGTCTCCCAGCGTTCCCACATTTCTGTCCTCAAACTTTGCTCCGTGAGCCTGGGCACAATCCTCCACCACAAACAGTCCGTGACGGTCTGCGATCTTGCGGACTCCCGCATAGTCAAAAGGCTGACCGTAGAGGTGAACACCGATAATGCCTTTCGTCTTTTCCGTGATCTTAGCCTCCAGTACGGAAGGATCGATCTCCCAGGTATCCGGCGTACAGTCTGCGAACACCGGTGTGGCTCCTGTATAGCTTACCCCCCATGCAGTTGCTATATAAGTATTGGCCGGAACGATCACTTCATCCCCGGGGCCTACGCCCAATGCCAGCATTGCCAGATGCAAAGCGGAGGTACCGTTGTTGACACCACTGGCAAACTTGCTTCCTACATAGGCGGCAAACTCTTTGTCAAAGGCATCTGCATATTTTCCGCCGGAAAAAGCGGTCTCTTTACATACGTTCTCAATGGCTTTCCGGTAGGCTTCCGCATGCGCCTCCACATCTCTTGTCAGATCGATTCTTTTAATATGTGCCATGGTATTATCCTTCTTTCTTCCGTTTCCGGGGCAAAAGCCCTCAACCTTGATGCCTACGGATTGTTCCGTGCTACGCACTTATGAGCGAGTTCATGTGGGCTTAGACCTTTTTCCCCTGGCATCTTATATATGCTTCTTAATATAAAACTCGTTAAACAATCTTGCAATCTGTACCAGATAATTACAGATCGTCTTAAATACCTTAACGGTAGTATTGTAATCTTCCTGCCACTCCACCGGGTAATCCAGGATCTTCACGCCCCGCTTCTCCGCCCGTAACAGGAATTCGATCATATAGAACCAGCCGTTATCCTGACTGCAGCCCTCAATCAGGGAAAGAGCAGTCTGTCTGCGTACAAAGGTAAAGCCGCAGATGGCATCCGTGGACTTCATCCGCAGGAACAGTTTCAACAGAATCAACAGTCCCTGGGACGTGATCCTGCGATACCATTTTCTTCCCTTTGTATCGGATTCTCTGGCGAAACGGCTGCCGTTAATGTATTCGATCTGAGGCTGTGTTTCAAAAAGATGGATTGCCTCTCCCAGATGTTTGATATTGGTAGACAGGTCAATGTCCATATATCCCACCACGTCACCGTGGCTCAATTCCACACCTCTGCGGAAAGCCGCACCGACACCGCGGACATTGATTCTCTCATATCTTACTTTTTCATATTTCTGACAGAGCATCTCCGCGATCTGCGGGGTCTCGTCCTCGGAACCGTTATCCACAATAATGATCTCATAATCTTCAAATGCGATCTTACGCAGATACTCCACCGTCCGTGTCACACCGCTTTCCAGCCGCAGACGCTCATTTAATACCGGAAAAATTATCGTAAACATCATTTTGTCAGTTTTTCCACTCCTTCTATTACATAACGCTGTCTCTTAAAGCTCATATTCAGAATGACGGACAGGTATTTGAAGATCAATGTCAGCATCACCGACATCATGAAAAATCCAAAAGAAATCAGAGTCATCAGGCTCATCCAGCCTTCCACCGGGCGTACCGTGCTGAAGATGGAATAAATGATCCACCCGAACATGATCACCATGACTGCAAACAGAATACTACTGATCAGCATGGAAAATTTCTCCAGTACATCCGTGAAAATGATCAGCGTATCCAGAGCCAGACTGCTGCGGGTATTCCGCTCTTCCCGGTTCCTGGTTCCCTTTGCCATCTCTTTATTGTCATAGACTATGGTCTCCGCCCGCAGTCCGCAGTTCATATACATGGCCTTGCGGTAAGGAATATACGCATTCATCTGGTTCACACGGTTCACTGCCCGTCTGGAAATAATGCGGAAACGTTCCTGACGCAGCTTATGGGTATTACGGCTTCCCAAATTGTACACCGCATAGAAAAGTCTGGAGGTAAATGCTACATCCCGCTTCGGTGCCGCAGCCACCACGTCATAGCCTTCCAATGCCTTATGATAGATATCCATGATCAGGGACGGTTCAAAATCCAGCAGACAACGGTCGAATTCAAAGAGAAAATCTCCAACAGCCAGATCTCTTCCGGCGTTCATGGCCATTTCCACCCCCTGATAAAAGCTCAGATTGATCAGGCTCACCACATGGCGGGTATTGCTTTCTTCCAGATACCGGTGGATCTCCTCAATGGTATCATCCATGCAGCAGTCATTCACACAGACGATCTCATATTTTTCAAAATTCTGTTCCATGGTCCCGCAGACAGTCTTCAGGAACTCTCTGATATTTTTTCCATCGTTGTGCAGATACAGCACGCAGGATACGAAATTTTTCTCTTTATTCTGTATTGCTTCTTTCTCCATAATGTTTCCTTTTTCTTCGCGATTAATCTAAAAACGGATCCAGATCATATACGGTATTGATCTTGCCCGATAATACACTGATAAAAACAGGATCTTCGGAAAGAGCCCGGATTACTGTGGGTCTCGAATCGTCGATCTCCGAAGCCTTCAGAATGGGCTTCATGGAAAACAAAGATTTCTCATAGCTGAACGCATACTCTTCCCGTATATATTTCCGTGCCAGCGTGGACATATACTCCCAGGCGCTCTCCGGTCTGCCGGGGCAATCGTTACAGTTCCCCAGAAAACCTCCCTGACAGCAGTTGCCATTCTCTCCCACACAGGGAAACTGTGGTGTCGCATCATAGCTGGTCTTATGAGGAGTAAAGGTTACCGAAGTCAGGGAATGATAACCGGTCTTTCCAAACGGCATAATGGAGAAAAAGGGGCCATCCATTACCGTAAAACCGATATTCCGGATCTTATCGCTGGCTTTGCAGAGAATGATCTCGCACAGTTCATATTTCAGTCCGAAATCCTGAGTCTCTGCGCCCTTTACTTTCCTCAGGATCTGATTCACAGAAGCATAGGTGGCATTCAGGACAAAGGGAGCCCGGTAGACCTCTTGTTTTCCTTCGTGAAGTGCCGTCACCTCATAACAGTCCGTCTGCTTTTCGATCTCCGTGATCTTCCGTCCGAAATGCAGCTTTATGCCGGGATATTTTGCAATCTCCTCCATGAGGTAATCCCGCAAAATATGGGCATCGTACGTATATTCCTCCGTCAGGAACGCTCCGTCACACAAGCCCGGCTGAAAATACTCTTCCACCGGAAGAGGTTTGCAGGGGATCCCCGCATCCTTGCAGAATTTGCGGAACTCAGTTGCGTCTGTCCAGGAAAAATGGCTGGAAGTCGCGTAGATCTGCTCAAACTTCGTATGAATACAGAAGGAATAGTCCTCCACAAAACGCTTGAAATACCCCGCTGATTTCATAGCGGTGGACAGAGATCTGGGATAATGGTAGCCCATGTGAACTCTGGCCTGATTGATATATGTGGCTCTGGTAAAAGGAGCCTGTTCAATCTCCAGTACCTCTACCTGTTGTCCTTTTTTTCCACAGTACAGGGCCGCGTACAAGCCATACAGTCCCGCACCGATGATCAGTTTATCCATTTTTCCTCCTGCCGGTGACAAGTGCCAGTACATAAGGCAGCGCCAGCATCACCGGATATACATATCGCATCTGTACGGTGGGCCCGAACAACATGGTCCCGTAATAGCCTGCCACAATGGCAAGGGGCAGACAGAACCGCTTCCTGTCTACGATCACCAGCACTGCTGCCAGGGCCAGATACAGCCACAGATAGCTTCCCGGCACGAAGAGATATTTCAATACCGGAGTCCGCAGATAACTGTTGTTCTCCGCCCAGCTCTCCAGCTGTTCAAAGAGCCACGGCCATTTGCTGTCCTTGTAGATCCCTCTGTCATTCAGCGTGTCTTCTTCCCATCTGGTCTGCACATAGCTTAATCCTGCTCTGCCCTCCACACGGTTCACATCCGCATGGGTCGTATCAAACGGAGACAGGAACCCGGCATTGGTAGCCAGTGCCGCATTGATCATATCTCCCGGATACTGCGTCAGCAGGTGCAGATATACCCGGATAAATTCACCGGAACGGTAGCGTGCCACATAAGTGTTGGTATGTCTTTTGACAGGATCCGCAATTCCGGGATCATAATCCCGATACGCCTCATCCAGAATAAAATCATTGATCAGTGCTTTGTCCGCCGCATCCATGGTATTGTCATCCTCCGCAAGGACGCTGACTCCCCCGTGATAGATCATACAGCGGGATAACTGCTGGATCGGCATGCTCAGCATCTCCCGGCGGTCTCCCTGTTCCGCATGCGTGACGGAAAATACCGCAGACAGCACAAAAAGCCCTACGCAGAAAGCTGCTCCGCATACCACCAGCAGTCTCCCCCAGAGCTTCCTCGCTTTTTTTCCGAAACAAAAGGTCAGGAATGTAAAAGCCAACAATACGATCATTGCATATTTTCCGTTGTTACGGAATAAGATCATCCCCACGGTTCCCAGGGCAAACAGCAGATCCCGGATCCCGGGCCGCCAGGCATTGCGGTCTTCCCACAGCAGATCTGCGAGACTGACCAGCTGCAACAGCAAAAATACACTGAATACCGTGTCCTTGGTCATGCTGACACTCATATACCAGTGAAACGGGAAAAACATCCCCAGTAACTGAATGGCCAGCTGCCACCCTGCGGCAGTTTTCCGGTGATGCAGTACCAGCATTCCATAAGCCATGCTTCCCGAAAGCAGCAGCATCTGTACTGCCGTATAGAATGCCATTCCGGCATTCACACTGCCGAAGATATGACTTCCCAGCCACAGCATCCCCTGTAGAAACAGAGTATGCACAATGGGGTGATGATCGAAATAATAATGTTCCATGATCTGTCCCGTCTGCACCGGTGCATCATAGGCACAGATTCCGGGATAATATGCCAGATATACCGGCAGCCAGGCCAACAGCAGAAACAACAGACTTCCGAAAAATATCTGCACACCGGAGCGGCGCTGCAGCCAGGCGGAAAGGCGGGCATACCATGCAGCCTGCTTTTTCCCGGTGTCTTCGGCGGTCTGTGCCCGGTTCCAAAGTCGATGCACCACCCAGATTCCAAGAAATCCCAGAAGGCACCCCAGCACTACCGTCCACAGCAAAGTACTTCCGATGTAGCCTGCCGTCCACAGGATGTTTCCCGCAGATGCCAGGTCTTTTTCTGTTTTTGCAAAAAATACAAACAGACATCCCAGAACACTCAGCAATGCAACGCCTTTGCGTCTGGGAAGAATTTTCTTTTCCTGCATATTACAACCCTTTACGCACCTGATGCTCCCCATGGACGCGATTCAGGCGATATTCAAAATCTTTCCGGTCCTTGGCCGCCATGACTTCCAGCATCATACCGGCAAAAAACGACTGGATCCCCGCCAGCAGGATAAAGCCACAGGCGATCAGTGTCGGGAATCTGGGCACCAGACCGGTATTCAGATATTCCAGGAAGACCGGTACGAACAGGATCACGGAAACGGCGATCAATAACAGGGCCAGCATACCGAAAAAGTGCAGCGGCTTGTAATTTTTGTACAGCTGCATCATTTTACGGATCACACGGAAGCCATCGCTGTAGGTATTCAGCTTGGACTCACTGCCCTGGGGACGATCGCGGTATTCCACCACTACGTTTTCCACCTGCATGTTGTAGTTCACCGCGTGGATCGTCATCTCTGTCTCGATCTCGAATCCCTTGGAAAATACCGGGAACGTCTTTACAAATTCATAGCTGAAAGCGCGATAACCAGTCATGATATCCTTAATGTTGGCATGAAACAGGCTGTTGATCCCCGCCCGCATCAGACTGTTGCCGAAATTGTGGAACGGGCGCTTGTTCTCCGTAAAATAAGTAGAGGAAAGCCGGTCTCCCACCACCATATCCGCCTGGTGCTGCAATACCCTGTCTACCATCTCCTGTGCGCAATCCAGCGGATATGTGTCATCTCCGTCGATCATCAGGTAACATTCCGCATCGATCTCACGGAACATCCGGCGTATTACATTTCCCTTTCCCTGTGCATATTCATAGCGTACGATTGCTCCTGCCTCCGTAGCCAGCTCCACAGTGCGGTCGGTGGAATTGTTATCATATACATAGGTCACTGCCTGGGGCAGGAACTTTTTCACATCCGACACCACCTTGGCGATGGTCTTTTCCTCGTTATAGCAGGGAATCAATACCGCAATTTTATCCATTTTCCATTCCTCGTATTTCATTTTATCATTCAGAGCATCACATAAATTTGCAAAACCGCCTGATAAATCGGTCTTTCCTTTTGCATATATAAAACTATTGTACCACGCTTATTGATTTACAGCCACTGTTTTTTTATGCTATAATCAAGCGTGAAAATGCAGCGCTCAAAAGTTCCGGAAGACTTCCTGTCTCTCGCCGGTGCTTGCTGGCAAGAAAGGACTTTTCCCATGCAAAAGTTTTATCGTCTGTCTGTAAATATCGTAAAGATCCTGACACTGCTGCTGGCAGTTTTTCTGTTTATTGGCAGCTTTCTCACTACCTGTTATGCCGAAAACATGGAGACCCAGCAGGTGCTTCTGCGCTTTGACAATCCCTTGTGGAATCTGCTGGAGCTTGCCGGATACGGGCTTTTATTTGCCTGTTGTCTGTCTCTGTCCGGCAAGGCCGGTGCAAAATTCCGCCGCGGGCTGCTTGTTTTTACTCTGGGGCTGATCCTGCTTCTGGGTGGGATGCTCATCGTCTTCGGCCGCACAGTTCCTGCTGCGGACGCCTTATCTGTATACAATGCTGCCGCTGAATGGATCCTTGGAAATAAAGATATTATCCACCCCACCTTCTCTTATCTGTCCTATTATCCACAGCAGATCGGCCTGATGGCCTTTCTGGAGCTGCTGCTCCGCCTGTGGAATCTCACCGGGCTGAGCGCTCCCGCCTGGCATTTTGTCAAGCTGGTCTATGTCTGCCTGCTGTGCGTGGCCGTTCTGTTCCAGTACCGTTCCCTGCGCTATCTGTGGCCGGATGATTGGGAACCGGTCTCCTGCTGTTATCTGATTCTGGTATGCTGTAACCTGCCTATGATCCTGTACAGTTCCTTCGTCTATGGCGAGATTCCTTCCTTCGCAATGCTTTCTGTGGGACTATTTCTTCTGTTAAGGCTGTTGGCAGACTGTATTCCGGCACATTCCGTGGAGACCACTTTCCCGGACGACACCCGCGTCGTGGGTACTTCCCACGCATTATCCGCAGTTACGGTCTTTACCGCCCTTGGCAGTATCCTGTTCCTTACTTTAAGTGTGATGCTGCGCAAGAACTCCCTGATCCTCATTATTGCTGTGCTGCTGGTGCTGTTCTTCGAAGCGCTGCGTCCGGGACGCAGCGGCAGGGCGTGCATCGGCCTGATGGCTATGGCAGTCTGTCTTACCATTACCTCCGTGGGAGTCCTGCCGCTGGTGCAGAAGTGCTACGAGAAAAAAGCCGGCAATACCTTAAGTTCCGGTGTCACCGCCATGTCCTATTTTGCCATGGGGATGCAGGAATCTTCCCGGGGATGCGGCTGGTACAACGGCTTCAATATCAATACCTATGATGCTGCCGGAATGAATTCCGACGCAGCCAATGCAATCAGCCGGGCGGCGATCAACGAGCGTATAGCCTATTTCCGGGAGCATCCCGGCTATGCCGTGAACTTCTATCTCCACAAGCATCTGTCTCAATGGGCAGACGGTACTTATGCCAGCCGGCAGGCCACTCTGGCCACCTACGGTGGGCGAAGCGACTTTTTGAAGGAAGTCTATGAAGGTTCTCTTGCCTCTGCTTATATCGAATGGGGCAATGCCTGGCAGAATGTGTTGTATCTGGGCATGCTGTTGTTCTGTATTGCTACAGTCAGGAAGCGCCGTCCCGGCAATGGCTCCGCGAATGCCGCAGCCAACGACGATTTCCGTTTCCGCAACATCTGCCTCTACACCTATACGGGACTGATCGCCGTGCTGGGCGGTTTCCTGTTCCACACAATCTGGGAAGCCAATTCCCGCTATATTTTCGTGTACAGCCTGCTGCTGATGCCTTACTGTGCCGCCGGGATCCATGATGGACTGGTGCGTCTGGCAGCATGGCGCAGCAACAGAACGCTGACACGTCACTCAAATTCATAAAAGCAAAAAACTCCCGTGAATCGAATAAAATAACATTCCATTCGGTTCACGGGAGTTCTCGTTTGTATTTTAAACCTCAAAATTCACAAATAAAATACAAAAATATGTTTTTTCAAGCCTAAAAAAATTATTATTTTCGTTAATAAAATATTTTGAACAAATTTCGTACAAAAAATCCTATCTTACCATACTTTTTGTACGAGAATGCTTATAAACGGCTTATTTACGAAAATCCTACGGAAACAGTATTTTCTAATAATACATGGCACCCTGTAAAAAGCCCCAGAAATAATACAATCCACACACCAGATGCCACAGATAGGCCAGCCATTGTATCGCAGCCAGTCCCTTTTTCTTCTTCGTATCCGCCTTTCCGGTAGCCCGCAGCAATACCAACAGTGCTCCCACAAATGCAAAAAAGATACCGTACATATATCCCCAGGAAAAGTTAAAATCCATCTCCCGGAATCCCTTCTCGTACAGACAAAACGCCATCAGAAAACTCATGCCGTAAATCTGCCAGGAGAAGCGATAGATGCTGTCTCTGCATAACTCCTTATAGTTCAACAGAAGCACCAGGATCGGGAAACCGACAGCCAGACCAATAGCCAGCGGAAGATTGCCGCAATACTGCAGCCACACATGTCCCAGCGTAAAACCGATGCCGCCCTCCTGTCCCTCCTGCGGAACGAACACACCGCGGAACTGGTACAGCAGATCCGCAAAAGTAGGAAGGAAGCATACTCCCAGCCAAATGGTGGGCATGAAGTTCCGGAATTTGCTGTGGAACATTCTCCACAGCATCAGAATTCCCGCGGCCCCCACCAGTACGATCGTAAAGCTCGGCTTCGCCATCGTTGCCAGTAACAGATAAACAGAAAAGAGGGTATAATCTCTTCCATACTCCTTGTGGGCATTGTCCTGTTCATACAGAGGCATCAGCTCTGCATACTTGAAAAATGCCAGGATTGCAAAGGGTCGTGCCGCCATATAAGTAGCGTTATGGAAAGGATTTGCCGTAAATACTCCCAGATACTTGTACTTGATCCCCGGCAGATAGATTCCCGTTGGCGGATATACCATGGATACGAAAAACAGGGATACCGCTACCGTTCCTGTGAGTACGCCGGGAAGCCAGGCTTTCCCGGGCATGGCTTTACGCAACTCCGCCCCCACGTGCCTGTCCAGCATTATTTTCAGGGCAATCATCGCTGCGCTGTTCAGCAACATCGTTGCCAACGCCATGGCCAGTTCCGTTCCGGTGGGCAGACTGCCTGTAACCAGATGGATCACTGCCGCCAGCTTGAAGAGGATCGGATAGGGAAAGCTGTAACCGCTGTCCAGTCCCTGCATTTCCAGAATGTATGCCTTCATATCGGAATGATACAGTCCCGTCCCCAACATACTTTCCACGCACTGCCGGTAAAACAGCCAGAGAGTAACCGCCGAAGCAATCCCCACCAGTACGGCAAACACAACGATCTCTATGAAATTTTCGACATTATTTCTTTTTCCCGTACTGTTTTCTGCTGTTTTCTGTCTCATGCCGCCTTTTCCCGCTATCCGTCCAGGTTTCACAGTCGGATCCTATTTCAGCTTCGTGTAATATGCTACCACTTTTTTCACCGCATGGATCACATCTTCCACGTCTTCGTCGGTCAATCCGTAGTACAGAGGAATACTCATGACTTCGTTGTAGTATTTCTCCGCATTCGGGCACAGCCCTTTTTCATAACCCAGTTTTTCATAATAAGAGTGCCAGTATACCGGCAGATAATGTACCTGTGGGCAGGTATTCTCTGCATACAGCGCGTCAAAGAACTGCCGTCTGTCGCAGTTCAGATTCTCCAGATTCAGATGCAGTACATACAGATGCCAGGTCGTGTCAGACTCCGGGATCTCCTTCTGCAGGATCAGTTCCGGCATGTCTGCGAAGGCTTCGTTGTAGCGTTTGCGGATCTGTTTTCTGCGTTCAGAGAACCGTGGCAGCTTCTTCAGCTGACTCAACAGCAATGCAGCCTGAAATTCAGTCATTCGATAGTTAAAGCCCAATTCCACCTGCTCGTTATACCAGCGTGCGTCGGTAGGATGTACCATCTCTTCCGGATCTCTGGTAATGCCATGCGTACGCAGACGCAGCAAATGGCGATACAGCTTTTCATCATTGGTAGTAATAGCACCACCTTCTCCCGCAGTCACCGTTTTCACCGGATGAAAACTAAAGCAGGTCATATCCGCCAGACTTCCCACCGGCTTTCCCTTATAGGTTGTCCCAATCGCATGGGCTGCATCCTCGATCAGGAGCAGGTTATGCTCCTTGCAGATCTCTCTGATCTCATCCAGTTCCACAGCCTGTCCGGTGAAATCCACTGCGACAATTGCCTTGGTTCTGGGGGTGATCAGCTTCCGAATGGATGCCGGATCAATATTATAAGTCTCCGGGTTAATATCCGCAAAGACCGGCTTTGCACCGGCATATAATACACAGTTGGAAGAAGCTGCAAATGTAATGGAGCTTACGATAACCTCATCCCCTTCGCCAAAACCCGCGGCCAGAGCCGTCAGATGCAGGGCTGCCGTTCCGTTGCATACTGCCACTGCATATTTTGCATGTGTGATCTCACACAAGTGCTTCTCCAGATCGCTGACCTGCGGTCCGCTGGTGATCACATCTGCAGTCAATACTTTGGTCACCGCCTCGACATCTTCCTGATCAATATACTGTCGTCCGTAGAATATAGGCTTCTCACGGACCGGTTTCCCTCCAAAAACAGCTAATTCTTCCATAAATATCCTCCTGTCTGATCCTTTTCGGCATCTATGTTTAAAAATACTTCCATTTGTCAACTCAACTTACTAATTTTATCATACTGAAGGAAGAAAAACAACAATGGTGTTGGCATCCACCGCTTTGCTGCGGTATAATAAAACCGTTATAAATCTATACTTACTGTTCACAGAAAGGATCTCTTCGCCTTATGAGTTCAAATACGAAAAAGAAAATAAAATCATGGAAACTCTTTTCCGGTATCGTTATTGTAGTTCTGCTGCTTGCCGTAACAGCCGCCGGAATTCTCTATGTGAAAATATATGAACCCGGAAAACGTTCCGCCGATCTTGGACGCCTGCAGCAGGAATCCTATCAGGGGGTCTTCTGCTCCATGTATGCGCCGGAAGCTTTCCCGGAAGACATTTACTCTACCTATATGGGTTACGATGCTGTCAGCTGTTCCCATCGCCTGACTTCCTTTTCCGATATCTCCGATTATCTGGAAACTGCTTTTTCCTCCGGAAATGAGGTCACTCACGTATTGCTCATTTTGGACCCCTTACTGCTGTGGAACAGCAATTTCCATAATAACAGTCGATTTTATGCCTCTTTCGATGAGGACCTTTTGGCATATGTCGATTCTTATTCCGGTGTTGAATTTACCATAGTATTCTCCTGTCCTTCTCTGAAATACTGGCAGGCCCACAGCAGTGACACCGAAACCTACGAAAATCTGGTGCAGGTTCTGGCAGCTCCCCTGTCTGTCCGGGAAAATGTCTCTCTGTTCTTCCCCGGCGGAGAAGAATGGCTGATCTCCAATCCTGATGCCTATGACACTCCTCTGGAATTAAATGCTGTCGCTGCCCGCTCCGTCATGCTGCTGGTATTGAGCGGCACCTTGCAATACCATGGTATAGATGCCGATAACTCCAGTCTGACACAGTTTGATACCCTGGTGCAGGCAGCCATTAATGCCCCTGCTTCCTACTCCGATCTGTCCGATTATGACATCGTCTTTTTCGGTGACAGCGTATTCGGAAACTATCAGGATTTTGCCTCCATCCCCGGCGTTATCGGTGCCCTGACGAAAGCCTCCGTTCACAACCGTGCCATCGGAGGTTCCTCCGCCACACAATTGACCCCCGATGACAAATCCTTCCCCAGTGCCGTACAGCGCTTTTTATCGGAAGATACTGCCGAAATCTCCGGGGAGAAAAAACTTTGTTTCGTAATCAATTACGGATTGAATGACTATTTTACTGGATATACTGTGGAGCAATACCGTGACGGTCTGCAAGCAGGGGTGCAATCTCTGCAGGATGCTTACCCGGATGCTGAAATTCTGATCGCTTCCTCGAATTTCATTACAGCGTTCGCCAACGGTACCGCTTTCAACAATGATCTGAATGAAATTCTGAACGATTATGTGACCGGTGCCGAAGAAACCGCGGCGGCCATGAACGTTTTCTTTCTCAATACCAACGAGGCATTGCAATGGAATCCCCAAAATGCTGCCTGCTATCTGGTGGATGCCGTTCATCCCAACGAAGAGGGACGTTTCCTGTTTGGCACAGCAATTATAAAGGCTTTAGATGAGGATATTTTTTCTTATCCTGTACACTGATATCTTTTCCCAGCTGTACTTCGATCACCTGGAGTTCCGTGTCTGCCAGAAGCATATGCCGGCATCCAGCCGGCATCCGCAGCACATCACCGGCCTTTACTCTGCGTTCCTCACCATCTATCACTGCCCGGCCTTCTCCGTAGATCACCGTCCATACCTCATCCCGGAATTCATGGCTGTGATAATTCATCTTATGTCCGGGATTCAATGTCACTTTGATCGTCAGACTTTCCTTTTCCACATCCATGATCCGGAAGCTTCCCCAGGATTTTTCTGCGAACATGACCTGCTGGGTAAAACTGCTCACATATGGTTTGATATAGCTGGACTGCTCTTTGTCCGATACCAGAATCCCCTCGGGGCTGGCCGCCACGACAATATCCTGCAATCCCATGCACAGCACCGGCATATCCAGCTCATTCACCACATGGACATTCCGGCAGGTCTCATTGAGCACCGCCTCCCCGACGCATGCACTGTCCATGGCTTCCGTCAGGGTGTTCCAGGTACCCAGATCCTTCCAGGTTCCGGCAAAACGCATGACCTCGATCTCAGGTTCCTTCTCTACTACCGCATAGTCGAAACTGATCTTCTGTAGGGTTTCATATTTTGCCAGCAAATCTTCATAATCGGTAAACTCTATAAGTTCATGAGCTTTCTGCAATACATAATTCAGGCGGAAGGCAAACACTCCTCCGTTCCACAGCGCTCCCTGTCTGATATATTCCGCTGCCTGCTCCTTGTCCGGTTTCTCTTTAAACATTTCCACCGGGCTGATATTTTCCGCTGTTTTCGGAATGATATAGCCATATTTTTCGCTGGGATACGTCGGTTCCATACCCATCAGCACCAGGTGGGCCGCACTCTGTGCCGCACGCTCCTCCAGCCGCTGCAAAGCTTCGAAATAATCCTTTTCCACGTACGGATCCACCGGACATACGATCACCGGCTCTTCTCCTGTCACTCCCTGCACATCCTGCAGATATGCCACCGCCAGTGCAATCGCCGGGAAGGTGTCTCTTCTGCAGGGCTCCATGCTGATACCGACATTTTCTCCCAGCTGGTTGTGGATGGAAGAGATCTGTGCCTTGGATGTGGCAATCGTGATCTTTGCCTCCGGATCCGCCTCCCGGATCTGCCGGTATACTCGCTGCACCATGGACTCCAGGCCGCCGTCTTCCGTATGGAATATTTTGATAAACTGCTTGGAACGGATCCCGTTGGACAGGGGCCACAGCCGCTGTCCGGAACCGCCCGATAAAAGTATGATATTCATAAGCGTCCTCTCTTAATTCTGTACGGTAAGCAGCAGATAATCTCCTACCGTATCCACTACATCATAGGAAAAATCAATGTATTGCAGATCTCCCTGATACAATACCAGCAGGCCGTCTCCCACCATCTCCACCAGTTCTGCGGCCTGTTGCTCTGGATAGATGTAGTGATACCGGTCCGCATAAGCCGGAAGCTCTCTTCCGTTGGAGACATTACTCTTCCCCTGATAATACTGTGCGTCTATCTTACAGACATACTGGGTCAGGATCTCCGTGGCATCCCGGTTGAACTGCCAGCCCAGATTGCCGGTGATGTACAGACTTTCGTATTCCTCCAGAGAATCCGCTTCCGCCACCGCCTCCATGAAATCTTTGTTATAGTACTCTCTGCTTTCTTCCGCATAGGTAGTAAAATAAGTCCCGAAGAACAGAATACTGCTGATTCCATAGGCAGCTGCGACCACCGGCCACAGCTTTTTCCATTTTCGAACCGCCAGACCGATTCCGTAGGCACATAACAGGGTGATTGGATAGAAAATAATATTCACACGGTTAATGTTGACTTCGTAAGTGATCAGGCCGACCCAGATCCCGGTGACCAGGAAGCCCCATAATGCCAGCATCCGTGTCTGTTTTTCAATGTTTTTCTCCCGGAAGAGCTGTATGGTAAATACAATGATCCCCGCAAAGACAAACGGGATCGACACATGATACAACGGGCCAAAAGCCGGAATCGAATTGAAAAAAATATCCGGCAGCTGCAGGAATACATGGCTGAACAGAGCCCAGGCATTTTTCCCCAACTGTGCAAAGGAAAAGTTCAAAAGCAGAATATCTGCGCTTCTCACACTGTCCGGAAATTACGGCATGGTAAAAAGCGGAGTACTTATGGTTCTGCCAAAGTGTACCGCGTTGATTCCCAGAACGATGACTTCCGGCAGGGCCACTACCGTAAAGATCAGTGCGCACAGCAATCCTTCCCGGAATTTCAGCCGGCGCTTCCACAGGCACCATATGAAGAATACAAAAAGAAATGCAGTTACGGAATAGGCAGCGATACCGTAACAGTAAAATGTCAGTCCGAAAAAGACCATGGACAAGTATAAATAGCGTCGTTTTTCCAATCCAAGAAGCAGTAAATAAAATCCCAGCAGGAAAATATGCGGGAAGAGATTGCAATCCAGCGACCAGCGGCTCTGCATAAACTGCCAGGGATTCACAGCGGTCAGCAGCATTGCCACCAGGGCGATCCGTTCAGAGAATAATTTCCTGCCCACAAGATATACCAATGCCACCGCGCCGGAGGAGATCAGTACCATCGGCAGACGCACCGTTACCGTGTTGAATCCGAACAGTTTGATAAAGGGGACCATGCAATAGGCAAGGAGAACGCTCATCTGACTGTATCTCCAGGCAGTAAAATGAACCGGCAGAAAAGTACCATATCTGTCGGTTCCGTATTTTGATAATGCCCAGGCATCCACCGCTCCCATGGCCTCGTCCTGGTTGATACCGTCCGGCACTGTGACAAAACGGATGCAACGCAGGATCACGGCAAGCGCAAGGATGCTCCAGAAGAAAATTTTTCTGTTTTTATTGTTCCAAAGACCGGTGGAAGTATCCTGTGTCATAGTATTCATAATCGTACGATACCTTTCGATGTTCTCTTTCAGGCTTCCTGCGTCATTTTTTCCGCCGCATATGGCCTGTCACTATCACATCATACCACAGAATGTTGCATTTGTCCCTAGTCTTCCTGATACTGATTCAGCATTTTCAGGTAAGTCCATAAAGCCATTTTCCTGTCCTCCGGCAGATTACGATACATTTTCAGGATATTTTCTTCATCCTCAGTCTGTGTCTGCGACACTTCCCGTTCTCCAAAGAAATCACTGACCGAAATACCAAGTTGGTTGCAAAGTATCATCAGGGTATCTACTCTCGGTACCGTTGTAGCCGCCTGAAAACAACTGACCGTAGAGGAAGATAGCCCGGATTTCTGAGCGATCTTATAAGGCGTTGTGCCTCTTTCAGCACAGATCTGTTTGAATTTTTCCGCAAGCTCTTTGCATTTTTCTTTGGTATTGTACATATAGCTTTACCGCCTTTGCCATTTATTTATGTCTCTATATAATACATGACAAAAGTCGACAGAATCTTACATACTTTTTTATTTATACTCCTTCGTATACTCCTTCGTTTTAACCGCTGTGTTCCTTCGGTATTTCGAAATGTAATTTTCTTGAAATTGTATGATTTTATAATATACTTATTTATATATAGTGCGGATGGATTATAAGGGATAATTAGAAGTTATCTGTTGAATGTGATCCGGAAAAATGGCAAAAAATATATAGTTATTTGCCAGTGCATACGATAGGAGATGCGAGTGGTTATGTATAAAGCTAGTATAATTGTCTCATTAAGTAATGAATATGCATTAACAGAAAATTTTTTTGGTAACCTGCTTGGTATTATAAATGGAGATATAGACGTGTTTGCTGTGGTTGATGGAGAAACTGATAGAAAAACAATTCAATTTTTAGATAAACTCAAAAATATGTACCCAAACATATCTGTTATTTATAATAATGAAAATATTGGATATTCCAAAGCTAACAATATTGGCGCATTTTTATCCTCCTCCCCATATTTGATTTTTTTAAACTCAGATACATTTCCTATTGATGATTCACTGTACAAAATGATAAACTTCATGGATAAATCACCAGAAATTGGAGTTGCGCAAGGACTAATTTTATATCCTCAAACTAATCTTGTGCAAAGTGCTGGTCATATATTTGGTTTTTATAAAACTTCACATGCATTTGATGGATTGGATCAACAAGCCCCTATAGTACATAGAATGGCTGAACGGCAAGCGTTAGGTTCAGGATTTTATATCACTAGGCGTTCCCTTTTTGTTGAAGAAAATGGTTTTAACGAATTATTTTACAATGCATGGGAAGGATTAGAATATTCTTTGAAAATACATTGCAAAGGATATAAATGCATGTATTATCCAGAAGCAAAGGCTTACCATGTAAAAGGCTCTGGGCGAAATCGCAGATTTCGAGATGAATCATATCAGACCGGTTATTTTTGGCATTGCTGGGGAGACAAAATTAAAATAGATATCCCGGATATATATCACGAGCAGTTACAAGAAGAAGACTACAAATACCATTATTTATTGATAAACGGAAGCTCAATAAGAGATAATATATGGTCAATTCTTCTTAAGGAGCTTCCATTCAACTTTATTGGACATTATAATATTGAAAAATCTATGGTTAAAAATTCGATATCCTTAGAAGATTCTGTTCCGGCATCCTTTTTACAAAGTAAGTCAAATCTTCTTTTTGTGGTAGACAGCTTTAAAGATATTATAAATAACCATCGGATTTTTAGTTACAGAAAATCTTTTATGGTGCATGATATAATTTTAGACCTTCATGGTAATGTTATATACCCTCAGATTTATTTGAAAAAGTGAAAATTACCATACTCTGGGATCTAAGTTATATGATGGAGAGGTCTCTTTTGCGTTATAAATTACAGCGTTGGATTGTTTAAAATTAAGATGCGTATTTCTAATTATTTTATGATAAGAGGTTCCTGCTAAGGCTAAATTTTCATATGGTATCGGATCACTATACAGAAAAGTACCTATCATGCAACAAAGATATTTGATCCGTTCATCATTTTTCATAATAGCGGGGGCCTCTGCCTCTAACAAATGCTGTAATGCTTCTTCCCTTTTGCCCATTAAAATATAACAAACTGAAAGCTTCAAATGACATTTATAGTATTGAATCCAATATTGGTTTTCAAATAACGCTTCTTGAGATAACTGCAATTGTTCAATACTGCCGGTTCCGAGTAGAAATTTGACATATTGTATTTCGCATTGACAGTCTAAATGCCTTCTGTGCTCAGATGGCATTTGAAAATGTAAATCTGCAAGTTCTAAATATTTTAAAGCTAATGAAAGATTAAGATGATAAATACCCTTTGCATAATCCATATAAGTATATCCTAAATGTTCATCAGACTCATATTTAATAGCTAATCTTACATTTTTCTGCAGCCACTTATTTGCAAGTCTTATTTTATCTAATGCAAGATAAGTCACCATCATGCGATTTGTTGCAGTTAAAAATGATCGTGCTTCTAATTGTGGATTCTTTGGTTCAATAATACTCCAACTTTTTCTAAACTCATTTATATAGGCCGGGAGTGTTTTAAACTCTTGAAAGCTCCAATATTTTGCATCGATAATCTGCGCTTCTGCCTTAAAATATAAATTATCTTTCGCTTTTAATTTATAGTTTGATGTGATTTCATAAAAAATACCAAGAGCTTTTTGGCTTATATCGCAATGCATATAGCTGAAAGCTAAAAAATATTTTACATTCTCTATTTTTTCTGCAGGCCCTCCATAATATACGGATCCCTTTTTAAGAGATTCGCACAAAGAAAGAACCTTGCTATATTTATTATTTTTAAAACATACATCAATGTATTCATAAATTGAATCAAAATATAAATTATAATATTGAGGATAATACTCTATTAAGGCACACTGGTACAATTCTTTGCGATCTTTATCTCGTACCATAAAGTTTTGTAAACAGGGAACAATTTTTTCCTTATAATCCTCAATAACTTTTTGGGGGATATATTTGTTCCAAATTTCAAAATTGGGATAAACATAGTCCCCGTTATGTATGATATATTTCTTGCCAAGCAGATACTTTATTTTATTAAAGGCCAGTTCCTGCAAAACAGCATAGGGTACTCCGTCTTTCATGATACAGATTAGCAACAACAGTACATCATCAAAAACAAAGGTGCCTTTAATGTATCGAACTGCATTGTTATAAAAAGAGTCGATATAAAATTGCTTTATTTCTCTAGAACTATGAAAACTACCAATTTCCTGCGCAAAAGAATGTAACAATCCCGGGTATTTTAGATAATGTTTATTGGGGACAATCTCGTTCAAATTATTAACGGTAAAGGGAATACATTCATTTATTATGCCAAGAATTTCGGCATCTTCAATATACTCTAAAAAGTGTTGTTATGCCAGCAGCATCAACATCAATATTTTTATTGCCAAGAAGTGTACATATATCATTACTGGTGACGTTCACTTCAATACTATCAAAAAATTGTTTTTTACCATTTCTATATTTTTCCATAGAAATTTTTTGATGTGAAGTTATAATGCAAAAAACAGGGTATAGAGTAAAAAGAAAGTTCTTCAATATGGTTGAAATATGGTTTTTCTAATTGATTATACATATCAAGAGTACATTTAAATTTAGATCCAAAAAAAGAAAACGGCTTGTCTAAAAGCCAGTTTTCCAAATGACTTTTTGTATAGAATTTCACCTCGCTACAACTATTGGAGAATATCAAAGCTTTTCGAATATCCGCAATTGTTTTTGATGCTATCTCTAAATTTGTAACAAAAATGATTTTTGAAATATTGCGTGACAAAATTGCGCTAACAATAGTTGCATCCAAGCGATATCTGCTTATTATGCTATTTTCCTGAGTTGCCTCAGCAGAATATTTAGCTTCCATCCACCAGACATCCACATTATTTGCATATCCAACAAATACAGCAAAATCCGGCTTTGGAGTGTCTGAAACTTCTCTGGCCAGAATTGCATCATGATTTCCGTCTCGCGTCTCCTTTGTTGGTTTCCATGAGCATCCATTTTACTATAAGAATCGACAATGGCAAAAATGACTGTACAATTAATTTTCTTTTCAATTTTTTATTCTCAGTCATCTATTCTCCCGCTATATTCCTCAAGCATTTTCACATATGTACCTAATTGCTTTCTCTTCTCTCCTGATAAACTTCTATATACTTTTACCAGTTCTTCTTCCTCCTTGGCATACTGTTCCATAACCTCCCGTTCTTCCAAAAAGTCCGTCATAGAAATCCCAAGTTGATTACAAATAATCAGTAATGTATCAATTCTTGGTTTTGAATTTCCCTTCAAGAATTCACTTATTGTAGACGAAGAAATACCTGCTTCTTTAGCAAGTTTGTACGGTGTACTTCCCTTGGCTTCACATATTTTCTTAAGTTTCTCCGCCAATTCCATACATTTTTCTTCAGTATCATACATTTAGCTACCACCTTTGTCCTGTAATATAAAATCCCTCTATTTAGTACATGACAATAAATGACAAAATCTTACAAACATTTTTAAATTTTTTATCATGAGTTTATGCACCAAAATTTTCAGGTGCTGTTACCATTTACCCGGTTATCACTATCATAGGCTTGGCTACCGGTTTTATATCGGCTATTCTCCGGGCATCCTCTAACGTATATTTTTCATTCAGTTGCTTTAATTTGTCGGGTTCTATAAACGTCAGTTCTCTGTCACTAATGAAAAATCCCTCCTGTTTCAGACTATTCTTTAATATTTCACTTCTTTTTTGATTGTATTGATTTAATTTGCAGTATTCATCAAAAACACTTTTGCTAAATATATGTGTATTGGCTATCTTTGAAATGTATTTGGTAATATCGGGGACATCCTTATGAGGATATATTTTTTCGCCTTTTTCCATTTCCTCATAGATCCATTCACAGAAATCCTCATCCAATAAGAATTTCGCCTTATCGAATTGTGCATCCAGATACAGATCCTGTATTCCAAGAACCATATAGGCATGCTGCGACCTACACCGGTTAAACGGCTGATACCCCACCGGTATCACATGCTTTTCCATGGATTGATATTCCGAATTTTCCCCACAGTTATTTTTTGCGGTTTCCACTACCAGCCACATCAGATCTTCTATCTCCGTCCTTGCCTTATAAATCATTCCATACCGGGAATCTCCACCTATTTCAGCCACATTGGGTCTGGAATCCTTTTTCTCAAAATCACACTTTCTGAGAGGCTCCCATCTGCTAAATGAATCTTCCTGTTTCCACTTACAGCACGCAAAAAAGAGAGCCGTTTTTATATCACCGGTAATATCCAGCATATGCGTGGGCAATCCATAATGCTGCATAATCGCCATGTAAGAAACATCGCTGATTTGTCTGGACCACTGCAATGGTGCCTCCATCTGATCCAACAGTTTGCCACACTCATCGTATCTCATTTTGGTCACTGCCTGGAATATCCCTGGGGACAAATTTCCGGTGCTCCTGTAAATACTCGGTTTCGAAGAGCCGTAATATGCGTTTTCTCCTCTCCAGAAAAGCTTTCCTCTCGGCTGCGTAATCATTGTCCCCACACCGGGATAGGTACACAATAAACCATCCCGGTAAAACGAAACCATCAAATTAACAACCATCGAAAGAAGCCTGATAGAATTTTCGTCCGGCAAAACTTGCGCCCTGATTTTTTTCCGTTCTTCTTTTTCTCCGGGAAATACTACGTAATACTCATTTAGAGAAATCCTGCTCTCTCCCGGAAACACTCCCAGTATCTCCGCAGCCTGTGCCAGTGACTGCACATTCTGGGTATTACACCAGTTCTGATACAGTTCACATGCCATTGCGGCCATCCTTTGATTCTGTTCTTCAAATTGCATTGCAGCCTGCAAATGATCTGTAGTAATTTCCAGTACATTTTCTATCTTATCCACGAACAATGTCGAATGCTTTCTTTCCTCTGACCGCAAATAGATTCCCAGATTTTTGTTCCAGTCTGCCATATCCCCATATAAAGTCTTTAAATGTTGTTGAATGATATAGAGTACATTGCGATAGGATAACGTTACCCCTGAATTATCAAGAGTCATTTGCTGTGCCATTTGTTTTTCCCATGGTGTTTTATTCAATTCCTCTACTGTTGGATGATACATGCCGTTCCTCCTCTCAATGTTTACTGCATTTCGGGCATTTGCCCTTTCCTCTGGTTCTTTCCACAATAACTGCCGTCCATTTCGTCTCGCAGAGATGGCACTTCCAGCCTGCTCTTTTTCCGGAACCCGCTGTCAGAAAATCAGGATTCAGGTTGCTGTTTTCCTCATAGTCCCAATCCTGCATCAGTTCCGGATGCGTCATGGTAATCGGCTGCTTTTTACTCAAAAGCTTCCTTTGTCTCGCTGCGGCTCTGCTCTTTTCGGCACAAGCAGGACAGCCCCGTCCATTATTTCTGGAGATCACCGTGGCTTCCCATTCATTTCCGCATTGTTTGCATTTCCACCAAACTTTTTTCGTATATCCTGCCAGGATTTCATAGGGACTGACTGTATTCTTCTCCCAATCCCACGCTTCCAGCAGAGCGGGATTCTTCTCCGCAAGGTTCCCTCTGTCTTTTACCATCTTCCTTCTGGAATTTGCATATCGGATCCTCTTCCCACATTCCGGGCAGCCATTTCCCTCCGCCCGTCGGCGGATCATTGCCTTCCATTCGCATCCACACACAGGACAAAGCCACCATACTGTTTTCTCTGATCCAATGCTAAACTTTGTTGGATCCAGTCCACTATTTTTCTCAAAATCCCATGATTTCAGCAGTCTTTCATTTGAAGTAATGTCGTTGTATCCTTTTAAAGCAATACGATTTGCACAGATAGGGCAACCATTTCCTCGATTTCTTGAAACAATGGAAGCATACCAGAAATGACCTTTTTCACATCTCCACCATACTTTTTTACCGCTTCCGGCAGTAATTTTCTCCGGGGATAATTCATCATTCTTTTCATAATCCCATTCTTTTGCAATTGCCGGATTCACCGTTGCCAGATCATTAAACCCTTGTAAAACCCGCATTCCGGAACAATAAGGACACTTTCCACTGCTGATTTCATAAGAAACTGTACTCATCCATTCGTGACCGCAATCTCCCTGCCACCAGAACTTTTTACTGGACCCGACAGAAATATCTTCCGGCGTTACCCGGCCGTTCTTTGTGGGATGCCACATTTTTGCAATCTGAGGTGCCTTTTTCAAAATTGAATTTTCTTTCTCGCTGAATGCAATCAGTGAATAAATCTCTGCCGCATCCCGTTCCGGATCCACCTCATCCTCTTTCATGTGTATCTCAACTGCGTATTTATCTGATAAATACTGATACAAAAAATAAGTTGCATCCCTTAATCCATTTCTGTCTTCCAGTCTGTAATCGAAAGAAGAATCATTCAGTTCCGGACAGTCCTTCTCCCGTATCCGGACCAGTGCAATGTGATTTTCCTCACATTTCCGGTTTTTCCGAAGATCTCTGGCTATTCCGTTTCCCCTAGAATGTCCGTAAGTTCCGTCATATTCAATTGCCAGACGATATTCCGGCAAATAAATATCCAGTTCATAAGGTGCTATGTTCTCGTCCCTGTAATTTGCCTGTACATTCTCTATATGTAGGCGCAAATAATAGAGGATTGCCTTTTCCGGAAAAGATACCCTGCGTTCCTCTGAACATTTAGGGCATCCCGTTCCCTTGCTCCGGTCGCTGACAGTCGCCTTCCAATGATGCCCTCTTCTGCAATTCCACCATACCCTTTTTCTGCTAAAGCATGCACATTCTGACGGGTCAATCTCATTTCTGTCGTAGTCCCATTCCGACAGCAGCTCCGGGTGCTGTGATGCAAAATCATTATAGGATTTTAAAACGATTCTATTCGCACACACCGGGCATCCCGTGCCACCATTTCTCTGAATCACACGTGCCTGCCATTCATGACCTTTATCGCATTTCCACCAAACTCTGTTTTTAGAGCCTGTCCCCACATCCGTAGGTTTCAGATTGCCGTTTTTCTCCCAATTCCACTCCGCTGCCAGTTCTTTGTTCAAGGTGGCCAGATCGTTGTATCCCGGCAAAATTCTTCTGTTATTACAATAAGGACACCCCTGCCCTTTCGTTCTGCTTCGGATATCCATGTCGAAAGAATGCCCCTTCTCGCAGATCCAATATACTTTCTTCTGAGAACCGGCAGTAACTTCCTGCGGAGTAAGTCCATTGTTTTTCTCATAATCCCACTGCCTAATGAGGCCAGGATATAAAACGGCTAAATTATTTGGTTTTGACATATTCAAGTATATTTTCACCTCCGCAGATCGCTATTAAATTACTGCCGTAAGGCATTCTTTTATTCCTATTATACTTCATACTGCATCCCTTTTGCTTTTATTTATTTGTTAAATATCATTAGGATAATATAAACTGCGTAATAATTGCGTTTTTCCATACAATATGTTATTATGATAAAGAATTTAAGTTTCGAAAGTGAGGACATTATGTTATTAGATGATAAATCCATTTTGATCACAGGTGGTACCGGTAGTTTTGGTAAGGCTTTTACCAAATATGTACTGGATAACTACAATCCCAAGAAGATCATCATTTATTCCCGCGATGAATTCAAACAGTTTATCATGCAGAACGAATTCAAGCAGTATGCCGGCAAGCTCCGTTTCTTCATCGGCGATGTCAGAGACAAGGAACGTCTCACCAGAGCGTTTGAAGGAGTCGATTATGTGATTCATGCCGCAGCTCTGAAGCAGGTTCCTGCCTGTGAATATAATCCCGCAGAAGCTATCAAGACCAACATTCATGGTGCGCAGAACGTCATTGATGCCGCACTGGATACCGGGGTCAAGAAAGTGGTTGCTTTATCTACAGATAAGGCTGTTAATCCCGTCAATCTGTATGGTGGTACCAAACTGGTATCCGATAAGCTGTTCATTGCCGCAAACGCTTATGCCGGAAGCAAGGATATCTGCTTTTCCATCGTTCGTTATGGTAATGTAGCCGGAAGCCGCGGATCCGTTATTCCGTTCTTCCATAACATTATCAAAAACGGCGGCACCGAGCTTCCCATCACCGACTACCGCATGACCCGTTTCTGGATCAGCCTGCAGCAGGGTGTGGAACTGGTGATCAAAGCTCTGGAAGAATCCAAGGGTGGTGAGACCTTCATCTCCAAGATTCCTTCCTTTAAGATTACCGATCTGGCACAGGCAATGCTGCCCGGATGTAAAATGCCCGAAGTAGGAATCCGCGAAGGTGAAAAGCTCCATGAGATCATGGTCACAGTAGAAGACTCGCTGAATACCTATGAATACGATAAGCATTTCATCGTATATCCTCAGATGGTATGGAGTGAATCCAGACGTGCCGTTCCTACCGGCAAGAGAGTACCGGAAGGCTTCTCCTACAGCTCCGGCAATAATACCGAGTGGCTGAGCGTGGAACAGATTCAGGAATTGCTGAAGACAATTGATTTGGAGAAATAATTATTATAGAAAGCATTACTGTTTAACATCTTTACAAAAATTCCCAAACCATCAGTTCTTTAAACTATGGTTTGGGAATTTTCATTTCTACAGAATCTCATCCGTCCATCCGATATCTTCGCCATCTCCACTATCAGAGGAATCTCCACCGGAATTACTGTCTGAACTGCCATTATCGGAGCTTCCATTATCTGAAGAGTCATTGTCGGAATGATCATTATCAGAGTTATTATTGTTATCCGGCTGCTGTACCGGAGCAGGTGTTGCCACCGGAGTTGCTGCCGGTGCTGTTACCGTTGTCGTACTATTACTGCCTGTCTGTGCTTTCGGTGGCTGTGCAGTTGTTTTGTTATTGCTGCTCTCCACCCGGGATGCGGATACCAGTGCTACGCCTGTCAAGGTACCTGCTTTAGCCATCAGCGGAGAAATCTGTTCTGCACTGATGGTTCCATTCTGCACTGCTTCCCGGTTCTGTGTGATCAGTTCCTGCATCTTGTTTCTTCCTGCCAGTACCGGATCCGCCTGCAGCAGATCTTCTACCGGTGCCACATCTACCCATTGTTGATGCTTATCCTGTTGCTGTAATATACCGTTCATAATGCGGATTTCCTGTAAATTATCTGCTCCTGCCAGTTGTTGTTGCTGATCCATTGTCACTGCCACCACATCCTGTGCTCCCGCCAGCTGACTCTCCAGGAGTTTCCTGTCACTCTGAGAACGATATAATGCCATTCCCAACACTAATGTCGTCAGTGCAAATACACAGGTCAGTATGATCCATACTGTATTTTTCTTATTTTTATTATTACTTTCCATTCAGAATTGCTCCTATCTCTACTTTTCTACGCTGTCCACAATATTTTTCAGGAAATTATAACCAGACGTTCCCGGTCTGAAGTCTCCACGGTTCAAAATCTGTTTGCAGACAGTGTACATACTACGGGACATTTCCGGTCCATAGATTACCACATTGCTACCGTCCTTTTCCATGACTGTATAGGGGCGGAAGATATACGCTGTGTTATAACGAGCCGGTGGAAGATTCGTAAGGACATTTGCAAACTGATCTCTGCCATTCACTCTTCTGATGACCTTATCGCTGAATCTGCCGTTGATGACACCATATGTTTTTCCTCCGCCTAATTTATTGCTTCCATAGACCATAGGATATTGTGTATAGAGATCCGGGCGCATAATCAGCGTACCGATTTCCTTGATCCGGTATCCCTGCAGTCCGGAAGCACCGGTCAGCTGCTGTTTTTTTGCGGAATCTATACCAAAGGTACATCTCAGTCCGGTGTTGCCGGTATACCGCACAGAAAATCCGTGGTAGGAAAAAAGATTCTCAAACTCAGGGATCGCCGCAGCCGTATAATAGCTTCCATTATAAGAGAGGCTCCATACATACATGCCGGTGGGAATGCCTGATGCATTGTATTGAACTGCCATAGCTGTCTGTGCCGTAGTCCCCAACGGTCCTGTGCTTCCGATGCTTATCAGCCGTTTCGACTCGTCATTCTGCCATGCTGTGCCGGAAAACTCTACACCGTCAATATACAGCCTTGCACTTCTGTCATAGCCTGCGGGGAGAGCCAGGACAACATTGCCATTTCCCACTTCCGGTTCTGTAACCTGGGGCTTCGGTGTCGGGGTTGGGGTTGGGGTCGGGGTTGGTGTTGGTGTAGGCGTTGGCGTCGGATTTTCCACCGTCTTCATTGTTTTTACAGAAGTGATTCCGGTAGTCGTAGCTCCGGCAGCATACAATGTATTGCCCCCGCAAAACACATCAAAGCTATTGATATCTGTCCCTATGGTGGACGCAAGCTTCTGCCAGCTGCCATCCAACAGATATGCTGCCTGCAATTTTTTATCATTTCCCGCCGTCCAGAAGATATACGGTATCCCGTCCTTCAGTGCCAGCCTTACGGTATCCGTGCTTTGAATTTCCTCCGGCAGAATTTCTTCATTCCATTTCGTACCATCATATGTAATCAAGGCTGTCTTTGCAGTCGCATTATTCAGGGCTGCCAGATACAATACATTACCAGATACACAGACATCCGCATAACTGATCTTTCCCAGACTATTCATGGTATACACATCCTGCCAACCTTGCTGCTGAAGGACAGCGACTCTGCCATTCGCCCCTGGTGTCATATAATCACAATAGGAAGCATACCAATTACCACCATAATAGAACAGCTTTGCACCCGAGATACTCGCCCCCTGTACCGTCAATGCCGGAAGCGGGCCGGACTGATCTGAAAGATTGATCACCTGAAGGGATTTGTCGTCCATCCAGCTCACCCACAGTTTCCCCTGTTCATAAAATAGTTCCAGACGCTGTGGCCAGACTGCTGTCTGTGAAGTATACACGCTATTCAGACCCATAGAATCCGCTTGCGACACGTGCACATAACCTGAAGTGTCCATATAGGCCACATAAATATCCCCGTTCACATTCAGAAGATCCACCGGTGACATTTTTTGAGATATAGCACTACCCGGCATTTCTGTCCATCTACCGTCTGCAGCCTGTGAAGAATATATTTTCAACAGGCTCCATCCCTGTTCCTCTACAATACCTGCCAGATACAGACAGCTGCCCGCCGCATCCCCAGTAATTGCAGGAGAACAAAGTCCGGTGATACTCTCTCCTCTCTGCTGCCAGTAACTGTCAGCAGAAAGTACCGGGAATTCCACATGAAATGAAATACTTCCGTCAGCCCCAGGCTGAACCTGGTCAATCACAATTCCACTGTTACTTCCATCCGAATAAAAGATAGTATCTGCCGTATAGGGAGCATCCATATCGCTGCTTCCCAGAGCTTTGCGGTATTGTCCTCCCACCGTGGCGTACATTACCTCTTCCTGTGCCTTTGCCGGATCCAGCGTATCCTTCCGGAACACATAAATATAATTGTCCCCTGCCTTATTGGTATGATTCTCCACCGCATTGTTTACCCGGTAGACGATCAGTCCGCTCTCCGGAATATAGAAATCATAGTCCTCCCGCTCGGAAGGGGAAGGCTTTTGCCGGTATTCCACCACAAAGAATTCCGAATCACTGCGGGAAGTCTTCAGAATATATGCCCGGGTGCCGGAGGATTCTTCTGCCGGCCGCAGGGTGTATGTCCCACTCTCCGTCAATGTCCCAATGCTCATCCACCCGAGTTCCTTCCGTGTATAGGTCAAAGGATAAGATGCTGTATAATTAGGTCCTGCCATCAGATCCCACCATCTCCCTACCGGATCCCCAGTCTCTCCCGAGGTACGATACAGATCCGGTGCTCCCAGTGTATGCAGGAATTCATGGGAAGCCAGTGAATATCCTGAGTCCGTGAGCGTTCCGACCCCAAGCATGTTAGTCGGCAGCACATTATAAGCCCCCACTTTCCATTGTCCACCTAACAGGGTATTGGAATCTCCCCAATCTGCCTTACGAGAGCCGAATGCTCCTGTCATTTTATCCTTATCTACCTGGACGATAATCGTAAGATTATCTATATATCCATTATTGTATCTGCTGTCCAGCTTCGACGGCAGAGACAAACCAGCCTGGTTTACTGCGTTAATGACAGCTCCCACAAAGAGCTCTCCATCGGACGCATTCGGATATTGTTGTGCTGTTCCGGTGATAGTGATCGGTATGAATTGTCCATTTACTACCTGTGGGAAATAATTATTTACCTTGACCTGTTCATCTGATATTGTTGAAATATATTTTTCCAGGGAACGTTTCGGCGCTGATGCCGTACCGGTGTACATTTCCTGATACTTATTGAAGTTTGTGCTGAAGGTATTATCGCCATCTTCACTGAAATTAACCATCAGTACCAGATTATCAACCTGTGTTGTGGCGGCTTCTGCATGCAGTGGGGCTTTCCAGAAGACAGCCAGCATTATTACCAGCAGAATCCAACTATATCTCTTTATTCCTTTTACTATCATAACTATGCTCTCCGTTTACTGATCAATCCCAGATTGTTACCATTCCCAGCTGTTCCGGTGTAAATGCATTTTGTACTTCTACCTCCGCTACCGTCAGGTAGAAAATATTATTGCCTTCCTGTCTGACAGCATAAACAGCATTACCTTCCTTCTGCAGCTTTTTCGGAGTCTCTGCCGCAGGCTTTCCCTCTGCCGTAAACTCTCCTTCATAGGTCACCGCCTGTGCACTTCGATTACGAAATGCTTCTGCTGCCCCGGCTTCCGGATCCGTAGTTCCCATATGAACTGTAAGCTTCCCCTCCGGAAGGTTTGCTGCAGATAACGTTCCTTCATATCCCGTATAGGTGCCATCTGTCAGATTCAGGCTCCCGCTGGTAAACGCACCGGTTTCATTCTCAGCACAGACGTAATACCGGATTTCGTTATCACTGACCTGTACGTAAAATTCTCTGCCATCAGCAAGCGGATACTCTATCGCAGTGCAATGCTGTCCCAATTCATCCGATAAAATCAGCATTTTCCAGTCCCCATTGTCGGTGGTGCCGGTATAATTTCTCTGTCCGATCAGAAGATCCGACAGCATTACCGTGTACCAGTCTTCTGCCAGGATACTATCCACTGCTGCATCTGCATTTCCCTCTGCCATGGCATCCAACACCGACTGTGCCTTGCTCTGCACTTCCTCTGTATCCTGTGTCAGTTCCACCGTAAGCTCCGCTAACTGTGCCTGTCTCTCCGTTGTGTAATCCAGGCGCTGTTCCCACTCCAACGCATCACGCTGTGCTAAAGGACCTTCTGTCTCGCTGTCCGTCTCTGCGGTCTGTCCGGCAGCCGCTGTACTCTCTGCCGATGCTTCCACTGCCTGTTCAACGGTCGCTGTTAATATGCCGGAGTTCTCTGTTCCGCAGGCTGTCAGGGTGATGCACAGACTTACGGCGATCATGGATAGGTTTCTGATGTACTTCTTATTTTTCATTGTATTTTCTCTTTCTGTAATTAGTATTGTAATTATATTTCGGCAGGGATTGGGAATTTCATTAGTTTCAAAAGGCTGTATTTTCGCACAGTCTTTCTGTCAATGGATTGTTCCAATAGAAAATATTTGTTATACTACTGCCATTTCAAATCGCATAAATATTGCACTGCACGGTGCGTATTTGTAAAGGTACTATCAGTAAAATAGAATTTTTCTGTTATTGCATCCTCTGTTGATACTCCCTTAAGTTCGTCTGCAATCTGTTTTAAGCACCATTCACCATTTTCTATAGCCATTGTGTACCTTTCAGCAATCTTCCAAATAGTCTCTTTATCACCCTTTTTATACCCCGGGCAGTAATCTTTTGTCGAAAGACGTTTCAAAAGATTTTCTTTATCCTGAACTGTCACAATTAATGGCTGTGTCTTTTCATAATGTAGAAGAAAATAATACTCAATACAACCTTTTGTCATAAATAATTTTACAGTTGCATTCTTACACTTTTTTCTTATTTTTTTACAATATCCCAGTTTTCCTTCCACTTTGCCCCCATCTCCACTTCAGTATCAAACACAAGCCATATTTCATCAACATCTAAGACATCATCAGAGTAAACACCCTTAAGACTAAATGCTTTATCGGCTGCCCCAAATAATCCTTTCTTATTGTGCACATTCAGGTTCGCAACCTCATGAAATCGATCTTTCAGAAATTTAAAATATTGTTCTTCACTTTCCCCCTCCCAAAAAACAATAATATAAGGATTCCGAGACTTATTCTTACTTCTCCGTGCCATAGCTATTCCTCCCTGATATAGGGCACTGCACCATACTTTCCCAGAAGATAAGCTTTCCCAACTTTTTCATCATTTCTAACTGAGAAATCAGATATAGAATATAATTCAGACACACCTGTTTCGCTGTTCTTATCAACAAGATAATATTGATCTCTTCTTAACATTTCACGGTTCATGATATCTACACTATGTGTTGTGAAAATCAGCTGTGCTTTTGTTTCATTATTATGCTGAAAACGCTTAATAATATATTCTACGAGCATTGGATGAAGTCTGTCTTCTATTTCATCAATAACCAGAATGCCACCATTTTTAAGAGCTGATTCCAACGCCGTCGCTCTTGCCATCAGTCGAATGGTACCATCCGATTCATCTGAAAGGCTTAGCGGATATTCCGTTTTCTTTCCCTTTGCATCCAAACCGGTATGAAATGATGTTGCTTTCAATTCATTATATTGTATAGTTCCATTGACATTATCCGCATCTCCAGACAAGCTTTCTTTAAATTGAGATAATGCCTTCTCGATTTGCAGTCTGCTTTCCATGGGAAAATCTTCCGGTAAGTCATCCAGACTTGTAATCGCCTTATTGTCAATCTCAAACTTCATATCTGAAATACCAATATCTGCAATCTTAGCAATAGAAGCTACAGATTTCAACATTTCAGAATCATCACTATATTCCAATAGATTCTTACCCAAATCAGAATAATCTCTGGAGAAAAACAGTTTTGTTCTAAACCACTTCATTGCCTCAATACAAGGTTCATAATTCATTGTGCAGGAAACAGCAAAAAACAATTGATTCGGTGCAACAGCCTTACTGATCATTTCCTTTATTTTTTTATCTCCATTTACAGGGAATGAAAAATCTTGATATTTTCTATCAACCACAACAGACTTTTGTCCCTTGGGTGCCCAGTATAAATGCTCCTCGCAAATACATTTTCTCGTAGCAGAAAAACCATAGCAATACCAGATACCTTCTTCTTCATATTCAAATTCAAAAGAAGTCGGCTCGTTTTTTGAATAGTCATTTAATTCAAACGGTCTTACCGGAACCTCTGCCGTCTCATGTTGCGTACGCTGTGCATTTTTAATAAACTGTGCGGCCAACCACATTGCCCGAATCAGATTACTCTTTCCGCCGCCGTTTTTACCATTGATGGAAACAACTGGAAGATATGAATTATTTTTATATTTCAGTAAGCATTCTTTCTGATCTCCAAGTCCCGCTGCTTCCATATCAAGTATTGACTCATCTCTTAATGATCTGTAGTTTTTCACTTTGAATTGTAATAACATATGATTTTTCTCCTCTTTACTTGTATGATAATTCTTTTTTGCAAGTAATTCAATATATTATTACGAAAAATTCACGTTTTTATTCTTAATTTATTAAATCATTCTCATTCTCGATTTCATGATTTCAAAAAAATCCACTGTTCACTTACGCCTATATTTTCCAACACTCCATTCATTTTATGGAGATCCCTTCTATTTTTTCAACATTCCGCACTTCAGCGCCTTATTGATGATATATGGACAAATAGAATAACCATCTGCAATGAAGTATTTTGATTATACAATGTACTTTTTTACAACTGGAATATTATTTAAAATTGCCGAAATAACTAACGAAATAATAAACACTATACAAACAACCAACGGAACCGCAATAACCGGATTCCATCGTGAGGCAGTGATTCCTAAGCGGCCCAATTGCTCAATAACTATAATATGAACTAAATATATGCCAAAGCTATACTATGATATCTTCAATATCACTTTTTTGTACCATAGTCCCTGCTCAAATGAAATGTTCTTAAGAAATGTAAATATAGCAACGGCCTCTAAGAAAACATTGATACATGTATTCGAATAATATGTTTCTAAAGGCGTCTGCATTTTAATCGCAAGAGCCCATGAGAGAATAATCGTAAATAAGAAACCACAGAGCCCCGCCAAATATATTGCTGTTCTTTGCTTTTGGTTCAATTCCAGTTTAGAAATTTTATACCCTAATATGAAGTAAAATACATAGCTGCATACAAGGCCCATATTCATATTGTTTATATTTCCATTAATTGCATTTGTAATAAGGATCATTTTTTCATTACCAAAATCATTTACAAGCTGACTTATTTGAGGTAATAAGAACCAAAATACAAAAGATATTATTAAAAAATAATTGGATATTTTATCATCTTCTGAAATCTTTTTAATTATAGGCAGGCAAATATATATTCCGGCTATCATTGGCAAAAACCATAAATGATAATAGCTTGTAATAATACCTGCGAGCCTCCCAACCCTTCCCGGCGAAAACAATCCTACAAATTGCTCTGCGATTTCACCTTTTGATACTAAATAATATATGAAACTCCACGCAGCAAACGCCGTAACTATTCTAAGCACATACTTTGAGAATATCACTTTTGTTGATATTTCATTTTTGCTCAAAAACAATGCTCCACTGATCATAACAAAAACAGGAACGCCCCATCTCATAATACTGTCATAGAAATTAAATGCAAGCCATTCTTTACTATTTACATCGTAAGCGCCAAATAATCCCGCGGCTAGCCAGCAACCGCCTCTGACTTCATAATCGTAGTTAGACTATTTTACTACAAC
>UMAF01025252.1_pt1 | contig 28184 bp, 28 predicted proteins | sample 1963641 | NCBI WGS metagenome assembly UMAF01 (sample SAMEA4835909, study PRJEB28245) | human gut metagenome | biome: gut microbiome; material: fecal sample | place: Denmark | collected 2008
CATGCATCATAACACAGTTCATGCGCGATTGAAAAGAGTTTTTCGTATTTTTATCAGATTCCGAGAAGAAGCGAGGCAAAGTTGAAGTAGATCATCAGCGAGATGGCGTCCACGACCGTCGTGATGAACGGCGAAGCCATGACCGCGGGGTCGAAGCCGATCTTCTTGGCGAGCAGCGGCAGCGTGCAGCCCACGACCTTGGCCGCAAACACCGTGACCACGAGCGTCAGGCAGATGACGAGCGCGACCGTGATGGTGATGGGATTTCCGAAGATCATCTTGTCGACAAGCATGAGCTTGACGAAATTCGCTGCGGCAAGCGTGGCGCCGCAGACGACCGCCACGCGGATCTCCTTCCAGATGACGCGGAAGAGGTCAGAAAATTCGATCTCGTCGAGCGAGATACCACGGATGACCGTGACGCTCGCCTGTGAGCCGCAGTTACCGCCCGTGTCCATCAGCATCGGGATATAAGCCGTCAGAATGGCGAACGCGCTGAGCGCGTCTTCAAAGCGGGCGATGATCTGGCCGGTGAACGTGGCCGAGACCATCAGAAGCAGCAGCCAGGGGATACGGGACTTGTACGTCTCCCAGACGCTCGTCTTGAGGTATGGCTTATCCGTCGGCAGCATAGCCGCCATCTTTTCGATATCCTCGGTCGTCTCCTCTTCCATGACGTCGATGGCGTCGTCGACCGTGATGATGCCGACGAGGCGGTCTTCCTTGTCGACGACCGGAAGGGCGATGAAGTTGTACTTCGAGAAGGTCTGCGCAACGTCCTCTTTATCCTCGAGCGTGGAGACAGAGATGACGTGCGTCTCCATGATCTCGTCGATGGTGTCGTCCTCATCGGAGAGGAGGATCGTTCGCAGCGAGACGATACCCTGCAGCTTGCGCGCCGGATCGACGACATAGCAGACGTTGATGGTCTCTTTGTCCGTACCGGTGCGGCGGATACGCTTGAGCGCGTCCTCGACGGTCATATCGCGCTTTAAGTCGACAAACTCCGTCGTCATCAGCGCGCCCGCGCTGTCGTCGGGGTATTTGAGAATTTCATTGATGCTCTTGCGCGTGTCGGGGTCCGCGTGCTTTAAGATGCGCTTGACGACGTTCGCGGGCATTTCCTCCACGATGTCGACCGCATCGTCCAGATACAGCTCGTCAAGGACCTCTTTGAGCTCGGTGTTCGAAAAGCCGCGGATCAGCATCTCCTGCGCGTCGGGATCGAGCTCGACGAACACCTCCGCCGCGGGCTCTTTGGGAAGGAGCCGGAACAAAAGGGGAATGCTGTCCTCGTCCAAATCTTCAAAAAGCGAGGCGATATCCGCGGGCTCCAGGTCTGCAAGCAGGTCGCGCAGCGCGGTATATTGTTTTCGCTTGAGCAGATCCTCGATTCTTTCCAGCAGTTCGTCGCGCATTTCTTCAAAGCCGACCATACCGACTCCTCCTTTCTGAAGATAGTGCCAAATCAAAGTGTTCAGGTGAATTTTGCGATAAAAAAATCCCCCATATCCTGCGTCCGGCGACGCGGCTATGGGAGCGACAATCAAGAAACACCCGCCCCTGGCGAGAAGTTTTCTTACCGTTCAAGCTTTAGCATCACGAGGCGGTGAAACTGCATTAGATGGCACCTTGCTTTCGATGCAACCTGTTCAAACCCTCTCATAGTGTCTCCACTACTCCGCGGCAGCAGTCCGTATCCTTGTGGTAGCCTTACCTACCGGACGATGTATGAACTTAACGGTACTATATTATGCACATTTTCCCGTCGTGTCAACCCCTTTTCCGGCTTTATTTCTGTAAAAAGTATGTCATGGTGCGCTTTTGCGCTTCCCTTTCGTAATGGGCTGTGCTATACTACATAAATTGAAGAGAAATCGACTTTTGAGGAGGTGAGCATCGCCCTTGCAGCAGTATCTTGACCGGCACCGCTTTTTGAAAGGCATCTACCTGATGGTCAGGCGGTACTTCGATCATCATGTCGGCCGCGACAGTGCGGCGCTCACATACTACCTTTTGTTTGCGCTTTTCCCGCTTTTGATCTTTTTGAGCAACTTAGTCGGCATCATGTCCGTGGATATCAGCGGCTTTCTGTATGAAATTCGCGCATTCATCCCGCAGGAGGCGCTCGAGATCATCGAGCAGTATTTCACTTATGTCAGCCGCGATTCAAGCCCACGGCTTTTGTGGTTCTCACTGATTTTTTCCATTTACTTTCCTTACCGCGCGGCAAGCTCGCTTCTGGGCTCTGTCCGTCGGGCCTACGGCGAGCACCGGCCCACGCAGTTTTTGCGCTATCAGCTCAAGCTCTTGCTTTATACGCTGAGCCTGATTTTAATGGTCGTTTTGTCCATCGGACTGTCCGTCGTCGGCGGGCGGGTGCTGAACTACGTGTCGAGCCACCTGTCGGCCTATATCACGCTGAGCGACGGCTTCATCCGCCTGTGGTCGAGCCTGCGCTTTGTTATCATCGGCGGCATCGTATTCTTCCCCATCGCGATGATGTACGGCCTTGCGCAGGAGTCGCACCGGATGAACCGCATCTGGCCGGGCGCGGTGTTCTCGCTCGTGATGTGGCTCGTATTGTCATTCCTTTTTTCGTATTATGTTGAAAACATCGCGCGCTACTCCGTCATTTACGGCACGCTCGGCGCGGTGATCGTATTGCTTTTGTGGCTGTATCTCGCCTCGGTCATGCTGATCATGGGGGCGGAATTCAACAGCGTTTTGATGGTGCTGCGTAAGCAGCACACGGCGGAAGCCGAAGAGAATTTAGGAGAAACACAGAAATGAAAATCATCATTGTCGGTATCGGTAAGGTCGGCTACGCCATCGCCGAGCAGATGACGGGCGAAAACCACGATCTGGTCGTCATCGACCGCAACAACGCCGTGCTCGACCACGTTGACTCCATGCTCGACGTCATGTGTGTGGAGGGCAACGGCGCGAGCGCCAGCGCCCTTTTGGAGGCGGGCGTGCGCGAGGCGGACCTTCTCATCGCCGTTTCGGAAAACGACGAGGTCAACCTCATCTGCTGCCTGATGGCGAAAAAGCTCGGCGCGAAGCACACGGTCGCCCGCGTACGCAACCCCGAGTATTTCCGCGATGCACAGATCCTGCGCCGCGAGATCGGGCTTGATATGATCATCAACCCCGAAAATGCCGCCGCGCAGGAAATTTCGCGCATTCTGCGCGTGCCGTCTGCGTTCAGCGTGGAGACGTTTGCCAGCGGACTTGTCGAGCTCATCGGCTTTCAGACCGAAGAGAGCGACAGCCTTGTCGGCAAGTCCCTCATCGACTACAACCGCGAAAATCCCAACAGCATCCTCATGTGCGCGGCCAAGCGCGGGGAAGAGGTCATCGTGCCGAACGGCTCGTTCGTCCCGCAGACGGGAGACCGCGTGTACGTCATCGGCACGCCCGCGGAGACGACGCGCGTGCTGCGCTCGATGGGCAGGGCCATGGCGCCCATCCGCCGCGTGAGCATCCTTGGCGGCAGCCGCATCGCACAGTACCTTGCCTGGGTGCTCACCGACATCGGCACGCACGTGACGATCGTGGAAAAGGACGAGGCCAAGTGCCTGATGCTGGCGGAAAAGCTCCCTAAGGTCACCGTCATCCACGGCGACGGCACGGATCACAACCTGCTTGAGTCCGAGGGCATTTTCCACTGCGACGCGTTCATCGCTGTGACGGACCGCGACGAGGAAAACCTCCTCATGGCGCTCACGGCCAAGCGCTACGGCGTGAAAAAGGTCGTGCCGAAGATGTCGCGCATGGGGTATCTCGACATCGTGAACCTCACGGGCCTCGACACGGTCATCTCGCCCAAGGCCATCATTGCAAGCCAGATCTCAAGTTACGTCCGCGGCCTTGCCAACTCGCAGGGCAGCGCGGTGGAAAGCCTGCACTATATCCTCGGCGGCGCGATCGAGGCCGTCGAGTTCACCGCGACGAGTGCCACGCACTTTCTCGACCGGCCGCTCAGCGACCTGCATTTTCGAAACGGCCTGCTCGTTGCGGCCATCGTGCACAACGGCCGGATGGAGATCCCGAACGGACATTCCCAGATCCATGCGGGCGACCGCGTGATCGTGGTGGCGAAAAAGCTCTTTTTGCAGGACCTCAACGATATTCTCGGCTGATGTGCCGGCTGCTTGCGGCAAGGAAGTTTCATTATGAACCAAAATCTTATTCTCAGAATCGTGGGCGTTATCCTCTGCATTGAGGCGCTTTGTATGATCCCGCCGTTGCTGCTGAGCGTGTTCGGCGGAGGGCCGGATCAGCGGGCGTTCCTGTATGCGCTGCTGATCTGCGGCGGCGTGGGAGTGCTGCTTTCACTCATCCGCGCGGACAACACAAGACTTCAGACGCGCGACGGCTTTGTCTGCGTGGCGCTGTGCTGGATCGCGCTGAGCGTGTTCGGCGCGCTGCCGTACTTTTTCAGCGGCAGCTGCAGCTTTATCGATGCCATTTTCGAGACCGTCTCCGGCCTGACGACGACCGGCGCGTCCATCTTCCCGTCGCCTGCGTCGCTGCCGCAGGGCATCCAATTCTGGCGCGCGCTCACGCAGTGGATGGGCGGCATGGGTATCCTCGTTCTCATGCTGGCGCTGCTGCCCAAGCTCAGTGAGGGCAGCGTGAACCTGATGAAAGCGGAATCCCCCGGCCCCATCAGCACAAAGCTTCGCCCCCGCACGGGTGAGACGGCGCGCATCCTGTACCGCATCTACATCGCGCTCACCGTGGCGGAGGCGCTGCTGCTGCGCATTGCGGGCCTCCCGCTGTTCGATGCGATCACCACGGCGCTGACGACGATCTCTACCGGCGGCTTTTCCATCCGGGATGCGAGCATCGCGTATTATCAGTCGCATCTTGTCAACTGGATCCTCATTTTCTTCATGTTTGCCGCAAGCGTGAACTTTACGCTCCTCTACCTCTGCGTGACGCGCCGCTTCCGCGAGGCGCTCAAGAGCGAGGAGCTGCGCGTTTACTCGCTGGTCGTGGTCGGCGCGTCGGCGATGATCGCGGCGGACCTGATCGTGCGCACAGGGCGCGACATCGGCTCGGCCATCGAGAATGCGGCCTTTCAGGTCACAACGCTCATTTCAACGACCGGCTACTGCACGGAGGATTTTGACCTCTGGCCGCAGTTCTGCCGCTGTATCCTCGTGCTGGTGATGTTTTTCGGCGGCTGCGCGGGCTCTACGGCGGGCGGCGTCAAGGCCTCGCGCATCGTGCTTTTGTGCAAGTCGCTGCGGCGAGATCTGCGGCGCGTGATGCACTCGCGCGAGGTGCGCCCCATCACGCTCGACGGACATCGCGTGACGGAGGAGACCGTCTCGTCCGTTTCGGTCTTCTTCTTCGCCTATATCGCGATCATGCTGCTTGGCACGCTGATTTTGTCGCTTGACAACATCGACTTTACCGCGGCGTTCACCGCCTCGCTCACGGCCATCAGCAACGTGGGCCCGGGCCTTGGCGCAGTGGGACCGACGTGCAACTTCGGCTTCCTCTCCGGCATCAGCAAGCTCACGATGAGCGCCATCATGCTGCTCGGCCGTCTTGAGATCATGCCGCTGCTTGTCCTCTTAATGCCCTCTGTCTGGCGCAGAAAATAAAAGAAAATCAAAAAGGGTGGATCGCAATTTTGCGGTCCACTCTTTTTGAAAAGGATTCGCTGCGCTTCGTGCCTTGCCGCTCGCAGCGCGGCTGCGACACACGCTCCGCGCAAAGAGTAAATTCCGACGCGCCTGTCGTCGGAATTTACGATCAAACAGATTTCGCGTCTGCGGACGCGAAACTCTGCGAGGCGGTTTGCCTCCATTTTAGCAGCAGGGCCGAGTTTGTGATGACAAGCACGCTGCCTGCGTTATGGACCAGCGCGCCGACAACATGGTTCAGTGTGCCAGTGATGGCGAGCACGATGAGGTGCGGCAGCTCCTTGACATCGCCGTCGACGAGCGCGATATCCGCGGCGTCCACGGCGATGTCGCTGCCCACGCCGCCCATTGCGATGCCGACATCGGCGGCCTTGAGCGCGGGCGCGTCGTTTACGCCGTCGCCGATCATGCAGACCTTTGCATCCGCAGACTGATCGGCGCGAATGTGGGAGAGTTTGTCCTCGGGCAGGCAGTTTGCGTGCACCTCGCCGATGTGGAGCTGCGCGGCAATGGCCGCGGCGGCGTTCTGATGGCCACCCGTGAGCAGCACGGGCTGGACCTGAAGCGCGGAGAGTTGGTCGATCATATTTGCACTTTCCTCGCGGATCGCGTCGGACAGGGCGAGGAAGCCCGCGAACACGCCGTCCACGGCGGCGTAGGTGACGGTGCAGCCCTGCGAGAGCTGGACAACAGCGGCCTTAGCGGCCTCTTCGGAAATGGCGATGTGGTGCTCGGCAAGGAGCTCCGCGTTACCCGCGAGGAGGGTTTACCGTCAACGCGGGCGGAGACGCCGCGCCCAGGGACCATCCGGAAATCTTCGGCCTCGACCGGTATTTCGCCCATCTCCTGCTGGCAGCAGCGGGTGATGGCCTTGCCGAGCGGGTGCTCGGAATAGTGCTCCGCCGCGGCGCAGAGGCGGTAGAGCTCGTTATCGGAGAGGGAGGGCAGCGCGCTGTGCACCAGAACGACCCTCGGCGTGCCGTAGGTCAGTGTGCCGGTCTTGTCGAAAGTGATCTTCTTCACGGCGGCGAGGCGATCGAGCGCGTTGCCCTCGCGGACGAGGAAGCCGTGCTTCGTCGCGTTGCCGATGGCGGCCATGATGGCAGTCGGCGTTGCCAGCACAAGCGCGCAGGGGCAGAGGACGACCAGGATCGTCACCGCGCGGATGATCTCACCGGAAATCATCCATGTCAGCGCCGCGGCGGTCAGCGCGATGACGACGATCCATGCCGCCCAGCGGTCGGCAAGGCGGACGATCTTGGCCTTGCCCGCGTCGGCGGACTGGACAAGGCGGATCATGCGCTGGATGGAGCTGTCCTCGCCAACCTTTGTGGCCTTCATCTCGAAAGCGCCGAACTGGTTGACCGTGCCGGAAGAGACCTCGTCGCCGACGCCCTTGTCGACCGGCAGCGATTCAACCGTCATGACGGCCTGATTCACAGATGTCTGGCCCGATACGATCTCGCCGTCGACAGGGATGGTCTCGCCGGGCAGCACGCGCAGCAGGTCGCCGACCTTGACATCCTCAGCGGGGACGGCCGTTTCCTCTCCGCCCAAGATGACGCGCGCGGTCTGCGGTGTCAGATGGACGAGCTTTTCGATGCCCGCGCGGGCGCGGGCGACGGTCAGCTCTTCGAGCAGGCCGCCGAGCTGCATGATGAACGCGACCTCACCCGCGGCGAAGACTTCGCCGATGCAGACCGACGCGATCAGCGCGAGCGAGACGAGCACGTCTGCCTTGATGTCGAACGCCGTGACAAGGCCGATGACGGCCTCTAAAATGATGGGGATGCCGCAGAGGATGATCGCGGCCCACGAGGCGTCGAACGGCAAGGGGACGAGATCAAAAATGCTGACGACCAGCGCGATGCCGGAGATCACGAGCAGTGTGATATCTTTTTTTGTGCCGCCCAGCTCTAAAAAATGCTCCAGCTTTTCCATTGCCAGTTTCACGGAAGCGACTCTTTTCTGTACCATAGGGGGTATGGGCTTATTATACATATGGGGGTATAGGTTATAAAGCGCGCAAAAAGAGAGAAGCAGCACAAAACTGCTTCTCTTCTTTCATGTAATTCTGCTGAAAACGGGCGCGAGAGGGGAAAAACCTGCTCAGCCCATGTTCGAAAAGCGCTCGACCGCCTTCGTGAAGTTCTCGATCGTCTTGTCCGCGTCGCCATGCTCGATGCCGTCACGCACGCAGTGCTTGATGTGCCCCTCAAGCACGACCTTGCCGCAGCCGTGCAGCGCGGATTTGGCCGCGTTGATCTGCGCAAGAATATCCTCGCAAGGGACGTCCTCGTCCACCATGCGGTCAATGGCCTGCACCTGACCGATGATCTTTTTGAGCCGACGGTGCAGATTGTCGGCGTCCATACACTGTTTCATCGTTTGGCCTCCATACCTGTTGGGGTATCTGCATTGTGCACTCTGCGCCGCGATTTTATCAATATGCGCTGCCGCGGCGGCTTTGTGCGCCTTTGGCGAAAAAATGGCGTTTTGCGGCAATCTTCTCTTCCTCCGCGGTGTTGCAGAGCATAAAAAAGTGTGATAGGATATATTAGAAATAGTATGACCGGCGGCCATATTGCCGCCGGAGCAATTTTGAGGTATCCGAATGAAGAAAAGCGACAAAACACCAAAGCAGACCCACCGCCGCGCGGACCCGAACGTCATGGGCCTCCACGCGGACGTGGTGGAGCAGAATATCACCGAAACACTCGAAACGAACTACATGCCTTACGCGATGTCCGTCATCGTCTCGCGTGCCATTCCGGAGATCGACGGCTTCAAGCCCTCGCACCGAAAGCTCCTTTACACGATGTACAAGATGGGGCTTCTCACCGGCGCGCGCACGAAGAGCGCGAACATCGTCGGACAGACGATGCGCTTAAACCCCCATGGCGACGCCGCGATCTACGACACGATGGTGCGCCTTTCCAAGGGCTACGGCGCGCTGCTGCACCCGTTCGTCGACTCGAAGGGCAACTTCGGCAAGGTCTATTCGCGCGACATGGCGTGGGCGGCCAGCCGATACACCGAGGCGAAGCTCGCGCCCATCTGCGCCGAACTCTTCCGCGACATCGACTCTGACACCGTTGATTTTGTCGACAACTACGATAACTCGATGAAAGAGCCGGCGCTGCTGCCGACGACGTTCCCGAATATTCTGGTCTCGGCCAACCAGGGCATTGCGGTCGGCATGGCGAGCCAGCTGTGCGGCTTTAACTTGGGCGAGGTCTGCGACACGACGATCGCCTTTTTGAAAAATCCTGAGGTGCGCATCAGCGAGACGCTGCTCGCGCCCGACTTCCCGACCGGCGGCGAGGTCCTGTACGACCCGCGCGCCATCGAGGACATCTACAACACCGGCCGCGGCGGCGTGAAGGTGCGCGCCCGCTGGCGCTACGACAAAAAAGAAAATCTCATCGAAATTTATGAAATTCCCTACACCACCACGACCGAGGCCATCATGGACAAGGTCGCCGAACTCATTAAGGCGGGCAAGGTCAAGGAAATTTCCGACATGCGTGACGAGACCGACCTCTCCGGCCTCAAGCTGACGATCGACTTAAAGCGCGGTGCCGACCCCGACAAGCTGATGCAGAAGCTCTTCAAGGCGACGACACTGCAGGATACGGCGTCGTGCAACTTCAACGTCCTGATCGGCGGCATGCCGCGCGTGATGGGCGTGCGCGAGCTTTTAGACGAGTGGTGCGCGTGGCGCACCGAGAGCGTCAAGCGCCGCGTGTACTTCGTGCTCAAAAAGCGGCAGGACAAGCTGCACCTCTTAAAGGGCCTTAAAAAGATCCTGCTCGACATCGATAAGGCCATCAAGATCATCCGCGAGACGGAGAAGGAGGCCGACGTCGTGCCGAACCTGATGATCGGCTTTGGCATCGATCAGATCCAGGCGGAATACGTCGCCGAGATCAAGCTGCGCAACATCAACCGCGAGTATATCCTAAAGCGCGTGGAGGAGACGGCATCGCTCGAGGCGGAGATCGAAGACCTCGAGGATACACTCGCACGCCCGTCACGCATCCGCAAGATCATCGTCAGCGAGCTTGAGGATGTGCGCAAAAAGTACGCCGAGCCCCGCCGCACCGGCATCCTCTATGACTATGCCGAGGACACCGAGAGCGAGGAGGACGCCATCGAGGACTATCCCGTGACGCTGTTTTTGTCGCAGCACGGGTACTTTAAAAAGATCACGCCGCAGTCGCTGCGCATGTCCGGCGAGCAGAAGTTCAAGGAGGACGACGCGCTCAGCATGAGCGTGGAGAGCAGCAACGCCGCCGAGCTGATGTTCTTCACCGATAAGGCGCAGGTCTACAAGACGCGCGCGAGCGACTTTGCCGACGGCAAGGCGAGCCAGCTGGGCGATTACCTGCCCGCCAAGCTCGGCATGGACGAGGGCGAGAGCGTCATGGGCATGGTGCTGCCGGGCGATTACAGCGGCTATATGATCTTCTTCTTCGGAAACGGTAAGGCCGCGAAGGTCGAGCTGTCGGCCTACAAGACGACCTCGAACCGCCGCCGCCTGACCGGCGCTTACAGCGACAAGAGCCCACTCAAAGCGCTGTTGCATCTCAAGGAAGACCGCGAGATCGCCGTCTATTCGACAGAGCCGCGCGTGCTGATCGTCAACACGGCGCTTCTTGGTGTGAAGACGACGCGCACGACGCAGGGCGTCGCGCTGCTGACGCTCAAAAAGAAGTACGTGCTCGACACGGTGCGCTTCCCGGAGGAGACCGGCATCACCGACCTTGCCCGCTACCGCGGGCGCAGCATCCCCGCGACGGGCGCGCTGCTCAAAACAGAGGACAGCGACGATAAGCAGCTCTCGCTGATTTGACGTCGGAAGCCTGAGAGAAACATATGAGGGGAGAAAATTTATGAAAAATAAAAAACTGCGCGAGCAGGTGAAAAGCTATATCATTGTCACGCTTGCCTGCGTGCTGTATGCCTTGTCGTTCGATTGGTTCTATGCACCGAATGGCTTTACGGTCGGCGGCTTTACGGGTATTTCGCAGATCATTAACTTTTTTGCACCCATTCTGCCGGTCGGTACGATGGTCATCGTGCTCAATGTGCCGCTTTTTATCGTGGGACTTAAAAAATTCGGCTTCGCATTTTTGTGCAAGTCCATCTACACGATGACGCTGAGCTCCATTTTGATCGACGTTGTCGCGGCCATCCACGAGTTTGCGCCCATGGACCCGCTGCTTGCGTGCCTGTACGGCGGCGTGACGCTCGGTATCGCCTCAGGCCTGCTGTTCCGCGAGGAGACGACGACCGGCGGCTCGGAGCTCGGCGCGTGGATCGTGCGGTCGCACGTTGAACGGCTGTCGATCGGCAACATCTGCCTCGGCATCGACCTGACGATCATTCTGATCTACGCCGCGGTGTTCCACAGCATCAACAACGCGCTCTACGGCGCGCTCGCGCTCTACATCACGACGAAGGTGCTCGACCTGGTCGTCTACGGCCAGAACACGGCAAAGGTCGCCTACATCATCAGCGACAAGTATGAGGAGATCATGCAGGAGATGCTGCGGCGCGACATGGGCGTCACGCTCCTGAACGGCAAGGGCGGCTACACGGGTGCGGAGCGTCCGCTGCTGTTCTGTGCCATCCGCAAGAAGGAAGCGGTTTCGATCAAGCGCTATATCAAGGAGCTCGACCCCGACGCCTTTTTCATCGTCTGCGACGCGAGCGAGGTGCTCGGTGAGGGCTTTGGCGAATACGACCCGCAGGGTCTCTAAGGATATCAGGATACAAGGAGGAAGCAGGAATGGATCTTACGACGGTGGAGAAGAATCTCAAAGAGCGCGGCTTCAAGGTATCCGCCTTCGCGACGGCGAAGGAAGCGGCGGACTATCTGAACGCGCAGATCGACGGAGAGAGCGTGTCGTTCGGCGGCAGCATGACGCTCTCTCAGATGGGGCTTTTTGAAAGCCTCGGCAAGCACAACAAGATGTTCAGCCACTGGAACGTGCCCGACGGCATGAACGCTGCCGAGGTGCTCAAAAACGCCTCGACGTGCGACAACTACCTGCTCTCGGCCAACGGCCTTGCCGAAACGGGCGAGATTATCAACATCGACGGGACGGGCAACCGTGTGTCCTCGTCGCTCTACGGCCATAAGAAGGTGTGGTTTGTCGTCGGCAGCAACAAGATCGCGCCGACCTATGACGAAGCGCTCTGGCGCGCCCGCAACATTGCTGCACCGAAAAACGCGCAGCGCCTCGGCGTGAAGACGCCCTGCGCAGTGAACGGCGACCGCTGCTACGACTGCAAGAGCCCGCAGCGCATCTGCCGCGGCCTTGTCGTGCTGTGGGAGGCCATCCGCAGCTGCGAGACCGAGGTCGTGCTCGTCGACGAGCCGCTTGGCTACTGAGAAAGATAGATTTCGCCCAAAAGGAGGGAGCGCCGTGCGCAAAAAGTTCATTCCGCTTTCGCTGGCGCTCTGCCTGATGCTCTCGGGCTGCGGCGGCAACGTCGTGCTTGAGCGTTCCTACAGCGTTTCCACGCCGCACAGCGAGGTCTACTGGGAAAACGAGGGTGCGGACACCCTGCGCGCCGACAGCTATCAGGACCTCGTCAATGCGCTGCTGCTGCTCCTTGGCGAGCACAGCGAGGAAGGCGTTGTGCGTATTTACAGCGAGGAAGACGCCGCGGCCATGGCCGAGCAGGCCTGTAAGGAGGTGCAGGAGGAGACGGCACTGGGCGCGTATCTTCTTGACTACATCAGCTACACCGATACGCAGGAGCGCGCCTATTACGAGATGCACGTGCGCCTCGGCTACCGCCGCACGGCGGAGGAGCAGGCGGGCATCGTCACCGCGACGAGCACCGAGGCGCTGCCTGACCTTCTGCGCCTGACGGCGCGCGAGGGTTCGCTCAGCCGTATCGCCGTGCGCTTCACGTACTTCACCGCGGACCGTGACGGTATCCGCGACATGGTGCGATCTGTGCAGGAGGAGGTCGACACCGGCTTTACCGAGCCGTGGCAAGTGAACTTCTACCCCGATACCGACGATGTCGGCATTGTCGAGGTCGTGCTGCGGGAGGCGTAAAAAGGATAAGAAAAGAACTCGGACTTTTTAAGTCCGAGCTCTTTTTTTGTTGTAGGGGAGAGAGGGAAAACTCAGGAGAGGATCGCGCGGTCATTGGCAAACTCGTCGCCGCTGGCCTTCGTGAACTGCTCGAGAAGATCGGGCACGGTCAGCTTCTTCTTCTCCTCGCCCGCAATGTCGAGGATGACGTGGCCGTCGTGCAGCATGATGAGGCGGTTGCCGTACTGAATGGCATCGCGCATGTTGTGCGTGATCATCAGCGTGGTGAGCTGGCCCTCGCGCACGATGCGGTCGGTGAGCTCCATGACCTTGGCGGCGGTCTTCGGGTCGAGGGCTGCGGTGTGCTCATCGAGCAGTAGCAGCTTGGGGCGCTTGAGCGTTGCCATCAGCAGCGTGAGCGCCTGGCGCTGGCCGCCGGAGAGCGTCGAGACCTTCGTGGTCAGGCGGGACTCAAGGCCGAGGCCGAGACCGCCGAGCAGCTCGCGGTACTGCTCCTTTTCCTCCTTCGTCACGCCCCAGGAAAGACCGCGGCGCTGGCCGCGGCGGGCGGCGAGGGCGAGGTTCTCTTCGATCCACATCGAGGGGGCGGTGCCCATCATCGGGTCCTGGAACACGCGGCCGATGAATGCCGCGCGCTTATGCTCGGGCAGGTTCGTGACGTCGGAGCCGTCGATGATGACCTTGCCGGAGTCGACAAAGAACGTGCCGGCGGTGGCGTTGAGCATCGTGGACTTGCCCGCGCCGTTGCCGCCGATGACGGTGACGAAGTCGCCGTCGTTCAGCGTCAGACTCAGGCCGTTCAGCGCGGTCTTGGCGTTGATGGTGCCGGGGTTAAAGGTCTTATAAAGTTCCTTGAGTTCAAGCATGGCCGTTGCCTCCGTTCTTTGCGCTCTGGGGCTGCACCTTGCGGCGGAACATCTTGCTCTTCCAGTAGGGGATGGCGAGGAAGACCGCCACGATCAGCGCCGTGATGAGCTTTAAGTCGTTGGTGTTCAGACCGAGCTGCAGCACGATCTGGAGCACGATGTAGTAGATGATCGCGCCGATGGAAACGGCCAGCAGCGTGAGGCCGAAGTTCGTGAAGATCTTGCCGAAGATGACCTCGCCGATGATGACGGCGGCAAGGCCGATGACGATGGCGCCGCGGCCCATGTTGATGTCGCTCGAGCCCTGATACTGCGCCAGCAGTGCGCCGGAGAGGGCGACAAGACCGTTCGAGACCATCAGGCCAAGCACGATATTCGAGTTCGTGTTGATGCCCTGTGCGCGCGCCATGTGGGGGTTTGCGCCGGTCGCGCGCAGCGAGCTGCCCTTCTCCGTGCCGAAGAACCAGTACAGGATGGCGATGACCGCGGCTGTGAAGAGAAGCAGCAGCGGCAGGGGATTGTTCATCGAGAGCTCGCGCACATAGCGCTGCGAAAGCAGCAGCGGATATTTATCAACGCTGAGTGCCTGGTTTGCCTTGCTGTCCATGATGCGCAGATTGATCGAATACAGCGCAAGCTGCGTCAGGATACCGGCGAGAATGGCCGGAATACCGCAGCGCGTGTGGAAAAGACCGGTGACGAGGCCTGCCAGCATACCGGCGAGCATCGCGCACAGCAGGGCGATCCAGGGATTGAAGCCGCCGCGGATCAGCATGACGCAGACAGCGCCGCCGGTTGCCAGCGAGCCGTCGACGGTCAGGTCCGCCACGTCCAGAATGCGGAAGGTGATGTAAACGCCGATGGCCATAATGCCCCAGGCGAGACCCTGTGCGGCAGCGCCGGGCAGGGCGTTCATCAGCGACGAAAGAAAACTCATGGGTTCTCTCCTCCTATCTCTTGTTGAGGCAGGAACGGGCTAAGCCCGTCCCTGCCTGCGGGGGGATGTGATCAGATTACTCTTCGATGGCAGTGTAGCCCTCGAGAGGCTCGATGCCGAGCGTCTCGCACATGGAGGCGTTGTACTTCGGGGTGGCCTCGGTGAACTCGATGGGCATCTCGGAGATGTCGGCCTCGCCGGTCAGGATCTTGGCGGCCATCTTACCGGTGGTCACGCCGAGGTCATAGTAGCTGATGGAGAGGGTCGCGACGCCGCAGCCCTTGCAGATGCCCTCTTCGCCGCAGATGGCAGGCACGCCCGCGGGAACGAGAACGTTTGCGATGGCCTCGGTGTTGGAGGCGGCGGTGTTATCGGTGGGGACGTAGACAACGTCGGAGTAGTCGGCAGCGGACTGGGTCACGGAAGCGACGTCGTTCGTGTCAGTGAAGGCGAACTCCTGGGTCTCAATGCCCTTGTCGGAGAGGTACTTGGCGACCTCTTCGATCTGGTAGCGGGAGTTGGGCTCGGCGGAGCAGAACAGCAGGCCGACCTTCGTGGCATCGGGGAACCACTCGGAGATCATGTTGGCCTGCGCCTCGAGGTCAGCGAGGTCGGAGGTGCCGGAGATGTTGCCGCCGACAGTGCCGGCAAAGTCATCGAGGTCGAGCGCGACGCCGTAAGCGGTGATGGAAGTGCCGAGGATGGGGATGTCGCTCGTGGCGGCAGCGGCGGCGGTCAGCGCGCCGGTGGCGTTCGCCATGATGAGGTCAACGCCGTCGGAAACGAAGCCGTTGACGATGGTGGAGCAGTTGGCGTTGTCGCCGGAAGCGTTCTTGTTCTGGAATTCGACCTGGCCGGGCAGCGCCTCATTCAGCGCGTCGATGAAGCCCTGGGTGGCAGCGTCGAGTGCCTCGTGCTGCACGAGCTGGCAGATGCCGACGGTGTACTTCGTGCCTTCGCCGTCGGTGCTGCCCTGATTGTCGTCCTGTGCGGCCTTATCGCCGCAGCCGGTCAGACCCACGCTCAGGCTGAGAACGAGGGCAAGAGAGGCAACAAGAGAAATGATGCGTTTGGTGTTCATGCTTTTTTCCTCCAATTTTTATTTCTCGCTGATAACAATAAAACCCGCTGTAAGGACTTGTGGTCCATACGGCGGGTTCCTTGACTCAACTCTTTTTGAAGTGACCTTCAAGTGTTGGTTCGAAAGACCTTTCAGCTACGGGCATCACAAATCGCTCTTACCTTGTCCTTAAAGTAAAAGTAAGAGTAATAGTAAAAGCGATATGCAACGTTGCTTACAACAGTCTTCATCACTCAAGCTCCAAGTCCTTTCAAAAAGGATGGTAGTAATATAGCACACACAAAAATGGCCGTCAATAGCATTTTTATCCAAAAAACACTATTTATGTAGGAATTTGGCAGGGCACAGCACCGAAAAGTATGCTATTTGCATTAGGAAACGGCATGGGTGTGTTCGCAAAGCTCATTGATCTTCTGCTGTAAGCCCTTGAAATCTTCAAACGACTCGGGCCTGCGGCGCGGATCGCGCAGCAGTGCCGCGGGGTGATACACGGCCATCATCTGAAAGCCGTTCTTTTCGAACCACTGCCCGTGCTCGCGCGTGATCTTGAAGTCGGGCTTGATGATGCGCATGGCCGCGATGCGCCCGAGGCAGACGATAATCTTCGGCCGCAGCAGCGCGACCTGACGGCGAAGATAGCCGATACAGGCGTCCTGCTCCACGCCGAGCGGGTCGCGGTTTTCCGGCGGGCGGCACTTGACGATGTTGGCGATATACACATCGTCGCGCTTGAGGCCGATGATCTCGAGCATGTCGTCGAGCAGATGACCGGCCCTGCCGACGAATGGCACGCCCTGCGCATCCTCGTTCGCGCCGGGGCCTTCGCCGATGAATAAAACTTCAGCATTCTGATTGCCGACGCCGAAGACGACGTTCGTGCGCGTCTCCCACAGCGAGCATTCGCGGCAATTTTTACAGTCGTGTTCCAGAGCTTCCCAGGTATCAGGCATAGTTGTGTTCTCCTGTCGATTTTTTGTCATTTTACCATGATTCGCCGCGCTTTGCAACGCGCGCATCGCGCATTTTTCTATCTGCGCGGGCCATACTGAAAAAAACGGACGCGGAGGAAGAAATGGATCATATCTGGTACTGGTTTGCTTACAGCTTTTTGGGCTATTGCCTGGAAAAGCTCTTCGCCGCAGCGACAAGCTCGAGCCACCAGCTGCGGCGGTGCTTCGTGTTCCTGCCGCTGTGTCCGGTGTACGGCTTTGCAATGGTCACGATTTTATTGCTGGGGGCGGAAAAGCTCCCCGGCGCGTGGGAGCAGATCTTGCTCGGTATGCTCGCGGCGACGGCGATGGAATACGCCGTGCACTGGAGCTATGAAAGGCTGTTTCAAGTGCAGTTCTGGGACTATTCTTCGACCAAATGCGACGTGAACGGCCGCATCTGCCTGCCGTTTTCCATCTGCTGGGGAATATTGTCGATGCTCGCCGTGCGGTATGTGCAGCCGGTTCTGGAGGGCTATGCCGCACTGCTTCCAGAGTGGGCCGCGGCGCTGGCGGTGTTCCTCGTCACGCTTGACGGCATCCTGACCGCGCGCGTCCTGCTCACGACGCACGATATCGACGCTTTGACGCCGCGAACGTTGCTCCGAAGTAAAAGAAGGCGAACCGCCTGACGGTTCGCCTTCCTGACTTTATTCATAAATGTTTTTCGATCCAGCTCCACAGGTCGTTATAGACCACGGCACGGCAGTCCTCGTTCAGAATCTCGTGCCGCAGGCCCTTGTAGAGCTTCAGCTCCACGTCGCGCACGCCGGCGCGGCGGAAGGCCTCGTATGCGCGCTTGACGCCCTTGCCCATCTCGCCGACAGGGTCCTTGTCGCCGGAGATGAAGAGAATGGGCGTGTTGCGGTTCATCGAAGCGATGTTTTTCGGCGTGCTGATGAAGCGGATGCCGCCGAGCATCTCGTAGAAGAGGCCGATGCTCGCCTTCTGACCGCAGAGGGGGTCGGCAATGTAGGCGTCGACATTGTTGTCGCTCGCGCTGAGCCAGTCGACCTCCGTGCGGTTGGGCGCGAACGCCTTGTTGTAAGCACCGAAAGCCAGCGCCTCCACGCGCGGAGAGTGCGCCTTGAAGCCGTGGCGCTTGCCCGCAGCCTTGGCGATGGCGCGCCCGCCCGCGACGATCGCGGGGGACTGATGCCCCGTGCCCATAATGATGGCGGCGTCAACGGTGCCGGGATAGCGGATGAGATAGGTGCGCGTCAGGAACGAGCCCATCGAGTGGCCCATGAGAAAATAGGGGACATCGGGATATTTTTCCTTCGTGCGGCAGCGCAGGGCGTACATGTCGTCCACAACATGCTTCCAGCCGTCGCGCGGGCCGAAATAGAGCGTGTCGGCGTCCTTCTCGGCGGAAAGGCCGTGGCCGAGGTGGTCGTTCGCCACGACGGCAAAGCCGTGCTCGGTCATGAATTCGGCAAACGGCGCGTACCGCATGCCGTATTCCGCCACGCCGTGCGCGATCTGTAAAACGCCGATGATCTCACCGCTCTCGGGTGTCCACTCCGCCGCGTGAATGCGCGAGGAGCCGTCCGACGAGGGGAAGTAAAATTCCCTGCAAATAGCCATGGCGCAAAACCCTCCTGCATGATATAATCTTATTCATTAGTATAGCATAAGGCGGTCCAAATGAACAAGGGGGTATCTTCATGCAGCGGTATATTTTGGCGCTCGATCAGGGGACGACCAGCTCGCGCGCCATTCTGTTCGGGCGCGATGGCAGTGTCGGCGGACACGCGCAGCAGCCGTTTCGGCAGTATTATCCGCAGCCCGGCTGGGTCGAGCACGACCCGAACGAGATCTGGGAGAGCGAGCGCGCCGTTGCCGCGCAGGCCTTGCGCGAATCGGGCCTTGGCCGCGCGGTCGCGGCGATCGGCATCACGAACCAGCGCGAGACGACGATTCTTTGGGATCGCGCGACGGGCGAGCCCATCCACAACGCCATCGTCTGGCAGTGCCGCCGCACGGCGGACATCGCGGATGCCCTTCGCGAAAAGCGCGGCGTGAGCGAGCTTGTGGCCGAGAAAACGGGATTGCACATCGACGCCTACTTTTCCGCGACGAAGATCAAGTGGCTGCTCGACCACGTCCCCAGCGCGCGGGAAAGGGCCGAGCGCGGCGAAATTTTATTCGGTACGGTGGAGACATGGCTCATCTGGAGACTCACGGGCGGCAAGGTCCACGTGACGGACTACTCGAACGCCAGCCGCACGATGCTCTTCAACATCCACACGCTTTCGTGGGATGAAGAGCTCTGCGCGCTGCTGGACATTCCGATGAACATTCTGCCGCGTCCCGTGTCCAACTCCGAAGTCTACGGCACGGTGGCGGAGGGCATCGAAGGGCTCGAAGAGCTCGCGGGCGTGCCGATCTGCGGCGCGGCGGGTGACCAGCAGGCGGCGCTGTTCGGGCAGGGCTGCTTTACGCGCGGACAGGCGAAGAACACCTACGGCACGGGCTGCTTCACGCTGATGAACGTCGGCGGCGCGCCGGTGCGCTCGCGCGCGGGACTGGTGACGACGGTGGGTTGGAGCTTAAACGGCGAGACGACCTACGCGCTCGAGGGCAGCGTCTTCAACGCGGGCTCGGCCATTCAATGGCTGCGCGACGAGCTGCAAGTCATTTCGACCTCGCACGAGTGCGACATTCTGGCAGAATCCGTTCCCGACAGCGGCGGCATTTACTTAGTGCCCGCGTTCACGGGCCTCGGTGCGCCGTATTGGGATATGTATGCGCGCGGCTGCGTCGTGGGCATCACGCGCGGCACGACGAAGGCGCACTTCGCCCGCGCAGTGCTCGAATCCATCGCCTATCAGGTCACCGACCTGATGACCGCCATGCGGCAGGACGCCGGCTGCGAGATCTCTGTCCTGCGTGTCGACGGCGGCGCGAGCGTCAGCGACTTGATGATGCAGTTTCAGGCGGATTTGCTGCGCATTCCGGTCGACCGGCCCGCGATGGTCGAGACGACGGCGTTTGGCGCGGCATCACTCGCGGGTCTGGCCGCGGGCGTGTGGAAGGACTTGGACGAGCTGAGCACTCTCCGGTGCAGCGAGCGCGTCTTCACCCCCGAGCGGGCGCAGTACGAGTGTGAGGAGCTGTACCGCGGCTGGAAGCGCGCCGTCGGCTGCGCGCAGGGCTGGGTCGAGAAAAAGTGAACGCTGTCACAAAAAATTTATACTTTTGTCGTAAATTATCCATTGAAATGAAAGCCCCGGTAGCTTATACTGTCAATAACAAACCCGAGGACACGGTTTGAAAGGAGAAAGTACTATGGCATTTTTCGATAACTTCAGCAAGAAGGTTCAGGACGTCGCGTTCGTGGCGACTGAGAAGGCACAGCAGGTCGCGGCCGTTGCCAGTGAAAAGGCAAATGCCGTTGCCGATAAGGCCAAGACCGAGTATGAGATGGCATCTGAGCGCCGCAGCATGGACAAGAACTACCGCGCCATCGGCGAGTGGTATGTCTCCACGCTCGAGGGTGACGCGCCCGAAGCGGTCGCCGATATCGTCGCGGCCATCAAGGCCTCTCAGGAGAAGCTCGCCGCTTACGAGGCCGCCAAGGCTGAGGCTGCCGCTGCCAAGAAGGCGCAGGAGCCCATCATCGAGGTGACCATCGAGAAGGACGCGGAAGAGAAAGCGCCCGCTGCGGAGGAACCCAAGGAGCCTTCCGAAGCCGAGGAGACCAAGGAGGACTAAATCCTTCCCAATGTGCGGCGCAGCTCTGGCTGCGCCGCTTTTTTCCAGCTTAGGGCAAATCTGATCTGCATAATTTGTTTTGTTTTGACTATATGAATAATACCAGGACGGGATATAATACGGCCAACAACCAAAACAAAGGAGCACCCGATCATGAACGATAAAAAGATCAGAAAGCTTGTCCTTGCCGCACTGCTTGCGGCGCTTGTCTGCGTGGCGACGATGGTCGTGCAGATCCCCTCTCCGATGCAGGGCTATGTGAACCTGGGCGACTGCTTCGTGCTGCTGTCCGGCTGGCTGCTGGGCCCCTGGTATGGCTTTGCGGCGGGCGGCATCGGCTCGATGCTGGCAGACATTTTCCTCGGCTATGCGCACTACGCTCCGGGCACCCTGGTCATCAAGGGCGTGATGGCGCTGGTCGCTGCGCTGATGTATGAAAAGATGGGCCGCACTGCGACCTCCCGCATCGCCGGCGGCGTTGTGAGCGAGATCATCATGGTGCTCGGCTATTTCGGCTACGCTTCTCTCCTGCTGGGCAAGGGCCTTGCCGCTGCGGCAAGCATCCCCGGCAACATCTTCCAGGGTGCGGTCGGCCTCGTGGTCGGCGTGCTGCTGGTCACGGTGCTTGAGCGCGCCAAGGTGACGGAGAAGCTGGCATAATAAATTTCTAAAGAGGTGTCAGATCATGGCGGGAATCGTACATGAGGTAGAAAATCATCGTCTGGTGGAACAGGCGGAGCAGGAGGCGGCAGAGGCGGCGCGCGAGCTTGCGGAGATCGCACATCTGCGCCGCGGACAGATCGTCGTCATCGGCTGCAGCACGAGCGAGGTCGTGGGCCATCAGGTCGGCAGCTGGTCGACGCCGGAGGTGGCGGACGCCATCTTCCGAGGACTCTCCAGCGTATTTTCGCCCATGGGCGTGTATCTTGCCGCCCAGTGTTGCGAGCATTTGAACCGCGCGCTGATCGTGGAGCACGAGGCTGTGCCGAACGGCGAGATCGTCAACGTCCTGCCTCAGCCCAAGGCGGGCAGCTCGTTTGCGACGGCTGCGTACAAAGCGTTCCGCCATCCCGTGGCGCTCGAAGAGATCCGCGCCGACGCCGGACTTGACATCGGCGGCACGCTGATCGGCATGCACCTCAAAAAGGTCGCCGTTCCCGTTCGCTTGAAGCAGAACCGCATCGGTCAGGCCATTGTGCTGGCCGCGCGGACGCGTCCCAAATTCATCGGCGGCGAGCGTGCGATCTACGATGAGTCTCTCAAAGACGGTTATCCTGATTTCACCGATTGAACCAACACAGCAACAGAAAAAGCGCGATGCCCGATCTCGGGCGTCGCGCTTTTTCGTCGGTTCCTATCAAATTTTTCAGGCGAGGAAGCCCTTGAGAATCGTGTCTTCGGCCTCCTCCTCGGTGAGACCAAGGGTCTGGAGCTTTAAGAGCTGGTCGCCTGCGATCTTGCCGATGGCAGCCTCGTGGATGAGCTGCGCGTCGGTCGAATTCGCGGTGATGGCGGGGATGGATTCGATCGTGGCCTTGCCCATGATGATCGAGTCGCACTGCACATGGCCGAAGCACTTGCTGTTGCCGACGACCACGGGGTGGAAGATCTGCTTGGATTCATCCTGCGCAACAGAGCGGGAGATGACGCGGCCGCGCGCATCTTCGCCGTTGAGCTCGATCTCCATGTCGCTCTCGGCGTGCTGTTTGCCGTGAGTGAGAAGGCGCTCGGTGATGACGGCCTCGGCGTCCTTGCCGCAGACGATCTTCGTCTTGCGCACGGTGGAGTCGATGCCGCGGATCTGCACGGTCTCCATCTGGATGCTCGCGCCCTCGTCAAGGTAGACGATCGTGGTGGGGTTCATCACGCGAGAACCCTCGCCGTCGCCCTCGCCGTAGTGCTTTTCCACATAGCGTACGTGGGAGTTTTTGGAGACGTAGAACGTGTGGACGCCGTCGTGGCGGCTCTCGTTGCAGCCGGAGTTGTGGATGCCGCAGCCTGCGACGATGTCGACGTCGCAGTTTTCGCCGACGTAGAAGTCGTTGTAGACCATTTCGGTCACGCCGCTCTTGCTGATGATGACGGGGATGTGGCACTGCTCGCCCTTCGTACCGTCCTTGATGCGGATGATGATGCCGCTTTTGCCCTCGGGCTGCGGGTCGATGGCGATGTGCTCGGTGGACTGGCGCGCCTCGCATCCGCTGTCCTTTCGAATGTTGAACGCGCCGACGGGCTTGCCCGTCAGGTCGGCGATCTTTTCAAGCAGGGAAGCGTCGATTTCGGTGATCATATTGTGTACTACCTCCTTACTTGTTCAGCACCGGGCAGGAGCCCAGCGTGTCCGCCATGATGAGCGGGAAAATTTCTTCTGTGCTGCCGCGGTGCTTCAGCTCGCCGCCGCCCACGACGACGATCTCGTCGGCGAGCTGGATGATGCGCTCCTGATGCGAGATGATGATCATCGTCGCAAGCTCGCGCTGGCGCAGCTGCTCGAACGTCTCAGTCAGGCGGGCGAAGCTCCACAGGTCGATGCCGGCCTCAGGCTCGTCGAAGATCATCAGCTCGCTGCCGCGGGCAAGGAGCGTTGCGATCTCGATGCGCTTGACCTCGCCGCCGGAGAGGGAGACGTCGACCTCGCGGTCGAGATAGTCGTTGGCGCAGAGGCCTACCTGCGTGAGGTACTTGCAGCACTTGTCCTTGCTGAGGTTTGCATCGCCCGAGGCGATGGTCAGAAGGTTGCGCACCGTGATGCCCTTGAAGCGCGGCGGCTGCTGAAAGCCGTAGCTGATGCCGAGTTTCGCACGCTCGGTGATGCCAAGGTGCGTGATGTCCTGACCGTTGAAGAGGATCTGGCCGCCCGTCGGCGTGACAAGGCCCATGATGACCTTGGCGAGCGTCGTCTTGCCGCCGCCGTTGGGGCCGGTGAAGACGATGAGCTTGCGGTCAGGAATGTCGATGGAAATGTCGTTTAAGATCGTCTGCTCTCCCTCAGGGGTGGAGACGGTATAGGTGATGTGCTTCAGTTCCAGCATGAAAAGAAGACCTCCTTACAGAAACTGCCATTGCTTGTCTTTAGTATGGACCGGATGGCAGAGAATGAAAAGTTGCAAATGCAACAAAATGCACAAAAATACAAAACAAATGTAGTTTACCAGAAAAAATGGAAAAAATCAACGAGAGAGGTGCGATTTTCAAGATTTTCTTTTTCCCTGCGGGAAATAGGGAAATATCGGCTCTGCACGCCTGAAAAATGCACGCATAGGATAGAGACGAGAACCGTTCCGGAAAGGGGAAGAAGAACATGACGGAAATGAAAAAGCCTTGCGCCTGCGACTATGAAGCGTGCCGCGAGGTGTGGAAGCGCGTCGCGCCGGGGGAGGACCCGTACCCGATGGCGGACAATGCAAACACACAGATGAGCGCACAGGATAGCGAGCTCACGCTCCCGGGCGCGGAGGCGGACCCTTGCTGCATGGGCAGCGAGGCAAGCGTATCGGTCGAGGTGCTGCAGGGCTTTCTGCGCGAGGAACTTGGCGACGCGCAGGTGTACGCGTATCTCTCCTCGTGCACGCCGCGGCGCGAGATGGCGCGAGCCTTCCGCGCGCTGAGCGAGGACGAGAAGCGCCACGCGCGCGATCTGGCTGCCGCGATCTACTTAATCACCGGCAAGGCATACTGCCCGCGCGTGTGCGTGGAGCAGCCGGATACGTGCGACCTCTGCGCGCTGCTGCGCAGACTCTACCATGCGGAGGCCTGTGCGGGCTACAATTACGCCCGCGCGGGAGAGGAGACGCTGGATCTGTGCCTCAGCAAGCTGTTTGCGACGATGAGCGAAGACGAATACCGCCACGCAGAGCTCTTGATGAAGCTCCTCGGGCGGAAGATGAACGTCTGACGGGCAGAAAAAAGCGGAGCAGGATTTCTCCTGCTCCGCTTTGCTGTGCTTGGGTCATTCAATCGAGATGATATAGTAATAGACCGGCTGGCCGCCGCAGATCAGATTGACCTCGGCATCCGGGCACTTGCGGGTGAAGGCGTCGCACGCCTTGTGCGCGTCCTCTTCATTCACATCCTCGCCGTAGAAGACGGTGATGAACTCCGCTTCGCGGGACGCTGCCTCGTCGGAGAGCCCGTCGAGCAGCGCGGAGACGTCGCGGTCGGTGCCGAGCAGCTTGCCGTCCAGAAGTGCCAGATAATCGCCCTCGTGGATGTCGAAGCCGTCAAAATCGGAATTGCGCGCGGCGTAGGTGATCTGCGCGGTGGAGACGCACTGCGCGGCGTCCGTCATCGCCTTGGCGATGGCGTCTGCGTCGCTCATGTCGGGATCTACAGCCATCATCGCGCTCACGCCCTGCGGGATGGAGGCGGTTGGGATGACCACGACGGTCTTCTCCGTCAGGCCGATGCACTGCTGTGCGGCCATGATGATGTTCTTGTTGTTCGGCAGCACGAAAACGGTGTGCGCGGGGACCTTTTTGATCTCCTTGAGGATGCTCTCGGTCGAGGGATTCATAGTTTGTCCGCCGCTGATGACGCCGTCGGCGCCAAGGTCGGTGAAGACGTTCGCAAGGCCCTCACCCGCGCAGACCGCGAGGAAGCCAAAGTCCTTTTCGGGCTCGGCTTCACCGGCATTTTCGTGCTCGGCGGCTTCGAGCTCCTGCTCGATGGCCTCAAGGTCGTCGGTGGACTGGGCCTTGGCGCCGGCGGCAAGCTGCTGGGCCTGCGTGCGCATGTTCTCGATTTTCGCGAGCTCGAGCGTGCCGTACTTCTGCGCCTCGGTCAGCGCCTCGCCCGGAATGTCGGTGTGAACGTGGACTTTGAAAGCCTCGTCGTCCTCGCCGATGACGAGCGAATCGCCGATGCCGTCGAGGAAGCGGCGGAACGGCTCAATGCTGCGCCCGCTCTTGCGGACGATGAACACGGTGTCGAACGTGAAGGTGATGTCCTCTTCGTTGAGCATGGCAAAATCGGCCTTCTCCTGTGCATTCTCTTCGGTGAGCTCGGGGCGCTCCTCGCCGCGCAGGGCGCTGAGCATACCGCCGAGAATCAGCAGGAAGCCCTTGCCGCCCGCGTCGACGACGCCGGCCTTTTTGAGAACGGGGTTCATGTCAGTCGTCTGCGCGAGCGTGATCTCGCCCTGGGCGATGGCCTGCTCGATGACGTACTCGACGCTGTTGTGCTCCTCGGCCGCGTTCACGGCGCGCTCGGCAGCGAGACGCGAAACGGTCAGGATCGTGCCCTCGGCGGGCTTCATCACGGCGTTATACGCCGCGGCGACACCCTCCTGAAGCGCGGCGGCAAACGCCGCGCCGTCGGCCTCCTTGCAGCCCTTGAGCTCCTTGGCGATGCCGCGGAAGAGAAGCGACAGAATGACGCCGGAGTTGCCGCGCGCGCCGCGCAGCAGCGCGGACGCCGTGACAGAGGCGGCCTGATCGACCGTCGCGGGCTCGATCTTCTTGAGCTCCTGCGCCGCGGTCTGGATGGTAAGACTCATGTTCGTGCCCGTGTCGCCGTCGGGAACGGGGAATACATTCAAATCATTGATAGCTTGCTGTGCCTGTGCGATGGAGACGGTGCCGAAGAGCAGCATCTCCTTGAACATGGCACCATTGATGGTATCGTGCATAGGATGATGTCCTCCTCGGTTTTTACATATTCATGCTGTCGACGCAAACGTCGATGCTGCGGATGCTTGCGCCGGTGTTTTCGCTGACCATATAGCGCACCTGATTGATGATGGAGCGGCAGACGGCGGCGATGTTTACGCCGTGCTCCACAACGATGTGCAGCTCGATGGAAATGTCCCCTTCTTCGTGGGGAATGATGCGCACGCCCTTGCTCATCGCCTCGCGGCGCAGCAGGTGGACGAGCCCGTCGGTCATCGAGCGGTAGGCCATGCCCTTGACGCCAAAGCAGCTCGTGGCCGCGGCGCCGGTGATATTAGACAGGGCGGCGTCGGAAATGCTGACTTCGCCCTTTTCGGTTTGTAGCCTGATCATGGAAGATACTCCTTTCTCCCTGGTCGATATGATATGACCATATCATTATATACGAAGCGGTGCAGAATAACAAGAGAAAATATTTTGCGTAAAATGCGGGAAAATGTCAGGGACTCTATTGAAAATAAACGGAAATTCACGTATTATGGAAACTAACGAGTTCATTGCGCCCGCTTTGGGCGCTGCGGAGGGATAAACATGAGAGTCATCACAGGCTCGGCGCGCGGACGGCGGCTGGGCGAGCTCAAGGGCATGGAGACCCGCCCGACGACCGACAAGGTCAAGGAAAGTATTTTTAATTGTATCCAGTTCGACGTGGAGGATGCGCGCGTGCTCGATCTTTTTGCGGGCACGGGGCAGCTCGGCATCGAGGCGCTCTCGCGCGGGGCAAAAAGCGCGCTTTTTGTTGACAAGCGTGCAGACGCGGTCAAGCTCGTGCGCGAAAATCTCGCGCTGTGCCATCTGGAAGAAAACGCGCAGGTCATCTGCGGTGATTCGCTCGCCGCGCTCGGCACGCAGAGCGGGAGGTTCGACATCATCTTCCTCGATCCGCCGTACGAAAGCGGACTTTTGGAGCAGGCGATGGAAAAGATCGCGCAGTTTGACATTTTATCACCCCATGGTATAATGGTCGCGGAAAGTCCGCAGAACCAGACGCTTCCCGAGCTTCCCGCGCCGTACGGACTGTATCGCGAGTACCGCTACGGCAAGATCAAGGTGAGCATCTATCACCGCGCGGTGGAGGAAGAGGCATGAGAATCGCAGTGTTTCCCGGCTCGTTCGACCCTGTGACGATCGGGCATCAGGACATTATCGCGCGCGCATCGAAGCTCTTTGACCGCGTGTACGTGTCCATCGTGCCGAACGGGACGAAGACGCACCCGATGTTCACCGACGAGCAGAAGCTCGCGCTCATGCGCGCGAGCGTCGAGGAGTTCCCCAATGTGGAAGCTGAGCTCGGCGGCGGACTTCTGACCGACTACGCGCTGCGCAAAAACGCGCAGTTTCTCGTGCGCGGCGTGCGCAACAGCGTGGATTTTGACGCCGAGCAGCAGCTTTCGCTCATCTATCGCGATGTGTCGGACGGCGCGCTCGAAACGGTGCTGCTGGTCGCGGAGCCGAAGTTTCAGCACATCAGCTCCACGATGGTGCGCGAGATGATCAAATACGGACAAGACCTTGAAAAATATATGCCGCTGCGCGCGGCGGAGCTTGTGAAAGGATGGAGAGAAGACCATGGCGAACAATGATGTGCAGCATCTTTTGGATATGCTTTACGAGATGATCGACGGCGCGAAGAACGCGCCGCTGACGAGCGACAAGTGCATTCTGAACCGCGATGAGGCGCTCGACCTGCTCGACGAGATTCGCGCCCAGCTGCCGGTGGAGCTTTCCCGCGCGCAGGAGCTCATCCGCGCAAAGGAGGACTATGTCAAAGCCGCCAAGCGCGACGTCGAGCGCATGATGCAGCAGGCCGAGCAGGACGCGAAGAACAAGGTCTCCGAGACCGAGGTGCTTGGCATCGCCCGCGAGAAGAGTCACGAGATCATCAAAAAGGCCGAGGACCGCTCGCGCGAAATGTACCGCGTGGCCAACGAGTACACCGAGGATGCGCTGCGCCGCACCGAGGAGGCCATCCAGATGGCGCTCGAGGAGGTCAAGCAGTCCCGCGTGCGCTTCCGCGCCGCCTCTGCCGAGCAGATGCAGAAGCGCCGCGAGGAGCTGGCACAGTCAGCTGAAAAGCAGACGCAGAACGGATAAAATTTTGTCAAAAGTGACAAAAACCGACATGATCGGTAGACATAATCTATATTTGGGCATAGCATAAAGGGCCGCCACAATATCTTGTGGCG
>UMAF01034308.1_pt1 | contig 26635 bp, 18 predicted proteins | sample 1963641 | NCBI WGS metagenome assembly UMAF01 (sample SAMEA4835909, study PRJEB28245) | human gut metagenome | biome: gut microbiome; material: fecal sample | place: Denmark | collected 2008
CTCAATTCCCATCATCTTTCTTGGTGGAAGATTGGTAATAGCGATAAGTGTCTTTCCAACAAGCTCTTCCGGCTCATAGTAAGCGTGGATTCCGCTTAAAATAGTACGGTCTGTGCCTGTACCATCATCAAGTGTAAACTGAAGCAACTTCTTTGACTTAGGAACTGCTACACATTCCTTAACTTTAACGGCTCTGAAATCTGACTTACTGAATGTATCAAAGTCTACCTCTTCCTCAAATAGAGGCTCAACCTTTACATTAGAAAAATCAATTTTTTCATTAGCTGTAAAGAAGCCATTATTATTTCCACAAGCTACGCCATTATCAGATGAGTTATCCACCAAACTTCCTGAGTTATTAGCAGGTGTCTTTCCGCCGAGTGTCTTCATTGTCGGGAACAATAAAACATCTCTGATGGCTGCAGAATCTGTCAGCAGCATAACCATTCTATCGATACCGAATCCGATACCACCCGTTGGCGGCATACCGTATGCCAGTGCATTTAAGAAGTCTTCATCTGTGTGGTTGGCTTCGTCATCACCGGCTGCTGCCAGCGCATCCTGTGCCGCAAAACGTTCTCTCTGGTCAATCGGGTCATTTAATTCAGAGTACGCATTTGCCATTTCCCAGCCGTTCATAAACAGCTCGAAACGTTCTGTATATTCCGGTGCATCCGGCTTTTTCTTTGTCAGCGGAGAAATATCTACCGGGTGATCCATAACAAATGTCGGCTGAATCAGATGTTCTTCTACATATTCTTCAAAGAATAAATTTAAGATATCACCCTTCTTATGTCTTTCCTCAAATTCAATATTGTGTTCCTTTGCAACAGCTCTTGCTTCTTCAAGTGTTTCAATCTTTGAGAAATCCACATTTGCATATTTCTTAACAGCATCAACCATTGTAATCTTCTCAAACGGCTTTGAAAAATCGATTTCGATATCACCGTATTTTACAACCGGTGAACCGTTTACCTTTTCACATACTGTACGGTACATGGTTTCTGCAAGTTCCATCATACCGTTGTAATCGGTATATGCCTGATACAGTTCCATTAATGTAAATTCAGGATTGTGTCTGGTGTCCACACCTTCATTACGGAATACTCTGCCGATTTCGTAAACACGTTCCATGCCGCCGACAATCAGTCGCTTTAAGTATAATTCCAGTGAAATACGAAGCTTTACATCTTCGTCCAGTGCATTGTAATGTGTTTCAAATGGTCTGGCAGCCGCGCCGCCTGCATTGGAAACGAGCATTGGTGTTTCTACTTCCATGAAGTTTCTGCCATCAAGGAAGTTACGGATTTCCTTAATAATCTGTGAACGCTTCATAAATGTTGTTCTGACTTCCGGATTTACAATCAAATCCACGTATCTTTGTCTGTAACGCACTTCTGTATCTGTTAAGCCATGGAACTTTTCCGGAAGCACCTGTAAGCTCTTTGTTAAAAGTGTGATTTCAGATACATGAACGGACATTTCACCCTTCTGTGTTCTGAAAACTTCACCCTTTACACCGACAATATCGCCGATGTCAAATTTCTTAAAACGTGCATACGGTTCTTCTCCGACAGAATCTCTTGCTACATATAACTGAATGTTGCCCTTTAAATCTGCCACATTGCAGAAAGAGGCTTTACCCATGACACGCTTTGCCATTAATCGTCCTGCAATGGATACTTCCTTGCCTTCAAAATCTTCAAAATGTTCTTTAATATCCTGTGTATGGTTTGTCACATCGTACTTTGTAATCTCAAATGGGTCTCTGCCTTCTTCCTGCAAAGTCTTTAACTTATCCATACGGTTCTTAATCTGTTCATTGACATCAGGCATCTGTGTATTATTCTTCTCCGCCACTGTTCTTTCTCCTTATCGACTATTCATTTATAATTTCTACAATCTTATACTCGATTTCGCCTGCCGGTGCTTCTACCTTTACGATTTCTCCAACCTTCTTGCCGATGAGAGCGGCACCGAGCGGTGATTCGTTGGAAATCTTATTGTTTAAGCTGTCTGCTTCGGAAGAACCGACGATAACATACTCAATATCTTCATCATATTCGATGTCATGCAGCTTTACAACACTTTCCATTTTAACACGGTCTGTACTCTTATCATTGTCCTGAATGATTTCTGCATTGCTTAAAATTGCTTCAAGCTCTGTAATCTGTGTTTCAATATCTCTCTGTTCGTCCTTGGCTGCATCGTATTCTGCATTTTCAGATAAATCGCCCTGCTCTCTTGCTTCCTTTAACTTCTGGGCAACTTCCTTTCTTCTGACAACCTTTAAGTTCTCCAGTAATGCAACACGTTCTTCGTAACCTTTCTTTGTAAGAAACTGTTTCTCTACCATTTTCATCTATCCCTTTCTACATTTATAACATTTTAAAACTAGTCATAATATTATAGCCTAATCATATTCATCTGTCAATCAGCTGTATCAAACTTCACTTTGTTTCATCAGCCCCGTGTACCATATCCACCAGTTGTTCCAGTTCTTCAAAATGCTCCACCTGATTGACCCTGCCGCGCAGTGCCGCAGAATGTTTCATGCCTGCCGTGTACCATGCAAAATGCTTGCGCATTTCACGGATTCCGGTGTATTCGCCTTTTGCTTCAATGAGCATTTTGGCATGACGCAGTATCATATCACAGATTTCTTTTGTTGTCGGCGGTGCAAGCACCGTCTTATCTTTTAAATAGCGGCTCACCTGTGAAAATATCCATGGGTTGCCTCTCGCACCGCGTCCAATCATCACGGCATCACAGCCGGTTTCTTCAAACATCCGGATAGCGTCCTGTCCCGTTAAAATGTCACCGTTTCCGATCACCGGAATTTTAACCGTTTCTTTAACCCTGCGGATAACGTCCCAGTCTGCCTTTCCCGAATAATACTGTTCTCTTGTACGCCCGTGTACGGCAACTGCTGCCCCGCCGGACTCCTCAATTACATGGGCAATTTCCGGCGCGTTAATGCTGTCATCGTTAAAGCCCGCACGGATTTTAACCGTTACCGGTTTTTGAACGGCTTTTGCCATGGCTTCTACGATTTTTCCGACCAGCACCGGATTTTTCATCAGCGCCGAGCCTTCACCGTTATTGACAACCTTTGGAACCGGGCATCCCATATTTACATCAATAATGTCAAACGGCCGTTCCTCTACACGCTTTGCAATCTCACCCATCACCTCCGGATCTGAGCCAAACAGCTGCAATGCAATCGGGTGTTCGTTCGGTGTTACCTGCATTAATGCTTCTGTATTTTTATTACCATATAAAATCGCCTTTGCGCTGACCATTTCCGTATACAAAAGACCGCAGTCCATTTCTTTGCATAACAGACGAAATGGCAGGTCTGTAACGCCTGCCATCGGTGCCAGTACAACAGGATTTTGTATTTCTACATTTCCTATAAACATTCACACTCTCCTATTCGTTATTCTCCAAGGAAAAACACCCGGTAAAACATTTCCATCGACTCTAACAAATCCCGCTTTTCATACTGTAATTTCTTAATCAGCATACCGCAGGCAATGTCATCATAGAGCAGGTCATTTTCATCGGCTTCAGTTTTAAATAACAGCGTGCCGTTTTCGTCAAATTCAAGTGTTAAAATGCCGCCGACTTCCTCGGTAAACAGCACACACATAATTTTTAATTCATTTTTAATATCCTCCGGAAGCTTGTCAAAGGCTTCGTTCAGATAAAACTTTTTCTCATACGCACTGGATGCGCAAAGCACTACATTTTCATTAAACATATCCATATAATCCTCTCACTGATACTTCTCCTGCCGATATGACCGCCTGTGTGCCGTCCTCTTTGGTCACAAGCAGTTCCCCATGGCTGTCAATCCCCGCCGCAACACCGGTAAATTCTTCTTTTGCGTCACAAATGCGCACCTGCCTGCCCACATTGATTAACATTTCATTATAATCCTGCACCAAACCGCTTAAATCGCCTGTATTTAAAAACTTCTGATAGTATTTTGTAAATTCTTCGGCAAACAGTGCTACAATGCGGCTTCGTTTGATATTCTTTCCTGTTTCAACAAAAAGGGACGATGCAGTTTCTTTGATTTCGTCTGCAAATTCCGTTGTGTTGACATTGATTCCGATACCAATCACTACATAGTGGATACAGTCAAGCTCTGCACTCATCTCTGTTAAAATGCCGCAGACTTTCTTTTTATTGATAACGACGTCATTTGGCCACTTAATATGACATTCCACGTCTGCGCCTGTTTCCGCAACTGCCCTGCGGATTGCCATAGTCACTGCCATCGCTGCAACGATTGTAAGCATGGAGGCATTGGCAGGATTAATCTGCGGACGTAACAGCAGTGTCATCCAGATTCCGCTTCCTGACGGAGATACCCATTGTCTGCCCCGCCTGCCCCTGCCGCCGGTCTGGCTTTCCGTAATATAAAGTGTGCCGTCTTTTGCTCCGTTTTCTGCATTTCTTTTGGCTTCATTGTTGGTTGAATCAATTTCCGGCGCATAGACCACTTTTTTTACCGTATCGCCGGGATTTAACTGGCTCTCAATTTCCTCTGCCGTTAAAATGTCCGGATATCCCGTAATCTTATAGCCCTTATTCTGCACCGCCTCAATCGTATAACCTTCTTCTTTTAACTGGTTGATTGCTTTCCATATGGCAGTTCTTGACACCCCCAGCTCATCACATAACATCTGACCGGAAACATATTCATTTGTTGTTCTTAACTGTCTTAATATCTTTGTTTTCATGAATTCCTGCTCCATTAAAATCTTTCATATAGCAGGGCTGCCGCACTAAGAATCTGTCTTTTCTCTCTTAGTACGGCAGCCCATTTTTACGGCTGATGCTTCTGCCGGTTCTTACATCTTACAATACTGCCAGTCCGACTGCTGCACTTACAATCAGCAGAATCACTGCGGCAATTATCAGAAATACTCCCGACAGCCTTTTTTTATTCATAAATGCTTTTATCCCGGATAAGCCATTGATAAGCGCTCCTGCCAGGAAAACGATTGGAAATAAGATTCCGCTGTTACTGCGCAGAAACAGGATTAAGATAAATAAAATCATAATCACTGCCGTCAGTGCAATCGTTGCATAGTCAATCAGCATTTTAGATTTCCGGTATGCTCCACTCGTGGTATAATACATCTTCTGCTCCGTTTCTTTTTTTGAATTAATAAGCACCCAGTGTTGCTGCCATTACCGCTTTAATAGTGTGCATTCTGTTTTCTGCTTCATCAAATACAACGGACTGTTCAGACTCAAATACTTCGTCCGTTACTTCCATTTCATCTAAGCCGAACTTATCATGAATTTGCTTGCCAATCTTGGTCTTTAAATCATGGAAAGACGGCAGGCAGTGCATAAAGATTGCATCCGGTGCTGCATTTTCCATAACTTTCTTATTAATCTGGTACGGTAACAGCGCCTTGATTCGCTCTGCCCATACTTCGTCCGGTTCACCCATGGATACCCATACATCGGTATATAAAACTTCAGCGCCCTTTGTGCCTTCTTCTACGTCTTCTGTCAATGTAATTGAACCGCCGCTTCTCTTTGCCCATGCTTCACACTGTGCTACCAGCTCTTTATCCGGGAAATATTCTTTTGCCGTGCAGGCTGTGAAATGCAGTCCGAGCTTTGCACAGACAATCATCAGGGAATTACCCATGTTGTATCTTGCATCGCCCATATAAACGAACTTCACGCCCTTTAATCTGCCGAGCTTTTCACGGATTGTCAGCATATCCGCAAGCATCTGTGTTGGGTGGTATTCGTTAGTTAAACCGTTCCATACCGGTACAGATGAATATTTTGCCAGTTCTTCCACAATCGTCTGCTCAAATCCTCTGTACTCAATGCCTTCAAACATTGTACAAAGCACTCTTGCCGTATCTGCAATGCTTTCTTTCTTGCCAATCTGGGAACCCTGCGGGTCAAGGTAGGTCACGCCCATGCCTAAATCATGTGCTGCCACTTCAAAGGAACAGCGTGTTCTTGTACTTGTCTTTTCAAAAATGAGTGCTACATTTTTACCGCGCAGCGGCTGTTCTACAATGCCTTTCTTTTTCATATCCTTTAACTTTGCGGATAAGTCAATCAAGTACAGAATTTCTTCCGGTGTAAAATCCTTTAATGTTAAAAAATCGCGTCCTGTTAAGTTCATGTGTCCTCCTATCCCCTGCCTGACGGCCGGGTTCTCATTTTCTTATTCATTCATTTTATGAACAACGGTATCAATTTCTCCGACAAGCTTATTGATATCTTTGTTAATATCATTGATAAAATCGGACAGCTTTCCGACTTCTCCGGCAACCACCGCAAAGCCTCTGCCGTTCTCCCCGGCTCTTGCCGCTTCAATACTCGCATTTAACGCAAGAATCTTCTGCTTTCCGTGAACGGTATTTAGCTGTACCGTCTTTTCCTTAATCCTGTTGACCAGCTCTTCGGCATCCTTTGCGCCTGTACCCAGCTTTCCAATAATCTGTTTATTGTGCTTTTCCATATATTGGGCATTAATATAGTTGTTTAAAACCTGCCCCAGCAGTTCTGCACTGGCACGGATTGCTTCTTCACTGCGTATTGTGACCTTATGTAATGCTGCAATATACCGGTCTTCATTGACACCAATTTCCCTTGCGACCGCACGGAACTTTTCATCGTCCGGTGCTTCGGACAATACCTGTCCGCCAATCACAGAGCCAACCACTTCGTCCCCGATTTTTAACTCGATACCGAAATCAATCAGTCCTGCATGACAGAAATATACGCCCTTGCCTTCCCTGTCGCACTTTTCGCATCGTCTGCACCCTTCCGGACTTTTTCTTGTCAAATCAATACAAAATTCCGTAAAATTATAACACTCGGAAATGTATCTGCCATCAGCACCTACAGCGACTGTCGCAAGTCCCGTAGCTTTCGCCCAGTTGGACATAATCTTTTCAAACTGCTCCATATCACAAAAATCTTTAATATTTATCATATGAATCACCTCACGTACATATCATATTTATTCATATTATATCAAAAAGCTGTAAATATTCAAGCACTGTTTTCCATGAAAATACATGGATTTGTATCTGAAAATTCCAATAATATAAAGAAAACGGTACTTCTGTAGAACTGTATTCATTATTTCTGAATACAGTATACAAAAATACCGTTCCATAAAAACTACTATTATTTAAATAATTAATAGAAGCAATGGCTTCCGATAATCATATAACTGTCATAAGATGAATAATTTGCAATGGAAAGCGAACGGAAAAATGTATAATTTCCTACATTGTTCACACCGGATAAAGCTTCCTTTGCTGCCTGGATACATGCCTGGTTCGGACCGCTTGACAATCTGGCTGCAAATTTTGCGGATGGATTGCCGTTGCCGTCTGATACACCTGAAAACTGCTTTGGTGCATAAATTACTGATGTAATGGAGCTGCCCCACTTGCCGCTCTTTACACGATTTAAAACAACATTTGCAACTGCAAGCTTTCCTTCATAGCTTTCGCTTCCTGCTTCCCAGTCTATGATGCATGCCAGAAGCCACACTTCCTCGTCGGATGCATCCACAGAAGAACCGTATGTCGTGCCGACACTTGAAAGTGCCTGCTTTTTCTTGGCTGCTTCCTCCTCTGCTTTTCTTGCAGCTTCTTCTGCTGCAATCCGTTCTGCTTCTTCTCTCGCCTCTTTTTCTTCTGCTTCTTCGAGCGTATAACCGGCAACAAGCTCCTTGTCCTGTTCTTCACTCTCCTGCATTACTGCCTGGGCTTCCTGTCCGAAACATAACTGCGCATTTTTTACATAGCCTGTAACATTTCCGGACGTAATCTTTGTCCATTCTGTACCTGTTTCATCCACATATACTAAAGAATAGTCATATAATCTTCCGACTGTTTCGGCATCTTCGTCAGCACCTGCTTTGACTTCAATATAAGAATCGGTTAAAGCAACGGCTTCTGCTGCGTAATCTTGCGCGCCTGCAAAATTGGTTTCATATACTGTTTCGTAACCTGCTGCAACAATATCGGATACCTTTTCTACGTAAGATACCTGAATATTAGATGTATTATTCTGTTCTGTACTTTGCTGCTGCTCATAGGTAGTTTGTGCGTCGGCTACTACTGGCACTACTGGCATAAGACACATCACCATTGCTACTCCAGCGTACTTCGCCGCTATGCTACTTCTAAGTTTCATAAAGTTTTTCCTTTCCGGTGTCCTTTCCGACACCTGACAAAATGTTACAGAATTGTTACATTTTGTTACGAAAGTATAATACCAAAGTTACACTTATTTGTCAAATCCGTTACAAAACCGCATAAATTCTAGGGTTTCCGTTTATCCCCCGACAGTTTCATTGATTTTTTTATAAAAAATTTAATTTTACAAACCGCCTTTTTAGAAATCCGCCTGTCTTTTATCAAGATTTTGGCGCTGCCCATGAGGTCGTTTTAACCGCATAAGCGGTATATACCGCAAGTGCGCACTAAAAAAGGGACACAGATAACTATATCCATATCCCTTCAAAATTATTACAAATTTGTTAAAAAAAGTTACAATTCTTAATTACAACACGTTATAAATCCATTTCCTACCTGCCCCCTGTCCGGCGCTGGCGGACTGCTTCAAATGTAAGAATCGTACAGGCAACTGCTGCATTAAAAGACTCGACCTGCCCCTGCATCGGAATCCTTACAAGTACATCTGCCGCATCAGACGAAGCTTTTGTCAATCCATTCGCTTCGTTTCCTATCAGAAACGCACTGGCACCGGTATAATCCGGCTGTGTGTATTCACAGTTTCCGTCCAGATGTGCCGCATAGAGCCGCACGCCTGCCTGCTTTAAATCCGCAAGCTGCTGTGTAAAATCTTTTGCATAAAAGAACGGAACCCTATAGACAGAACCCATTGTGGAGCGGATAGTCTTTGGATTGTAAATATCCACGGTGTTCGGACTTAAAATCACACCGGTCACGCCCGCACCCTCTGCCATTCGCACAATCGTTCCCAGATTTCCGGGGTCCTGTAAATTTTCAACAAGCAGAAGCAGCGGTTTATCTTTCATCATATCCTGCACCGTATATTGTGCCATTTTTACAATGGCAAGCGCCCCCTGCGGTGTCTTGGTATCTGACATCTGCGCGAAAACGATGTCGCTGACAAGTTCTGTCTGTTCTTTTGCAAATTTGTTTAAAAACGATACATTTGCCGCTGCAAAGCTTTCCGAAAAATAGACTTTCACCAGTCTGTCCTGTGGTACTTCCGACACCATTTTCATGCCTTCGACCACAAACTGCTTCGTTTCTTTTCTGGTTTTCGCCTTTTTTTGCAGGGAAACGACTGTTTTTACCTGACTGCTGCTTGTACTTGTAATCATAATTTTTTGTATCCTTATCTGTTATTTTGAAAGCAATGCGCTGATATTAAACTCGTATTCGTCAATATCCTTTGTCATTGCCAGTGCTTCATCGATGTCAAAATCGACAAATTTACCGTCTTTATACGCTACCAGACGGTTACTCTTGCCTTCGCAGAGCAGATCCACCGCATATGCCCCCATTACAGAAGCATAGACTCTGTCCTTGCAGGTCGGTGAACCACCTCGCTGCATGTAGCCTAAAATGGTTGCTCTTGTTTCAATGCCTGTGGCTGCCTCGATTCTTCTTGCCATGCCGGTAGAATGTCCGATACCTTCTGCATTAATAATCAGATGATGCTTCTTTCCGCGCTTTCTTGCTTCTATAATATGGTTAATTAATGCCTGTTCGTCATTGTCATAACGCTCCGGCAGTAAAATGTCTTCCGCACCATTTGCAATGCCACACCACAACGCGATATAACCTGCATTTCTGCCCATAACCTCGATAATACTGCAACGCTCATGGGAAGTCGATGTATCACGGATTTTGTCGATGGCTTCCATTGCCGTATTGATTGCCGTATCAAAACCAATTGTATAATCGGTACAGGCAATATCTAAATCAATTGTTCCCGGAAGTCCGATGGTGTTGACTCCGGCTTCCGCAAGCTTTTGTGCACCTCGGAATGAACCATCGCCGCCGATAACGACAATACCGTCAATCCCGTGCTTTTTGCAGACTTCTGCGCCTTTTTTCTGACCTTCCGGTGTCATAAATTCCATACATCTTGCCGTGTAAAGAATTGTACCGCCACGCTGGATGATATCGGCAACACTGCGCTTATCCATATCAATAATTTCTTCATTAATTAATCCATTGTATCCCTTCTGGATTCCTTTTACCTTCAGCCCCTTGTTAATTGCCGTTCTTACAACTGCTCTGATTGCCGCATTCATTCCCGGTGCATCACCGCCACTTGTCAAAATACCAATTGTTTTTATCTGTTTTGCCATAAGAACTTCCCCTTCCTTTCTCAATCATCTGTTATATTCCTGCTGTTTTCTATTGTATCTCATAAAAATGTGCATTTCAATATGAATATTCTATGATTTCTGTCAATTTTCCATATAATTTCTAGGTTGTTTCGACATTTTTTGTACCGAACACTTCCCGGAGCTGTGCAACCAGACCGGCTTCTACTTTGACATTCATGGACGGCGGGAGCTGTTTTTTTAGCTTTTCCTCGGCACAGTAAATGATGACACTATCGTGTCCGTCTGACGGTGCGAGTATCTTTGTCAGTTCCTCCTGCTTTTCCTGATATTCTGCCATATTGGCAAAACGAATCCAGAGCTTCTGCGGCACACTGTCAAAGCTGACAATTTTTTCACAAATAAGTTTTCCATTCTCATCGGCATTGGCACTGACACGTCCAGTTACAAATACTTTATCGCTTGTATCAATGACACTGCGGTAGGTGTTAAAGCTCTGTGGAAAAACAAGTACTTCCACCGTACCTACAAGGTCTTCAATCGTAAGAAATGCCATGAGCTGTCCGTTTTTGGTCGTTTTTACGGTTTTATCCATAATCATGCCGCCGATTGTAACCCGCGTATTGTCTTTTGCCTTTAATTCGCCGGTTTCCTCGTCCAGTTCAAAATCGGTCGTCATCGCAGAAATGTGCCGTTTCCACATCGCCGCGTATTCATCCAGCGGGTGTCCGCTGACGTAAACGCCCAGAATCTCCTTTTCAAATGCGAGCAGTTCTTCTTTATAATATTCCGCTACGTCCGGCATCTGCACTTCATAAGCCGTCTTTTCTTCCTCAGATACAAAATCAAACAGTGACATCTGACCGGATATGGCATCTTTACTCTGTTTTACGGCATTATCCAGTAATTGTGCATAAACAAACATCATCTGACGCCGGTTATTGCCAAAGGTGTCAAATGCCCCCGATTTTATGAGATTTTCAATGGTACGCTTATTTAATTCGGAAAACATCCTCGTGATAAAGTCCTGCATGGTCGTAAACGGTGCATTTTTCCGTTCGTTAACAATGGCTGCAATTGTCGGTCTGCCAAGACTTTTGATTGCAGACAGACCAAATCGGATTGCACCGTTTTCAACGGAAAATCCACGCTCGGACTCATTCACATCGGGCGGTAACAGCCGGATATTCATCTGACGGCAGGCATAAATGTAACCTGCCACTTTTGCCGTATTATCGACTACGGAAGTCATCAGCGCCGCCATAAATTCTACCGGATAATGCGTCTTTAAATAAGCTGTCTGAAAGGATACCACCGCATAGCACGCCGCATGGGATTTGTTAAAGGCGTATTTTGCAAAATCAATCATTTCATCGTAAATTTTGCCGGCGATCTTTTCATCAATGCCGTTGTTGACACAGCCCGGCACATTTTCATCCGGATTGCCATAAATAAAATTTTTCCGCTCTTTTTCCATAACGGAAGCTTTCTTTTTTGACATGGCACGGCGCACTAAATCGCTTCGTCCCCAGGAGTAGCCTGCAAGGTCACGTACAATCTGCATAACCTGTTCCTGATACACGATGCAGCCGTAAGTCGGCTTTAATATTGCCTCTAACTGCGGACAGTCATATGTAACCGCATCCGGGCTGTTCTTTCCTTTTATATACTGCGGAATAAAGTCCATCGGACCCGGCCGGTACAGTGAAATTCCGGCAATTAAATCTTCGATATTCTGCGGTTTTAATTCCTTCATGAACGACTTCATCCCCGCACTTTCAAGCTGGAAAATGCCGTCACATTTTCCCGTACCGATTAAATCGTAAACTGCCTTATCGCTGTAATCAATCGCTTCAATCGAAAATTCCGGTGTGTGCTTGCGAATCAGCTCCTCCGCATCATGGATTACCGTAAGGGTACGCAGTCCCAGAAAATCCATCTTGAGCAGTCCCAGTTCTTCCAGTGTTGTCATAACAAACTGGGCAACCACCGAACCATCCGAGCCGACTGACAGCGGTACATATTCATCAACCGCTTTCTGACTGATTAAAACGCCCGCCGCGTGCATGGATGCATGGCGCGGCAATCCTTCCAGACGTTTACTCTTATCAATTAAATCGCGCACCTGTTCATCGGACTCATAAGCCGCCCGCAAATCTGGATTCATTTTTAACGCTTTATCAATCGTAATTCCAATTTCGCGTGGCACCATTTTAGCAATGGAATCTACCATAGCATACGGCAGGTCCAGTACACGGCCTACATCCTTGATAACGGCACGCGCTGCCATCGTACCGAATGTAACAATCTGCACCACACGGTCTTTTCCGTATTTATCCACAACATAATCAATGACCTCCTGCCGTCTTTCATAGCAGAAATCGACATCGATATCGGGCATGGACACACGTTCCGGATTTAAAAAACGTTCAAAAATCAGACTATATTTTATCGGGTCAATATCGGTAATGCCAAGGCAGTATGAAACGACACTGCCCGCCGCCGAACCTCGTCCCGGACCTACCGGGATTCCGTTGACACGCGAATAATTGATGTAATCCCATACAATCAGGAAATAATCGACATATCCCATGGTCTGAATAACCGAAAGTTCATATTCCAGACGTTCTTTGATGTTGTAAATCCCCTGTGTGCTGTCAATCTCCCCGTCTGCGTTCATATCCGGGTAACGCTTTGCCAGTCCTTCATAGCATAAATGATTCAGATACGACCATGAATCATATCCTTCCGGCACTTCGTACTTTGGCACTTTTGTCACACCGAACTCAATTTCCACATTACAGCGCTGTGCAATCTTGTACGTATTTTCAATTGCCTGCGGTGCATACGAAAACAGCTCTGCCATTTCTTCCGGCGACTTGCAGTAATACTGCCCGCCCTCGTATCTCATTCTGTTCTCGTCCGTTACCAGCTTACCGGTCTGGATACAGAGTAAAATGTCGTGTGCATCCGCATCTTCTGCATACGTATAGTGGATATCGTTTGTCGCAACCAGTTCGATATTTAATTCTTCCGACATGCGGACTAACTGCTGATTGACATACTGCTGTGTGGAAATGCCGTGGTCCTGCAATTCCAGAAAGAAATTGCCTTTTCCGAAAATGTTCTCATAGCGTTTTGCCGCTTCCATTCCCATCTCATACATACCACGCGCAAGATAGCGCTGCACCTCCCCTGCAAGGCACGCACTTAATGCAATAATGCCCTCGTGATACTCGGTCAGCACTTCATAGTCTACACGCGGCTTATAATAAAATCCTTCTGTAAAACCCCTTGAAACAATTTTCATCAGATTCTGATAACCGGTATTATTTTCCGCAAGCAGTACCAGATGATAATAGCGGTCTTCAGATTCGCCCGGTGTCTTTTCAAATCTCGAACCTGGCGCTACGTAAACTTCACAACCAAGAATCGGCTTAATACCGGCTTCCTTCGCCGCTTTATAAAAATCAATGACACCATACATGACACCGTGGTCCGTAATCGCAAGGCTGTCCATTCCCAGCTCTTTTGCTCTCTTTGTAATCTCTCCGATTTTACTCGAACCATCCAGCAGTGAATATTCCGTATGGACATGTAAATGTGTAAAATTCATACTAATCCCCATTCCGCAGGCGATTTCTCTTCTGCCATCAAGGCAGCCTGCTCCAGCTTTTGTAATTTATTGTAGCATAAATCAAATAAAATGAGAACTTAAAAAACTATAACACAGACTGACAATCTGCCATAAAGCACTGCCGCCTGTATTTATTTTCTATAAATACAGGCGGCAGTGGAACCTTCCGGCTTATTCAACGCAGCTGTTAAATCCAGCTGTTAAAAATATACAATAGAAAAACCACAATCGGATTGCTGTTATATATGGCAAGCGTGACAGGATTCACTTCTATTTGACCATAGAGCCAGCTTCCTAATCCGGTTGTGCTGATTAAGGATACAAAATATAAAATAATACAGACAGCCATAACACCCTGCACCAGACCGAGTAAAAGTCCCAGAATTCTATTGACACCACCCAGTATCGGAATATGGTTGGCAACAATAAACATACGTTTTACAATTCCCAACAGAATGCTTAATACCAGCACCGTCAAAAAGTATGAAATACCTGTCAATATAAACTGCGTAATATATTCTGCAGCATACTGCGCAATGCCGCTCTCCTGCACAATTTTATTACCTGCCTGTGCCATGTTGTTCTCCAACTGCTCAACCATCTGCTTTGGCAGATAAATCCCCTGATTCTGCAGTACTCCTGCCGTATCTTCTCCGTTATGATCCAGCTGCTCATCTACAGACTGGCTCAAACGGTCATTGATAGTTTTTTCACAGGATTGTTCAATCGAATGATAAATTCCTGTGTGATTTACCATAAAATCTTTGACTCTGGGTGCAAGACCATTCGCCGCAATCAAAATGACAACCCATGCTGCAATGGAATAAAGCACCATAAGAACACCTCTTTGGTATCCACGTACCATATTAAAAAGTACAATTCCAAAAAGTACAAGCACTACTAATGACATTCTTTTCTTTCCTTCCCTAAATATAAATTGATATTATCCCATTTCATTTACCCTGTCAATCTTTATTTCAAAACGTGCGCTGTCAAGCGTACTGTTAAAAAATCCCCATCAGCAGCTTATTTACTGCTAATGGGGATTTCATATCTGAAACTTTTATGATTTATTGCTCTGTGTTCCGGTCTTCCTCTTTTTCTGTATTCTGTGCCGGAACATCTTTATCCGTCTGCTCTGGTGATGGCTGTTGTGCTTCTGTCTGCTGCGGGTGTTCCCACGGCGCAGGCGGTGCCTGATTGACCGTTGAGGAATAGCTTCCGTCTTCATTAAAGGATACGCTTTCTGCAACCTTTTCTGAAATCGTCATATGGCTTGTATCTACCGGTTCAGGAATTCCTTTGACCTTACGGTAAATTTCCATAAACTGCTTTCCGGTAATTGTTTCTTTCTCATACAGATATTTTGCAATCTCGTCTAATACATCGCGGTTTTCGGATAAAAGCTTCTTCGCTTCCGCAAAGCACTCTTTTAACAGTTCTTTAACTTCATCATCAATCATTGCCGCTGTCTCATCGGAACAGTTCAGTCTTGCACTACCGTCCAAATATTTGCTTTCAACGGTTTCCAGACTCATCAGCCCGAATTTTTCCGACATACCGTACTGGGTAATCATGGCTCTGGCAATCTGTGTTGCCTTTTCGATATCGTTTGACGCACCGGTTGTTACCGTATCAAAAACAACTTCTTCTGCGGCACGTCCGCCAAGCAGTGTTACCAGTCTTGTCATCAGTTCGTCCTTTGTCATCAGGTACTTTTCTTCTTCAGGCACCTGCATAACGTAGCCGAGAGAACCCATTGTACGCGGTACAATTGTAATCTTCTGCACCGGCTCGGCATTTTTCTTTAATGCCGTAATCAGCGCATGACCGACTTCATGATATGCAACCGTGCGTTTTTCTTCCTTGCTTAAAATGCGGTCTTTCTTTTCCTTACCGGCAATAACCACTTCCACGGCTTCAAATAAATCCTTCTGGGATACCACTTTTCTGCCGTCCTTGACTGCCGCAATCGCCGCTTCGTTAATCATATTGGCAAGATCCGAACCAACCGCACCACTCGTTGCAAGTCCGATTGCTTCTAAATCAACGGTATCATCCATTAATACATCTTTGGAGTGAACCTTTAAGGTATCAATTCTGCCCTTTAAATCCGGCTTATCGACAATAATTCTTCTGTCAAAACGTCCCGGTCTTAACAGCGCTTTATCAAGCACTTCCGGCCTGTTCGTTGCGGCAAGGATAAATAAGCCCTTAGAAGAATCAAAACCGTCCATTTCTGCAAGCAGCTGGTTTAATGTCTGCTCACGCTCATCATTGCCGCCGCCATAGCGGGAATCTCTGCTTTTACCGATGGCATCAATTTCATCGATGAAAATGATACACGGTGCCTGCTTCTGTGCTTCCTTAAATAAGTCACGCACACGTGATGCACCGACGCCGACAAACATTTCCACAAAATCAGAACCTGCCAGCGAGAAAAACGGTACATTGGCTTCACCGGCTACCGCCTTTGCAAGCAGGGTTTTACCGGTTCCCGGAGGTCCTACAAGCAGTGCGCCCTTCGGCAGTTTTGCACCGATACTTGCGTATTTATCCGGATTGTGCAGGAAATCGACGATTTCTGTCAGAGACTCTTTGGCTTCATCCTGTCCCGCTACATCTTTAAATGTCACGCCGGTCTGCTTCTGTACATAGACCTTGGCTGTATTCTTGCCGACACCCATGCCGCCCATCATACCGCCGCCTTTAGACAGTCTTCTGTATACAAATGTAAACATCAGATAGATAAACAGAATCGGCAGTACATAAACCAGCAGGAAATCAATAATAGACGAACTCTGATCCGGAATATATCCTGAATACGTCACACCTTTATCGTCTAATTTATCTGTAATATCCTTATCTTTAATATAACCGGTATAATACGTATAGGAAAATCCGTTACTGTCTTTTTGTGAATCCGATGGCTGGATTAAGATTCTGTCCGAGTCAAACTTGACTTCTGAAACCTTATCCTCATCTATCATCTGCAAAAATTCGGAATACGTAATTTCTTTATACGTTGCATCTTTTATCATGCTGTTTAACATCGTAATCGCAATAAATGTAATTACGCCTGCAATCAGTATAATAATGATAGTATTCATATTTTTCGGCTTTTTGTCATTTTTGTTGCCGTTATTGGGGTTATTTCTGTTGTTATTATCCATAAATTCCTCCGCCGGACCGTCATTATTTTGTAAAGGGCAGTACACTGTACCCATTTATTTCTTATTATAAATACAATATCACGATAAATCAATAAAAAATCAGTAAAATTCCTTACTATTATTGTTAGCATTTGTATGAAGTATTCATAATCTTTTTAGATTCTTGTTGGCGTTTTTGCTGTGGTCTGTTATGATTAAACCAGTAACAAGATGTCTGTATTGCATAAGTGTACCGCATAAAATAATCCGCAGACATCATAACCGCAGGCTTTGATTGAGAAATGGGAACAGATAAAATGACACAATTTTTAATTTCAATTATGGATATAACACCGCTGTCGTACAGCCTTTCAGGTGACAAGGCACTGTATGACAAGGCTTTTAAACTTGTACCCGGATACCGGCAGCAAAAAATCTGTAATTTAAAAAATGATGCTGCAAAATGCCGCTGCCTTGCCGCCGGACTTCTGCTCAATTACACAACGCGCACATTTATATCCGGCTCTGTTTCCGTCTCTATTACAGGCTCTTTGGCAGATAATACGCCAACTGTCAAAAATATCCCATTTCCGGTCACTGTTTCAGCCGCCGTCTGCACCTATGCACAGGAATACGATTACGAAACCGCCTGCATTGCAAATGGGAAGCCGTATTTTAAAGAGCATGAAAATCTGCATTTTAACCTTTCCCACTCCGGAAATTTTGCGGTGTGTATTGTTGCCGGTATGCCCTGCGGTATTGACATTGAGGGAAACCGCCCGTTTAAACCGTCCGTTGCGAAAAGATTTTTTTCAAAAACAGAATATCACTGGATTTATGATACAGAAAATGTATCTGTACAGGCAGAACGTTTTTTCCGCCTCTGGACTTTAAAAGAAGCCTATGCTAAAGCTACCGGAAATGGCATTGCAGCAGAAATTCACGCGGCATCCTATGTCCCGGATACGGACAGCGATGGTCTGTGCTTTGCAGATTCTGAAACTGCCGCGCATTTTCAAATAAAAGAAGCAGCATATGACGGACTGCGTATTGCCGCGGTGCTGTCGGATTCTGCTTTCTGATATATTCCTTAATTTTATTCTGTTCGTAATGCGCTTGTGCAATTCCTATAATTGTAGTATGATTTACGTGAATACAAATATGGAGGATATGTATGTATTTTGACAGACTTGAAAAAAATCTGATTGATATTATTAAAGAAGAACAGGCAAAACTGGGTTTTCGCAAAGAAGCCATCCGGCTGTACTATCCACTCAGTTCCCTGAATCATTTTTTTGAAGCAGAGGATTCTGAAGCCGAAATGCTTGCAAGGCTTTCTGGATTTCCGGCTTCTCTTACGAAAAAGCTGGGAAATGTCACGGTTACGGCTAAAAAAGACCGCTTCTGCTTTCATATTCCGGAAGACGGCAGCGTCTATGTGCATGAGCATACCGATGCCAACGAATTTATCCGCAGTCTGGTAGAACTTTTACAGCACCACGGCTGTACCATGGACGATATTTTTTCCTTATTTAGGGATACTTCTGAAAATGTTATTTTTGAAGAAATGAACCACGGCGAATTTGACTGGCTGGTGCGATTTACCGGAAACGCAGACGACCCGTATTACTACTGCTTTAAAGATGAAGGCTGTCATATCATCTATCACCGGTTTCTGCCGGAAGACTATGCGGATTTTGAATTTTAAATGGGGAGCGTGTGAAAGGACATCTCTCAACGTTGTCACTTGACTTCGGTCTGTCCTTTCACACGCTCCTGCAGGGTCATGGTGTCCCCGGAACAGACGCGACAACGGCAGGTCAAATGCCGCCACCGTAGTGACCGCCGCCTAATCAATCCTCCCCCCAATACTCATTCACTACAAATAAACCAACACCAATAAAGTCCCGACTGCCACCCACCCCATAAATGATAAATGCTCCTGCCGAAGTTAAGTGCTAACGTTGAGGCAGGAGCATTTATCATTTACCTAGTTGTGTTTTTCCTGATATTCCAGTGCCGCGCCGATGAATCCTCTAAAGAGCGGATGTGGTCTGTTTGGTCTGGACTTTAATTCCGGATGAGCCTGTGTTGCTAAGAACCATGGGTGGTCTTCTACTTCTACCATTTCCACAATTCTTCCGTCCGGTGAAATACCGGAAAGCTTCATACCGTTTTCTACTAATACATTTCTGTAATCGTTGTTGACTTCATAACGATGACGATGTCTTTCATGAATCGTTTCTTCACCGTATACTTCATACGCCTTGCTTGTCTTATCGAGTACACATGGATAAGAACCCAGCCTTAATGTACCGCCGATGTCGTCTACCCCTTCCTGATCCGGCATTAAGTGGATAACCGGGTGTGTTGTATCCGGCTTTAACTCAACGCTGTGTGCATCGGAATAGCCAATAACATCTCTTGCAAATTCCACGATGGATAACTGCATACCAAGGCAGAGTCCTAAGAACGGCACCTTATTTTCTCTTGCATAGCGGATTGCCTGAATCTTTCCTTCGATACCACGGTCACCGAATCCACCAGGAACAAGGATACCGGATACATCGGAAAGCAGTTCAGCTGCATTTTCTTCCGTAACCAGTTCTGAATCCACCCACTTGATTGTTACATCGGCTGAGTTGTATACACCGCCGTGCTTTAATGCTTCAACAACACTGATGTAGGCATCATGAAGCTGGATATATTTACCGACAAGTGCAACCGTAACTTTCTTCTGTGGGTTCTTCCAAGCCTTGCACATTGCTCTCCACTCGTCTAAATCCGGTTCAGGGCATTCAAGCTGTAAACATTCGCAGGCTACCTGTGCTAAATGTTCTTCTTCCATTGCAAGCGGTGCATCGTATAAGATTTCCACATCGAGGTTCTGTAATACATGTGACTTCGGTACATTACAAAACAGCGCAATCTTATCTTTGATACCCGGCTCTAACGGATGTTCGGTACGACATACTAAAATATCCGGCTGGATACCCATTCCCTGTAATTCTTTAACACTCGCCTGTGTCGGCTTTGTCTTCATTTCTCCGGAAGCCTTCAGATACGGAATCAGGGTAACATGGATTAAAATCGCATTCTCCCTGCCGACTTCGTGCTGGAACTGACGGATTGCTTCTAAAAACGGCTGGCTTTCGATATCACCGACTGTACCACCGACTTCGATAATGGCAATCTTTGTATCCTTTGTTGAGAAATCCCTGAAAAAGCGGCTCTTGATTTCATTCGTAATGTGCGGAATAACCTGTACGGTTCCTCCGCCGAAATCACCGCGGCGCTCCTTCTGTAAAACAGACCAGTAAACCTTACCGGTTGTTACATTGGAATTTTTATTTAAGCTTTCATCAATAAATCTTTCATAATGTCCAAGGTCCAAATCCGTTTCCGCACCGTCATCGGTTACAAAAACTTCTCCATGCTGAATCGGGTTCATTGTTCCCGGATCAATGTTGATATATGGGTCAAATTTCTGCATTGTTACAGAAAAGCCGCGTGCTTTCAGCAGGCGTCCGAGTGATGCTGCTGTAATTCCCTTTCCAAGTCCTGAAACGACTCCACCTGTTACAAAAACGTATTTTACGGGCATTAGTTCCTCCATTCTGCCGTATCCGGCAATCCCAAAATTTACAGTAAAAAGAAATATCCGGCAGCATAAAACGGCTACCGGTATGATTTCTTTACATTATTATTCGTATTATACAACGGAAATAAATATATTTCTACTGTTTTTTTATAATTTTTTACTTTGCGAACTGACTCTGATACAGATTTGCATAAAATCCCTGCTTTGCAAGCAGTTCTTCATGATTGCCCTGCTCAATAATTTTGCCATCCTTCATGACTAAAATGACATCGACATTTTGTATCGTAGACAGGCGGTGCGCAACGATAAAGCTCGTCCTGCCTTCCATCAGCTTTGCAAATGCGTTCTGAATCTTGATTTCCGTTCTTGTATCAATCGATGACGTTGCTTCATCTAAAATGAGCATCGGCGGGTGGCACAGCATCACTCTTGTAATACAAAGAAGCTGTTTTTGTCCCTGTGATAATCCGCCGCCGTCTTCGGTAATAAAGGTGTTATATCCCTCTGGCAGTCGCTTGATAAAGCTGTGTGCATGAACCGCCTTGGCTGCCGCAATCACCTCTTCATCGGTCGCATCCGGTTTGCCCATGACAATATTTTCACGGATGGTTCCGGTCTTTAACCATGTATCCTGCAATACCATGCCATATCCCGCACGCAGGCTGTGTCGGGTCATTTCACGGATATCAATGCCCGATACGGAAATTTTACCGTCATTCACATCGTAAAAACGCATGAGCAGGTTAATCAGTGTCGTCTTTCCGCAGCCGGTCGGACCGACAATTGCAATACGCTGTCCTTGCTTTACATGCAGGTTAAAATCTTCAATGAGCTTCTTATCCGGCACATAAGAAAATGCTACGTGTTCTAAATCAACCGTTCCATCTACATTTTCAAGCACTGCGGCATCTTTGCTGTCCGGGATTTCCGGCTCTTCTTCGATTAATTCAAAGATACGTGCCGCACACGCAATCGCATTCTGTAATTCTGTCACAACTCCGGAAATTTCATTAAACGGCTTCGTGTATTGGTTTGCATAACTTAAAAAGCAGGATAACTGTCCGACCGTCAATCTGCCGTAAATGGCTGAAATTGCGCCGCTTACCGCAACCCCCGCATATACAAGGCTGTTGATAAAACGGGTAGACGGATTGGTAATCGATGAATAAAAAATGGCTTTGAGTGAACATTTCTGCAGACGGTCATTAATTTCATCAAATCTTTCAAGCGCCTCATCTTCATAGCAGTATGCCTGTACAACCTTCTGTCCGCCAATCATTTCATCAATCAACGCCGTCTGCTCGCCACGCGTTTCAGACTGTAATTTAAACATCTGATACGTATGCTTTGCAATAAAGCTTGCCACAAACAGGGACAGCGGAGTAATTACAATAACTACAAGTGTAATTTTCACATTAATAGATAACATAAATCCGAGTGTTCCAAGAATCGTCAGCACCCCGGAAAAAAACTGGGTAAAGCCCATGAGCAGGCCGTCCGCAAACTGGTCTACATCGGCGATAACACGGCTGACGACTTCACCGTAGGAGTGTCCGTCAATATATTTTAACGGCAGCACTTCAATCTTTTCAATCGCTTCGTCACGGATATCCCTTGTCACATGATACGTAATTTTGTTGTTGCAGATATTCATAATCCACTGGGACAGTGCCGTAATTGCAATAACGATTCCGACTTCGGAAAGTATCGCCGTAATTGCCTTAAATTCTACATTCTGCGGTCCGATAATGTAATCAATCGCATTTCCGATTAAAATCGGCACATATAAAGATGATGCCACGGTCACTGCTGCCATTAAAATTGACAGAATCAAAAAGAACCAGTAGCGTTTAATGCGCAGCAGCACTTTTTTTACGGTTGTACCTGTATTTGCCTTTGCCATAACTTACGCCTCCTTTTCTTTCCGGAACTGTGAATAATAAATTTCCTGATATACTTCGCAGTTTTCAAGCAGTTCTTCATGTGTTCCGATACCTGCCACATTTCCGTCATCCAGTACGATAATCCGGTCAGCGTGCATAAGCGATGCCGCACGCTGGGATACGATAAACAGTGTCGGTGCATCTTTCATTTCACGGATTGATTTGCGCAGTGCCGCATCGGTTGCATAATCGAGTGCCGATGCACTGTCGTCTAAAATCAAAATATCCGGTTTTCTTACGACTGCACGGGCAATCGTTAAACGCTGGCGCTGTCCGCCTGATAAATTTTTACCGCCCTGATCGACAAAGGAATCAAGTTTACCGTCTTTTTTCTCGACAAATTCCCGTGCCTGTGCAATGTCTAATGCTTCCATAATTTCCGTATCGGTCGCATCTTTTTTACCCCAGCGGATATTGTCACGGATTGTTCCTTTAAAAAGCTGTGCTTTCTGCAAAACAATGCCGACTTTCTCTCGTAAGGCTTCAATCCGGTAGTCTTTGACGTTGACACCGTCAATATAAATCTCACCCCTTGTCACGTCATAAAAACGCGGAATCAGATTGACAAGGGACGATTTTCCGGAGCCCGTACCGCCGATGACACCGATGGTCTGTCCTTTCTTTACCGTAAAGCTGATGTCTGTGAGCGATTCATCGCCCGCACCGCTGTAGCGTAAGGATACATTTTTAAATTCCACTGCCGCAGCCTGTGTATCTGTGCTTTCCGTGGTACTCCCGTTTTGCATACTGGACTTAATACTAAATACATTTTCAATTCTGCCCGCACAGGCGAGTGCCTTGGTAATATTGATAATCAGGTTTGCCAGCTTGATTAATTCAATGAGAATCTGTGACATATAGTTGTAGAGTGCCACAACCTGTCCCTGTGTCAGTGTTCCCGCATTGACACGCACCGCACCAATCCAGATCAGTGCGATAATGGAAATGTTGACCACCACATAGGTCAGCGGATTCATCAGTCCGGAAATCTTACCGACAAATTTCTGTAAATGATTAAGCTGTTCATTGGCCTGTTTAAATTCTCTGATTTCATTTTCCTGCTTGTTAAATGCACGTACAACACGCACACCGGTCAGGTTTTCCCTTGTAATGCCAAGAATCTTATCCAGTCCCGCCTGTACTTTTTTGTAAAGCGGTCTTGTGGAGAGCATAATGCCAAAAACGATGACTGCCAGTACCGGAATCGCTACCGCAAAAACAAGCGCCGCTTTGACGTCAATCGTAAATGCCATAATCATTGCACCGAATACAATAAACGGTGAACGCAAAAACAGGCGCAGTACCAGATTGACACCGTTTTGCACCTGGTTAATGTCACTTGTCATACGTGTAATCAGTGTTGACGTACCGATGGTGTCCATTTCCGTAAAGGAAAGGCTCTGGATATGCTTAAATAAATGATGGCGCATGCCGGTCGCACAGCCGACTGCCGCTTTCGCCGCAAAATACTGTGCTGTAATGGCACAGGTCAGCCCGATAACTGCCAGTGTCACTAAAAGCAGGCTCATTTTTACAATGTAGCCTTTATCCGCATTGCCGATACCCGTATCAATGATTGCCGATACGACAAGCGGTACAAACAATTCAAACAGTGCTTCGAGCATTTTAAACAACGGCGCGAAGACACATTCTTTTTTGTATGCACTCAGATACATCCAAATTCGCTTCATATTTTACCCCTTTTCTATCCGCACCAGACCGCCTGTATTATCATAGGACCAGTTCTGATTTAGGACTTGATTTCATACGTTTGTTATTTTATCATAAATACAGCAATACAGAAAATATTTATAATGTATATGTGATATACGTTTTTTATATAGGAAGGATTTTTGATATGGATTTGAAGCAGCTTTCTTATTTTGTGAAGATTGTGGAGGAAGGAAGTATTTCAGGGGCGGCAAAAAAACTGTTTATGTCACAGCCGCCGTTAAGCAGTCAGATGAAGCTTCTGGAAACTGAATTGGACTGCACATTGTTTGAGCGGGGTTCACGCACAATCCACCTGACGGAAGCCGGAGAAACACTTTATAATTACAGCCGTTCGCTGTTGCAGTTAAGCAATGTTGCAAAGCAGGAAACCATGAATGCGGCACGACATTTTAACGGTGTACTGCGTATCGGTATTGTTTCTTCCTTAATCGGTTCGGACGCGCTTGGCTGGCTGTGCGGCTTTTCCAAGCAGTATCCCGGTATTCATTATGAAATTAATGAAGCGGACACCTACCACCTGCTTTCCCAGTTTGAAACCAATGCCATCCACCTTGCACTCCTGCGCACGCCGTTTCACACGGACTCGCTGACCTGCAAGAAGCTGTTTACGGATTCACTGGTTGCAGTGGGGCAGGAATCATTTTTTGCCGACAACCGTTCTTCTGCCATTACGCTTGATGATCTTACGAAGCTCCCGCTTATCGTATACCGCCGCTGGGAACACCTTTTGCGGAAAGAATTTGAGGACAAGAACCTGAGTGCGAACTGGTTCTGTATCAATGACGATGCCCGTACGACCCTTTATTTTGTGGAAATGGGCATGGGGGTCGGTATTATCCCGCAGTCTGCCGCCACGCTGGTTCAAAAAAAAGGAATTGTATGCAGACCGGTTAAAAACTGCGATATCGCAACCGATGTTGTCCTTGCATACAATTCCACTTATCTGCCGGAATGCTCCCGCGCATTTATTGAGTATCTGGACACCCTGTATCCAGATATTCCATAAGCCTGCTCCACGCATATCTGCGTTTCGTCTTAAAATATCCGTTATACACTTCAAAATTTGTATAAGAATGTTCAAACTGGCGCGAATACAAATGCGCCAGGTCGACCTGCTGTGTAAAGGTCAACGTCTTCCCGTTTTCAAGCCAGCACTGCATATCCAGATGTTTTAAAATGAGATATCCGATGACACCAATTTTCGCCTTTAAAAGAATTTCGCTGTCATTGACCGCATTCAAAAAATATCTGTATACATAATACATCATCAGCTGCTCGTATTCGTATTCCTTCTCCTTATAATATGCCGTAAATTCAGACAGCTCCCGTTCATAGTCCTCCGCACCGGAGCAGTTTTTAAAATATCTGCTGTTTCTTTCAAGACAGACGTACCAGTCCGGGTTGATAACTTCCATGCCGGCAAAGCGGTCAAAAAAATGCGGGATATTTTCATATGACGTATGATTTTTTCCGCCGTATTTCTTTTTCAAATCCTTTAAACGGTCTTGCAGATAATCCGCCTGTGCGTATGCCTGAATTTCATAATCCATTAAATCCACTCTGTCGGTATCCAGCTTCTTTTGCAGTTTTTTTGCAAAATCCAGATACAGCATACAGCGCTCCTCTATTAAAAATGCCCTGTTGCGGATGATATTATACGCCGTTACCCTTGCCTGGCGCAGCTTAAAATATAACTGCGGGTCGATATTATTATAGGAAGAAACGGTTTCATCTGTTTCTTCTACCGTAAATGTCAGCGGCTTTTGATAGCTAAACATCAGCTCGCCGGCTGTTTTACAGGACGGCGCCAGTCCAATTTCCCGCTCACTGCCGTATTCGTTGATAAACCGCGGAAATTCGGCGCACGTATCACACAGCTTATCTTCGCCCAGTGCAATAAATAAATCACACAGGTTCTTGTCATTTAAAAACGGGCATCTGCCGTTTTGCAGCGTAAAGGTACAGCCGCCGCCCTCCTCCGGCACCATAACCGACTGTAAGCGCTGTCCGAAACTTCCTGCAACCGTTTTGTAATAGTCATACGACTTTTCATCTACATCCACATCCCAGCCCGCACAGCACGTATCTGTACATGCCCCTGCAATACATTTAAAATCTTTATAATATTCGGGTGTTCTAATTTTCATCATTTCCTGCTTCTTTCTAAATTTTTTGATACCAGGGTCAAAAGGTCTAAACCCACATGAG
>UMAF01028016.1_pt1 | contig 20713 bp, 16 predicted proteins | sample 1963641 | NCBI WGS metagenome assembly UMAF01 (sample SAMEA4835909, study PRJEB28245) | human gut metagenome | biome: gut microbiome; material: fecal sample | place: Denmark | collected 2008
CAGGAAATCCGAGGCCTGACGGCATACGCTGCAATCATTTATTCCATGCTGTGCCAGTACAGAGACACGCGCTGGATGAAGGTTGATGTTCAAGAACTAAGAGACATCCTTGAGATTAGAGATCGTCTCAAGCTCTACGGAGACTTCAAGAGGTTCGCCATTAAGTCATCGATCAAACAGATCAACAACAGCCAAAATACCGTGTTCAACGTGCGTTTCGAGGAGATTAAGGCCGGACGCAAGGTTGTTGCGATCAAATTCATTCTCGAAGAAAAGCCTCGTCTAATGGAGTTAAAAGCGCCGGAAAAGGCTGACCCACAACCGGTCATCAAAATTACGGACAAACAGGCAAGGTACTTTGCTTCTGAAGCCATTAGCAGAGACTGCGATCTAGTCATGCAGGTACTTCGAAAAGAAAATATTTTGTCGGTAGATGTCTTCCGTACCTTCTACACCAACCAAATTGCAATCGACTGGCTGGCTCCTCAGTTGAAAAAGCCGGAAGTGCTCGCGAACAAAAACGTGCAGAAGATGCTTCGAAGCTTTGGTTTTTCATTCTGATTTTCCGGAAAGACTTTAAATATGAGTTTTTCCCCGTCGAGGTTTCGATTCCCTTGGAGCTGGGACGTCCTTTCATACATGTGCGCGAACATGAGATTTACTAGTAAAACACTAGTAAAAAATATTAAGGAAATTACTTAAGGGCGGAAAAGACACCCCAAAGGCGGTGTCTTATAAGCAGGAGAAGCCTTGGTTCAAATCATTCCAGGAGTCTTCGGTGACGTTTACAGTGTTCAAAAAATAAATGTTATCTAGGAGAATGTAATGAGAGAAAACTTCACAAAGCTTGTCGAGTCATTTTACGGATCGACGATAGGAAACGTTCGGAGCCCGGTTTGGATGTGCGGTTTGGAATGGGGCGGAGGTTACGACTCGAAAGTTCCAATTCTAGAAAGCGAGTTGGAACCTTATGGTCTTGAGGATATTCAAACAACTTCCTTGCAAGACTTTATCTATAATTTTTGGGCACCGGGCAGTCCGTTTTGTCGAAATACGATGAAGATTTTGTGCGAGTTGTACAACTGTACAAAGCCGGAAAAGAATGCCTCCTACCAACAGCCTTGGAAAACTTGGGAAAAGCTCGGAATCGTCGGCGTAAATGGGTTGAGTTTAATTCTGAATGCGTATCCCATTTCGTTCGAAAACCGCAGCGTAGCCGGAAAGAGTTGGGACAAATATAAGATTCGCACCGCAGGTGACGAGCTTAATCCGATATCCCTTAGTGAATGGACAGGAATTGAAAATTTTGAAAAGTATTTGGGCGTCGTCGTAGAACGTCGCTCAAAAATTTACGCAAATGAGCGCAAAAGTCGTAGACCGAAATTGATCATTTGTTTCGGAATTCAACATCAGGAGGCGTTCTTTAAGTTGTGGGGCGTTGAGGGAGAGTATGCAGAATTAGAATTTAATTTTGACAAACCTTTTGATCCAACTCTTCAGTCTGCACAACTCCCTGCTCCTAATTGCTTTGCCACGTGGGCGGATGACACTTTAGTTGCAGTGGTTCCGTTTCCAAGTGGATCAAACGGATTAAATAGTGATGACCGCATAAAAAATGTAAGTGCCTGGCTCTATCACGCAGTTTCAGAAAAGTATGGATCGGACTGGCTGAAAATTCCGCACGGCGTAGTTCCAGACGAAACGGACGATGGTGTTTCAGAAATCCTTTCCGAAATATGGAACTTCAAAAATTTAGTGAATCAGCAGTTAGCTTGCTTGGAACGATTGGAAAAATCGACAGCCAGATTACCTAGTTCTCGCTATTCCACAGTAGACGGAAAGAAGAAATTAGAGTCTTTAAAGGAAATTTTGGTTCGCGATTATTTGCATGAGTTTGATGCCTTGAGGAAAGAGCTTAAAGATCAACAAGATCAGAAGATAAAAGAAATTCTTGAAAAGCTCCGCTAATCAACGGCCTTAAGAGTAAGTTTCAGTGGTCTTTTGCGCTTAGTTGACCGATTCTCACTGAGGCCGAATTTCTAATTCTCGAAAGGAAAAGTGGTTGCTGCACTGTTCAAAAAGCAGGTTTGATTTCCGACCTTCCTATTTCTTGTTTTTCTCGAACTGCTCAACCACTCCAAGCATATCTTTTGGCAAGTAAGATTTTGCGCGGCTGGTCATTTCCGGAGGTATTTCGTATTGCGCCTCTGCCAGGGAGCCTACGATTGCGCCCATAGTGTCAGAGTCCCCGCCATATGAGACGGCAAGGCGAACCGCATCCTCAAAACTAGTGGCGAGAGAGGCTAAATGCAACGCTAAAGGAACGCAGCCCTGGCAGCTTCCGTCGAAAACGCCTCTTCCGGGTAAATTCAAAAAAGCGTCCGAGCCGTAGAACTCTTTTGCAACCTGTTCAAAGATTGAGGGAGATTTAATTTTTTCTGTCCGCATCCTAAAAATAGCTGTCGCGACAGCAACTGCTCCTTTAATACCTTCCGGATGATTATGCGTAACGGCTGCAGATAACTCCGCTTGTTTTCTTACTTCGTTTTCACAACCGAACAGCCACCCGATCGGACTTACTCTCATGGCCGAGCCATTGCCGAAACTATTGTAAGGACGAGGATCTCGACGCTTAAACCAGTTGAAAAAATAGTCACCGTATCCACCCATTGGATAGGGATATTTTCGGCACCACGCCCGCAGAGAGGTTTGATAATCTGCGCCGCTTAAGATTGCGTCGGCTACTGCTACGGTGCAAATCGTGTCGTCAGTGAAACTCGCTCCATGAGCAAACATTGGAAAGTTGTAGTCCGACGTGTTGTTGGATTCGTATGTGCTTCCGGCAATGTCGCCGATGATTGCGCCGATCATGGTTCCCCTGTTATTCAAATCTAGCAAAACCCATAACTATGAGAAATTCCCCGTATTTTTCCCGAAGTAGAAACTCTGGAGATTCGCCAAAAATTCTGACTATTCCCAAGTCTCCCCGGCAACCTTCGTTGACAGAAGATCTCATGATATGTCCGATCCCGGAAGACCGGCTGATGTCTGTAGTTACGGATATTTTAAAGACACAAGGATTCTGAGAACCGTTGCAGCATAAGCTCTAAGGCTTTGCGATATTTTGGTGGATCTATTGAATGGCCGGAAGTTGATAAGTATTTATCTAAAAGATTTTTTTACTAGTAAAACTAGTAAGAAGAGAAATTCTCCAAATTTTTGAGATCAAGAGGCTTCTTAACTCATTGACTATCTTCAATTTCGACTGCTAAATTTATCTTGACTGTACAGTCTGTGCCTCGCGTAGTGAGCTCCCCGCCATTGTGCGGGCCGGAAGCTCGAGAGCTAAGGTTGGAAGGCGCGCGGATAATACCGGATACAGGGGGTTCATACTCTGTATCCGGGGCCTGCTCTTATTCTGAAGTCTCAATCTTGGTTATAGTGACGTTTCTTAGTGGCGAGTTTCCAAAGAATAATCTTTCGTATCACAGTAGGAGGAAGCGACGAATATTTTATCCTGTTTCTGAAAAAAATCCTGGGCTGTTTACAGTGAAGGATCTTGGCCTAAGCTGCAAAGCTGAATCTTTAGATAAAGCACTCGATATTTTGGCGGAGAAAGCCGATGACTTCGTGGAAGAAACTTTCCGCAAGCAAGGCAAACCGGTTCCTATGCCATCCTTACCTAAAGAAAATGATGGAATTTTGGTCGTTCCCTTGAAGCTTGAGGCACGTATACGCCTCTGGAATCTACTTAGAGAAAAGCATATGAGCACGTCTGAGTTTGCGCGTGTTATGGGAATTTCTCGGCAGCAAGCACAATTCCTCGTAGATGGGAGCCGACCAGTCAGCTTTGACATGTATTACCAAGCATTTAAAGCGCTCGGATACTACTTAAGTTTGGAACTCAATCCTTTTAAATAAAGAGATTTCCCTGCCAGATCCTGACTCAATTATCGGCCCATTTTACTAGTGTTTTACTAGTAAAAAAAATCAACTATGAGAAATTCCCCGTTATTGTTTTTCCTTGTTGTGGAATAACTCTTATTCGATCTGCAGAACTATTTACTACAACTTGTTCCGTATTTCGCAGAAGACAGAGATTTTCTAATTAATAGATAAGGAGACGCACCAGGTCCGTACGTTGCTTGCTAAATTTTTACTGGTGTTTTACAAGTAAAACCTAATGACTACGAAAATTTTCTTCAGTCCTGTTCTTAGGAGAGCTACTGTCCTTCCCTGAATTCTTGGGCAGTGGCCGGAGATATCTTTTATCCGGCTCAAGAAGCATTTGTTTTAGATAAGGCTACGCACTATTTCTGTAGGAATTTGATTTTTTGAAGGCTCAGTCTCTATACATATCTCGTCCCAGCAAAGATCTATGATGTATTGACGATTACCTCGTTCATCAGTTAGATTGACCTTGACTCTAGAGTCAGTCCTTGGACTGTGCGTAGTGATTACTCCCTCTTATGAGGGACCAGACGATCGAGAGCTAAATATTGAAAGGCGCGCATTTGTATCCGCACTTGGGCCTTCAACCTCAGGTGCGGGATTCCTAGGGCGGAGAACGGGGAACGTTTTTGGCGTGCCCCGTTTCTCTTTAAAACTGGCTTAGATAAGACTTCTCAGCGTCTACACCATCTATTTTTACTAGTAAAACACTAGTAAAAATCTTTCTTTTGCGCTGTCATCAATTCTCAAGCTTTTTGTATACTAGCGGCATCAGATTTCTATCCATTTGTCTGATTCTTGAAGCGGCTGAGGAGTGCGAATCCTTAGCCGTTTTGCCCGGCAGTTGCTGGAGCGCCAGAACAAACCGCGAAAATCCTTCCCGAAGACGATCACTAATTTCTGCACAGATACCGTCACACATCAGTGCCCACCTATCGAACAGACCTAAGATGCACCAAGGTAGTTTTTGACAGTTAATTTTTACTAGTGTTTTACTAGTAAAAAATTAACTATGAGAAAATCCCCGTTAAATTTCCTTTCTGACAAGCCGTCCCAAGTTAAATCTCCAGGAATTCTGCTAGATGGTGTTTTTCCACATTAAAAACGTACCTAATTTAATAGATAAGGCAACGCACCAGGTCCGCTTTTTAGTTTGCTAATTTTTAATTACTAGTGTTTTACTAGTGTTTTACTAGTAAAAACAACTTATTTTCTTCAAAAGAAAAAGAACCAAAAAGAAAAGAACGTAGTTAATTCGCAATTAAAACAAACGAATAACAAAACAAGAAACAACGACTGACTTGAAATCAGAACAACTCAAAAACGCTCACGTTCAACACAAGAGTTTTCTCCGCTGCGCAGGAAAACTCTGTGCAGAACGTTCGCCGAGTTGTTTCCGATTTCAAGCAATACAAAAATCTTTTAGCTCCGGCAAACGAAGAAAAGGCCGACACGACTTCAACACAAGAGTTTTCTCCGCTAACGCAGGAAAACTCTGTGCAGAAGTCTGCATCCCTGCTGAAATCAGAACAACTCAAAACACTCACGTTCAACACAAGAGTTTTCTCCGCTAACGCAGGAAAACTCTGTGCAGAACGCTCGCTGAGTTGTTTCCGATTTCAGCAACCATCCACACATCTTTTTTAGAAAAAAAGACTCCGGCTACGCCACCTAGTTAAGGCCACGCACCAGGTCAGGGGGTAATTTCCTTTGAATATCTACGGACTACACGTTCGTTAAGTTTCAACTGCTCTGCAATTGCGCGAACGGTCAAGCCCTCTTTTTTCAACCTCGCAATCGCTTCCAGATTGAACCGCTTCTGTTCCTGCCGGCTCTTCTCGTACTCTTTTCTCGACACGGCTCCGGAAGCACGTCTTCTTTGTTTTTGGGCTTCCGCATTTTTCTTTCTGCGAGTTGCAGTATCAATGATGGTTTTGTTATTGCGGATCTCTTCTTCCGTAATTCCGAGTTTTTCGATGATCGTTTCGTTCTTGGGCGTATAGATTGCCGGATACTCCCTGCCGTTGAAGATAACCGTTTCGCCGTTCGCATAAGCCTTTATTTTTGCGTACAGCGTAGAAAACTCGCTGTTCGAATACCGGAATCCAGGATCAATCATGAAAGCAATCTTTCTGACCTCGTGATAGAAGTTCATCGGTGTCAGCTGGTGAGAGAGCGCGAGAAATGAGGCTGTGTAGAGAAGCCAGTTCATGCGGTTGCCGGCAGCAATGCCGCCTCGCATTTGAATGATGTTCAGCAAGTCATCTGCTCGAGCGAAATTGAGCGTATTCAAGTTGAATGCCTCTAATCCCTTCAAAATGGGCTTTTGGGCGCGTTTTGAAAATTCCTCAAGGATCGTATCACTCGAGATGAGTTCGTCTCTCCTGAACTCAAATAGCGCGTTGCAGAGGTCTTCAAAGTTATACCGAACGGGACCGTCTATATCAGAATTCACAAAGACTGCTCTGACCAAACGTCCGGACCGCGTATTCGTCGTGTGCAGGACGCGCAGGACTCGGGCTGCGTCTAAGGCATTGGCATCCGCTCCGTAGGGTGCCAGTCGCCTGCAAATCTTCTGCTGCGCGAGATTCCATCTGGGAAGGGCAGCACGCGGGATGTTGTAGGAAAGAAGCCACTTAATCTGAAGGCCTCGGCCGCTAAAGACAATTAGGCTTGGAATTGGGATTCCGACCTCTTGGCAGATCCGAACGAAGTGGTTTGCAGCCTCTTCCGGAGTCTTGTTTTTTCCCCAATCGGTTTTGTAGTAATCAAGGTCAAGAAACAGGGAACTAATACCGGAAAGGCACACAATCCGGCGTGACGGCGCAAAAAACGTTGATTGAGAAATCCAAGTATCTGCTTTAACGTCGAGATGATCGATGACCCAATCCATCTTCTCAACGGGAAAGCAAAACTGCTTTTTTTGAGCGGTATCAGATCTGGCGCTCAGAAGCGCGAAATAAGCGTCCTTCTTGCAGTTTTGCTGCAGGAAAGAAATCTCTTCTTTCGGGAAGAGCAAGTCGGTTTCGACTTTCCGCGGCCCAACGGCCGAACTAAATTCGGTATAATACATTCTTGACTCTGTTGGTCAGGTTTCCAATCTGACCAGTTCCAGTTGGAAAGCCAAGCTTTCCAAGCATGCGCAAGGGTTGCCGCCCTTTCGCGTTAAAAATTCAAAAAGGACCGGAAAGTTCCAAGTTTCCGGTCCTTTTTCCTTATGGGCAATTCTACTTTAATTTGCGCGATTTCCTTACAATTTCCTCAAAACAACAGGTATTTACAAAATAACCCCTGTTGTCTCAAGGGGCCATTTTTGTTACAATTTACTAGTCTTTTACTAGTAATTTACTAGTAAATATTATCGTTTTCCCTAGGTACAGCGCCTTTCTTGAGTTGCTGCTGAATCCACATGTTCAAAAGTGCTGCACGAGTCATTCCCAGGTCTGCTGCAACTTCATTCACACGGTCCAGATCGTCCGGATTCATCGTTAGTGTAATAACGACCTTTTTCCCTTTGAGTTTGTACTTGCGCTTGGCGCCGTCCGGGGCGGATTCGATGAAGTCCTGAACTTCCTTTGAGTTGAAATCAACGGCTTTCTTCTCAGGCTTCGGCTTGAGCTGCTCCTCGAACTGCGAAGCAACCTTGGGTAACTTTGCGATAGACATGTCTTACTGCTCCTTCGCTTTAGCCTCTTCTTCCTCGTCTCCGAATACGGCCTTCACGAGATCCTTGACCTCCTTTACGGCTTTGGGATCTTTGGTTTTCAGTTCATCCACGCCCAATCCATATCCGGAAGAGGTTGCAAAAGCTTTTCTTCTCCCCAGCGGACAGTTCAAGAACTTCATTGTCGGGTAGTCCTGGAGCGCTTCTTCCGCTTCTTTGTTGTCGACACTATTCGGATCGGCGCTATTTAAGAGTGCGTATGCCGAGAATTCTCCGCGCATGCTCTGAACTTCTTCCAACAAAGTATGCATTTTCGGGAGGGCCCAGCTATCAAAACTGCGAGGCTGGAAGGGGATCAGCAAAAGATCGCAAAGCATCATGGCAGCACGCATTGTTGTCGCGTCAAAGCCGCCCACGTCGATGATCACAGTATCGAACTGGTCGCTTAATTTTCTGACGTTAAATTGAAGGGATTTTCCATCTGAGTAAGTCGCAAAGGGAACTTCCTTCTTGCCTTTTTGCTCCAGTCTTAAAGACAGGGCGAGGGCGCCTGTCTGCTGTCTGTCGCCGTCGACAAACCAAACTTTTTTCCCTTGACGAGCGCGGGCGATCGCCAGCTGCAGTGCAACTGTTGTTTTTCCCGTTCCTCCCTTGGTGTTGCAGACTGCAATGATACGTGGTGCCGCCATAAATCCTCCGGATGTTTTTACTAGTAAAACACTAGTAATTCGTTAGTGACTATAGTAGGTATAGCAAAAGTGATGATCATTATTTTACTAGTAAATTACTAGTAAAATCAGCTGCAAGAGTACTAGGGGGAACGATGAGTGAATCATTCCAGTTTTACCTCGACCTTTTGTTGATCTGGCTGCTGCTGATCGATGTCTGCGTACTGGCTGCCAACGTGATCAACCGTTACACAAAGGAACCGAGCCGATACGGGGAACGGTCTTTCATGAAGTACTGCGTTGCAGCTTTAGTCGCGCTCTTCGTTGCTGTCGTTTTGTACTCGGCCCTTCATCCGGAGGTGCGTCGCCCAATCATCGGAATCGAGCAGTTTTTCTCACTGCTCGACAAATCCGTTCCGGTCTCTCACTTGACTATCACGATCGCGGCGATCTGCTGCGCGCTGATCCCGTTTGTTCGTTTAGTCAAAAAACTGCAGCGCAGCCAGCTTAAAGAACGAGCTGCCAGAGACTACCAAGCGAAGAAAATCAAAGCTCTGGAGTCCAAAGTCAGAATACTTTCTGCTCAGCTAAGCAAACAAAATAAAGAGCTGAAAGCTTGGGAAGCCGTCGCTGCAAAATACAAAGTGCCTTTTTGGGAAGTGAGAAAAATCATAGAGGACGGTACTCGATCAAAGAAAAGTTAGATCTAAATAACAACACAGTTTTGAAGGAGATTTACTAGTGTTTTACTAGTAAGTCTTTACTCATAAAACGATTAATGAATCGATTAAGAAAATAAATTTCCGGAGAGTGAAGGTACGTGCCGGACCTTTAACTTTCTGCGTAAATCTAATAATAGAAATCAAAGAGCTAAGAACTTTATTTCTGAAGAACTCAGCGCTGTACTCGCTTTTGACCGATTAAGTTCAATTGTGAGGCGCCTTCTATCTCGAGCAGTATCACCTCAAATCAATATAAAAGGGCGTCACAACAGCTTTAAAACAAACGTCTGTCGGTATAGAGAGACAACAAAACTCTATATATACGCGCGCGTATATGTGTACGCGTGCGCGCACAAAAATCATGCGATTAGTTTTTCTAAAAATAGTTTAATGAATTAAATTGCTAATCTTAATTTTTCGTGTTATAGTTGCTTCTGTTGGCAGAGCGGAGATACGGAAATGAACTTAAGCAGACACGTCAGCAAGAGGATGGTTCAGCGCAGTATTCGTCAGGTGGACATCTCGTTAATTCAACAGTTGGGAACTCCTAAGTTCGTTAATGGCTCTATCCACTGGATTCTCAATAAAAAGGCTTGTGCCTTAATCCTCGATCAAATCGACCAGGCGATCCAAAACACCATCACAGAACAGGACTGCGTTGCTTAATCGGAGGCTCAACATGTGCAAAACTCGGCATATTCAAAGAACCATTAGTAAGCAAAGAGTATCGGAGTACGTTAACTCGGTTTTTCTTCGCGAAGGCACAAGCGGATTAAAACAGTTTAGGGAACAAATCCTAAGACTGAATGAGCGCGGCGGCCTTGTCCTTGTCACGAGCATAGACAAAGACCTGGTGATTACTGCGTATGCATTGGACAGTTATAGACGTTAAAAAGGTTTTGGTATATGAAAGAAGACGTATTTTATTTTTGGCTGCGCATCGTTGAAGGTACGGATCTTCATCGAGGCCTTCTTACGATAGGAAGAATTGACCCAGAATGGTTAGCGGCAATGTTTTCGGCCTTAACTTTCTCCGCTTGCCAAGATCGCAACTCAGACGAGCCTCTAAATCTAGCCTCTTTAATTAAATTCGCGCTCTTGAGAGAGGATCCTTTGGGTCAATATTTTGATCCGGCTCACCTCAATGCATCTTTAGAAGCGATTCAACTGCCTTTTTCTTCGATCGATGACGTCCCTAGTTCATTTGGAAATGAATTGCTCGGGAAAATGCTTGACGTTTCTCGTGACAGCTTCTCTTTCTCTGACACAGCAGTTAAAGAAGTGGCAGAACAGATTATTCTGAATGACGAAAAAAGATCTGTGTTGTTTACCGGAGATAGTGCCTACGTTTTCGTTGGAGATGCTGCCGTAAGAGAAATTTCTGTAGTGCTCCACGGTCCGTACGAAGGGAAGTATGACGGTCTCTTTGCCGCCATATTTTCTCGATTTTTTCCCGGAAAAATCGTTCCGCTTAAAGATTGGACATCCGAAGAAAAGATTGACGTATGGTTTGCGTTGCCTCCGTGGGGATACCGGTCGGATTCTGTCTTTGACGCACAACTCAAGAAATGGTCAAGGTTTATAAATAAGAAGATTTATGCCTTCGTGGTACCGAATCTCCTCACCAGAAAGACAAAGGACCTTGCGCGAGAAAGGCAAGACTGGGTAAAGGCTTATGGACTTCAACGTGTTATTACTTTTCCCGAAAACAGCTTTCATAACACTGCTATCTCCTTATCCCTGCTTGAATTTTCACAATTAATCAGGGAAAGTCGTTCGATAGATATTATCGAACTTCCGGCTCTGCCGTCAAAAGGTGCTGTAAAGAAAACTTCGAAGACGGAGCTCAATGATTGGGAAAATGAATGCATTAACGCATTGGATGGAAATGCTAAGTATGGCCAAAAAGTTCCCGTCGAAGAGCTCGAACAAAACCAATGGATTCTGAACTTATTCTCTTACAGAGAAACAGAAGAAAAGAAGGAATTTAAACGCTTCATTGAGGGACAACCTTGTCTTCCAATTTTTCGTCTCGCGGACATCGTCAGAAGCCAGTCTTTATCCAGATTCCTTGATCAATCGCAGCTGGACACGCGCTTGGAAGGAAAAAATGGAAAGCCGGCATACGAAGTTAAACTAAAAAACATCGATGCCGATGGGAACCTCGCTTTTGGCGATGAAGACAAGCTAGAAATTGATTTGGCAGACTTCGATAACAGAGCACTGAGAAAACAGGTTCTAGAAGTTGGTGACATCCTCGTTGGAACGATTGGAAGCGTCGGGAAAATTGGTATCGTCACGAGTATTCCTGATGGGTCGGTACTGGTGTGCGGACAATCATTATCTATTGTGAGAATTAAAGAGGAATACAAAACGAATTCCTTACGTGCATATTTTCTCTTTTTGTACTTGAAAAATAAGATTGTCCAAGATTACCTAGTTTCGTTATCGAACCGAGGATCTCAATCAAAAAGAGCTGGGATCCCGTCATTGCCCTTGGATGAGTTTTCTAATCTTCCTGTAATCCAGCCAACTGATGACATGGTGGAGACTGCCTTTAATACGTTCAAAACAATTCAAGACAAAATCATAACCATTAAGATTTTAGAGGGGGAAAAGAACGATCTTTTAATGAATTCGATATGATCTTTGCTATAGGATGTTTTCAAGGCAAGCTTTAGTTAACGGCCTTAATGGGATAGAGAGTTATGACTTCGCAAAAAAAGCCTGAAGAAATCGCAAGAGGGTGGATCGATAAGAGAATCGAAGAAGCCGGATGGGCGTTGGTTAACCGGGACGAATATCATCCGTCGCTGAACGCAGCGGTCATCAGAGAAGCTTTGCTCACGGGAAAAAAGGAAGCGGACTATTATTTTCTTATAAACGGGAAAGCGGTCGCTGTCCTGGAAGCCAAAAGGGAAAGTATCAATACCAAAAATAAAAAATTAATCGCCCAGGCAGAAGACTACGCTGTTAGGTCCTCTCCAATTAGCTACTCTCTTTACCCTAGTCTCCCGTTTGTTTTATTGTCCAATGGTAAAGAAATAGTCATGCGTGATTTTCGCCAAAGGGACAGTGAATACGAAAACACCCCTTTTAACACTATTCCAACCCCTAAGGAATTTTGTAAAAAGCTGGATATTACATCGCCCTTCGCTCAATTTCCGACGCTCTCTGCGGTTGGCCTAAGAGAATGTCAATTCGACGCTGTCACTCACGTTGAAGAAACTTTTAAAAACCATGAAAAAAGGGCACTTATTACCATGGCAACAGGTGCGGGGAAGACCTATACCGCGTGCCTTATCGCCTATAGGTTTCTTACTTACGGCGAAGCAAAAAGAGTGCTTTTTCTTGTAGACCGTACCAACCTTGGAACGCAAGCGTTAGAGGGATTCGGAACCTTCACGAGAACCGAGAAGGGAGAAGTTTTCTCAAACATATATACCGTCGGTGCCCTCAAGAGCGACGATCCTGAAAAAGCAAAAGGGCTTCAGGTTGTCGTCTCCACCATACAAAAGCTATATGCTGCAATAACCGGTTATGAGGAGGAACCGGAGACTGATGCTTCCGTTAACGCGGAAGACACGGAGCCGAAAGATGCTGTCCAACTTACCGATCAGATGAGACTGCCTCCTGATTTTTTCGATCTGATCATTGTGGATGAATGTCACCGCTCGATTTACGGCCGCTGGAAAGCGGTTTTGGATTACTTTTCATCCGCTAGAGTCGTTGGCTTAACTGCGACCCCGACAGCAGAAACTTTTGCCTTTTTTGACGGCAATCAGGTTTCAAATTACAGCTTTGCAGACTCCATTCGAGATGGTGTAAATGTCCCTCCGCGCGTCTATTCCATCGGTACGGAGCTTGCTAGTATTGGCGGGACCGTTAAGGTCGGAGAGCGGATCATTGAAAAAAACAAATTAACTCAAAACGAAACCGAAATCGTTGCAACTGAAGAAAAAGACATCTCTGCGGAATCAATCGGTCGGACCGTTTTTGCAGAAAAACAGATTGAGGCAGTTCTCGAACAATACAAAGAAGCCGTTTACACAGAATTTTTTCCTAATAGAAGGGACACACCGGATTTTGCTAGTCTCCCGAAGACGCTTATATTTGCACACAGCGAGGAGCATGCCAAACTCATTACAAAGGTAGCAAAACGCGTCTTCGGCCATGAAGGCGAAGATGATCCGTTCGTCACTCAGATTACCTACTCTCAGCCCAATCCTCAAAATTTAATCAGGCAATTCCGGACGGGTAGAGACATCCGTATCGCTGTCACTGTGACCCTGATAGCGACAGGCACTGACATCAAACCCCTGGAAGTCATAATCTTCATGACGGATGTCAAATCAGAAGTTCTTTATGTTCAGATGCAGGGAAGAGGGTGCCGTTCCTATGGAACGAACGAATTAAGAAACGTGACTCCGAACGCAGATAAGAAGGAGTGCTTCTACCTGGTCGACGCCTCTGGAGTCACAGAGAGCAATAAAACGCTTCCTCAGAGAACCGGAAACAAAGTAACTCCCGTCGCTCCGAAGTTAGACGTTCTCTTTGAATTGCTATCTCACGGCCATGTTTCTGATGAAAATTTAGGTTTCTTAGTGAATAAGTTGGACCGAATCAAACAGCAGAAAAAAGAGCAGTTTGACGCCCTTTTCAGCCGATTTGGCGTCGACATGGACGATCTGTTGAAAAATTTGACTGACAAGCTATCGACAGGATCTCTTCCACCCTACGAAGAGGGTAAAGAGAATGCTGAGAGAATGACATGCATCAGCGATCTTCTCAATAAGATTCCTCTGCGGAAGGCCTTGATAGAGTTGGCAGCAGCCTCGATTGTTACGCTTCCGGATACGGAAGATAAGGTTATTTCTTCCGGCTTTTCAAAGGAAGATGCAACGCTGGAACTCATAGAATTCAAGCAATTTTTAGAGCATCACAAAGATGACATCGAGGCTCTGAAATTAATTTTAGGTTCTGATCCGATACCTGTAACTTATCCGACGTTGAGAAATCTGAAAAAAATTCTCGAACATGATCTGCCCGACTTTAGTATTGCAAGGGTTTGGAACAATTATCAAAAGATTTATCCGGATAAAGTTCAAAAAATTTCCGACACAAGCGAGTTATCAATATTGACGAACCTTATCCAGTTAGTGCGCTTTGCATTTGATCGAATCTCTAATTTGACACCGTTGACTTCAACGGCGAGAAGGCAGTTTGCCTTGTGGTGCGGTCAAAAGCAAAGAAGCCTTACGGAAGAGGAAAAAGAAATCTTCAGACGCATATCTCAGTACATTGTGGAAAACGGCGCAATCAGCGTTAGAGAGCTGTCGGAATTAGACAACGAATTATTTGTACAGCTGGTTAAATTGGAAAAGGGGCCCGCTCCGGCAAACTCAGAGCTTTCTTCTCTGGCTGCTTTTTTACTTCAATCTAAGATCTCATAAGTTATGGCAAAAGCAAAGAAACAAAAAACATCGAACCAAGACCAAATCTCCAATCTTTCTAAAAAGGTTTGGAATATGGCGGATGTCCTGGCAGGGGCCGGTATCGGATACACCGACTACCTAACGCAGCTTACTTACCTCCTTTTTTTGAAAATGGACCAGGAGAATGACGACCTAATGGGAAGCGATTCTTCTTCTCCTCTGCCAGCAGACTGCAAATGGGCGAGCCTCACTCAGTCCATTGGAGACGACTTAGTAGCTAATTACGAAAATATCCTTGCAACATTAAAAGATTCAGAAAATGAATTAGTAAGAACAATTTTTGCCAAAGCGCAAAATAAAATCACTCAGCCAGCCTATCTTCAGAAGGTTATTTCACTGATTGATGAAGAAAATTGGTTATATCTAGGAGATGACGTAAAAGGGTCGCTCTATGAAGCGCTTCTGGAAAAAAATGGAAGAGATGCCAAGAGCGGGGCAGGTCAGTACTTTACTCCAAGAGCCTTAATTTCAGCCATTGTAGATGTCGTTGATCCGAAAATTGGTGAAATTGTTCGAGATCCAGCTTGCGGAACCGGAGGGTTCCTTCTCGCGGCATTTCAAAAGATGAAAGAAGGTGTCTACGATGCCGACAAAATTAGACAGTTAAAGGAAAATGGCATTGGAGGAAACGACAACACCGCTCTTGTCGTCACTATGGCGGCAATGAATACCTACCTGCATGGCTTAAATCAGACAAAGTGCGTCATTCACGAAAAGGACTCGCTTCTTTCTCCGGGTGAACCGTGCGATGTGATTCTTGCTAATCCTCCTTTCGGAGACAGAAGTTCTGGCTCTGTTGGAATAACCAGAGACGACTTCTGGGTTTCAACAAAAAATAATCAGCTTAACTTCCTTCAACACATGATGCTCATGCTTAAGCCTGGAGGAAGAGCCGGCATTGTTCTTCCGGATAGCGTTCTTTTTGATAGCCAGGGAAAAGAAATTAGAAAAAAACTTTTGGAAGAATTCAATCTACATACGATTTTGAGAATGCCTTCTGGAATCTTCTATGCCGGAATTCAATCAAATGTTCTTTTCTTCACAAAAGGAGGATCGACCAAATCTATTTGGTACTACGACTACAGGAAAAACGTAAAACACACAAAAGTTGAAAATCCTCTCAAGCGCTCTGACCTTGACGAATTTGTCGCTTGTGCTCAAAAACCTTTGGATGAGAGGGTTGAAACTTTTAATACGGAGACCAATCCTTCCGGGCGATGGAAAAAGCTAGATGTGGCTGACATCAAAAAAGACGGTAACTTATCACTTGATATTCCGTCGTGGATTCCAGATAAGAAAAATGAAATGGAAGATCTTTCAATCGCTGAGCTTTTAGAGCTTGCTGAGGCTGAAGCAAAGAAAATTAGTGCATCGCTAGCGAGCGTGAAGAAACAACTTCAAGCTATCTAAGTCTAGATCTCATTATTTACTTAATAAAAATGAATAGAAAACAAGTCTCCTTATCTGTGAACACGTTAGATCTACTCAAGGGAAAAATTCTTAAATCGGCCTTCGAAGGAAAATTGGTTCCGCAGATTGAAGGGGAGCCCGAGGCTCTCCAGATAGGTAAGGCCGCAGAGGAGATGCCTTTTAGGATTCCTAAAAAATGGAAATGGATCCGGTTAGATTCCTTGACCGATTACATTCAAAGAGGAAAGTCTCCGAAATATTCTGAAGTTAAGAAAATTCCCGTTATTTCTCAAAAATGCAATCAGTGGAGCGGATTTGAGATCGATAAAGCAAGATTCATAGATCCGGACACTATTTCCAAGTATTCTGAGGAGCGGAAACTACAAGATTTGGATTTGCTATGGAACTCCACTGGCACAGGCACAATCGGTCGCGTGGCAGTCTATGAGTCCAAGCTTAACCCATTTGATACAGCTGTAGCGGATAGCCATGTCACGGTTGTTAGAGTTGATAAAAAATTGATGCTCCCGAAGTTCCTTTATTGGTTCTTGAGATCACCCTTCGTACAACAGTCCATTGAGAGCTTGGCTGATGGCTCTACCAATCAGAAAGAGCTTGCTACCCGAACCATTAAAAATGTCTTGGTCCCAGTTCCTCCTCTTGAAGAGCAAAAACGTATCGTCGAAAAAGTTAAATGCTTATTTTCTAAGATTGACGTCATTCAAAAATCAAAGGATGAGGTTTCTCGGCTGAGTGAGTCCTTTGAAAAGCAACTGCTCCAATCCTCTATAAGCGGAAAACTTGTTCCACAGCTCGATGAAGAGCTTGAGGTTGAGCAAATTGGAGATGCTCCAGAGGAGGTTCCTTTTGAGATTCCGGAAAAATGGAAGTGGGTACGATTAGAGAGTCTTGGAACTTTATTTTCGGGGAAAACGCCAAAAGCAGACGAGTTGACCAGTTCAGGAAACATTCCATATTTCAAAATTTCGGATATGAACTCCTCTGAAAACCAAAAATACATGCGCCATACCGAGCACTACTTAAAAACGACCCCTAAAAAAATTTTCAAAGCAGGATCCATTATCTTTCCCAAAAATGGCGGGGCCGTTTTCACGAATAAGAGAAGGTTTTTAGTTCGTGACTCCATTGTTGATTTAAACACAGGCGGGTTTTATCCCAACAAGAATTACTTAGATGAGAGCTATGCTTTCCTACTTCTCTCCTCTATAGACTTTAGAGAAATTTCAAAGGGCACTGCTCTTCCCACAATAGACTCTAGTAAGTTAAAGTCTTATCTCGTTCCGTTACCTCCACTCGGAGAACAAAGGCGCATTGTTGAGAAATTCGAAAAGCTAATGCTCGAAATCCAAAAACTGAAATAACCTCGGAACCATTCTCCGAACTCTCTCAGAACCGAAAAATGTCCCAGTCCTACTCAGGCCTCCTCGGAAAACTCGAAAAAATCGACAATCTCCGAACCATTTGGAAGAACGAAACCGCCGATTTCACGAAATGGCTCTCCCAAGAAGAGAACCTCAATCTTCTCGGGGAGGCTGTGGGGATGGATCTGGAGCGAATCGGTACGGAAGAGAGGGTCGGAGATTTCCGGGCAGATATTTTTGCTAAAGAGCTGGAATACGGAAAGACGGTCATCATCGAGAATCAGCTTGAAGAGTCCAACCACAAGCATCTTGGCCAAATCATTACGTACGCAGCCGGAAAAGAAGCCGGATGCATCATATGGATTGTGAAGCGTGCTCGTGAGGAACACGCGAAGGCCATCGAATGGCTGAACTCTCATCTGGATCAGTCCGTTGATCTCTTCTTAATTGAAATCGAACTTTGGCGGATCGGCGACTCTAAGATCGCACCGAAGTTCAACATCATTGAAAAACCCAACCAATGGGGCAAAGAGCAAAAAGAAGAGCGATTGGAATCTGCTGCAGGATTCTTCCGTAAGAACTTTTGGTCGGCTTTCTGTGACGTTCTTTCATCCGGCGATGAATATCGTCGACTCTTTACCTGGGGAAGACCGTCGTCCCGCCAGCACTTTGATCTTCGTATCGGAAGCAGCAAGGGCCACGTCTACTTTTCCGTCTCTTCCCAGAAGAAAGAGCTTTGGGTGTGCGCTTATGTGAAGGATCGAGAAGCCATTGAAAGGATCTCGAAGAATATCGATAAGTGGAAGCAGGCGCTCGGTGACAGCGATCTGGAAGTAACGCGAGACAAGAACTTGACGGTTTCCAAGCGAGTCGGAGATGTTGATCTTGACGCTCCCGACACATGGTCCGGCCTTCTAAGGCTCGCGCTTCAAGATGCGGAGAAAATCAGAGAACTTCTTCTTTCTGAGCTCGCTTTATAATTGACCTAACTGAAGGATTCAGTGTTTTGTCATTGGCCGACGCCTTTGTAGCGTTTGCGGACCGCGGCAGGTGGGAATTAGACCCGAAGCCCCTTGGTAAGACACTGGGTCCTTTTGTTTTGTCATAAGCGGGAAGCAGCACAAAACTCCCGTACCAAGCACCCAAAGTTTGCCCTGAGATTTCCCTTTTGGTAGACTTTTCGCAACAAATCGGAGCAAGTACTGTGACCCGTGTAAACCTTTCACGGAGTCCTTCGAGGACGGTAATAGCGCAGCGTCTCCGATTTTGTTTTTCTGACTTTCTTCGCTGTATCTCTCAAATCTTTCCAGACTTCAAATCGAAGACCCTCTTTCCGCGTTAACAACGTAGGAGAAAATCTGTTCTTCTTTAATGATCGCCGATGCCGAGGGCTCGTCGTCAACAAGGAATTTTTGTTTTACCATAAGCCAGAACCGGCACCGAACTCCCGTATAAAGCATCCAAAGTTTGCCCTGACTTTCCCCTTTTGGTAGACTTTCCTCAGCAAGTCGGAGCAAGTACTGTGTCCCGTGTAAATTCACCACGGAGTCCTTCGAGGACGGTAATAGAACAGCGTCTCCGATTTTGTTTTCCTAACTCTCCTCGCACCATCTCTTGACCCTCTCCTGACCTAAGATAGAGGGCTTTCTTTCCCCATTAGCAACGAGACTGGCAACTTCTGTTCTTTTTAATATTCCGCAGCCGGGCATTTGCTGCCGCCGTCGGACTTGTCAGAAACGGAAAAAACAAAAGGACCGGTTTCTTCCGATCCTTCCGAAAAATATTTCTATTTTTATTGACCTTGACTTGCTTCGGGTAGGTCTCATGCACTTGTGGTCTTGGTTCGTCTTTCGAGAGACTCCTGCATGAATTACTTGCCACCTAGTAAAAAATTCTAAAATTACGTTATCTAATTAGAAAAAGAAGTATAATAAGACCATGAATGGAGGAACTTCATGGCCGGTCGTACCCGTAAATTTAATCCCGTCTTATCCGAACAAGACAAAGTTACTCTCGAAAAGATCGTTGCCTCCCGAACCGAAGAGATTCGAAAGGTACAACGCGCAAAGATGATCCTGTTGGCGGCCTCCGGCAACAGCAACACTGACATTGCAAATGTCCTCGGAATTTCCCGTCCTGTCGTTAACAAAATAATCAAACGCTTTTCTTCTGCCGGAGTACAGGCTGCTATAGAAGATGCAGCGCGTCCCGGACGTCCCAAAGAACTGGATCCTGAGCAGCAAACATGGATTATTTCTTTGGCCTGCAGCAAACCCGGAGAGCTCCCCGACGGGCCTGCCTTAGAGCTTTGGACTCTCTCTGCTCTTACCGCCTACGTTAGAAGCCACTGCAGGGACCATGGCTTTAACCGACTTGAATCCGTTGCCGCCTCTACCATTTGGTATTTATTAAATGACTCAGAGATTAAACCACACCGAATTCGTTATTACTTGGAAAAGAAAGATGAGCAATTTGAGGCAAAAGCAAAGGAAGTTCTGTTGCTCTACAAAAAGATTGAATGGATAACGCAATTAGCGAAGAAATACGATGATCCGGATGAAGAAATAACGCTTGTCAACCAAGAAGTTTTTATCTCTTATGACGAGAAACCGGGCATTCAGGCGGTTGAGAATAAACATAAGGATCGAAATCCGAAACCCGGGAAGGGTTTTGTTCGACGGGACTATGAATACATCAGACATGGAACGGTCTCCCTGCTGGCAGGAATAGATTTGTTAACAGGAAAGGTTCACAGCATCGTCTGCGAATCCCATAAATCGTCGGACTTCATCGATTTTTTAAAGCTGCTGGATAAGACGTATCCGGAAGGGAGTCGTTATCAACGTAATCTTAGATAACCATTCTGCTCACCGTTCCAAAGAAACCATGAATTACTTGGCCACACAGCCGAATCGATTTAAATTCACTTTTACTCCGAAGCATGCATCCTGGCTCAATCTCATTGAATCATTCTTCGGGAAGATGGCCAGAACCTGCTTGAGAGGGCTGAGAGTTCGCTCTAAGGAAGAACTCGTCAATCACATTAACCGCTGGATCATGCAAGTCAATGCGGAGCCGGTTGTCTATCGCTGGAAATGGAAGCTTGAAGACATCGAGTCCGCATTTACTTAATTGATAACGAATTTATAGATTGAACTACTAGTTAGGTGCTCGAACACACTAACTCTAGTGCGGTACCGCACTGGTCGCCATTCCCATCCCGGCAGTCTCGGGGTAGGGGTCTGAAGCATCATTCCCTCACAAGATGCTATGGCGAAAGCCCAGTTCGCTGCGAACCAATCATTGAGAGGTGGTAAGGCTCTCGAAAGGTCCTCCAGACTTGACCTAGGTTAACAATCAGTCAAGAAAGAAACTGGCCCCACGGAAGCGGCAAATTAAATCGCCGAAACCGTCTTCAACA
>UMAF01014242.1_pt1 | contig 16389 bp, 19 predicted proteins | sample 1963641 | NCBI WGS metagenome assembly UMAF01 (sample SAMEA4835909, study PRJEB28245) | human gut metagenome | biome: gut microbiome; material: fecal sample | place: Denmark | collected 2008
GCGCGTTCCTGCGAGCGATGTTAGCGCTCTAAATGGTACGATAACATCTCTATGGTGGGTATAGCGCAGTTGGTTAGCGCGCCAGATTGTGGCTCTGGAGGCCCAGGGTTCGAATCCCTGTATCCACCCTTTGCATTAGTGCAAATAGTGTCGTGCGCATTATATGCGTATCCGTGCGGCGCACGAGTATTACTCAAGGGCTATCGCCAAGCGGTAAGGCACAGGATTTTGATTCCTGCATTCGTTGGTTCGAATCCAACTAGCCCAGCTTGCTTAAAAATTAAATTATGGGATACTAGCTCAGTTGGTAGAGCACTTGACTTTTAATCAAGTTGTCGGGGGTTCGAATCCCCCGTGTCTCACTAAGAACTTTTTATTATATGTTTTAATATAAATAAAAAGTAAGGACTTCCAGAGATGGAAGTCCTTTTTCGTTGTATCTCAATTTTTCTGCAGCAACCGGAGCCAGGAAAAGAAATTGTAATACATTTCAAAATGTATCTCACAAATCAAAGCCGGTTTTCCTGATCAGCGCCGCAGCCATTTAATATTGAGATACATTACACATGAATCAAAGAAGCGCGAAGCGAACAATTGACCTTATAAAAAAGATTTGCTTCAAATTCTGACTTTGACCAGAAGTAGCAAAAACCATCCACAGGATCAACGACTACATATTCATCCAATGTTATAGTAAATTCTTTTATATCCATAATTCCTCCTTAATACCCAGCCTGAAAAAATACTGGATCTAATCTGTATATATCGCTGTGCAACATCTTAGCTTGTTGGGCGAGATGTAAATACATTTTAGTTGTTGCATAATCACTATGTCCCAACATCATGCGCAAAAATTCCAAATTGCCGCCACCAATAATAAAAGACGTTGCAAATGTGTGCCGAAGCAGATGCGGATGCAACCGATCTATACCGGATCGCTTTTTTAATCTGGCAAAAACCATTTTCACAGACGTTTCTGTTATTGGTTCAGTTGTTCCAACCTGAGCAAACACCGGAAAATCATCTTCCGGAGTGTAAGCCCGGTATTTGATCAAATAATGGTAAAGCATCCGTTTTAATTTAGGACAAAGAAACACTGTCCGGAACTTATCCCCTTTACCTTTAATTGTCAGGTAATTGAGTTTGAAATTGATTCCCTTAAATGTAAGAGACACCACATCACCGAGACGGAAACCAGCATCCAGCATCAAATGGATAATGCAAAGGTTACGAAGTCCGGATTCTGTTTTATCATTATAACAACCGTCAATTTCATCAACTTCCCATTGCGTAAGAGGAAGCACCGGAGCATTGTCTTTTTTCAGAAATTTTACTTTCCGCAAAACATCAGCAGAACAGTACCCTTCATCAATGCAATAGTTTAAAAACACCTTTGCGGCTCTGAAATAAGTATTGATAGAAGTATTTTTACAACCGGTTCCCCGGAGCTGGGAGAGATATGCAAGCACCAACTCCCGAGAAATTACATCACACTCGATCAGATCGGGCGCTGATCCAATCTGATCAGACAGAAAATCAACAAATTTCTGCACATTAAATCGATAATATACAATAGACTGTTCAGAGCAATATGCTTCATGATCCACTAAAAATAAATTGTAAGCTATCTGTACATTCATAAAAACCCTCCTTATCTGGAGATATACCATCACTTTGCAACATTCGCCTTTACTTTTTGGCTTTTTCATGTTATAACAAAGCTAAGAGTTGAAAATTATATCTCCGGTATCTTTATCAATAATCATAAGGTTACTGGAACGCTTAACAGCATTTTTCATTGTGTCCGCTAATTCATCCGAATTGAATTGGCGGATTTTCTTTGTTTTAAAACGAATTGCATCTTCAACATCATTATCGTTTAGCATACAAAGCGCCTCAATACAATCCCTCAAAGGATCATCACTATTAATACCACGGGTATAAATACCATATGTTATAGCAGATTTAACAGCGCGAGCTTTCACAACTTCACTATTCAGTTTTCTTGTATACGTTCTAACAAGTGATTTCTGATCATCCGGTATAAATGCATCCGTAAGTTTACAGCTGCGGAGTGCTTTCCAGAAAGGACACAAATCACGGCGAGATTTATTTGAATCATTTTTTCCGGGTTCATGGGGTTCAACTAACCGTAAAACTTTACTTGTAAGATAATCACAAATGAGTTTCCAATTGTCAAAATAATCATAAACACGTTTTCCCTCTCCCTTAGACGAATTATCAAAGAAAGGTAAAAGTTCATATGTTTTTGTATGTTTCCTCATTGTCTGGAACTCCACATTCATAATCAAATTAACAGGCGGAGTAAGCAGATCAGCGAGCTTATGAAGTGAATCCGGCGAAATATCTTCTTTTTTTGTTAAAATCCTGCGGCATTTCTCAACATAATGTTTTTGACGTCCAAATTCTGCATAATACTGCAATCGACCATAATCTAAAGCTTTCCAACTGTGTTTTAAAAATGCATACTCATAACAATACATATCATATCTGTTAATAAGTCCATTGAACAACCAAACTTTAAAAAACCATGGTTTATAACCTTTTTCAACTACTTCCTTTGATTTCAAATAAATTCGAATAAAAATTTTATCAGATCGCTTTCCGATAGCAAGATAATCAATCTCAAAATCTTCTGATCCCTTTTTGGAAGTATGTAATAATGCATCTTTAAAACGATCCACACGCATTTTATAGAAGTTTTCCGGACTGAAAAACTTTTCCGGGTTTTTTAAATAGTTAGAGTGCCAACAATAGTCCACACGGTTCTCCTGGACAAAATCAATTTCAAGTCCAAAATAATCTGCAATCGATTTTACATACTCATAAGAACGTTCATAAGCTATATGAACCCCATACATCCAAAGCATATAACTACGAATCTGCACCACACATTCACAGGTTACTGAATCACCATTATCAGAAGAGTGCGGAACTTTTGGAGCGAAAAAGATATCAAATAACTCCGGACATTCCAAACAAATGTTGTACCATCCGGCGTAACTAAAAGGTTTGTAGTTCAAAGCACCAGGCAGACCATCAAAGAAAAAGGACACACCAGACGAATGGTCATTCAGTTTTTCCCATTCCTGACCAATCGCATCAAACTTCCTGCGGAAGCGTTTCACACTCAAGTCCTTAGAATCATTTGTAAAATCATTTTTGAACTTGACGGAATAATAAAATGTATCAATATTGTGAAGAAACTTTTTTTGCTTAAAATCAAACCAGTATGTATTTTCAACCTCATCAAACTCATTGTATATAAAAGATTTTTTAATATACAACTTGTCAATCAAAATAACCACCTCCATGTAAAAATATTTTTTCGTAGAATTGCAATTCTACGAAATTGCATAAATGGGTTCAAAGTCAGTATTCATCAGAGTTTAGCAGGAATTAGTTGTGTATTTTCAGACCACGTATTACAGCCCCGTGGTCACACCCCGGGCAAGCCGCGCCGCAGGGCCCCCTCAATCCCCCGCGTCACAGCTCGCCCGGGGTGCGCCGATCTTCATTTGTATCTCAATATTTTTTCCTGGAGCCGGAAACATCCAAAAGAATGAGATACACAAAATAAATCAAGACAACTGTTTCTGATCTGGTGCGGAGAAAAGAGCATAAGTATCATAGATCCCACTATAACGTTTCTTGAACATAAAAAACTCAGATCCGACCTTTTGCTTCATCGGATACCAGACCTTGACGGCAACAAAAAGTTTTCCGCCAAAGAGAAGAGAGAAGATCTTCCCAGCAATTCCAAAGTTAGAAACCTTCCTATGAATCCATTCGTATTCGATCAGGGAACGAATCTGACGGTCAAGCATCCGATCGAACTGCGCGACAAGGATCACTTCATAACCGAGTTTGCGGTGCTGGGTAAAGAATGCACACCAGGCAGCGCGGTTTTTCTGTCCCCAATCTCGCGCGTTGAACATGATCTGACACTCGTCTATAACCAGCAGGATTTCTCCTTCTTTCACCCTGCGTCCGACATACTCCGAGTAATTCTTAGAAAAATTAATAAGCCGCTCAACCGTAAGATCGGAGTTATCTATGTACAGATAACTTCCTTTCGGGTTTTTGATGCAGCTAAAATCAGTCGAAAAGTTCCCAATGATCGGCGCGTTTTTATAACGCATCCAATTCAAAAGACGGGACGCAAGGTGCAGGGACTTGCCAGCACCCGGAGTCCCACTATAAAGAGATATCATAATCTTTCCCCTTTCTGTATCTCATTTTTCCTGCAGCAATCGAAGCCAGGAAAAGAAAGTGAGATACATCTAAGTAAATGGAATCCACTCGCCCAGGATCTTGACCCCAGCAATGGCAAACTGTGACACTACCCAAGGAACCACAGCAAGAAGCCATGCGCTGCCAATTGTCACGAAAGCGTCAACAGGCACGAAATAATTAATAGCTGCCAGATAGTCATTGACTTCCTCCGCGTGAATGAAAGCAAGGAAAGGACTCTCCGGAAGGATGCCGCAAAGAAAACCAACTAGAACGATCACAACGACACCTGCTACAGATATGAAAAAAGGTCTAAGCATAGATACAGACATAAAAACACCCCCTAACCACCCATGCGTTGTACAAATGTAGTAAATTTAACCGTTAAAAAAAACAGCCCAATGATAAAAAAGATAGTCAACCCCCAACGGAAAATCTTAATATATTTCCAGTAATCAGCCATATCCACCTTAACCACCCAGGTATAATTGACAGCTTTAAAAGTATACTTAAACTCAAACACAGGAGCTTTTTTATCTGCTTTCATAGACTTAATCAGCTCCATCATGTCCCAGGGGATACAGAAAGGAAAAAGACGCTTCCAGTTTCCGGCTTTATCTGCAGTAGATGGAATATTAGGGTCAATAAGTTCTCCAGTGTCGGGATCAATGAGTTTACCAGTGTCGGGATCAATATCATATCCGGTATCTGGATCAATATAATGCCCGGTGTCAGGGTTAATCATTGGATTTTTAGATGGATCAGGATCTTTCCCCGGAACATCAGACTCGGTATCTTTTTCGGTGTCTTTCTCCGTATCTTTCTCCGTAGAATCCGGCTTTTTAAATGGAATAATAGGAATTGCAACAGGTAATTTGTCTTTTTCGTTGTCTTTCTTCTTTTTTTCCTTATCGTCTTTGTTATCATTATCAAAATTATAACGAGAATTCCATGCTTCTTCCTCTGTGTCTGTTGTTGCTTTATCGTTCACTATATCTTTCCATATATCCCAATTGGTTTTATAGCCAACACCGGGAACATAAACGGTATTATCATCAACCGTCTTTACTTTTGCATAATCTTTTACAACATAATCACCAGCGCTGACTATAAGTGTATAATCATAGTTACGGTAAGAATCTTTAAAAGTCCACCCCTTGTCAATATAATCCCAAGCTACCCAACGCGACCCTTGTTCGTAACCGAATATTTCAAGAGGTTGAAGCGCAACACTATCAACATTTCCATCAGAGTTCAAATATTTGACTCTCGAGCCATAATAATCCCAATTTATAGACACAAAACTAGCACCACGAGGCAAACCAAACACTTCATAGCGAATACAATCGTCGGGAACAAGCAATTGAAGGATATACATATCTCTTTGACCATTAGACAAAGAATTAGCTACACTGCCACCTAATATATTTTCAGGCACACCTAAAACCGACGATATAAATTCTCGGACTTTTGCATAACTAGAAAGATCAGAACTCGAACTATTAAAAGTAGGCAAAACTTTAGCCAACAGTTCCGACAACTTTTCCGACATAGTAGCACCAGTAGACGTAACCTTATTGGGCAAATCCTTAAGTTCATCCAAAACAGTCTTATTTACCACTTCCACAGGCAAAGCAAGCGTTTTCGCCTTATTCTCAACCCATGTACAGAAGTTATCCCATACCTGTTTACCGGACACACGGTCAGACTTTGTATAATAATCATCTTTCAAAGCAAAATCCATTCCAGTTTGCGCAAAGAGTCCGCTCATAAGATCAAAATATGTATAGTAAAAATATTCCTCAAGCCCGGTAGCATAAGCGTTCTGGTAGCTGGCAAAAATAACAGATCCCATAATACCAACCGCAACCAGTACAGGAAGGGTATGAATGCGGCAGAACTTCCGGACACGCTGGAAGCGGTTTTTCGTCCGGTTTATGAACTTACGAAGATCAAGTTTTTTCCTTTTTTGAAAATTAGTCATGGATGTTCCCTTTCCATGTATCTCAAATCTTTCTGCAGATCATCCGGATCAGCGCCGCAGCGTTAAACCAATGAGATACAAAAAAGGGCAAGGGCACAAATCCCTTACCCTCGTTTGAGTGATAACCAACTTTCTGCAAAGACTAAGCCTGAGCAGTAAGCTTTTTAAATACCTTGATACCAACGGTAACAGCTAAAACTGTACCGATGATAACCAACGCAAAAGGAACTGCAGCGGTAATCATATCAGATGCACCTGCCTGTACCTGCTTAAAAGCACTCGTCATTGCTGTCTGGATACCAGAAAGATCCATAGTTGGTGCAGCGGCTAAAATACCTGCTAATTTCATAGTCATTTCCTCCTTTCCCTAACTAAGCCATCTTAAAAAATTTAGTAAACGCGAAAATCGCGTAGCCAATCGCCCATGCGATAAAGCCCAATGTAAAACCAAGTGCTATTCCAACCAAGAGAGAACCTACATAACTACCGAAAAGATAATTTGAAAAAATCATACACACCTCTCAATCCCACTTCCGGGAAAGAATCGAAAAGAACAAAAGTCCTGCGATTATCCCGAGAGCAAATAACACTACAAAATTATATGTGACATCCTGCGACTGTTCCAGCTGGGTATCGTCTACCACCTGTGTAGATTCTTCTACTTCCGGAGTATCTTCCGGGGCATCTTCCGGAAAATGATCTTCCGGAAGTGCTGCTTCGGTCGAATCAACAGTTGCAAGGATATATTCAAACCCGTTATGACGGGCTATAACTAACATTACTTGTCACCCTTGCCGTTACCGTTTCCGCCATCTTTCAGCGAAATAACAGCAGCGCCAACAAAGTCCACATCCACCAGTTTAAGGACTGGCTTTCCATCTGATCCGACAGTCATCTCAAAAGTACCGTCGTAAATGCCGGGAACATAGCTGACTTTATGCAGCTTATCCTCAGACAGAAACGACTTACCACGCCTGGTTCCGGATACTCCGTCAGCGGAAACGGTAGGTTCTACCTGCTCCCCGTGTTCGCCGTAAAAAAGAAACTCCATGGATACACCCTTGACGGCATCCCTTGTTTCAGTTGCTTTCATGTCTACAAGTCCCGAGTAATACAGAAAAATTCTAAATTTATTCATCTTTAATCCTCCATCTGTCCGTTTAAATCAGCAGCTTTTTCTATCTGGCTTTTAAGCCGTTCTAATGTATGCTGCACTGTTAAAAAATCTCTGAAAAAATAATTTAATGTACGATATTGGTCAAACAACAACGCTTCCTTTTTACGCTGTTTCTCAATTTCTTTGTCAAGCCGTGCAAGTTCTTTCTTCCGTTCTGATTCACCTTTTTTTGCTTCGAGGATTATATTTTCAAATTTTTCGTTAAATCCATTCCCAGCCTGCTGTTCGATGTAATCATAAACTTCCTGCGTCAACCGCACGGATTTTGCTATACTTTTCTTTACCAGCGTTAAGACTCCTTTCTATATTCCGCGATCTGATCCAGAATCAACACCGTATGATCGGCTAAACCATTCCGGATCTTACCGCCACTGTTTAAATACCAGGCCGCCTGCAATATATCTATCAGGCGGCGGCTCTCATAGCCCGGCACCCAGACCGCGCGCAGGGTATGACCGCATCCTATAACTTTATCTATCAGTACCAACCGATACCGATTGGGGGAGTATTTCTCGTAACTCCAACACAGATCCATCCCGCTACCTCTCAAAATCGCTATGCATATGTGCAAAAACTGCATTCCGTCTATGCATATCCTATGGATAAGCTGTTTATATCCCGGGATAACGCACCCCGGCAAGATCCCCACAGGTAACTTCCCGGTGTGCTGTAGCGCGTTACCCCGGGATATAAACAAGCTTACCCACAAGGATACGCACAAGACTACAAAACTGCAGCTTTTACACATACACACAGCGACTACGGAGACCGCGGACATGTACCTTTGATTGTCCTTTCTCGGCAATAAATCGGTATCAGTCGGTTAAAAAGGTTTAAACAAAGGATGCGCAAAAAGAAGAACGCGCGTCAGGGTGCCGGTCCGTGAGAGCCGCCGTTTTTGAAAAAGTTATTCCAAGCAGGGGACTGACAAGGAAACACACTATCGTAAATGTCCGGGACGAAAAAACACCGTCCATCCACACAGGACGGGCAAAGTTTACATTTTGCGGACATCACCGGGAAAATATCTTCCGGAGCATCAACTAGATCAGCCGCCGGAGAGTCTTCCGGAGCATCAACTGGATCAGCTGCCGGAGAGTCTTCCGAAGCATCAACTGGATCAGCTGCCGGAGAGTCTTCCAGAGCATCAACTGGATCAGCTTCAAAACATATAAGATCCTTACAACTTAATAAATATTTACAAAGAACTACAGCATAAAACTCACGATCAGCACAAGCAGAATGAAGTTTCTCTCTAACGGCTTTCATTTCTTCCGAAGTTCCATGATCAAGATCAAAGTCAATGAATTCACGTTCAGCAGCCATATAAATAGCATCCGCTAATTCAAAATCTCGTAAATGATCATCAAAGACACTTTTTAATATTTCCATTTTAATTTTCATAGCAGCACCTCCATGAAAAAACCTAATGTAAAAATTTTTTAGTTATGATATACTAGAGGTAAAAATAAAATGTATCTCAATTTTGTTAACCTCTAATAGTATAATAACAAAATCGAGATACAATGTCAAGAAAATTATCAAAATTTTGCTAAAAAGGAGAGAAATGTTTTACGAAAACCTAGACAAGATTTTAAAAAAGAAAAATCTAACACTAAACAAACTAGCAAAAGGCACCGGAATAGCCCAATCACAAACAACAAAATGGAAAAAAGGTTTTTTACCTGGAAGCGAAATATTAATAAAAGTATGCAAATACTTAGAGATATCCAGTGACTACCTATTAGATCTTAATCCAGAAGCACCACCAACCCTAACCGATCAGGAACAAGAACTTCTGGAACACTTCCGACAATGCAGCCCAGGAGAGCAGGACAGCATTTTACTACTGGCAAATGCCGGAGCGGCAAAAGCCGAACAAGAAAAAGAATCATCAAATTCAAAAAACGTAGGGTAAAAGATATCTAAATTGAAATAACATAGATTAGTAGAAATTTTTGAACTTAAAATCGAAAACAATAACATATAACACAAAAGATTCTTTTATTATGGTGAAAAAGACAAAGATAACTTTTAATCAAGTTGTCGGGGGTTCGAATCCCCCGTGTCTCACTGGAAGATCTATAGTAGTTTGCTATAGGTCTTTTTTTATGCTAAGAAGTATACAAAGTGGATAAAAAGAGGGTATACCTATGGATAAACAAAATTTTTATCAGGAAAAGTATGAGTATTATAGAACTTTGAATTTGTGGGCTGTGTTCGGAATCAGTATTCCATCAATCGGATATTTTTTCTCGGATTGCTATCTGCTGGGTGGATTTTCCACTGAAACGCTGATCTCACGATCTGCAATTATCATTCCATTTCTCATTTACTTAATTTTGAATAAGTATACGAAAGATTATCGGATTATGGTACCGATGAGTTATGCGATTGGGCACGGCGTAATGTGGTGTACGATCTGGGCATGTACCTATCTGGATGATCTGAGTTTTGCGTGTGTAGGATTTTTTATCATCCTGTTTATTTTTATGGCATTTGGCATTGCAGCACCGCTTCCATATGAGGTTATAGGACATGGGCTGTTGTTTGTGGATATTGCGATTGCAAATACTTTTTTACACTATCCGGATTACGTGATGATGTTTCTTCTGGGAATCCCGTTGTATATCGGAATTTGTGTATTTGATGTGGCAATGGAAAAAACATACCGGGATCAGGTTGCCTTGAAATTAAAACTGGAAGATCACCTTCGGCATGATGCACTGACGGGAGCGTATAACCGTAATGTGTTTGAGTCATTAGTTGGGGAAAATCACACGTTTATCTGCGCAAAGGGTGAGTATATGGCGATCGCAATGTATGATCTGGACAAGTTTAAGCGTATTAATGATATGTATGGACATTCGGCTGGAGATGAAGCATTAGTTGCGGTATCGGAAGCTGTGAGGTCCAGATTATGCGAGGACGAGATTCTGGTCCGCTGGGGAGGGGAAGAGTTTATCGTCATCATGAAACAGAATGAGCGGAGATTTGAGGAACATGCGCAGGAAATCCGCGAGGCTGTGGAACAGTTACAACTGGAAACCGGAACGGTTACGATTTCGGTGGGAGTGGCAGAGTGCAGGGAAGAAAATTATCAGGAGACAATTAAACATGCAGATACTGCATTATACAGGGCGAAGAATATGGGGAGAAACCGTGTAGTGATGTACTGCAGCGAAATGGACTCCACAGATAACGGTTATTGTGGATAAATTAGATGATAAAAGAATCCAAAAGGTATCATCAATCATACCTTTTGACCGGAACAACTTATGAGATAAAATAAAAAGGGAGCGGTGACGCTCCCTTTTTCCGATATGGAAGAATAGTTATTTGATGCAGTTCATGGTGGCATTTTCTGCGTTTAGCTGTTTTTTGACACGATGTTTCCAAATCATATAAGTAACAATCAGTAAAATACCGGTTGTCAGCCAGGCAGCAGCATCAGCACTGCATACACCCACGTATCCAAAAGGCTTTGTGGCGATCAGGATAACCGCATAACGGCTGAACAGTTCAAGTACACCACTGAGCATGGGAACCAGACCACGGTCTAAGCCCTGCAGACCATTACGGTATACAAAGATCCATGCCAGAGGCAGCATAAAAATACTTGCAATGTGCAGATACTGCATTGCTGCGTGCAGTGTCTGTTCAGATGGGTTGTGGATGAACCATCCGACCATCGTAGGTCCGGCAAGGCAGCAGAGCAGTGCGGCGGCTCCGGCTGCAAAGAAACATAAATAAAATGCATCTTTCATACCGCGGAAAATGCGGTCATGTTTTCCAGCACCGAGATTCTGTCCGCAGTAGGTGGCCATGGCTGTACCGAGTGTCGGCATGGTCTGGGTGGCGATGTTGCTGACTTTGGAAGCAGCAGTAAAAGCAGCTACCACGCTGGAACCAAACACGTTGACGGCACTTTGCAGGATCATGGTTCCGATTGCTGTGATGGAATAGTTTAAAGCCATCGGAATTCCCACAGACAGCATCCGGCGGATCTCATGAAAATCACAGTAATAATCTTCGCGTGTGGTCCGCAGGATGTCATATTTGCGGAACATGACAATGAAACATAAAACTGCGGAAACCGCCTGCGAGATAACGGTGGCATAAGCGGCACCGGCAGTGCCGAGTTTTACCACAACAATAAGGAAGATGTCCAGAAAAATATTGAGACCGCTGGACAGGATCAAAAAATAAAGTGGTGTCCGGCTGTCACCGATCCCACGTAAAATACCGGATGCTACGTTATATGCCATGGTAGCAAAGATACCGGCAAAGATGACCCGGATGTACCGGTTTGCCAGTGTGAGGATATTTTCCGGAGTATTCAGCCACAGAAGCAGCTGGCGGGAAAACGCAACCGTAGGAACGGTCAGAATCATGGAAATTACAACCGTTAAAAGCAGTGAAAGTGCTACGCAATGACGGAGAAGTTTCATGTCTTTGGCACCGAATGCATGGGATACCATGACACCGAATCCCTGAGCAATTCCGTTGGCGAAACCGAGAACCAGAAACATCAGGCAGCCCGTAGAACCAACGGCGGCCAGTGCATCCTCCCCAAGATACTGGCCTACGATCACGGTGTCTACCATGTTGTAGAACTGCTGGAACAGATTTCCAAGCAGAACCGGAAGGGAAAAAAGAAGAATGATCTTCATTGGATTTCCGATCGTCATGTCTTTTCTCATAGTAAAATCTCCTTTACCTCTTATTCATTTGTAATTGTAGTCAAAGAAAGAGACTAACAGTAAGGATAGTCTCTTTTCGTGCGGGCAACAGGACTTGAACCTGCACGGTCTCCCACTAGAACCTAAATCTAGCGCGTCTGCCAATTCCGCCATGCCCGCAAGTTTATGTAGTTTTTGTATCTTTTATTATAGAAGATACTTTACTAACTATAACGACATTGTGTGCAGATGTCAATTACTTTTTGCTTAAAAAAATGACAAAATTATGGGAAAACTACTTGACGAATAGAAAAAAATATTGTATCGTATATTACGTGTTTTGCACAAGGGCTTATAGCTCAGCCGGTTAGAGCGCACGCCTGATAAGCGTGAGGTCGGTGGTTCGAGTCCACTTAAGCCCATATCCTACAGGATGTCCGGTATGACCGGACATCTTTTTTGTTTTATTGACAAGAAGACAGTATTATAAATAGGGGTTACAGTTCACAGATTGCCCTGCAAACCGTAACAAATAAGGTACAAAGCATACAATACCCATTTTTTGTATATTGACAAAATATTTTATGAAGGTATAATACAAATTATCATTTGTATGATCCATTGAGGTAAATTGGTACGCAAATAATGTCAAAGGGGGCATGTTTACGTGCTTTTTTTTTGGAACACTTTAACGTGCTACAGAGCTAATGAGGCAATGAGATAATACGATGAAATTACTAAATACTCAATAAGAGGTAGGAGAGAAGAACATGAGTAAATATCTAGTAAAACGTGTATTGTTAGCGATATTATCAATACTCATTGTAAGTGCCATTACGTTTTTCGTAATGAACCTGATTCCTGGTGGACCGTTTAATAAGGAGAAAGCGACCAGCAAGGAAGCACAGCAGGTATTGGAGGAAAGGTACAATCTGGACAAGCCGGTTCCGGAACAGTATGTATTGTATATGAACAATCTGCTGCATGGCGACTGGGGAGTTTCACTTCACAGTGGAAGAAATATCGGAACAGAGATTTCCAGAAAGTTTGCAGTATCTGCAAAATTAGGTGGAGTTGCGGCAATTGTTGCCATTATCATCGGTGTGATATTGGGCAGTATCGCAGCACTTACAAGAAATAAACTGCCGGATCGTCTGATCGTATTTTTCACGACACTGGGTACGGCAATGCCGTCTTTTGTACTGGCAACGCTGCTTTTGCTTGTATTTTGCTTAAAACTTGGATGGATTCCGGTATGGTCTTCGAGCAATCCGAATTATTTGCTCCCAATCATTGCACTGGCGGCATATCCGATGGCATATATTACGCGTCTGACAAAGACAAGTATGCTGGATGCGCTAAATCAGGATTATATCCGTACTGCAAGGGCAAAGGGCGTGCACCGGCTCAAAGTTATTTTTAAGCATGCGCTGAAAAATGCCCTGATTCCGGTTGTAACATATGTTGGTCCTATGGTTGCCTATATTCTGACAGGTTCCATGGTTGTGGAGAACATATTTACCATTGGTGGTCTTGGAACCGAATTCGTAACAAGCATTGTCAACCGTGATTACACTATGATTATGGCAATCACGATTTTCCTTGCGGTTCTGATGGTAGTTGCAAATCTTCTTACAGATATTGCATATAAACTGATTGATCCAAGAATCACATTTGAATAATGATGGAGGAAGGAACTTAGAATAATGCAGGGAAATGAAGAATTAAAAAAGCGGCAGATACTGTCCGCACAGATTGATTTAAGTAAATTTAATAAGGGCGATTTTATAAAGGCAACGGAAGAAGAGAAGAAGCAGCAGGATGTCATGGGCGAGTCAACGACATTTTTTAAAGATGGCATGAAACGTCTGAAAAAGAATCCGCTGGCAATGGGAAGTATTGTGATTCTGGTTCTGATTCTGGCACTGATCATTATTGCACCGTTTTTTGTACCATACAGCTATTCGGATATCATTACAGTGGACGGCAAGCGTGACAAGACCGCAGCCAATATGGCACCGTTTGAGTACTCGAAATTAGAGCAGCAGTACATGGATCGTACCGGTGAGAAACTGTTTCCGCATATTTTTGGAACCGATAACTTAAGCCGTGATTACTTTATCCGTGTGATTTACGGTACGAGAGTCAGCCTTTCGGTTGGTGTGATCGCTGCAATCATGGTACTTATCATTGGACTGGTTTATGGTTCGGTTGCGGGATATTTTGGTGGAAAAGTGGATCTGATCATGATGCGTATCGTGGATATTGTGTATTCCTTGCCGGATATGCTCATTATCATTCTGCTTTCGGTTGTGTTTCAGGAACGGTTAAAGCCATTGATTGAGGGAACCATGTTTGAAAAACTCGGAACCAATATGATCTCCATGTTTATTGTGTTTGGATTGCTTTACTGGGTAAGTATGGCGCGTCTGATCCGTGGACAGATTCTTACAATTAAAAATAATGAATATGTACTGGCAGCACGCTGTATCGGTACCAGAAACAGCCGCATCCTGACCCGTCATATTCTGCCAAACTGTTTATCTGTTATCATTATCACGACCGCATTGCAGGTGCCGAGTGCCATCTTTACCGAGAGCTACTTAAGTTTCCTTGGCCTTGGGGTAAGTGCACCGCTGACTTCCCTGGGAAGTCTGGCAAACGATGCGCGTTCAGCAATGCAGTCGTATCCGTACCGTCTGGTAATTCCGGCAGTGCTGATCTGTCTGATCGTACTTGCGCTGAACCTTCTGGGCGATGGATTGAGAGATGCATTTGATTCAAAACTGAATTAAGGAGATAAGCAAATGAGTGAAGAAAATAAATATATATTACAGGTAAAAGATCTTCATACCAGCTTTGCTACGGATGCTGGGGAAGTTCGTGCGGTAAATGGTGTCTCCTTTAATCTGGAACCGGGAAAGACACTGGGAATTGTAGGAGAGTCCGGTTCCGGTAAATCCGTTACTTCTTATTCGATCATGCAGATTCTTGCGGAAACCGGAAAAATTACCGGAGGAGAGGTACTTTATCACGGCGAGGATATTTCCAAGTGGAACGAAAAGCAGATGCAGAAGTTCCGAGGGGAAAAGTGCTCGATCATTTTCCAGGATCCGATGACAAGCCTGAATCCGGTATTTACGATTGGAAATCAGTTGATGGAGGCAATTCTGCTCCACACAGACAAGGATAAAAAACAGGCGCGTGAGCGCGCCATTGAAATGTTAACACTGGTTGGCGTCAATGAGCCGGAAAGCCGTCTGAAACAGTATCCGCATGAGTTATCCGGTGGTATGCGCCAGCGTGTGATGATTGCCATGGCACTGGTCTGTGAACCGGATATTCTGATCGCAGATGAGCCGACTACGGCACTTGATGTGACCATTCAGGCACAGATCCTTGAACTGATGCAGGATCTGCAGAAGAAGCTCGGTATGGCGATCATCATGGTAACCCATGATCTGGGTGTTATTGCAAGTATGTGTGATGAGATTATTGTCATGTACGGTGGCCGTGTCTGTGAGCGGGGCACAGCGGATGCCATTTTCTATCATCCGGCGCATGAGTACACCAAAGGACTGCTCCGCTCCATCCCAAAGGCAGACAATATGAACGAAAAACTCATCCCAATCGGCGGAACTCCGATCAACCTGCTCCAGATGCCGGAGGGCTGTGCGTTTTGTCCGCGTTGTGAGTCGGCAATGAAGATCTGTTTAAAACAGCAGCCGGCGGAGTTTCGTGTGGGCGAAGACCATCTGGCGAGCTGCTGGATGAATGTAAAAGAAATCTATGAAGCACAGGAGGGCGGCAGCAATGAGCAGTGAAAAGAAAAACAATGATTATCTGCTGGAAGTAGAACATTTGAAGCAGTATTTTCCGGTGCATCAGGGTTTTAGCACCATTCCGCTGAAAGCAGTGGACGATATTTCCTTTGCCATCCGCCCGGGAGAAACACTTGGTCTGGTTGGCGAGTCCGGCTGTGGAAAGACAACAGTAGGCCGTACACTGCTTCGCCTGTATCAGCCGACGGCAGGTAAGATTACGTTTGACGGAAACGTTCTCTTTGACAGTGGAGAACAGTATGACGAAAACGGAAAAATGATCGTTGATGCAAACGGAAAGCCGGTTATGGGCAAAAAAGTAGATGTCAATATGATGCCGTATCGCAAGGAAATGCAGATGGTATTCCAAGACCCGTATTCATCATTAAATCCACGTATGACGGTGGAAGATATTATCGGGGAACCTTTAGATGTGCATAAACTCTACAGAAATAGAAAAGAGCGTCGTGA
>UMAF01039065.1_pt1 | contig 16157 bp, 10 predicted proteins | sample 1963641 | NCBI WGS metagenome assembly UMAF01 (sample SAMEA4835909, study PRJEB28245) | human gut metagenome | biome: gut microbiome; material: fecal sample | place: Denmark | collected 2008
CTGAGCGTACAGTGCCTCCATCTCAGCGTCAAGGCCGTTCAGCTCCTTGATATCTGCCAGAAGCGTTTCCTTCTCCGCTTCGGTCAGGGCGTTGGTGCTGCGGATAAACGCCGCCTCGTCAAAGTCTGTGAAGTCGTAGTCGTCAGGCAGGGCGTTGCAGATTTCGTCCAGCTTTTCCCACAGCGCTGCGTTTCTTTGGAAGATGGCGTCGCTCTTTTCCTCAATTGCCTCGATCTGCTTCCAGATGGCGTCCTCGTTCTCGGTGGCAATTTTAGTAACAGGCTCCATTGGTGCGGATGTGGCGGCAAAGGCGGAGGTTGCTGTGCCGATGGCCGATACCATCAATGCCAGTGCCAGCATAAAGCTCCAAACAGTTTTCTTTTTCATGGTATGTTACGCTCCTTTTTTATTGTTTGGTTGTGTATCAACCATGTCTGTAGCATACCAGAGATCATCTTGGACTTCCCCCGCGAAAGTGCGGAAAAAGTGTCACAGATTTGTCACAGCATCTGTGCTGTACAACTGTGCTCTCGGAACAACGCAGAGCAAATGGTAAAAACATCACAGACTTAACAAAGACTTTATCTCAGTTATGATAACATTTAGAATAAATATCTTCGTCTACAGACTGGTTCTGCAATATGCCAGTCAAGCTGAGAAAACCAAGTGCATCAATAGTGAAGTATATGTGGGGGAAGCCGGATGAGACGTATATTTTTGTTCTTGCGCCCAAGGACACAGACTCGCAGTTCGGAGGCCGATAGCGAGGATCCTTTCGGCAGTTCAGCGGCAAGCCTGCACGTCGGCAAGCAAGTCACAGTCAATAGGTTTCCAACAAGTACAAGGAGGTTTTACTATGAAAAAACAATTATTGAGCGTCCTGCTATGCCTTATCATGGTTGCAGGGATGCTCCCAACAGCTGCACTGGCGGATGAGGCGCCGCCCTTTGACCTGACAAAGGATCTGGCGGGCATCACAATTCCAGACAATCTGGTCACCTGCATCTGCGAAAAGGCCAACGAAAGCAAGAGTTACGGCCAACTGCCCAACGGCTTTTCTGCTTCTAAGATCGAGAAGGAGGGTGATGTCTGGACGGTTATTATCTCTATCAAGAACTCCGTCTATATCGCTCAATTTAGCAAAGACACGGGTTGCGAACATAAACCAGATCCAAAATACTCTACCGACTTCATTAGCCAGATTCAGTTTAAGCTGAAATACGAAGAAAATAAATGGGTGCTTGACGGCGAGATGCCTCAAAATAAATCGCTTCACTTTACCTGTACCGACAAGCATACGGCTCAGTCCCCCGCGCCTGTCCTCGAGCTGGATTTCAGATCGATCAATATAATCAAGGTGAAGTCCCTTGGCAACGCCTATGAGTATCGCATAGACAATGAAGAGTGGCAGGCCCTCCACTATTTCGAAAACCTGCAGTCCGGCAGGAAATACACCATCACGGCCCGGGCGAAGGAAACTGCCACCCACAAGCCCGGCGCGGTCAGCGAGCCTCTTATCGTTGCCACGCTGTTTGATATGATCCCGGATGACCTAAAGGCTAAGTTGACTGCCGTTGTAAGTGCCTACAAGGCTGAATATGACGGCAATGAGCACGAGGCGGTCATTGTGGATGACACTAAGATGCCCGAGGGCTGGAGCATCGCGGGTCACACCGCGGGCACCGGAGATGACTTCGTGTCCCAAATACCGAAGATTCGGAATGTGTCCGGTTCTAACCTAACGGTAAAGACCAAATTTACCCACCCGGACTATGGACAGAGTCTTATTGTCTATTCCTATCCCGAGATCACGCCCAAGCCCCTGACCGCCGGCATGATTGCCGACATCCCTCCGCAGCTCTATACGGGGCAGCCTATCCATCCCACGCCCGAGATCAAGGACGGCGACATGGTTCTGGTAAAGGACAAGGACTTCACCTACAGCTACGATACCAACACTTCACCGGAGCAGGGCGGCAAGGTGACTATAAGCGGCAAGGGCAATTACAAGGGCTCAGCCTCCAAGAACTTCGACATCGACTCCACGATTACAGAGGATGATCTTGCGGGACTCAACATTCCCACAAGCCTTGTCACCGTCAAGTGCAAAACAACCGGCGACAGCAAAGCATACGGGAGGATCCCCGGCGGCTTTGACTTGAGCAAATCGAAGCCCTACATGGAAAAGGGTGTTTTGAAGGCCATCGTCAAGCTCAATTTGCCCGCTTACAAGGACAAGTACGATGCGGACACCAAAAAAACGCACGAAAATGCAGAGGGTGAGGGGAACCCCCACGCAGCTTTTACTCTGAAGTATGTCGACGACAAGTGGGAGTTGGATGGCACTTTCCCGAATGTTATCATTTTGGTGAAATGTGACAGCCAGCATCCGCAGACTCCGCCGTATCCCACGGAGGAGAATGTCGGCGGCTTGGAGCAGGTGCAGGTTCGGGTGCAGTGCAGCACGGATACCGCCCAGTTCAAGAACTACGGCATCCTCCCCGGCAGTGTCTCCATTATGCCGGATCCCAACAACCCCAGCCAGGCGACCCTTACCCTTATCCCCTCGGTGTACAGCAAGCAGTACACCATTGACACCGGCATCACCCACAGCGTGGCACCCAACCAAAACACGGACAATCTGAAAATTCAGATGCGCTATGACCCCGCCGTGGGGAAGTGGATGCCCGCAGGGGAGCTTACCCCTCTGGAGGTTCTCGTGCAGTGCAATAACCACCAGGGGCAGCGGTACACCATCACCTTCAATGGCAATGGCGGCACCCCCTCCGTTACCAGCATGACTACCATTGACCAAAAGCTCCCCGAGCTGCCCACCGCCACCCACAGCGGCAGCTACAGCTTTGACGGCTGGTACACCGAAAAGAACGGCGGCACTAAGATCACCACGGCTACCTTGTTTGACAAGGATACCACCGTGTACGCCCATTGGACTTACACCGGCTCCACCGGCGGCGGTGGCGGTGGTGTCACCACCTATCCTATCACCGTGAAGAGCGCCAAGAACGGCGACGTGACCGCCAGCCACAAGTCCGCCTCCAAGGGCACCACCGTCACCCTGACGGTCGATCCCGACAAGGGCTATGTGCTGGATACCCTCACCGTTCTGGACGGCAAGGACAAGGAACTCAAGCTGACTGAGAAGAACGGCAAGTATACCTTCACCATGCCCGCCAGCAAGGTCACCGTGGAGGCCACGTTCAAGGCTTCTGCCCCCACCGGCAAGAATCCCTTCATCGACGTGCCCGCAGGCGCTTACTATGAGGACGCTGTTGTCTGGGCGGTTGAGAAGGGCATCACCACCGGCATGAGCGCTGCGGCCTTCGACCCGAACGGCAGCTGCACCCGCGCGCAGATCGTCACCTTCCTTTGGCGTGCAGCCGGTTCTCCGGCCCCCAGGACCAAGGTTATGCCCTTTACCGACGTTCCTGCTGGCAGCTACTACCATGATGCTGTCCTGTGGGCTGTGGAGAACGGCATCACCAAGGGCACCAGCGACACCATGTTCAGCCCCGACGCCACCTGCACCCGCGCGCAGATCGTCACCTTCCTGTGGCGCTCTCAGAAGTCTCCGGCAGCGGGCATGGCCAATCCTTTTGCCGATGTAGCCGCAGACACCTACTACATCGATGCTGTGCTGTGGGCGGTCAAACATAATATCACAGTCGGAACAACGTTCTCCATCTTCAGTCCTGATGAGGAATGCACCCGCGCACAGATCGTGACCTTCCTGTACCGCGCCCATAACAAGTAATAAGGCTTGGTTTACTCCCGCTTGTTCTTTCTCTGTCTTAATCTCTGATAGAGTGGGCTGTTCTGGTGGGTCCATATTGAACCCATCCTCGGTCCAGCAAATAGACATAATTCTCTCTTGGCGGAGCGATGTAATCTTTCTCTTTATTCGAGTAAAGTGGTTGGTATCACATTATGATACCAACCACTTTTGCTTTATTTGAGCGTGTAGAGATTGGAAGTGTTACTCCCATTGGGGCGATACCGGGGCAGCTTGGCAAGATAGCCGTGCTGCTCCAGATCCGCCAGTGCCCGCTTGACGGTGCTGCGGGAGAGATTCATATCTCTCGCAATCGTCTTGATACCGGGCCAGCAGCTTCCCGCACGATTGGACCGATCCTTGAGATACATATAAACGGATACAGCCCTGGGCGGCAGGAGTGTGTCGGCGTAAATGCTGTCAAAGTAGCTCACCGATCCACCTCCTGCCGGGGAATATTATAAGGGGTGCGCTTGTGCGGCATACGGTCATAGTCGATGTCCTCCGCCACCACCATCTCCTGCACGGGCGCGTCGTGGAGCTGACCCTCGCCCTTAACAGAACGGGTAGCCTTCTGCTCCGTCAGCTTGGGCGGATACTTCCGCACGATGGCACGGGTCAGCGCATTCTGGTCGGCATAATAGACTTTTCGGGCCGCCTGTTCCTCCACACGGTATTCCTCCTCGAAGGTGATGCCCCATTCGAGGAACAGGCGCAGGCGGGTACGCATGGGGTGGCATCCGGTCTTCTGCACGATGAAGCTGCCCTTGGGGATGGACTTGAGCTCATCTGCCGTCAGCAGGGGGCGCTCCATCATCTGCAGGCTCTGACTGGAATCGTTTTTCCCGCGGCTCACAGAGCCGGAGAGCACCGTGCGGCTGCCGAGGGCTTTGGAGAAGGCATCCGCTGCCTCGCTGTTGGGCGCAAAGCCGCCGCAGATCACATCCTGGCAGTTATCCATCAGGATGGATGCGCCTTCTTTGCCGTAGTTCTTTACAAGCTGATCCACTGACTGGATGATCGGTACCATCGTCAGGCGGCGAGAGCGTCCAGCACTGAAAAGCGGCAAAATATCAAAGGGCGGCATGGTACCCAGCTCATCACAAAAGAGAATAACACGGTTTTTCAGTTTGCCGCCGTTCTCATCCGCTACTGCGAACAGCTCACGGGAGAGGTTCTGGATCATCAAGCCTGCCATGAAGTTCTTCGTCTGATCCTCCTCCGGCAGGATGAGGAAGATGGCGGATTTCTCCGCCGCAAACTTTTCGGCGTCAATGGCACTGTCGAAGCACAGAATTTGCTCCAGCTCACTATCAAGGAACGAGTTGAGCCGGGACAGCACCGTGGACATGACTGATGCCATCGCCTGCTCGGAGCTGTTGAGTGCGGCGCCTGCCAGCCAACGTGCCTTGTGCTCGGACGGCAGCTTGTCCATGAGCAGCTGGAAGCGGGAACGTCCCCGCGCGCCACGCGCCGGCTCCAGCAGATCCTGCACCAGCTTGAATACCGACACGATGTGCCGCCGCTCCTCCGGGTGCTCCTCATCCGGCGGCAGAAACTCCGCAAGCAGCAAAATCGTGGAGGACAGCAAGCCCTCCGCCGCATCGTAGAAGAAGGCGTTCTGCCCATGGTCGGAGTTTCCCTCTGGGCTGACGATGGACTTGGCGAGGATCTTGGCATACTTCTCCGCCTTTGCGCGGGCAGCGAGGTTGTCCGGTTGTTTTCTGGCGATGTCCATATAGCGGTTGATGAGCGTCAGCAGATTGTTGCCGTCCGAGCGGGTGGGATTACGCAGGTCTATAACGGAGATATGCTTGTAGCCGTAATACTTTTTGGCAATAGAGCCGTAGTTGCGGGCAAGATCACCCTTGGTATCCAGCGCCAGAAAACTCATGCCGGACGCGCAGGCATATTCAAGGTTGGGATAGAGGAAGAAAGCCGTCTTGCCCGCGCCGGAGGCGGCGATCATCAAGCAATGGATATCATCGCTATCCACCAGCGCAGTCAGTTCATCTTTCTTACCCTTGCAGCCCAGCACCAGACCCTGTTCTGTGGGAAGACTTACTCCCTTGCGCCAGTCTCTGACCTTGAACGGCACGTGGGCATAGGTCTTGCGGATCTCCTTATCGGTTGCCCAACGCGCCGTGCCGTGCTGCCCGTCACCCACGGTGCGGGACTTGATGCCGCTGAGTGTATAGTGGTAGGACAGCATGGAGAGTCCACCGATGATAGCGAACATCCCCAGCCCTGCCGCAGCCAATATCCCGATGTTGGAGCTTTTGATCGTGTCCCACATTGTCAGCAGAAGGTTTGGCATAGCTCGCTCCTTTCCATGTTGTTTTCCTGTTCTGCCTTGAGATCATCGTTCCAGTCCTTTTGCTGCGGTACGAGTCGAGCTGCATTGAGACCGTGTTCTTCCAAAAGCGCAGCCATGCGCTCACTGGCGGCATGACCGGCAGCGTCATTGTCCAGACAGAGGTACACTTGCCGGAGCTGGGGGAGCTGCCGCAGCATCTCCAGCACGGGGATGGAAGATGTCCCGCAGCAGACCATATAGTTATGCTCCCGCCACCCATCCGGGAAAAGGGAGAGGTAGGAGAGCAGGTCGATAGGGGCCTCGAAAACATAGAGCGTGTCATCGCCGCCGAGATAGTGAAAGCTGTGCTTCGGGTCGCTGCCCTCAATGTTGCCGCGATAGCTTTGCCCTATGGTGTACAGCCCGCGCTTATGCCCATGACGGGGAACGCCGTGTTCATCGAATCCGACGAACACGGCGTTGTGATATTCCTTTGTCCCGTCCCTGGATCTTTCACAGCTTTCGTAGATGAGCTTCTTGCGCACGAAGGCATTGAGTATCTCGCGGTCGATACAACGCTTTCGCAGCAGGTAGGCATACACACGGCGCATGGACTCACTCTGCGCTGGGAGCGTGAAGGGCTTTGCAGGCTCCGGCACCTTCTCCTTTGCCGCAGGGTAGCTTCCGCCGAGATCATCGCCGATGAGCAGAGACATGGCGTCCGGGTAGCTGAGTCCATAGAACTGCTTGACGAAGCTGATGGCTCTGCCGCCCTGCTCGGTGGCGTGCTCGAACCACTCGCAGCCGCGGATGGTAATGCTGTGGTCGCTGGCAAGGCGTTTGTCCCTGCCGGAGGTAATGAGCTTTTCTCCTCGGCGGCGGAGGAACTCCTCCAAGTCCACCGACGCGGCTCGTTCTTTCTGCTCGGTTGTAAACGGAATGCACTTTGACATAGTCCCTCCCTTATTGTGTCTGTTGCGTCAGTCCGCGATCCTCATGGTCATCCGCCTTGTGTCCCATCGCCATACGCTTCTCCTGCAATCTGCGGCGACGCTTCTTGTCGATCTGCATTCCTGCATAGATGGCAGGCTGGGCGGCGTTTTCGCGGAATATGCGGCTCATCTGATGGAGCATCCAAAGGATAGCGGTTCCCGCCGCCGCACCGGAGAAGTCGTCCTGATGGTCAATGAAATATTGAGCGTAGGTGTTGCCCTGTGCCGCTGCCTGTGCGAAATAGCGCAGAGCTTCTTCGCGGTCTGCTTGCACCTCCTGTCCCAGCAAATAGAGCTTTCCCAGCGTGTATTGGGCAAACGAATTTCCTTGCGTGGCAGAGTCCTTCAGAAGCTGAATGGCTGCATCTATATCCTTCGGCACACCCTCTGCGCCGATGAGCAGCAGCTTGCCGAGCCGGTATTGCGCGCAAGGATCGTTCTGCTCCGCTGCCTGCCGCAGCCAGTGAATGGCCTGCGGGATCTGCTCCTTCTCCAGCAGCAGTTTGCCCAGCGCGTATGCGGAGCAAGTATTTCCGGCCTCCGCCGATTTTTGAAACCACTCTGCCGCCGCTTTTCGGTCAATCGATATGCCAAGCCCGTCCTGATATGCCTTTCCCAGCTGGTGTGCCGCGATGGTATAGCCCTCCTCCCACAAACGGTGGAGTGTGACCAATGCCATTGACTTCTCACTGGGATCTGCGTCTGCAGCATCTAAAATATGCTTTTTGCTCTGCGGTAAGACTGCGCCTGCTGATAGATCATCCGCTCCGCACTTGGATCTGGAGGAACAGGCGGTTCTTCCGGCTCCGGCTCATCCGATATGGCATCATCCTCAAAGGTGAAGTGCATCTCCGAGAGGCGGAGCGTTTCCCGGATGACCATGTTGCGCACAGTCTTGAACTCCTTTTGCTGCGACAGCGGTACTCGCTGCGGCGGTGTCTGATTATAGTCAATGCAAAGCTGCTCTCGGAGATCCTGCCATAGAGCATAGGCGGACGACACCCGTTCGTCCTTTGCCAGTTCATCCACGATCTCATCCACGATGCGCTTGACACGGGGCGGCAGATAACCGTAGACTTTCTTGCCGCTAACTTCTTGAAGCCGCTGGGCGAGATTCGCCACCAACAACTCCAGCTTATCGCTTTGCAGAGCACCGGCAGCCATCTGCTCAATGAGCGTTGCCATCCGTGCTTTCGCTTCCTGCCGGAGAAAGCTCCGCTGTTCATCCTTCTGTTCATAGATGTGCAGGCGGTCGTTCCGGTAGATCGTGCTGACCAGCGCGGACTTGATGCTGCGGATACCCTGCCGGGAGAGATAGCCCTCCTTCGGATCGGTTGAGAAGAGCACCATGCGAACATGGATGTGCTTCTCCTTTTCGTGCATAGCCGCGTACCAACGAAGGCGGTCCGGATGGATCTTATAGCCCTTGGCGATGTCGGTGATAGATGCGTTGATGAGCTCCTGCCAGTTTTTAAGGTCGGTATAACCCAGCCGCTCCGCGTTCTCACGGGAGAGGGAGATGACTGGCGTCCACACATTTCCCGTGTGTCGCGCCACCTCTGCCACGGCATTCTCCAGCGACGGGACCTTGCCATGGGCATCCCACAGGCCGTGTTCGCCCAACGCTTTTACACCGGGACGGTTTGCGACATAGTCAAGATAGTTTTCCCGGCCATCCATGGGCTCGATAAAGTCCTCGTGGATCTGCGCGATGAGCGCAAAGGCAGTCTGCCGGTTGGGTGTGTTTGCATAGTCCTCATGCTCCGGCAGCTCCCTTGCCTCCGGGAAGCTGCGGAGCAGACGCTGGATGTACTGCTGCTGTTTCTTCGTAACAGGAAGATGGGCATTGTCATCCTTGAGGAGCTGCACACCTTCGCAGGTGGCGAAGTAGCGGGTGCGATGGGCCAGCCGAGCGGCATCTCTGCCGCCCTTCATGTATGGAGAGATAAATATCAATCTCGCCATGTGTCATCCGGCAGCTGCCGTTGGACATCCTGGGCATCCTCAAACCTGATCTGACCATTGGTGCGCTTTACCTCGTCCACCACATACCCGCGCAGGGCGCGGCGGTCCTCCAGCGTATCCCGGAAGTGGGCGCCGATGGTGTGCGCCATGATGCCCTGCTCTACCGCGCACTTGAATAGAATGCCGTTGGTGCGGTTGGTGCTGTCCGCGATGATCCCGCGCAGCGTCGCCACCAGCGCGTCCGAGAGATACTCGGAGGTGTCCTCCGTTCCCAGATAGCCCACGTAAAAACAGACCGCCTTTTCAATGAATTCGCTGCGGCTCCTGCAGTTCGCCTCCTCCATCCATGCGTCCATGCGTCGAATGACGCTGGGCCGCAGCCAGATCGTGGTGCATTTCTTATTGTCCTCCATTTTTTCTCCTTCCTTCCGCTGCCATCGGCCAAAAACGCCGGAAAGCCCTGCGAACGCTGCACTCCTCCTGCGGACCGACATCGGTGCATCTTGACAGAGCCTCAAGCCGACATTGGTTTGTGACCTGTGAAAAAGCCCCGCACTGCGGGGCTTTGTGGACAGCCCGCGGCCGTTTCCGACTGCGGGCGTTTATCTTGTGCTTTTATCGAACGGCTTTCCCTATTCAAAAATTTGGCTTAAAAAGTTCGATTTTTCGCCAATAGACACTCCCGCAAATATCGCCAAAAAGTTACCGTTACAACGCTGTTTCAAACCACTTCTCATCGCACTTTTCAACTTCTCACACAAACGCCCCACGTTCGCTTTCACTCCCGAAAGCGGGTACACACTCGCCTTTCGGAGAAAGATGGCACACAGCGGCTCACACGCCGAAACACAGGGCTTCACTCTTGTCGTTGCATGGAGGTTTATCTCTCATCTCACATTTGGGCAAGCAAAAGCCGGAGGAAGCGGATGCACGCCTATGGTGTGTGTCCGCTTCCTCCGGCGTCGCGGCCCTGCCGGGCTGCGTAACCCTGTTTGTAATTTGGCAATGTTGCTGTTTTTCGCTCTGTGCGCAGGAATTCCTACACGCGCAAGGTGAAGGGGTATCACTACCCTCGGCATACTCCGCGTGTTATTGAGCCGCCTGCGCACGATCGGTGAATTTGTCATTTTTATGACAAATTCTTTATTGATTTCAGCAGCGTAAAACACGGGTTGCATTGCATGCTATGTGTCTTTTGTCCCTGATACACCAATCTTCTACGACAGACTCCTTGTTGACCTCACCGCTGTTCCAGCTTTTTAGCTGCACGAGGGTCTGAATCCAATTTGAAACACGATAAAATGTCCGGCGGCAATGGGCCGCCGGACGTTCACTTTATAACGCCAATCTCATTTACTTGCTGAACGCTCTCCACAGGAACGTGACGATCTGGGCGCGGGTACAGTCGTTGCCCGGTGCAAAGGCTGTCTCGTTCACGCCCGTGGTCACGCCGTTCATGTAGCACCACGCCACCGATTCATACGCCCATTCGGGCACATCGGTGAACGGCAGGTGGAACATCCACGCGCCCGTGAAGCCCTTGCCCTGCGCCTGAGCATAGCGGTAGATCATGGTCGCAGCTTGTGCACGGGTGCAGACGCCGTTTGTGCCGAAGGTTGTCTCCGTCAGGCCGGTGACGATGCCGCAGCTCGCCGCCCAGCGGACTGCCTCGGCATAATATGCGCCCTCGTCCACATCGGTAAACGGCATCAGGTAATTCACCACGGGGGAACCCGCCGCGCGCCAGAGGAAGGTCACAATCTGCGCGCGGGTGCATGGCTGGTTCGGTCCAAACAGGCCGTTGCCGATGCTGCCGGTGACGCCGTTCTCCGCCGCCCACTTGATGGCCTCGTAGTAATAGGCATCGTTCGGCACGTCATAGAAGAAGTTGAGAACGCTGTTGTCCTCCATAAAGGTCACCTTGATCTCCACCTTGCTCGTAGGCATGGTGAATGTGTATTTCCCATTGCCCTTGTCGGTGAGCTTGAGGTCATTGCCATTCTTGTCGGTAACGGAAATGTTTTCCAACACATAGCCACTATCGGGTGCTATCGTGATGGTCACAGTTGCACCGGCGGGAGCGCTCCTGCGGTTTGCGGTCACATTACCGTCTCTGGAGTCCCTGATGGTAATGGTATAGCTGGTAGACACGGAGCCGGAACCGCCGGTATACGTCCAGTGGGCGTAGACGGTGGTATTTGCAGAGAATACGGTATCCGTCGTGATCTCTGCTCCGTCCGCCAGGTACCAGCCGAGGAAGCGGTAGCTACCGCGTCGGGAGGCGCTGGGCAACGAACTCAGCTTCTGATCAATGGTGGGCATGCTGCCGACAAAGGGCGTACCTCCGTTGCCGTCAAAGGTGACGGTAAACTCGGTCGGTGTGGGAGGTGCGTCCTTCTCAAAGATGGCCATGATCTCCACGGCCTCGGCAGGCATGGTGAACTTGTTGTCCACGATCGTCACGCCGCCCTTGACGACCTTCCACTCCTTGAAGTGATAGCCCTCGTCGGGCGTTGCGGTCAGGGTGATCGTCGTACCGGCGGTAGCGGTGGAAGGAGTTGCGGCACCGGTGCCGTTGCCGTCATTGGTGACGGTTACGGTGTGCTCGGCTGCGGGGGCGTTGGTTATCGTAATAGACAGCTCTTTCTTATCGTTGCCCACGCTGTTGAGAGCTCGAACGGTAAATTGGGCGATTCCTTCCGCAGTGGGCGTGCCGCTGATCTCGCCGGTGGTTTGTTTCAGCGTCAAGCCATCGGGCAGCTCGCCACTGAAAAGCTCCCACAGAATGAAGCCTCCCCCAGTTGCCTGAAGCTGATGGTGGTACGGCGTGCCGACCGTGCCGCCGGGCAGCGTCGTGGTAGTAATCGCCGGCGCATCCTCCGGACCTAGGAGCTTCACCCGGATCGCGGCTGTTACCGCAGGCTCCGGCTGCTGATACCTGTGCTCGTCGTTAGCGTCGAATACCAGCGTACCGGGGATGGTCTGCCAAGCCGTGGACTGCGCGTCATAGGACGATTTATCCCACGAAACCTCCATGCCAACCCTGAGACCGTCGATGGCCTCGACGACCACAATTTCTGGCAGATTAAGCCCTGCAAAGGTCGTGCCGAGTTTCTTCTCCGTAATGGGATCCGGCTTCTCGCAACGCTTGAAGGTATTTTTGATGACGTCGACCTTGATCGTGGTCTCCGCCGTCCTGTAGCCGTGCTGGTCAGTCGGCGTGAATACCACCGTCACAACGTTCTCGCCCAGCTCGTCAAACCATCTGGGCGTACCCTCCTTGAAGGAGAACGTGCCGGGGACGACGGTATCCGTCCCCTTGACCTTTGCCACGCCGTCCGCAAGAATGGCGCTTCCCCCGCCTGTGGCTCCCATCTCGAAGATCCGATTGACGAACATGGTATTGTCGGTCAGCGTAAAATCGCCGTTTTTCCACCGGAATACGGGCGGCTGCGTGATCTCCGTCTCCACCGGGTCGGCCTGCAGCGTGACCTTTACCACACCTCTGAGGTCGGCGCCCTCGGGTACGATGTAATACTTCTCAAATTCGGCGCGGTTGACCGTACCGTAGATGGTCTGCTCCTCATACGAATTGGGGTCGTAGTTTGAATCGTCCCACTTGATGATGCCGGACACATTGCCGTTCAGCCCGCTTCCCTCGTGGTTTGGTTCATCGGCCGCCGCGAAGAAATAGAACGCGTTCGGCAGACCGAGATCTTCAAAGGCTGTTCCAATCTTTTTATTGTCAATATACGATGCATTGGCTTGCCTAAATTTGCGGGGAATGACATCCACGTTGACGGTACATTCCGCCGTGGTGTACTTCAGCGGGTCAAAGGGTGTGAAGGTGACCTTGAGCGCCAGCGACCCCACCTGAACAAGCCCACCGCCTCTGTGCCAGTAGCCGTATTTTTCCTGTTCCTCGTTCAGAGTGAACACGCCGGGAACCGTTTCGCCATCTGCCGTGGCTTTTCCGCCGGAAAGGTACTCGTCGGAAAAGGCAAGCTGGCAAAAATCGCCGCTGTATATCTGCCTGGAGTAGGATGGCGGCTCCAGCGTGGGTGCAGGAGGCGTAATGGTGCGCTCGTAATCACAGATGCTGCACGTCGCATCCGTATCATCACTGTAGTCATGCGCACGCCGTGATCCCAGATCAACAACATTACAGAAGCTGCATTTTTTCCAATGCTCATTGGAATCACTTTGCCATTCTCCCCATTCGTGAATACACACCTCTATCGGAGGATCGGGATCAATCACGATCACAAGCCTCCAATTTGCGTAAAACGTCACATCTTCTGTAACAGGAAAAACGTCTCCCGCGTCGCCCGCTTTCTTTCCGTCAGAATTTTCCAGTGCCCAGTATTCAAAAACAGCTGTTTCATACGTAAAACTACAATCCGGGAGGGTATAATCTCCGGATGTCTGAACCGGTTCCATGGAGCCAGATGCGTTACCTCCGTCAAAAGAGACGGTGTAATTTTCGCCCTGTACATTCCACGCACCCCATGCCCCCTTTGGATTGCTTTTAAAATTGGCCTTATACCCGGCGGGGACATATATGATTCGATCCTCGGGCCAGGAAGACCCATACTCATAAAATACGAATAGTCCAAAGTTGATTTCATCCGAACTCTTCCAATGGGTGTGAACCTCCTTAAGTCCCGTGCATCCAACGAATGCGAACGATCCCACAGAATTGACGCAATCGGGGATATCAATTTGCGTAAGGGAGGAGCAGTTCAGAAAAGCAGCAGTCCCTATCTTCTTGACTGTTTTGGAAATATGCACCTCGGCAAGTTTTGCGCATCTATTAAATGCGTAATTTCCAATATTGGTCACGCCCTCCCTTATGATCACCCTTTTAATGGCATACTTTGAGTTCGTCCATGGACAAGCTTGACTGTCAGCGTCTTCAAAATCGGGCATTTCGCCTTGACCTATTATTGTAAGCGTAAGCGTCTCGTCGTCATTTGAGCTAAGCATCCATTCAATATCTGTTCCGGGGATAGGATTGAAGAAATCACGCCACGGTCCATACAGCACAGAACTCACCTTCATATAGCGTGAGATATCAAGCTCGTTCTGTTCCCGGACGGTAAGCTGATTCATTGCATCTACAACGGCTTGAAACTGAATCTTTACTTCCTCGATATTATCGTCATTGATATTCTTTGCTTCCGGCAAGGCATCGATCATAGCCTGCACGCTTTCCACAGTAACAGTTTCCTGTGTGCCGGACATGGCAGCAATTTTCACTTCATTTTCTTGCGGTATTTCTGCCGTTTTCGGAATATAGCCGCAGGCCTCATCGTGCTCCGGATGGTGTTCGCACAGGCCGCCCGTGTCCGGTGGAAGTGCGTAAGTTTCTTCGTCTGCCGCAAAGGCAGGAGCGGGCAGCATGGTCAGCACCATGCAGCATAGGAGCAGGATGCTAAGTATTCGTTTCTTCATTGGCTTTTCTCCTCCTTTTCGTGTCGGTTCGGCTTATCCGTCCCGTCTTTTCTCCGGTTTTCCTTGCTTCTGAGCCGGAAGCACAGCGCGGTGATCGCCACCGCCGCGGCAAAGGAGACGACGGCCACCAGCACATAGCCGCCCGCGTCCTCCCGCAGCAGCATCGCGCCGAACACGCCCCATACGGCTGTCTGCCCCTGCCCAATGACCGTGCCCGCCGCCTGCATCAGTGCCGCGAACAGCAGCATACACATAGCGCTCAGTCCATAGATGCCGCGCCGCTGCCTCCGGCGGGTGTTTTCCCGCACCCGCTGCTTGACGAGCGTGACCCGTCTTGCGGTATCGTACATTTCGTTTGAGCCCCTTTCTGGTCTGTCTGGAACTGTGATAAAAACCCTTTCACTTATATAGGTACAAAAAATCGAAAAAACTCTCACCCAAAACGCAAAATTTTTCAAAAAATTTGAGAGCCGCCAAAAAGCAGCTCTCAAGGAGGGAATGTTCGGTTATTTTCTCCGCGATAAGCGGAAAGCGGACAGCTTTCCCGCCGCCACCAGTAGCACCGGCAGGGCATAGGCGATGTACTGCGCCGCGCCGCCGTAGGCGATGAGCAGATTATAGATAGCGTGGAGGGTGATGGCTGCGCCCAGCAGCCCGCAGGTGCCTGCGATCTTCAGCCATGTCCGCTGCCATGTGTATGCAAGCCCGCCGCCCACGATCAGACCGCACAGCACATGCATCGCTCCCGTGCCGAAGCCCCGGAAGAAAATGAAGGAGAAGCGGTCTGCGCCGTTCTGGATGAGATAGCACACATTTTCAAAGGTGGCAAAGGCCAGGGCGACCGTTATTGCCGCAGCCTTGATTTTATCCCCCTCCGGCTCGAACACCAGAAGATAGAATGCCAGCGGCAGCAGCTTCATCATTTCCTCCACCACCGGCGCGATCTCCGCCGTGGCGGCAAGGGCGTCCGCCTGACATACCGCCGCGAGGAAGGTGTTGATATAGGCCGAAAGAAGGCACACCCCCATCCCGGCAATGCAGAACAGGAAGAAGCGAAGCTGCCGTCTGCCCATGCACAAAGCGGCCACCAGCAGCGGGGACACCATGCAGATAAAAATATTTTCGATGTAGGTCATGCAGCCACCGCCTTTCTCGTGGCGGGCAGCAGCCCCAGAATCGCAAGCGTCAGCAGCATATCGCACCAGAAGGCGGGGCTGGCCGGAGAGGTATCCGGCCAGAAGCAGCCCGCCGTCCACAGCAGATATTCCGAACTGGCAAAGCACAGCACGCCGATGTGGAACCACCGCATATTCCGCACCGCACCCGTCTGCCCATTGGCGTATACCAGCCCCCGGATGGCGCAGTAAGAGAGAACGATCATCATGCCGCACCAGATCAGGTTGGAGAGAATATCCCCGAAGATGCAGTAGAACGCCAGCAGCGGCACGCCGAACGCAGGCGCGAGCCATGCCCTGCGGCAGCGGAAGCTGCGCTCGTCCTGACTGGCGAGCGTGGCTTGCAAAATGCGCAGGAAAATGACGCTGGCCACCCAGCCGAACTCCGAGACATAGAAAACCCGCGGCGTGGTATCGAACAGCAGCAGATACAGCGTCCAGTAGAGCGCGCCGAGGGCAAAGCAGCCATAGAAGCACAGCAGCAG